>Ga0115002_10000247_pt1 | contig 78929 bp, 63 predicted proteins | sample ArcticOcean_MG_C_8_FD_89576 | JGI IMG/M metagenome (GOLD analysis project Ga0115002, IMG submission 89576) | Marine microbial communities from western Arctic Ocean - ArcticOcean_MG_CB11_86 | ecosystem: Environmental > Aquatic > Marine > Oceanic | place: Arctic Ocean: Canada Basin | collected... | reverse complement strand
TCCTCTCAGGTTAATGATCCCTTTGGCATTCGCATGTGGAGCAAGACCATTGGGTGAGTCAATTAGATAAGGTGATGAATAAGGGACTCTGATCCGGAAAGCAATGGTGGCGCCTGATTTCAAGAAAGTTGGTTGGATGCCTTCCTGGATTAATAAATTATGCGTCAAAGCAAGTCTTCTATTATTGTTCCTGCCTGAACTGGTGACTGCGTCGACCATGAGTAGCGCGGTATTCCCCGGTTCATTTTGGATAGGAACTATGGAAATTCCGCCTGGATTTCCAGAATCTGGAGTTGTGCCGTCCCACTGATCAGAATTATTATTATGATCCCATGTTCCATCTAATGCGGCATCAGCAATGTTAGTCGCCAGGTTCCCTGTAAATTTATAATCCCATCCAGTAATTGGCTCAGGATAATTTTCTGCGTTGCTCTTGGAGATTTGCAAGAGGACTGTAAAAATTAAAATAATTTTACCGTGGCACATTAAATTTTATAACAAATTGTATTTGGTTGGCGCTGAATTAACTCGATATACATAAGTCATTTCTAGTCATGTAGTATGGAGGCAAATTTCCTTAAAATGTATCTTAAATGTTTATTCTTTTCCATCGTTATAAACTCCGCCAATTATAAATTTTATGGAAAGGTTTCACTAATCTAGAAACCAGTAAATTATCTAAAATGCATGGTAAACCATTACTGAATAGTTAACGAATTCTTAATGGAATGTTCATTTATGTAAGACTTGAGCGTTGACGGGAGAGTCTTAGATCGTTCTTATTGAATACTGAAACAATGCGATGCAATAAATGCGGAAATATTAACGATAAAGTAGTCGATTCACGAGAAACCAAAGATGGTTTATCTGTCAGGCGCAGGCGTGAGTGTCTAGATTGTGGGCACAGGTTCACTACTTATGAGCAGTTAGAGCATAGTGACATGCGTGTCGTCAAACGGGACGGTATTAGGGAGCCTTTCAGCCGTGATAAATTACTCAATGGACTGGTAAAAGCCTGTGAAAAACGCCCAGTGAGCATTGATATTCTTGAAAGGGCAACAGACAAGATTATAGCTGAAATTCAAATCGAAGGGTCTCGAGAAGTGTTAACCCAGGTGATCGGAGCCCGGGTAATGTCAATGCTTGAAGCCATTGACCCGGTCGCCTATGTAAGATACGCATCGGTCTACAGAGAATTTCAGGATGTCGGTGAGTTCATTGATGAGATTGAGTCGCTCGGAAGACGTCGATAAAGGGATCAAAGGACTCTGATTTTTTCAGACAATAGCTTGCCTTGTCTTGCAGAATCGGCGCATCATATGATCTTTATTAATCGATTAACTTAATACCCATTTAATATTCAACCCCAGTATTAATAATATGGTTTGTCAGCCCAATCTTTTGCCTCTTTTAAAATTTGGAGATCACGAAGTTGTTAGCTATGAAGCTCGCTGGCTATCAGATGAAATTAGTAAGGCAGCCGATAAGGCAGGACATCCTGATTGGTTTTTTGCTGGTGACATTACGAGAGCTGTCATTGAGTATCTTAGGCATCGTTTCCCAAAAAACATAATCACAATTGAAGAGTTGTATAAGAAAATAGAGATGGCGCTTTCTCATATGGGTTGTGATGATATTGCTAGTCGGTTGGAGATATTGCCTCCGCCTGTTCGTATATCATTATTAGATGTTGCCCGAGATGCAGGTAGTGGTTTCGAGTTGGAATTCTTCCGGTTGTTACGTCAGCGATTGGCTGAATCTGAACGGAGCGGCACTTCTCAGATTATGTGTTATGGGTTGCGTAAAGCTGTTAAGGATTTGTGTTGTGCGGGGCGATGGAATAGGGCTTGCGAAAAGTTAACAGAAGAGATTAATGACTTCATTATATTTGAGTTGTCCAAGACTCGTGAAGGTGAAATAAGTCTTATATTGAAATAAAAGAGTCGCCCTTAACTTTAGGACCTAATAAATATTGGTCATGTCTGAAAAGACCCTATTCGAAAGAATCATTGATAGAGAGATTCCTGCGGACATTGTCCACGAGGATGAAGTTTGTCTGGCATTTAAAGATATTGCTCCGCAGGCGCCATTTCATATTTTGATCATTCCAAAGAAACCAATTCCTAGGCTAGGTGAGGCCAGTGACGAAGATCAGAATGCTTTGGGGCACTTATTACTTACGGCTCGATCTATTGCACATGATCTAGGGCTTGCAGACAAGGAAAATGGCTTTCGAATAGTCATTAATAATGGCAAAGATGGAGGCGAAACGGTGCCTCACTTGCATGTGCATTTAATCGGCGGCAGATCTCTCAGCTGGCCTCCCGGATAGTAGTCCAAGTTGATTACTCAAATCTGACCGTACAATTAGAAAGTTTCTTTTTTAGTTTATCTATTCCATTGTCAGTGAATTGAGTATTTCGCAGATCGAGAGAACGGAGTTTACTGAGTTTTCCCAATTCACTGATCGAGGCATCGCTAACACTTGTTTCCTGGAGCCATAACTCTTCAAGATTTCCAAGATTAGATATTTCTTTGAGGCCCCTATCTGTAATTTTGGTTTCGCCAAGATTGAGTCCTTTAAGATTGGTTAAGCCTTTTAGATGAATTAAACCATGATCAGTTATCGGGTTGTTTCTTAGTCCTAAATATTCGAGTTGAGTCATTTTGGTTAGGTGCTCGAGTCCCTGGTCGGTTATGAGTGTTGATCCGACAGGTAGAAGCTTAAGAGATTTGATTTTTGATATATGCTCAAGGCCAACATTTCCAACCTTTGTCTTGTACAGGTTCAACCATTCGAGTTTTTTCAATTTTGAAAGATGATGTATGCCAGCATCAGTGAGTTGGGTTCTCTCTAGTGAAAGGTCAGTGATTTCTTTGAAATTGGATATCAGTTTAAGATGCGAATCACGGACCTTGTTATTTCCATTCCCGAGAACCTCAAGAACTGAATTAGTTTTCTTGTCTGTGAAGATAGATAAGCTGAGGGATTTTAATTTTGTTGATGCATTTTCCATTTCATTGTCAGTTGAGTTAGCAATCTCAACAGGCGATAAAATTGATAAGAGGTAAGCGAAGGCGAGGACTACTGATGATGGATCGAGGGTCATGCGTGTATTTCAACTATTATCCCGTATCTTTTGATGTCTAAAGGAGCTTATTAATCTTTTCCTTGTAGCGAGTGTAAACGTAGCCCAGTCCAAGAAATACTGCGCCCAAGACGAACAGGCTGGCAATTTTCATTTCCGTACTTAGTCCCCAGATGATTGGTAGAAGAGAGATGAGTGCAATCCCTAGGATCCCGAGGCCCATGAGTCGATACCATCTCTCCTTCAGGCCCAATCCTAGTGCAAAGTAGATCACTGCTAAACCTGCCCAGATAATGGAGCGGAGTCCTTCAGCTCCTTCGCCGACCTTGACCGTTGACCACAAGAAAAGGGCAATGGCGCCTGAAATGATTAATGAAACGTGAGCCTCATTAGGAATCGATATTTTACCGCTAGTGCGTCTTGTAATTTGTTGAATTGTGAGCAAGAAAAGAACCCCGGCCGCACTCAAAAATTGGGCATCTCCTTGTGCGAGTTCGTTTGCGAGGTAAAGGTATCCTGCGCACAGATAGGCAATCGATGATATGAGTGATTCTTTTCCGGAAACTGAACGGGAGTAGAAGAAGAATGCTGCGGCAATGAGTATGCTTGCAGGAGTTTGGAATTGATCCGGAATGTTTTTAATAAAGATAAGGCCTGATAAGGAAAAGGCCAATGATGCCCAGCCCCACTCGACAGCGGGCCTCCATTTGCTGGCAATAATACAAGCAAAACTTAAAAATACGCTAATCCATAATTGGTAGTCCGAGGGAACGAAACGGTAAATCCATAGTATTAGAAGTCCCGAAGCGGCTAGGCGGTATCCGCATTGAATCAAGGCAAGGCTACGATTGATGGATTCTGGAACACCTCCGAGTCTATTTGCAATATTTGGTATAATTAGGTTAGTTCCTAACATTGTTCCTATTGGAATCAATGCCATAAAGTCTGTGGCTTCATCCCCATTGATGCATATTTTAATCTGAACCCCGCAAGCAATGATGAGAAATATTTGCGAGAATATCCCGATAAATTTAGCCCTAGTAATTGCGGAGTATGTGGTGATTGCTGCTGCTGTTGCAGATCCTATCCAGAGCCAGCTCACACTGAATTCGTGAGTCGCATTGAGCCAAAGTAATAGCTGTAATGTGATCATAGCCGAGTAAATTAGTTCATAAAAAAGTGAAATTGATTTGGCCTGAATTTCATTTGGCTTGGACTGGGTGATGACCCTATCCCTTTGTAGCCTCCACCAATGAGCAAGACCTAGGGTCAATAGTAATAAGCTCAAGGGCTCTAAGCCGAACCCTTCGGTATTTGAAATAATGCTAAAAGTGTTAAAGACTCCAAGAATGGCGGGTATTTGACCGAGGAGCACAAATTCTCGTACCCAGAGAGGATAAATTGAGGCGCAAAAAATTACAGAGCTAGCGATTAGGATCGAGCCGGTCATTAAAGAATGATCTGCCTGAATCAGGAACGCGGTGATTGATACTGCTAATGCAGAGACCGTGAAGTAACTGACGATGGGTCTCAAAAGACTTTCCTTATCTTGTTCGACTTTTTTACTGGTCAGGTAGGCATTAAAGAGGAGGAACCCTCCAATGCTCAGACAGCTGTAAAGGGAATCTCCGGCACCATCTAATATAGAAATAAAACCAAAGATAACGGCCGCGGCCGCGGCCGCAACTGAGGCGTAGCGAACAATCATGTTTTTGAGGCGAATGGCACTGAAGAGTAAGATCACGCTCTCCGCTGCAAGCATGGGCCCTTTGATGGATTCTGATTGTTTTGTAAGCATCAGTCCCAATGTGATTAGGGTTAGTCCCTGGATCAGATAACAGTTTTTTGTTAGTGGATATGCTTTTAATGCTTTTGAAGCGAAAAAAGCACAGCTAAGAAGTAGTGCGCCTACGGAGAGAGGAAGGATCCAGTACTGGGCATCTGCATTTTTCAGCAGTTCCCAACTCATGAGCCCAAACAGGGCACCGTTATTTAGGGTGAGGAAAGTTGCTCGTTCATTGTCTTTGAATCCAGTATCACGGGAGAGGAGCGTGGCCACAGTGTATACGATCCATAAAGAGCAGGCGAATAGAGTCACTAGAAAAAGTTCGGGAGATTCAGTCATTGCTCTCCAGATGAAAAATCCACAATAGGATGCGAACATGCTTAGAACGGGCATCTTGAACCACCGGTTACGCAGCATGAAAATGACCGAAGAGATTGCGAGGATTAGATTCGAAGCAAGGATTATCCATGGTGAAATTTCTCCTGAATGAATGATCGGAACGTAGGTCGCGTAGTAAGAAGCTCCAATGGCGAACAGAGCAATCGTTTCCGACTTTAACTTTTCGGCGAACCAGACAATTAATGCTCCTAATGAAAAGAGAAGAACTAGGGCAAGAGTTGGCTCTGGGATGATCTTGACCGGCTCAAAAATGTGGGCAGCGTAGGTTGTAAAGTAGGTTGCTGCAAATCCGCCTGCGATCAGAACTTGACCGTAGTTTTTGAGTTCTTCTTTTTTCTTTTGGATCCAAAAACCGAGACCTCCCATCGATGCACTTAGAGCGTAAAATAGGGCCACCTTGGTGCCGGGAGATAAGTCAAAGAAGAAGCTTCTCTTGAACCATGCGAGGGTAGCAATGCCAGTAAGAAGTAGGACCACACCGATCCTCACAAACCAGTAAGTTCCGAGTTTCATTTCAATGGATTCGGAATCTTTTAGCTTAGAGGGTTCAACTTTTGCAAGAGAAGAATGAGTAGCTCTTTCGGCGGTTCTCCTGTCAGGCTTTTTCACTTCCTCTTTAGAAGTGTGAACTAAGGCACGGCTCTTTGGGGTTTTTACAGTAGTGCTTACGGTTTCTGGATCAGGGGCAGTTGATGTTTTTGCTAAAACATTTTTGACTGCGGATTCATTAACATTAAAATCATGCATGCATGAAATGTTGCTTTCATTGAGAGTAAATTTGAGCCTGTAAGATCCTAGTTCAGCAACATTAAACTCCAGTTGTTGGGTGGATTCTTCCAGAGGGTTCAACTCAAAGGACCAACTGGAAATTACCTCTTTGGGAAGAAGAGTAGACTCAGATAATTTGATCAATACGAGCTCTCCCTTACCCCATACCCCAATACCATTATTATCCTTAGCAGAAAGATGAGTTTTGATTGATTCGCCCGTTCTATGAATCTTCTTATCTAGCCAAACTTTAAGATCTATGGCCTTTTCATCGATCTTCCGATCTTCTATGAATTGACTTAAAGAAATCCACTCCTTATCTTTGTAAATATAATCAGTTAGTAAAATTGTTCCTTCCTCCAAATTTTGCCTAAGTTGGTCCAAAGTATAAGGCCCACATTCCTGATCATTTTTACTTATCCAATATTTCAGTTCTTTTACATCACTTGTTGGCTGTATTGGTAAGGGAACTGGTAAGTCTTGATCCTTGTCTGTTGTTGGTGTGGTTATCTTCTTAAGCTCTTGTAATTCCTTCTGCTGTTTTGCTTTTTCATATAAGAGTTCATTTAACTTGGCTCTGAGCTCGGTATTTTCTTTGAGCGCTTTATTCGCATTAACCAGAGCAGCGATTGCTATGATGGGCGTTGCTATGATGACAAGTACTATGAGGATTAAGATGAGTTCCATGACTGGCGTTTTAGCTTGTAATTATATTAGTATCAGCATGTTAGGATGTACAGAAAATCCTACTCTCCCAGAATACATGAGCGCTGAAGACTTGTTAAATCGAATATTATGTACAATACATCGATATAAATGATGTATTGTGACTAACCTTTTATTTGATCCTTAATCGGAAGGATTGATTTTTATAGTCATTTACAAGTGTGCTTTTCTGACCGTCTTGAATAATTATTGGAGAGTTTATCACTTTCCATTGGGTTAAGTCTTCGGAAGTTTCTAATACTGATCGTGGGATTGTTGCAGGCCATGAAACTTTTATGGAGTTTAACATTTTACTAATTGAAATCTGGAGAGGATTTTCCCAAATGGAGCTTACCCATTGCGGGCGATCGATGAATGGATTTCTATTTTTTTGGATTTCATATACCTTGTCGTTTCGAATCTTTTCTTTCTCGCTCACAGGATCCAGGATGTGCCATATGAGTAGGGTCTTGAGGGATCCCATTTTTGAATTGCTTGAAGTTATTTCCGTAAGATCATCAGTGAGTTCTAGGTCAGATTCCCCGTCATTTCCTTCATACCGTATGTCCATGTAGAACATGGCCCTTGCGATGTCACCTTTGAGAGATTCAGGCGGTGACCAAGAATTATTATCTGATGAGCAGAGCGTAGCCTCAGGGTGAGAAGGAAACTTATAGTATCGAGAATCTGGATTGCTTTCATCGAAGTGTTTATTTCCTCTTGACGAGTTCACGTTGGAATCGCATGGCCTTAATGCGTGGATGTCTGAGTAAGCGAGTCCTTTACTGTCGATTCCGTATGAATTGGGCCAGAGGTGTTCACGGTTCCAGCCATCTGAGCAACAATTAGATATTGGATCCGACCTTCTTGAATAAATAAGGATCACATTATTCTTATTCATAGGATCGACATCAATTATTGACATTGCCTCGTCCGTTGAGCTGTAATTTATAACCTTGTGATCGCTTATTATCTGGTTGATTGCTTCTCTAAGAGATTGACCGCTTTTACCATGTGCTGAATCGTAATAGCCTACAGGTTCTTCTCCGTATGTTTGATGGATTATTTGAAGAAGGGTGAGTATTATATACCTATGAATTTTCATCGCATGAATGATTAAAAATGATATTCCTTTTGCATTAATAAAATTTTAATTAAATGTCACTATATAGTATCACTATATGAAAATATCACTCCATAGCCTTAGGGTTTCAGTTCCAGTGTCATTGTGGTTTATTGGGGTGATTTTTTTCAATGTACTTTACCTTGCTGATTCAGCGGGGAAGGGAGAAGTCGAAAAACGAACTTATTTTTTTAAAGAAGCTGACAAAGAAATAGATTACCGGCTGTATGTTCCTAGTGGGTACAGTAAGGGCAAGAAGTTTCCTCTAATTGTGTTGCTCCATGGGTTAGGAAGTAATCCTCAGCAGGTAATTCGTTATGAGGGAATAATGCAAGAGGCGGAAAAACGTAATTATATTGTGGTTGCTCCTTATGGATATAATGAGCGGGGATGGTACGGGGCCAGGGGTAAGGGCAAGCAGGGGACTATTGAGGCGTTGTTGCTTGAGGAGAATGATAAGGACCCGGAAAATATTGGTGAGTTGAGTGAGCGCGATGTTATGAATGTGCTTGAGATTGTAAGAAAAGAATTCAATGTGGATGATGGGAGGGTTTATTTGATGGGGCACTCGATGGGTGGCGGAGGTACTATATATCTTGGTGAGAAATACTCCTCTATATGGGCAGGGCTCGCACCCTTGGCTCCGGCGGCGATGCCTCCTGCCGTCAGTTTTGATAGTTCTATCTTAAAAAAGATGACAAAAATTCCTATTTATCTAGTGGCTGGTGAACGGGACCGTATTATTCCTGTTTTCATTGTTAGGGAATGGGCTCAGGAGATGAAGCGATTGAAAATGGATTATATCTATGAGGAAATTAAGGGTGGTGATCATAGTGGATCCTTTGCGAATAATCCTAAAATGATTGCCAAGATATACGATTTTTTTGATAAACGGCGAAAAGGGTTGAGAGCTAATAAGAAGGTGTCTCCATTGAGAGTTTTCACGAATCGTTCAGGAGTTACGATAAAGGCAAGTGTTGATTCAGTTTCTGGCGAGAAAGTGACTATTGTTAGGGTTGATAACAAAAAATTTACGATTCCAATTAATTCTTTGAGTGACGAGGATAAGGAATACTTAAGAGAATGGCTGAATGGGCAATGATGTGAACTAGGGGATTAATTTATTTACGGTTTAGTTTCGTAGCCGACCGTTTTTTCTTAAAGAGTTAAGTTTTGCTGCAAGTTTTTTTGCTATCTCTGGATTATCTGAAACTAGATTATGTTTTTCCCCTTTGTCCTTACTTAGATCAAAAAGTTGAGCCCTCTTTTTGGTAGGGATGTATTTCCAATGATTGTATCTTATAGCGATCATTTTTCCTGCTTCTTCAAGTGTGAACTCAAGGCCTTTCTTGTCTTTCCCCATAAATGCTTGCAAGGTGTTCCGGCTATCTGAAGCCTCGGTCGGCTTAAGCTTAATGTTTAAAAGATTAGCAAATGATGCAATGAAGTCGATTTGACTTACTAATGCACTTGAGACACCGGGATTTATTTTTCCTGGCCAACGGATAATGAATGGTACCCGGGTCCCTCCTTCGTAGATTTGGTATTTTCCACCACGATAAGGGCCCGATCCATCGTGCCCTTGGTCGGCTTCTTTGGTTGATTTTCTTACCGTAGATCCATCCTCGTAGCCGTCATCATAAACTGGGCCGTTGTCACTTGATACAATTAGAATTGTGTTCTCCATCAATCCTTTCTCTTCAAGTGCTTTGGAGATTGCCCCTACAGACCAATCGAACTGAACCATTGCATCGCCTCGCTTGCCTATTTTTGTTTTCCCTTGGAACCTGGGATGGGGGGCCCGAGGTACGTGTATGTCCTGAGATGAAAAGTAAAGGAAGAAGGGTTTCTCTTTTGATTGTTTTGCTAGGTATTTTTTCGCTTGCTTAACAAATTCGTCTGCCATTTTCTCATCATCCCATAGCGCGGACTTCCCGCCCCACATTTTACCAATCCTGCCGATTCCATTAATTACAGTTTCGCTGTGTTGATGATCAGCCGGATAGTAGGTTTCAGCTTCGGGGTTCGTTCTTCCATAAGGATAAATGGTGCTTTTGTGACCTTCAGGAACTGTGCCTAGAAAGAGTGGGTCATTAAGATCCAGATTAACCACACGATAATTCTCTACATAAACGCAAGGGACTCTGTCATTAGTGGATGGCAAAAGAAACGAGTAATCAAAACCTACCTCTATGGGGCCAGGCTTTATTTGTTTATTCCAATTTACAGGTGTCCCTGCCTTGCCCAGTCCAAGATGCCATTTACCAATTACAGCCGTATTATATCCAGCTCTTTTGAATAGTTTTGGCAGTGTGATGTCGGCATCGGCAGTTGATATGCAGAGGGGTGCATTGGGTGGTAAGATTCGGACTCCTTTGCGGAACCCGTAAAGTCCGGTCAGCATTGAATATCTTGACGGAGTGCAAGTTGCAGCGGTGCAATGTCCATCAGTAAAAAGCAGTCCCTGCTTGGCGATTTTATCGATATGAGGAGTTGGTATTTTTGTGGAACCGTTAGCTCCGATATCGCCATAACCAACATCATCGCCATAGACGATAACGACATTGGGTTTTTCTTCTGCACAGAATGTATTGGATATCACCAATGAAGAAAGAATAATTTTTTTGAGCACGGCAAATAGTTGGGTTTCTTTGTGTTTGGAGAGCCGAAGGTCGGAATTGAACCGACGACCTATTCATTACGAATGAATTGCTCTACCCCTGAGCTACTCCGGCTTGATGTTCTGTTGTGAACAGAATTGACTCTAGCGTGATGAAAGTAGCTGTCAATCCTAGGAGATCATATGCCAGATGGGCAATTAAGAGTTTTTAATTGGCGCATTAATGTATATTGGCGTGGCTCCTAAGTTATCAGGCAGTCCGTTTTTATTATAAAAGATCCCTTTTAAGTGAGTGGGATTCTCAGGGCCAAATTCAGAGACGTGTAATCGGAATTCGATGGATTGGCCGGGCAATATTTTCATTGATTGTTTTTTGTCTGAATGAATGAGGCCGTCTTCACAGAAAAAATATGGAGTTTTTGGCAAGGAGGGTTTTTCTTTTTCTAGCGGGCTTAGAGTTAGCATTATTTTTTTTCCTTTACGAACGGCGGTCGATTTCCATGACTTGTTGGCTTGAGCAAAAGTTGACCGTGAATCATTAATTAAATTCGACCATTTGGTGTTTTTATGGGGTTGATTCTTTTTTGAAATTTGTATCGATAAGTTTAGATCAGCAAATGCAGGTTGGCATACTGTTGAGCAGCACATCCAACTGGCCCGTGCTTGAATTAGGGGTTTGGTGCCTGGTTCGGCATTTTGAGGTGCAGTGAGAGGAATGATTAAAAACACTTCATCATGGTATCCATAAGCATTATAGGGGCCCATTTTCACAGCTTCGGGTTGAGGCCATAGTATCTTTCCAGCTTTGAATCCTTCTGGTAGCTTCCAGTCAAGTCCGGTGGGAACACCAACAATTCCTGGGCTTTTCCAGTAAGTGTGCCAGCCCTTGTCATGCTTTATCCTGAGTGCTATGTCAATTGTTTCTCCAGGAGTAATTGATTGTTTTGAAGACACTAATTCAGTTATTAATGCGCCCTCTCGAACAGGTTTCGCAATTGAATTAGTAGCAAATATTAGCAGTAGTCCAAGAATTAATCTCATAGTATTGTCATTTCAGAAATCGGCACTTCCTGGCGTTCTTGGGAATGGGATCACGTCTCTTATATTAGCAACTCCAGTTACAAACATCAGCATTCTCTCAAATCCCAAGCCAAAACCAGAGTGAGGAACCGTTCCGTATCTGCGTAAGTCAGAATACCAAGAATAATCTTCTTTCGAAATGTTATTTTCTTCCATGTTTTTCAAAAGAACATCAAGACGTTCTTCGCGTTGACTTCCACCTATAATCTCACCTATCCCTGGTACCAATAGGTCCATGGCTGCGGATGTTTTTCCGTCATCATTTATGCGCATATAAAAGGGCTTAATTGATCTAGGATAATCGTGTACTGTCACTGGGGATTTAAAATACTCTTCGGTGAGGAATCGTTCGTGTTCGGTTTGAAGGTTTATGCCCCATTCGATGGGGTATTCAAATTCCATTTCTGCTTCTTTAAGTATTTTAACAGCCTCTGTGTAACTTATTCTTTGGAAAGCTTGATCTGAAACGGAGTGAAGTCTTTCGAGTAATCCTGTATCAACAAATTTCCCGAAAAGATCGAGGTCTTCTGCACAATGTTGCAGTGTGTCTTTTATGAGGTATTGGATCATTTCTTCAGCCAAATCCATGTCGCCTTCAAGATCGCAATATGCCATTTCAGGCTCGATCATCCAAAACTCTGAAGCATGGCGAGTGGTGTTGGAATTTTCGGCTCTGAAGGTCGGGCCGAAAGTATAAACATTTGATAGGGCACAGGCAAAGGTTTCGACTTCGAGTTGCCCGCTCACTGTCAGATAGGTAGGTTTCCCAAAAAAATCATTTTCCTTATCAGTTTGATTCCCATCAAGTGTAGTAACGCGGAACATTTCTCCTGCGCCTTCGCAATCACTGGCTGTGATTATTGGGGTATGAACATAAACAAATCCTTTTTCCTGAAAGAACTGGTGAATTGCATAGGCGAGTCTGGAGCGTGTTCTAAAAACACAACCGAAGAGATTGGAACGGGGTCTAAGATGAGCTATTTCACGGAGGAATTCTGGAGAGTGGCCTTTTTTTTGTAAGGGGTAAGTATCATCTGCAGTGCCTGTAACTTCAATCTCGAGAGCTTTAATTTCATAGGATTGCCCCTTGCCGGGAGACTCGACGAGTTGACCTTTTACTTTAATAGATGATCCTGTAGTGGCTGTGCTGATGGATTCTGATCCGGGGATCCCATCATCGACAATTGCTTGAATGTTAGCCAGACAGGATCCGTCATTGATTGATAGGAAAGAGAAGCCTTTAGAGTCACGGCGAGTTCGAACCCAACCGCAGATGGTAATTCCATCAATTGGTTTATTGCTGGCAAGTGCCTCTTTGATTGTCATGCGATTAAAATGTAGTCTATTGAAGGCGCAGAATGTATTTTATACAATCTAGTTTTTGCTTTTGGAAGAGCTAGTATTTTTTATAATTAAGTGATCTGATGAGAATAATGAAATTAACTCTTTTTATTTTTTTGGGTTCATTGATCTGTGAGTCGCTTGTCCTTGGTATTGAAGTGGATGGTGCGCGGGATGAGAATTATGGTGATCCAATAGCGGTCCAGAATATACAGACCGGATTCGGTGATCCAGGTAGTGAGCTTAATGCAGCTTATGCGATTGTGGAAGCAGAGAAGTTGTATTTGATGCTGACTGGTAATTTAGAGCCAAATTTTAATAAGCTTGAGATCTTTATTGATTCAAAGTCAGGGGGACAGAATCAGATAATCGCAAAGCAAAATCCAAATAATGATAACTGGGCTGCAAAATTTGATGGATTCACCTTTGATTCTGGTTTCTCTGCGGACTATTTGTTGATAGTGAGGCATGGGTCTAATGGGACTCAGCTGGACCTAGACTTCGCAGAATTAGGGGAACAAGGAAAAGGGTCATTGATTGGTCGGTTCGATCCTCTTAGCTTAGGTAAGACTGGTCCATTTGAGGCTTCAAATGGCCTGATGATTGGGTTTGATAATACAAATTCTGCTGGAATTGGTTCTAATCAAGGTCAGTTGGCGAATCAGAAGGATGCGGCTCTTGTAATGACCGGATTAGAATTAGCGATTCCATTGAATGTGATAGGAACGCCCAAAGGAGAAATTAAAATATGTGTAATGATAAATGGGCAAGGGCACGACTATCTTTCAAATCAGTTTTTAGGGTCAATGCCTGAATGGACTCGTAACCTGGGAACTAATGGGCAAGGGGATTTCGTTCAGGACTCTTCATTAGAAGAAATTGATCTTAATGATTATGAGGGAGATCAATTTTTTGTTATTCCAAGTCCCGAATCTCCTTTGCAGATTCTTGATTTTAATTATGACTCCTTGTCTGAAAATGTTTCTATCACTTGGGCATCTTCTCCTGATTCATTTTATACGATTGAAAGCTCAATTGATATGAGGGTCTGGCAGGAGATTGATGATGGTATAGAGTCTCAGGGAGAGAAAACTACCTATGATCATTTAATTTTGGATAACAAGGATAAGAGTCGTTTTTATAGGCTTGTTAAGGAATAGCATCTGAATTGTGTTTTGCTGGTTGTTACTAAAATACTAATCCCTGAAGATTCGTCTTATTCGACCCAGGGTCTGGCTTGCTTGATGATGAATTTGTCGTTTTCAACTAATTTAAATTCTATTTCCATAGCGAAGTTAGAATTTCCTCTATAAAGACCCTTGAAATGTGTGTGAACGATATTCATGTAGTCTTTTAGTAGTAAAGCTTGGTTGCGCGTTAAAATTCTTTGTCCTGATTCGATTTGATTAGAGTTCCTAATATATTGTATCTCATAATTCGATTCGAATCCCAAGTTAGCAATAATATATTCTTCGGGAATTGAACCGGGCTCTGGATTAGTAACCAGGTTCTCTCCTATCTGAACATTTACGTAATGACCTTCCCACCCAGGGCCGGGGAGGTATATGTTCTTAGTTACGCCGACACCATTAGCGGTTTCATTTTGGAAGCTTTGATGAACAAGGATCCCCATAGCCGCCGCCATATGATCTATTCTCCAAAAGTCTCTTTCTTCAAAGGCTCGATATGTCCATAGGCCAGCCCATACTTGTTTTGCAGTCTTTGCAAAGTGCCCCTCTTCTTTGTGATGAGTGTATGATTCATAAAGGCCTGCACCGTTGAATCCTTGAAGGTCTTCGTTGTTGGTGCTAGAGCGGGCCCTCATGTCTACATTTTCAGGGAAGGAATTTTGCAAATCGCTAAGAGCCTTTAGCATCCAGTTTGGCAGAATTCCGGTTTCTTTGATTCTTTTCCTGAATTCCTTTAGGCGATTTTCTCTCACGGAAGGAAAGGATTGGAAGAGGGTGTCATTTATCATTTGTTCAGCTTCGGTGTAAAAGCCGTTATGCTTCATGAAGGTGTCATAAAAGTAGAATGGTATCGCATATCCATTTAGTGCTAGCATGGGAAGTATTGCATTTAATTCTGCAAGGTTCGTTGCCTTGGATCCAAATGCGGAGGACATAGAAAAATCGAGATTTGAGAGTTGTGTGATTTGATCGTAACTCAGATCCCGTTCTGGAAAGCTAGTTTTTGAGGGGCGTATTTTTTCAAAATAAGCTTCAGTTTCTTCCTGGCTGGCAGGACGAATATCAATCCCGTCGGGATTTATGCTTAGCTTAACGTTTTGTCCGATGAGTGGAGTTATTCTTGGGTCGGCGGATGCATCTTTAAGGTAGGCGTTAGGAGTTCCATTTTGCTTAGCTTTAAGATTGATATGTGATAGGGGGGTTTGGTTCTGTTCGGTGATAATCCCTGCAACGTGAGTTATATCATTAGGAATGCTGCGGAGTATGACGATGTCTCTTGAGGACATGGTTTGTGACCCTGTAATGAATTTGAGTTTGCCAAAACATTCTCCAGGATTTAGAGCGCTATAAGTCGAATTTCCGAATAGATTCTCAGAGTCAATAACTGCAACATGAGATCTTTTGTATTGGCCTATTTCTGTTTGGTGAAGAGTTCTCTGGGTTTCACTTGATGGATGATATGCTATTTGGCCATCAATGTAGGGAATGGAAGAAGCAATCATTTCGAATGATGTTTCTACGAATCTGAATGCGACAGGGTCTGAAGGCCAGAATTCGATAGTGTAAATTCCCCTCTGTCCGGAAGGGCTTACATAGTTGGGATGATAAACGATACTGCCGGCTGTGTTTCGTCGTCTTGAGTTGGTGAAATATGTATGGTTATTAAATAACGAGTTGTTGTTGTATCTATTTACTGCGTCTCGGCTGAAAGTGTAATGATACTGGTATCGTTTGCTGTTTGCGAAATAAAGCTTTGGTGATGAGGTGTGTATGTCGTAGATAACGAATTTGACTTCGCTGATGTTTGATGACCCGGGAAAGTTGTCTCGATGTGAGAGAGATTCATAGGTTTGTTTGTCAGGTATATAAATGCTACCTTTAGATGTACCGATGCTTGGGGCTGGATTAAGTGGATTCATTAATCCCAGTGAATTCATTTCAGTTAGATCAGATAGTCCATCACCGTCCGTATCTATTTGCTGTGAATTTTTGTGTATTTGGAGACGTAAAAATCCAGTTCTAGGAATGGGGGCCGGGTCCTTTGCGATTGCAGGCTCTCCATCTCCTCGGACAATGTGGATTGCCCTATTTATTCCCCTGAGTTTGTCATCGCGATGCAGAACTGCGTACTCATCAGAGCTTAAAGTAAAGTGGAGTTGAATTAATCCTCCAGGAGAACGTGAGATGTATGAAATTTCATTTCCTTTTCCCTTATCTAATATGAAGAAATGTAGGAGAAATAAGACCAATGCTTTCCGATTTATCAGTGCTGTCATTGTTATTTTCTATCTTATCTCGTATGTTTTAAATAGAAGATTAATGGATTGTCAGACTTAGTGCTTATCAGTCCAGAAACTTGTTAAATTTTGAGCTGGGGACCTCTTGTATGAGTTCATTTCTTTTGAGGAAAAGAATCGCTTCTGTATGAGGGGATTTATTTATCATTTGCATTGCTCCTTTTCCCATAATGCATAGGGCAGTTGCTAGAGGGTCACTTTGAGTTCCTGAAGGGGCAATGACCGTAGCGGCATTTTCGTGAATTAATCCAAGTCCACTGGTGAGATTAAGGATGTGTGAGTAACGCTGATCTTTGATTGTGACTGATTGCTCAGTATTTCCGGAAGTTGATACTGCGGCATTTGAAATTCTTATGATCTTAGGGTTTCGGTCCTTGTCGCTATAGGGTATTAATTGAACCTTCCAGTTATTTTTTCCAGGGGGCGGGTCACCTAATACAATATCTCCTCCTGCGGATATGCTTGAAGATGAGAGCCCCATATTCTTTAGCAGTTCTAACATTTTATCCGCAGTATAACCTTTTGCGATTCCGCCAAAATCGAGGCGAATAAAAGGATTGAGTTTGGTGATTAGTGCTGAGTCATGTTCGATTTTCAAATTGGAAAATCCACATGCGTTTTTTGCTGTTTTAAGTTCTTCGGGTGAAGGTAATCTATTGGTACGCTTTGAGAGTCTCCATAATTTACTCAGTGATCCACAAGTGGGATTGAAGTTGCCTTGTGTGCTAACGCTTATTTTTCTGGATATTTTCAACAGGTCTAATAAGTAAGGGCTTGCCGGTTGAGGTTCATTTGGTTTGCAACGATTGAATTCCCCCACCTCACTGTCAGCCATGTAATCCGAAAATATGGAGTTCATTTTTTCAGCCAAGTCGAAAGCCTGCTTTGTGATGGCCGCAGTATGATCATGAGAAAGGGTGCTGTATACTACGATTTTGAACGTTGTTCCCATGCAGGATTGAGAAAACGAGTATTTCTCAATTGTGTTTTCGCTGGGCTGTAGTCCAGTGGCGGCACTGCATGTCAGATGCAGCGTGAGAATAATGCTATTCAAGAGTGTCATGGCTGACCCCTGTGTTCCAGATTGATTCCATTTGTTCTGCTGAAGGAACCTTGAGTGGGCGTATGATTCGAAATCCTAACCATTGGGCATCAGTTAGGTACCAAATGCTTTTAGGTAATTGTGGGTCCTGTAGTTTCCATGTTTTGGAGGAAGGGAGACGCGCCGTGCTGCGTAATGATTCAGGGAAGTCATTCCATGACCCTCCGCGAGCAACCCTTGGATAAAGGTTTCTTCCTCTTGTCCATGGGTTATCAAGGCTCTTCGCGTCATATCCTTCCTTTGAAAAGACATCCATCGTCCATTCAGCGACGTTGCCATGCATGTCGTGGATGCCCCATGGGTTTGGTTTTTTTTTGCCTATTTTTTGATATTTGAAATCAGAGTTATCAATGAACCAGCCATAATCATTGAGGTCTTTTTCGCTGTCACCGAATGAGTATGTTGTTTTTGTCCCAGCTCTACATGCATATTCCCATTCAGCTTCTGTCGGTAGGCGGTAAAAGTGTCCGGTCTGAGTGCTTAGCCATTTGCAATATTGGAGAGCTGCATGTTGAGTCATGCTGATGGCAGGGTAGCCGTCTTTACCCATTCCGAATGTCATTTCGACATAAGGTTTTGTTGGTCGGGAGATTAAATCGATGTCTGGTTCATTTGGACTTGGAAATTGCTTTGATCCGTCCTTCTTGCGTCGCCCTCCGTCCATCATGAACTTCTCATATTCATTCCAGCTAACTTCATATTTCCCAATCCAAAAAGCATTTATCTGAACATTTCTTACTGGTCCTTCATGAGGTTTGTGATGCGATTCCTTTTCAGAGGATCCCATAAAAAAAGATCCACTAGGAACGGCAATCATATGATAGCCCTTCCCAGATTGGGGAATAGTTGAAGAGTAGCTCTTCATTTCTGATTCTTTTTTTTCTTTTGATTGTGAAATGATTAATTTTTGAATTCTTTTAGTTAAAGCAATGGATTGTTGATTGTTTTCCGAAGGCCATTCCGCTCCCGATTTGATCCATAATTTAATTTTTTCGCGTTCTTGTTCTGTTAATTTTTGAAGTATTGGATTGATGTCCCTTTTAAAATCAACGGCTGTCGGCATTTTGAGTGCAACTCCCTGAGGCCAAGAAGCTCCTTCATCGATCCAATCGCGTAGAAGTTGTTTTTGATTTTTGGTGAGACGCTCCTCTTTTGATGGCGGCATCACGTCTTCATCTGAATCATCCAATTCGATGAGTTCAATGAAGATGCTTTCATTGGAGTCTCCAGGAACTATGATGTCGTCGGCTATAGCCGAATCCCTCGTTTCTAATTTATAATCAGACTTTTTATAGTCTTGGCGATGGCACTTAAAGCAATGGCTTTCAAGAATAGGAAGGATGTTCTCAGAAAAATCAACCTTAGCACCACATGATGATGTGACTAGAATAAGAATGATTACCTGCCGAAGCATGGCTGGTTCTAGTAACGTATTGATTTAGCTAGGTTAGTTTAGTTTGTCCCGGTTTAGGAACTCCCCCGGGATCAAACTGATCGTCCCACTTGAGCTCATCAGGAGCCAAATCTTCTTTAGAATTTAAGGCATCTTCCCACTTCACTTTTTGACCTGTGTAAGCAGCCATCCTTCCTAATAGCGCAAGCATAGTGCTATGAGCCATCCATTCCCCATCATTCTTGGCTGATCCTTTACGAATCGATTCGAACAGTTCGTTATGTTCTGTCTGGTACATATCGTTATTGAGCTCTGGGCCAGCTCTCCAATTTTCATTTCCTCTAATAATACAATTGCCTCTCACAATTAAGGCTGATCCTTTTGTTCCATTGATATAGTCATGGTTTTCGCCATAGCAGTCCCTTTGCTGTCTTGATCCTAGGTGGCAAGTGACGTTGTTTGGATATTCGTAAGCAACGTGAAAGTGATCATATATGTTACCTCCTTCTGATGGAATTTGGCGACCGCCTGTAGCGACGGCACTGATTGGATCAATGTCACCAGTTGCCCATCCTATTTTATCCACGCTGTGAACTGCCTGCTCGACTAAGCTGTCGCCAGAGAGCCAGCCGAAATTATACCAGTTTTGTACTTGCCAAGCCACATCTCCGATCCCGTCAGGCCTGCGAGTGGCTGGTGGCATTGGTTTAACGGGGCCAGTGTAATAAGTAGCAAACATATTTGTTATCTCACCAATTGATCCACCGTGGATTTTTTCGAATAGTGCGCGTCGGGCATACTGGTAACGCCAACAGAAGCCGCAGACTAAAGTTAGTTTTTTTTCTTTTGCAATCTTTGCTGACTCAATAACAGATCTAATTCCTGTAGCGTCAACGGCTACTGGCTTTTCGCAAAACACATGCTTCCCTGCTTCGACTGCTGCTCGAAGCATCATTGGTCGAAATCCTGGGGGAGTAGTGAGGATGACGACGTCCGATTCTGCGATTACTTTTTTATAAGCATTTACACCAATGAATTTTTCTGGAGAACCTACCTGATCTGGGTGGCGTTTTTTTAGATTATTGATAGCGCCGTTGGCATTTCCATCAAACACATCCGCAACGGTAGTTAGGTTCACATCTTTGTCGGCTGAGAGTGCTTGGTTAGCGGCCCCTGTTCCTCTTCCGCCGCATCCAATTAATCCGAGTTTCAGGGGGCTCTTATTGGGGGCAGATTGAGCGATGTGGGGAAAGCTTAAAGAAGCGGCTCCTGCTAATGTGCCTGCATTGCGGAAAAATTTCCTTCGTTTTAATAACGACTCGTTAGAATTAAGATTTGGTATGGGCATTTGTCTGTGAAGATGTTTTTTACTATAATAATGGGTCAGAGCACTGTTGCCACTGGATTTTATGAGGTTCTTTGTTATTGGAACGGGAAGTTCTAGGTAGGTTTTTTTCTATTACGGCCTAATAATCTAGGCTTATCAGCGTTTTGAAAGAGATAAAAGAAAATAATCCAATGTCTTCAAGCCCACGGGTCATAGATCCATCAGCCGTTCTTTTGCGACGGGCACTCTCTGATTTTGAGGTCCCGCTCACAAGGTATGCGGTCAGCATACTTGGAGATATTGAACGATCCAGAGATGCTGTTCAGGACACTTTTATTAAGCTCTACGGGCAAGATCCTAAGGCGATTGAGGATAAGGTAAAGGCGTGGCTTTTTACTGTGTGTAGGAACCGGTGCTATGATATTTTGAAGAAGGAAAAAAGAATGATGAGGCTAGAGGATGATGAGATTCAGGCGGTATCATCATTAACCGATGATCCTGCTCAATTGATGGCTCGGGCAGAGGATAGGGTAAAGTTGAATTCTGATTTGAGAAAATTGTTGTCATTGATCGAAGAGTTACCTGCACGGCAACGTGAAGTCATGCGTTTGAAATTTCAAGCGGATCTAAGTTATAAAGAAATCGGCGAGGCGCTAGAAATCACTATTAGTAACGTTGGGTTTATTGTGCATAGCGCTTTCAAAAAATTAAGACAGGTGATGAATCAAACACAAGGATGAAGAAGGAAATAAGAATCTATTTTTTTATAATAAGACATGAATATTGAAGGCGATCCAAAATTAACTGCGTATATCCTAGATGAACTTGATAGAGATGAAGTATCGTCACTAGAGGAGCAGTTGTCTAAATCTGAGGAATCAGATATCCTAATAAGAGGGGTGATGGAGGAGGCATCAATGATTCGAGACGCTTATGATATGGAGCCAGCGCATCGAATGACTCCTCAACAAAGAGCAGATATTTTAAAGGATTCGGAAATAGTGGCAGTGACAGAAACTTCAACAGATAAGATTCTTTCCTTTACTGATGGATTGAAATGTTTGGATAAAAAGAAAGTTGAGACGGAGGAAAATAATATTTGGAAGAAATACTTTCCTATAATTGTTAGCTTTAGTGCTGCTGCGCTTGTTATTGGAATGGCAGTAGTTTTGTTAAAGAATGATCGGATAGGGACTGATCCCAAATCAAAAATCGCTCAAAAGCCGTTAGATCCTCTTTCAGTTACTATTCTCGATTCGAACACAGCTAATGAAAATGGCAGGGATAAGCTTAGTTGGATTCAGCGGCAAATTGGAGTCGGTCCTGTAAAATTCCCGGTTACTTATCGGTATGGGAAACCCAAACCATTAAATGAAATATCTGATAGCTTGGTATTTCTTGATGGTGAGTCGTTTAGGAATCCTGCAATGGAAGGTCAGAGGTGGTCAGTATTTCCTTCGAATGTTAGTTCAAAGTCCTATGATATTTTACGGGAATTTATGTTGGCTGGGGATGTTCCAGATGGGAAAAATGTCCATATAGGGTCTTTGATTAATGCGTTTGAATATAATTATGAGTATCCGAATTCAGGCGAAAAATTTGCGGTCAATGCCGAGGTGGCTAATTGTCCCTGGGATCAAGAGCGTTGGCTCATTCACATCGGTGTTCGTGCAGCCGATATTAACAAGAATAAGGGAAAAGACATTCTGCTTGTTAGAGAAGTTCGTATGGCTGTTGAATTTAATCCTGACAGAGTTGCCGGGTACCGGCTAATCGGCGAAGATTACACCAAGAAATTCGATGTAAATAATTCACCGAATCAAATCGTTTTGGATGGGCAGACAGTCACTGCTCTTTATGAAATCGTACCTATGGAAGGAACTGATTTTTCAGAATCTTTGACCCGGAATGCGAATTCTGAACTTGTGTCAGTCAGAATCGATTATACTGATCCAGAGAATAAGGATTCTCGTTCGCTCATTTCTAGCATTTCACATAAGAGCGCAGTTGCATGGGAAGAGGCAAGCGAAGACATGCGGTTTGCCACTTCAGTAGCCGGTTATGGGTTATTGTTGGGAGGTCATGAAAAAGGGTCGTCGGCTACATATGATTTGGTTCTTCAGCTTGCCAAAGATGCATTGGGTGAAGATAAAAACGGCCAGCGCTCAGAGTTTATTGATTGGATAAAGAAAACAAAAAATTTAGAAGAAAGAAGATAAAATCTACAGATTAGGATTCTTTATAAATGTTTTTCTGGAATTAAAAGATTCATTTCTATACATGTTAAGTAATTAATTGGTCATTTAAAATTTTGTTAACTCCGCTATCATTTGATTGAATTATTTAATCATAAATCGTCTGACATCTTCATACCAGATGGTGGTCCTATAGAGGATGCTTTAAATCGCACTTCGCATCTTGCTATCGGTGCCCATTCTGATGATCTGGAAATCATGGCATATCACGGAATCGTGAACTGCTATGGCCATGGAGAACAGTTAAATAAGAATTGGTTCACTGGAGTCACGGCGACAGATGGTAGAGGCAGTTCGAGGGCTGGTCTCTATTCGGAATGCAGCGATGAGGAAATGGCGAAAATTCGCAAAGAAGAGCAAAAACAGGCAGCAGTTGTTGGTAGGTACAGCGCAATTCTACAGCTGGGTTATTCTAGTGATGAAATATTGGATAAAAAGGACTCCATAAAGCTCAAGGAAGATCTGTTATCTATTCTAAAAGAAACGAACCCAAAAATAGTTTATACTCATAATCCAGCGGATAAGCACAACACTCATATAGCGGTTCTTTATGCTGCGATATGTGCAATGCGCGAACTGCCAATTGGTGATCGACCTGAACGAATTTTAGGATGTGAAGTTTGGCGTGATTTGGATTGGCTGTCCGATCAGGACAAAGTGGCTCTTGATGTGAGTCAAAGGGAGAACCTTGCAAATGCTTTGGTGGGGGTTTTTGATAGCCAAATTACTGGAGGTAAGCGTTATGACAGGGCTGCTGTTGGTAGACGTTATGCTAATGCCACATTTTTTTATGCTGAAGGAAAAGATAAAGCAGAGCAGCTAACATTTGCGATGGACTTAACGCCAGTGGTTAATGATGAGTCTATTGATTTCATTGAATATGTTATGAATTACTTGGATAAGTTTCGTGAGGATGTTCATAATAATTTGAGTCAATATTTTTAGGTTTTAACTATTAACAGTATTTTTTCTAAAGCATGGAAATCATTATTCGTCCTTCGCCAGAAGAATGTGCATCAATAGGAGGTCGCATAATTGCCAATCTGATAAAAGGGAAGCCCGACGCAGTCCTTGGCTTGGCTACGGGAAGCACGCCAATACCTTTATATTGTGAGCTTGCTAGAATGCATGAAGATGAGGGGCTTAGTTTTTCTGAAATAACCACTTTTAATCTGGATGAATACATTGGTCTTTCTGGTGATCATCCATGCTCTTATCAATATTTTATGAATAAAGAGCTGTTTAGCAGAATTGATATAAGGGCAAATTCTACACACATTCCCAATGGTGAGGCAGACGATATTGAAAGTGAGTGTTTGGGCTATGAGCAGACAATTAGATCTAGTGGTGGAATTGATTTACAAGTTCTTGGAATTGGCTCAGATGGGCATATTGGTTTTAACGAGCCGGGGTCTTCGTTAGCTTCGAGGACCCGGATCAAGACTTTAACGGGTAAGACGATTGAAGATAATGCGAGATTTTTTGATAATCTGAATCAAGTTCCGCGTCATTGTATTACAATGGGAGTTGGTACAATAATGGATAGCGTATCTTTGATTCTTTATGCATTTGGCGAGGGAAAGGCAGATATTATCTCAAAAGCAGTGGAGGGCCCAGTGAGTGCAATGGTTCCAGCCAGTATTTTACAGTTACATCCGAGTGTTAGGGTGATAGTTGATGATGCGGCGGCATCAAAGCTTACGAACATTGATTACTATAAGGAGGTTTATGCGAATAAACCCGATTGGCAGGAATGAATTCTTGGGACTGACATTGAAGATGTCATAAATTCTCCAGTATTTACCGTTAAATCTTTTTTAACTTGCTGTAATAGAGGCACTTCCTAAGAATCTCTCTATTTGGTCTTTTTTAGTGAACACTAATGTGCTATGTTTATGATTATAGAAAGATGAATTTAAATAAATTAACAATAAAAATGCAGGAATCTTTAGCCGTCGCACAAAAAATGGCAGTCAAAGAACAGCACCCAGAAGTTAGTGATTTACATTTATTCATTGCTATTTTGCAGCAATCTGACGGCGTTGCTCGTCCAATGATTGAGGGGCTTGGTCATAATGTTGCTGACTTACAAAGGGCAGTTTCAAAATCCTTATCTGGCCAGGTCAAAGTGACGAGCGATTCGAGTTCCCCAGCAATGAGTGATGGTTTACGCAAAGTAGTACAGACAGCTGATGGAGAAAAAAATGAACTGGGGGATGATTATTTGAGTGTTGAGCATGCAATGCTAGCTATGACTTCAGTCGAAGGCCCTGTAAAAGATATTTTAGAGAAGATAGGGATTAATCGTAATAATATTCTGGATGCCTTGCATGAAATCCGCGGTAGTCAGCGTGTAACTGATGAAGATCCCGAATCTAAATATCGGACCTTAGAAAAGTACGGGCAAGACCTTACCCAATTGGCAAGGAAAGGTAAAATTGATCCTGTCATTGGCCGTGACGATGAGATTAGGAGAATAATGCAGGTACTTTCAAGAAGAACTAAGAATAATCCTGTTCTTATAGGGGAACCAGGAACTGGTAAAACTGCTATTGTTGAAGGACTCGCTCGACGCATTGTTGCTGGTGATGTCCCGGATTCATTAAAGAATAAAAGACTCATTTCCATGGATCTTGGAGGGATGCTAGCTGGAGCTAAGTATCGGGGTGAATTTGAAGAGAGATTAAAAGCTTTTCTTAAAGAAGTTACGGAATCTGATGGAGAAGTTGTTCTTTTTATTGATGAGCTTCATACGATTGTTGGCGCAGGTGCTTCTGAGGGGGCTGTGGACGCATCTAATTTGCTAAAACCTCAGTTAGCTCGAGGCGAACTTCATACAATTGGAGCTACGACATTAGAAGAGTATAGAAAATACATCGAAAAAGATTCAGCTTTGGAAAGACGTTTCCAACCGGTCCGGGTTGAAGAGCCAAGCGTTGAAGATACTATTGCTATTTTAAGGGGACTCAGAGAACGGTACGAAGTTCATCATGGTGTGAGGATAAAAGATGCTGCATTAATTGCCGCTGCGACTTTATCTGACAGATATATTACACAGCGATTTTTACCAGACAAGGCCGTCGATTTAGTTGATGAGGCTGCTTCTAGGTTAAAAATAGAATTGGATTCAATGCCGATTGAGATTGATCAGTTGGAAAGGTCTATTACTCAGTTCGAAATGGAGCGGCAGGCCCTAGAAAAAGAAGATGATGAAATAAGCGTTCAAAGGTTGGCAAGTGTTGAACGTCAGATGGCTGAAGTGAAGGAGAAGGCGTTAGCGCTAAGATCTCAGTGGCAAAATGAGAAAAAGATTATCGATGAATCACGTTCTCTTCAGGCGCAAATTGAAGACTTAAAGAATCAATTAGAACTTGCACAGAGAGAAGGTAATCTTTCAAGGGCAAGTGAGATTCAATATGGTTCACTGCCTAATGCTGAGTTAGAATTAGAGTCCTTCGGAAATCATCTTAATGAACTACAGGGACAAGGCAGGAAATTACTCAAAGAGGAGGTGACTGAAGAGGACGTTGCGTCGGTAGTTGCAGCATGGACGGGAATACCCGTCAATAGACTCAAAGAAGGAGAAAAAGAAAAACTCTTGAGTATAGAGTCTCGTCTCGGAGAAAGAGTGATCGGTCAAAAAGATGCGGTACAATCTGTTTCCAATGCCATTCGTAGAGCACGAGCAGGGCTTGGAGATGAAGGTAGACCCATTGGTTCATTTCTTTTTCTCGGACCGACTGGTGTAGGAAAGACCGAATTAAGCAAGGCGCTAGCTGAATTCCTTTTTGACAATGAGGGAGCCATGACCCGGATCGATATGAGTGAATATATGGAGAAACACAGTGTTGCTCGATTGATAGGGGCTCCGCCAGGATATGTGGGATACGAAGAGGGTGGGCAATTGAGTGAAGTTGTCCGGAGGAATCCTTACTCGGTAGTGCTTCTTGACGAGGTAGAGAAGGCACATCCCGATATTTTTAATGTACTGCTTCAAGTGCTCGATGATGGAAGGATAACGGATGGTCAGGGGAGGACAGTCGACTTCAGAAATACTGTGCTAATTATGACAAGTAACCTTGGCAGTATTGAAATACTTAATGAAGAAAATCCTGAGCAGAGAGAAGCAAAAGTGAATGAAGTTTTAAGAGAATCTTTTAGACCTGAATTCCTAAACCGTATTGATGAGAAGATAATCTTCAATAGACTGACACAAGATGATTTATCTAAGATAATTAGATTGCAATTGGATCTAGTAGAAGAGCGGTTAAGTAAGCAAAATATAGAAATTGAATTTGCTAGTGACTCGGTGTCATTTCTTGTCTCAGAAGGATTTGATCCTGTTTACGGCGCCAGGCCTCTTAAGCGAGCTATCCAGAAGTATGTTTTGAATCCTATGAGCATAATTATATTAAATGGTGAAATTGAGAAGGGCGCTGAGGTCCATGCAACATTAGAGGGTGAGAGTCTGAAGTTTGCAAAAAAACATGAAATGGTATAAGCCTTGTTATTAAATTTAACGATTGGATTACTGGTGTTTTTCATTTTGTCAGTCCATCATTCACTATGAATCAACCGAGACCTTATATTATTGGTGAAACGAACTGGGCGCATGTCCGTTCAGTTAAATATGAAGTTGCAGTATTACCTTGGGGGGCAACCGAAGCGCATAACTACCATCTTCCGTATGAGACAGATAATATACAGCTAAATTGTTTGGCTGCAGAGTCTGCTAGGATTGCATGGCATGGCGGGGCAAAGGTAGGAGTCCTTCCATGCGTTCCATTCGGTGTAAATACGGGTCAGTTAGATATCCCGTTTTGTATTAACATGAACCCTACAACCCAAACAGCAGTTCTCGCTGACGTGATTGGATCCTTATCGCATCAAGGAATATTCAAATTAATTGTCTTAAATGGGCACGGAGGGAATAATTTTCGCCAACAATTAAGAGAACTCCAAGCTAGGTTCCCTGAAGTATTTCTTTGTACTGTGGATTGGTTCGGAATGATTAATCCTGCAGATATATTTGATGATCCTGGCGATCATGCAGACGAAGTCGAGACAAGTCTTATGCTGCAAATAGCGCCTGATCTTGTTGCCGGACTCGAAGAGGCGGGCGATGGGTCGACAAATCGATCTCGGATCAAGGCTATTAGGGAAGGATGGGCATGGGCACAGAGGGACTGGCTCAAGGCAACCAATGATACCGGTTCTGGAGATCCTTCAAAGGCAACAGCTGATAAGGGAAAAGAATTAATCGAAACCTTATCCGAAAAATTAGCGGCATTTTATATTGAGCTTGCGGAATCGGATCTCTCAGATTTGTACGAAACGAAAAATGATTAAAAGAAGCGTTGGGATATGACCATCCCCTCGGATCAAATCGTGAGGGTTTGTTCAACTAGAGTTGTATTTTTTTTCCGTTCTTTTTGGCGGGAGGAATAGTCTCATTCTCTGGATTAACTTTATTTCCTGGTTTCAATTTTGGAATCTTGAGTCCAGGGTTTTCAAAATTAAATCCCTCGAAACTGAGGCCTGATCCGTCGAACCGGTCAAGTTGGTTCTTTGCTCTTTGAGGTAACTTTTCTTTTTCATCATCAGTATTGGCAGGCCCTTCGAAAGTTATTTTTCCATTAAGGTCTTTAATAATGACATTTGTTTTACTGCCGTTCTTGCGAATCTCGATAATTCCTTGATCGTCACTGAACATCATTGTCTGACTGCTTGATCCAAAAATCTCACCTTTACCCGGCAATTTATCAAACCCTTGTAGATCAAACATTCCCTTTAAATGTTTCCTCATCTGCTCTTGCATTTTATGGATTTGCTTTTGAACGTCCTGGTCAGCTTCGAATGGAAGAATATCAAAATTCAATCCTTTCAAATCAGCAAAATTTTCTTCTGTTTTTAGATGATCAGGGCGTTTTGCAAAATTAACCTCAATGGTTTTCTTCGCTCCTCGGTGGATGACTGAGAGTTCTGCGGTAGTCTCCGCTTTGCGTGAGCTTATCAGTTTGCTCAGATGATCAGGGGACTTAATTGGCTCGCCGTCGATTTCAAATATGATGTCATGCTTTTTGATGCCTGACTTTTCTGCAGGGCTATCAGGGAGAACTAATTTAACAGCAGCTCCTACACCTTCAGGTAAATCTAATTGAGTTGCTAAAACCGCATCAATTTTTCCAGTAGCAATTCCAAGCCATGCTTTTTCAAATTGCTCTGTGAATGCTAAGGCATTAACACAAAAAAACATAGCGACGCTAAAGTGTAGCAGTAATTTGCAAGTAACACTTTTTTGTTTGTAACTATTCATATTTTTATAGTGGATTGGGTGTAAGTTAATTAAATGAGTTGTTTGCATCTGATCTAATCAGTTTTTATAGGTACAAAAAACAAACGTTGGCTGGGGACTTTCATCTCGATTAATGAACCGTCCTCTTCGTTTTTCCAAAGAAACGAATCCGAAAACTGATAGCGCACACCGTGATAGGGCACCTTGTCGTCCGACAAGAATAATCCTTCGTCTTTTACCCCTTCAAATACGTTCTTTGCATTTACAGGGATGAATTGATTATTTTTTAAAGGCACATCTACTGAGGTTTTGGATGTGGTTGTTTCATTGCTGGAATTTTGATCGTTTAGCATGGCAAAAAACACACCGACAAAAGCAATGAGAAGAGCGGCTACGGCAGAAAGCTTCTGTATCTTTGGGAACCAAATTATTTTCCGATGATTAGCATACTTATTTTGGATGTGATCGCTGTTTTCAAATATGTTTTCTATTTTAGCGCTCAGGTCATCTGGTAACTTTGCGGGCTTGAGCTCATGAAGTTTTTGCTCAATTTCTTTGAGATCAGTATTCATTTTTTTTAGTTATTAATTAAAGCGCCGATCAAATCGAATTTGGTTTAAGAATTTTTCTTAATGCATCCAAAGCGTATCTGTATCTTGATGCAGCGGTATTAGCTGGGATATTAAGATTTTCTGCTATCTCAGCGAAAGTTAGTTCGCCCCAAATCTTTAGGGTGAGTACTTCTTGAAATTTTTCAGGAATTTGTTGAAGTGCTTCTTTGATAATTTGAGCTTGCTCGGATTGTTCTAGAGATGACGTTTCAAACCAGTTCTCAACTTGATCTCTGTCTCTTACAATAAAATCAGATTTTTGTTCCCTTTGAGTTCTTCTATTGATTCGCCTCGCATGGTCAATTGCGGCATTCCTGAGAGCCGTGTATACCAGTGCTAGGGGAGGCGGGTCAAAGTGGCCATCTATAGGGGAAGAATATGATTTCCATAATCGAAGGATTGTGTCTTGGAGAACATCTTGTGCATCTGCTTCTGATTTTGTTTTGCCCCTAGCAAATAGGAGCAAGCGAGTTCCATTTAAATGGAACCATTCCTTCCATGATTCTGCTAAAGATTCTTCTGTCATGTCTAGGGTTGCTAAATAATACTTAATTATATTAGCGTTACTAGCATTGCATTTTTGTTACTTATTTAAGGTTCTAGCGTGCTTGACTTTGCTTCTAAGGAAAATAGTTTAGATCTTTCTAAAATAAACATTAATGAATCAAGTTACTCTTTTAGTTTTAGCTGCGGGCATGGGAAGTCGATACGGAGGATTGAAGCAGTTGGATCCTGTGGGGCCGAATGGTGAAACGGTAATAGATTATTCTGTTTTTGATGCTATTAGAGCAGGATTTAGCAAAGTTGTTTTTGTCATACGAGAAGAATTTTCTGAGGAATTTAAGAGAAGCGTTGGAAGTAGATTTGTCGATAACATTGGGGTTGAATATGCTTATCAGAACATTAATGAATTGCCTGATGGATTTAATGTTCCAGAAGAAAGAATAAAGCCATGGGGAACAGGGCATGCGATTTTGGCTGCATCTGAAGTAGTTAATGAACCATTTGCTGTAATTAATGCTGATGATTTTTATGGTAAGGAGGCCTATGCAAGGATATGCCATTATTTAGCCAAAGTTGGCGATAATAATGGGCAGAAGACTTATTGCATGGTTGGGTATCCTCTGCGGAATACATTGTCTAAGAATGGAAGCGTGTCACGAGGGGTTTGTTCTATTAATGCATCAGGCCAACTTGAATCTGTTAAGGAATTAACAAAAATTGTTAAAACTGAATCGGGGCCAGTTAACATGAGTGAAGATGGGGATAGTGTATTTTTGGATGGCTCTGAAGTTGTCTCCATGAATATGTGGGGTTTCACTCCGGATATTTTTATCGATTTAGAGGAGCTATTTACGAACTTTCTAGAGCAAAATTTGGAAAATTTAACTTCAGAATTTTATATTCCTTTTGCTGTAGACTCTATGATTAAAGCAAGAAATGCTTCCGTTGATGTACTTCAAACTTCCAGTAATTGGTTTGGTGTCACATATCAGGAGGATAAGAATTTCGTTCAGGAATCAATACAATCATTGATTCAATTAGGGGAATATCCTTTAGAATTGGCGTAGCACCAATAAATCCCTCTAAAGGATCATAAATACTTAATAATCAAGGGAATACAGTAGCATTAGTATAGTTGCACTCCATCCATAATATAAAAACCATAATTTATCATTGCATAAAAAATATAATTACCATAGAATCTATATTACCCACAAGGTGCAAGGAGTAATAAAAAACTAAGCAACAATACAGAAAATGTTTAAACAATCATTCTCGAAAGCATTCACTTTGGTGGAATCGATGCTTGCGATCACTCTAATCTCTGGCATCGCTTCGGTTGGATTTGTAGGGTTTATTGAAATAAAGGCTTCTGCAAAGGCAACTAAACTTGAACAAGATATAGCGGTTATTAATCAATCGCTCAGGGTATATGAAGCGCATGGTGGCGAATTGGATGCAAATTTACCACCCAACGAAATTATCAAAAAATTAAAAACCGTTGCCTCTGAAAACACATACAGGGAAATCATAGGCCTTAGAGAATCAATGATAGACTCTCGATTGGAGCTTGTCATGCAGTCAAAAGCTGAATCTTCAACCAGAAAGCCAAGAGCCTTATGGGATCTGCATACGAAAAGGTTCATTGTCGCGAGGGGTGGAGATTTAGGGATTGAATCTTTTCGCATGAATGAAGCTTTGGGAGGGAACTCATCTTTAGTGGAGGATCGTGCGTCTACGCTAAAGCTTGCTAAAAAAAGTAACTGGGTTTGGGATTATGATGATAAGAATGTAATTAAGAGTGGATTGCTGATCCCGATTAATTTAGATCAAGGAGGTTCTCTTCCCTTAGCTTCATCTGCACATTACGCTGGTCCTCTCGATCTTAACGCTCCGTCATTTTCATTCGCTGGGGGGAATTACGATCTTTGCAATTTTGAAGCTTTCAGGATTTCGCTTAGCAATCCAAATCCAGAAGGCTCTTCACGAATATTTTATAGTTTGGATGGTAATAATTGGAGTCTTTATTCTGGGCAAAATTTTGAAATCAACCCTGGTGACAGGGTTGCGGCGATGGCGGCTAGCCTTGAGTCCGGTTCATGGGCTGACAGTGGTGTGATTTTTAACTCTTATAATGCGGATCCAGTGCAACTAGAGATTGGATTGAGTGCCTTTCATAATCCTATAAATTATGAACAGTTAGGAGGAAGAATGGTTTCTTCTGCGAATGATGCTTTTGTTGGATCTCCGGTACTCGTATCACTGTTGAATTCAGAGAACATACCTAACAGGTACCAAAACTCTGATCATTTTAAAATTTCATGGTCATTTGATGGGTCGGATCCGATAGCAATAGATAATATTGAGCAACGGTTTTCTGGTGGATTTGCCGGAACTGAATTGGGTTATACGCTCGATGATTGGGGGCAAAGAGATGAATTTGAAGTTAAAGTAGCGGCTAAATCTCTCAATTCAGGAATACTTATTGATTCGCCTGTTTCTGAAATTTCAATTGGAATAGATAGAATTATACTTGGCCCTCCGACAGGTAATGTGAATGAAAGTGGGAACCTTGTAGGAGATCAGAAGATTACGATGTCTCCGGTGGCGGCTAGAGGGTCTTTGCCTCAAGGTTGGAGGATTTATTACACTTCAGATGGAACGGATCCTGGTCATGATAGTTCGGGAGAACCTGTTCGAGGAACTTTGTATGCTGGCCCAATAGATCCATTTAAGGGGTCGAGTGATGTTATTAAAATTAATGCGCGAGTGTATGGGCCAGAGGGTTATGCGCATTGGTTTAATCCTAGCTCGCCTTATAGTGTTGCCTTGAATCGGTGGCATGTTCCTGAGTGGGAAGGTTATTTGGGTGGAGTTTTTCATAAGAGCACTCACGCTACTTTTCATAATATAAGGCAGCACAGCGTTGAAGGTGGATTGGATTTAAGATTTGATCCTCGGTTAGGGCTTAATGGTTCAGGAAAAGCCATTGCGATTCAGTCTGATGGGAAAGCTATTGCTGGGGGGCAATTTACTTCGGTTAACGGTATTTCTCGAAATCGAATCGTTCGCTTTAATTTGGATGGTTCCGTGGATAAGGGTTTTGATCCTGGTGATGGGTTCGATGATGAAGTGTTAGCTTTATTGATTCAGCCTGACGGCAAAATTGTTGTTGGTGGTAAATTTAAAAAATATAACAATAAATGGAGAATGGGGATCGCTCGTCTTAATTCTGATGGTTCTTTAGATGATTCATTTCAGGTAGGAAGAGGAGTTCATAGTGACCAGAACGGATGGGTTCACGCTTTGGCTATACAGAATCAGAACTTGATTTCTGGAGGTGAAGGGGTTGGAGATGATTATAAAATTATAGTTGCTGGCTGTTTTGCGCGGTATAATTTTGTGCCAGCGTATAGTCTTGCTAGAATCCATCTCAATGGCAAACTTGATATGTCCTTTGATACTTCAAAAGGAGTTCAAGGAATCGTTCATAGTGTATGTATTGACGGTGATGGGGATATAGTGGTAGGTGGTTTTTTTGATAAATATGATGGAGTTTCTCGCAATAATGTTGCACGAGTAAGAGGTGAATCAGGGAGGAATGATTCTTTATTCAATCCCGGTGATGGAGCTAACGATCGAGTATATACGGTTAATGTTTATGAGGGGGGGAAGCTTTTTATTGGAGGATCATTCGATCGATTCGATGGAAATGAAGTTGCAAGTGTCGCCAGATTAAACTCAGATGGCTCTCATGACTCTTCGTTTCATTTTTCTGAGCAATCAGGGATCGATTCTTGGACAGTATACTCTTCACATGTGACGCAAGGTAATAAGGTGTTTGTCGGTGGTAAGTTTCATGCAGTAGACGATGGGTACTCTCCAAAGGGATCTTTCATTAGGCTTGATACTCATGGATCAATTGATTCAAGTTATTCGCCGGAGAAGCTTCCAATTGATGCTTCAGTTTTCGCAATATCTGCAAAGTCAGAGGGTGAGGCTATAATCACAGGAAATTTTCCGGAAACTTATGTTAAGACCACAGAGAATATAGCGCGTATAAATACTGAGACTGGTCAGATCGATGATTCTTTTAGAGTTGGAGTTGGTGCTAATGGAGAGGTTAAGGCATTAATCAAGCTGTCCGATGGAAGTTTGTTAGTTGGGGGCGCATTCACTAGGATAAATGGGGTCGCTAGATTAGGCCTAGCAAAGTTGAATGTCGATGGCGAAGTCCTTGAATTTTCTTCACAAGTTGAAGGAGGTGCTGTTTATTCAATTGTCGAACGGTCTGATGGAAAGGTAGTAATTGGGGGAAGCTTTCAGAGTGTTGGAGGCAATCCTTCTCTGAAAAGAATGGCTAGGTTGAATCCAGATGGGAGTGTTGATGCTTCATTTGACCCACCAGGAAAGACGACGAGGACATGGGTGCAGACTCATCCCTCGAAGACCTGGATCGGGGAGTGGCGAGTTGCTTCTACTGGTGGATTTGATGGCACTGTTCGCTCAGTTTCTCTTCTTGAAGGAGATAAGATTCTTGCTGTAGGTGAATTTAATAATTATGGAGAAAAGTTCCAACCTCGGTTGGCATTGCTTGATTCTGATGCAGGAATTAATGAAAAATTTGATGTATTCAGAGGGTATGTTTCTTCATCCGGTTCAATTCACCAGGCATTAGTTTTGAATGATGGGAGAATCCTCCTCGTGGGTAATTTTACTGGTAAACTTAAATGTTTATTAAAGGATGGATCTGTGGATTCAGGTTTTGTTCCTGAGAGTATCAATGGAGAGATAAGCAGCGCAGTTATTCAAAAGGATGGAAGGATACTAATAGGTGGTGATTTTACTAAAGTTGGTAGTAATGAAATTAATAGAGTTGCTGTTCTTAACCGAAACGGTTCGCTTTATAATGCTTTTGATCCAGCTGCTGGTGCAGACGGTCCAGTGACTAAAGTTTTATCACTGCGCGATGGGGGAAGTGTTGTATTAGGAGCCTTCAGAAAATTTGGATCTCAGAAGCGTGTCGGGATAGTTAGACTAATGAAAGATGGCTCTATATTTTCTGGTCATGAGGATAATGATTTAGAAATAACTTCGATTAATTCAACAAGGTAAAGATAAAGAATAAACGAGAATGAGTGTCGTTTGATTGGATGACTCTATTTCTAAAACCCCAAAATCACCACACAAATGGAAGGAGTAACAGACAAATGTCCGTTAGGACAAAGGCTAATTGAGTTGGCCGAAGGGGAGGGTATCTCGGATTTTTATATTACCCCTTGGGAGCCTCTTGTTTATAGGCAAAATGGGGAATTACTATTTGATCATTTCATCTATCAACCTGATCAAGAAAGCCCGGTGATCCCAGGTTGTTCAGATTATGCGCTAATGATAGGGAATTGCCGTTTTCGTGTTAATAAAATGGTAAGTAGAGGTCGATATCGCTGGGTGCTTCGTCTCTTGCCCACAGAAATACCTTCATGTGATGATATTCGTGTTCCGAATGCAGCGGTAAAAGCATTTTTGCAGGCGAAGAATGGGCTCTTTTTAATTTGCGGAGCAACAGGTTCAGGAAAAACTACTACGATCGCATCCTTAAATTTACATCGTGCCCTTCGCCGACGTGAACATTTCATTACTTTCGAGGATCCGATCGAATATGTTTATCCCACTAAAGGCATTCCTTCATTGATTTCACAAAGAGAAATTGGGGAAGATGATGAGGATTTTGCGGAAGCTCTTAGAGGGTCGTTAAGGCAGGCTCCTGACGTAATAATGGTTGGAGAAATTCGTGATGGGGAGACTGCCGAGATTGCTTTACAGGCTGCTGAAACTGGTCACGTAGTAGTGGCGACTCTCCACACTTCAAGTGCAGCTCAGACAGTTCAGCGATTTTTGAAATTGATACCTTCTGAAAGAGTGGAAAATGCCCAGAGTACTTTGGCTGATATTTTACGAATGATTCTTTGTCAGAGGTTAATGTTTGATGAAGAGAAGGGAAAGAGGTTTGCGACACACGAAATGCTCCTTCAATACGATTCGGTATCTAATCTAATCCGTAGAGGAGAGCATAAGAAGTTAGATCAGGAGCTTGAGACAGGAGCAAAGCGAGGGATGTGTAGTTTTGAGACAAGTCTAAGTGATCGTCTTGCGGAAGGGTGGAGGCCTACATTTAAGGAGCCTACAGGCTTTAGCTCTGAGGAAGTTAATGAATTTCTTCACTATGAAGAAGAAATACAATTGGAGAAGACAAGATGAAATTATCAAACATTACAAACGTACTTAGCTTCGCGGCTTTTCGGCCAGATCCAGATGATAGTTCCTGCATGTGGAGAAAAAGATTTCGCAATAAGCAGACGCTGTTATTGAATTTTAGTAAGGAAGTAGTGAGTTGGAGGAGCGTCAGTAAGGAGGGCGTTCTGGGAGAAGAAAATTCTATTGCTGGCTCCGTAAAGGAAGTTGTCCAGGACATGAGTGAAGATTGGCTGGATCTAACTGATGGGGGTTGGTGTGCCGTGTCTATTAATCATAGATTTGTAATCAGTCTTGAAACAAATTTAACGAGAAAGAATGGCGCAAGTGAGCTTATTAGAACCAATCCTAAAGCGGTCTTAGGATCTAAATCGGAGAGAGGCAAAAGATATGCGTTAAAACATAATGATGAATCTAATTCGAGTATACTTTTAGCCGTAGATGAAGATTATATAAAAGAAATAGAAACCCTTTTTAAGAGTTCAGGATTAAAAATCGGTAGAATTTGTTGTGGAATTTATGGCATGCTGTCCGAATCCCTTGATCAAATATCTGAAGCTCAAAAGGATTATAATGAGAATGTGTCCGAACCTCTAGGTGACGTTATTCTTATTACTTGCTGTGAAGGCTCAGTATGCATTCTGAAAAGTGATCAAGAAAAGTGGATTGAGCTACGTTCAAGAAACAGTCTGTATACGCAGAAAGACATGGAGCCGTTAAGGAAAATTATTGCTCCTATACTAGAATCTCTTGGTTCAAATACGCAGATAGTTTTATCTGCTGATGGGACTGTTGAAGGTATCAGTCAAATGCTTAGTGAGCTTGCTCCGAACGTTAGGATAAATGATATGAGCGATTCATATGGTTTGTGGAACTTGCTTAAAAACAAATAGACAATAAGTATGAGCACCCAACCTTTTCATGACATAAAGACTGAGCGGCAGGATATAACAAAACCGCTGCCGAGGATTCTTATTCTGGTTCCTGTAATGTTTTGTATTTCTTGTGTGGCGGCGATTACTTTGAACCTTTTGTTTTTCTTTAAGATAAAAGAATCAGAAACTACAAAGATTGAGTGGCAGGAAATAATTGAAGAAGAGACTTTACGGAAGTCAGAAACTGAGAAGCTGATCGAATTAATCAAAGACGAGGACCGTCGAGCAAAGGATGTGTATGATTGGGTGGAAGGATCTAGGCAGCTTCAGCCTCTAGCTGTTGGGGTGGCGCGCAGTATGGGCGTCAAGAGTTCTATTGAGGAATTGTCTCTAGTTAGGGATGTGGAAAACCCTCATCAAATTAGAATTGGATTAGATTTTGTTAATGGGGGGCAGAAGCAATTGGATTCAACGTTATCGGCAATTAATGAGCTTGGGTATCGCGCATATTCAGCTAATCAAACATCGGGGCAGGGAGGTCAAGTTGATTACCAGGCAACTTTAATTTGGCAAAAAATTAGCAACAACAACAACTTAAGTTTGAACAATAATGAGTAACAAACATTTTGGCTGCTTGGCTCTTGGGCTATTTATTATGTTAATGGGTCATTGGACGAATGCTTCATACAAGAAGTTGCGGTTAGCCCGGGACGCTGAGGAGATGTCCAGAACGGCATTTGATGGAGCTGTTTTTGCGCGAAGTGCGGAGCAGCGGAAAATGGTTATTCTAAAGAAAAACACTATAGATTCTAGAGAATATTTAAATCAATGGGAGCCTTATATTAAGCAGACAAAAAATGCACAGTTCGGAGAGGCATTAATTAATCTTCGCATAAAGCAAGCCGGGATCATTACTTTATCACAGGTCTATGAAACGGTTGATCATGTGAAGGGGGGTACTATTTCTAAAACATTAAATGCGAAGTTGGTTTTCGAAGATGATTACGTAAAGACATTGAATTGGTTGGCGGATCTTGAGGGTAGCTTACCAGCTATACGTGTATCTAATTGCAAGTTATCAAAGGGGCAATCGGGGAATGATATAAAAATGGAGCTATCACTTGATATTCCAATAATCAATTCAGAGAACGGAAAAGATTCTCAAACATAGAAGAAATAGATATGAGAACATTTCAATTAACTGCAGCATTTCTAATTATTTTTCTTTTTCGATCAGCTATGGCTGATATTCCGTTAGTCGATATTTTGTCTTCTGACGGTATATCTAAAAGTGCTGAGGGTTTTGGGATTTTACCCAAAAAGAAGAAAGAGGCGATCAAAGAATATTTACTCGTATCAAAGGAACGAAATCCTTTTGCGATAAGAGCAAAGGCAGAGCAAATAATCTCTGGCGCTGATTCACAGACTGAAGAGGCTAAGATTCGATCTGTTTTGGAAAAATTGCATGTGAGTGGTGTGGCTAAAGGGATTCATGGCTATAAGGTACAATTAGGTGGAGTCATTCTTGTTGAGGGTAAGAAGATCCCAAAGCTCATCAATGAACAGACTGACGATTTAATAGTTACAAAGATAACGCCTTCTATGATTGAAATTACCTGGGCAGGTGACGAAGAGGCTGATGAGCCTAGGCAATTAACAATAGCCGTAGATCTTGAACCCAAAGTAGGCATCGTTTTACCAACCTCTTCAAACAATAATTCATCGAGTTCCCCTCAGCTTGTATACTTGAATGAGGAAGATCCGGAAACTGATTAATGAAGTCATCCCTTCACAGAGCAAGGCAATTGTCTTCACTGCCTAGTGATCTTGGTTTTTCGCTAGTGGAGGTTATGATTGCTTCTGCAATTGCGGCGTCAGTCTTAACCGGCGCGGCTCTTGCATTTAATGCAATCGGAATGAATCAGCGTAAGGTTTCTAACATTTTATCTATAGAAATAGGTCAATCATCTGCAAGGAGTTATTACGATATTAGTGGCAGTACTGTAAATACATATAAGGCTCCAAGTTATGGGCGTGCAGCTAGGGCGGACCGTGTTCGCAGTCGATTCTGGGATGATGTTTCTCATGCATCTGCTGTATTTTGTCTTGCGAGGGATGGTTTGAATTCATTTCGTCCTGTATATATCCCTTTGGACGATGAAATTGATGGAAGATCTTTGAATTCTCCAGAATCATTTAGATTGCATCTTGCTAAAGTGATGAGTCAAAGCTCATCAGTATATAAGTCATGGAGAGGAAGTTCTTCATTTAACAATGGCTCTATTTTTATTTTACAGCCGAGCGGGTTTACAGATTTCCTTGCTGTTAGGGCTATTTATGACATCGACATACAAAGCACAGCCAAGCCACTAGGCACCTACGCAAGTGTAAAACGCTACTCTTGGAATGTGCTAACCGATTATTATGATATTTTTTACCCTGATGATGGGAAGGGAGTTCCATTCCAACCATTGTTTGTTTTTCATGAGAAGCGAACAAGGCTAATACATAATGAAGGCTCTATGGACAATTTTAAAACGGCGACTGATATGCCTTTTTATTTTATTTGGTGGCCTGACCCTGCAGCTTCAAGTTTAGGCAAACTTAAACCGATCTCTGCATTTTCTTTTGATCGAAGTTCTGAATTTGGATCACCCAATCCTTTGCCCGCATATTCAGATATGGCAGGAAGAACGAATTATTTTTTTACGGTTCCTTTGTATCCTTCAATGTAAATGCTACCAAATGAACTCTAATAACATAGGACTAAGGCCATTAGAGGCTGGAAGTACAATTCTTATGAGTCTCGTGGTTATGACAGTGGGCACGGTAGGTTTGGCTTCTTGGATCTCATTGTTATCTGCTCGTTCTTCTCATATTAATAATAAGGAAAATGTACTGTCACATCGAATAGCAGAATTAAATTCCCGATCAGTAGCAAGGGAATCATTATATAGCAGAGCTTTGACCATTAAGCAGAGTGCTCCGCGTTTTATCTCTATGCCGAATTCCGATAGCCGGACAATTATACCGGCTATAAAAGAGTCTGCTTTTTCTTCGACCACAACGGTTAATAGGATTGTATCTGTAGGGCAGGGCAATGGTCATGGATTCCAAGTTGAGATTCCTGTTTCAATGAATGTTGAAAGGAAGGGGAGTGCAGCGAATGCGACGAGGTTGCCTTCATCTACTTATTTACGTAATTATCTTCTCAGAAGCCGATCAGCTCAATTGTCTGGTGATTTAATTGTTATGCATCGGCCCAAATCAAATACAGAGAAGAGTCAGCGACTTTCAGGTAATATAAAAGTTTATGGGAATACATTAATTTGGGCACCAAAAAATATTTTTATAGGTGATTCATTAAGAACATCTACTTACATGATCCCAACCATTATTGAATTTGATGGCGCCAAAGCTATTAGAAATTTAGATGGACAGTATTTTCCTCCTTCAAATTTTACGATGTTGGCTGTGACCAGTAGTGGTGTGGGTTCGAGGTCTGTCTTCTCAGGGGAAATAGATATTATTGATCCTAGTCATACAGAGTCATGGTCAATGAAAGAATCTATAGAAGAGATTGGATGCACAAGAGTAAGAGGCAATGTTACTCACAATAATGGGCTTGGAGTTACTAGTAATGGGCTAGGTAAGATTGAAATAGACTTAGGATCGCCATTCCTTCCTAACATCCATATAGAAGACAATGTTAGTGAAGTTCATTTCCATGGTCAGTCTAATTTTATTTTTAGTCATGCTAACCGACTTTCCGAAGTGGCCGTTATAATTACTCAGTCATCAGAATCAATATTGGACCTTAGTAGAATTTTTTTCCATGGTAAGAGTAATCGCAGGCTAGTTGTTGCAGTAAAAAAGAATATTCAATCTAGTTATTACGATGTTCAATATGCCTTTACTGAAGCGTCCATTAATCCGCTATGGAGAATGATCCTAATTGCAGAGGATACGCCCTTAAAAATTCTTGAAGAACAGAATCCATCCGGACAGGTGACTATACAAGGAGGTATTGCAACGGATCAATCATTTGAATGGTCTGAAAATGGAAATAAAAAACTCAACGTCATACGTGAGACTGATCCTAAATTTTTAGAATACTTGGCCCCACGTTCAGCATGGATCGAAAGCTATCCTAACACAAATTAATGAGATCTTCTTTGCAGCCAGTCCCCGTATCACAAAGGGCATATAGTCTCATTGAAGTTCTTGCTGCAAGTAGCATTATTGTTATTGCATTGGGTGCAGCGCTTTCTCTTGGAATTGCAACCTTATCACAAGAGGAATCTGGGAATCGAATTGCCAGAGGTTTGTCCATACAAGAGAACGCAGCAAGGCTATTTAGGTTAGGGCTTAGTCCTGAGGAAATTATCCGATTGATTCCATCAGACCCTTGTGTCGACGAGTTATCAATTTCAACTCCATATTCTGTAATGGTTGGAGCAGTTTCTGTTATAGCATCAGATATTGATCTAACTGTAATAACAAATCCTAGTAAAGTGCGATGGAGCTCAGGAGCATTGGATAATAATAAGTTAGAAGATGAGGCAAGGAGGGCTTTGCCAAAAATTACAGTATATCGATTATATACGCGAGCTGGTCATTAATAGAAATCTAATTGAAGAGTTATGCTTAAGAAAGTTGCATTAGCGAATACAAATACTGGGAGGACCAGTCTTTTAATAGTTGATACGGATACTGATGAGAAGGCAGTTTCAGGTGCAGGTAAAGCTGCTAATGAACTTGCTAAGGTATCAAGTATTTGTGGATTAGATGAATGCGTCCATCGTCTCACTGGTAAAAAAGGTAATGTAGAAGACCGTGCAGCTTTATTTGCGGGTGTTGCTCGTTGTCTTGAGCGTAATATTTCGACTGTAAAAAGTTTTGAATTGCAGGCGAACAGGGTCAAGTCCCCACGCTATAGAGGAATCATAGCGGAAGTAGCGCATCAGATCTCTGTTGGAGATAAGATAAGTGATGCGTTGAGACTATTCCCCGATGAATTTGGGTCAGAAATAATTGCTTTAATTCAAGCGGGAGAGGAGTCTGGTAGGTTGCCTGAAATTTTTGCTGAGATTGGAAAGTCTTCAAAGAAAACATTGCGCATTATTAAGAAGTTGCAGAAAGGAATGATCTACCCTGGGATTGTGATAACGATGGGGGTCGGTGTTGTTATTACAATGAGTTACACCTTGGTCCCAGCAGTTTCAAAGCTTTATGGGGATCTTGGAGCTGATCTTCCTGGTGCAACTATTATGATGATGAAGCTTTCGGACATGCTTATCAATAAGCCTTACGTATTAATATTACCAGTAGCTATGATAGTGATGGTTATTAAATCTTGGTCTAAGATTATGAAGAATCCGTTCATTCAAAAAATATTTGCGCATACACCCGCAGTAGGCGGGATCGTTCGTAAATCATCTGCGGCAGTCACTTTTCGTTGCCTTGCTTTGTTACTGGAATCGGGTGTGAGAATTAGTAAGAGCCTCCAGATAACAGCTGATAGTGCTCCACATATTTATCACAAAGAATTTTTTGGTAGAGTATGTGATCACATCCGTGAAGGCCTTGGATTGTCAGAAAGCTTCCTGATGGAATCTCACTGGTTGGGGGATGACGGGCGGAATGTTTGTGGTGTAATGGAAATTGCTTCTGAGACTGGTTCGGCAACTGAAATGCTCGATGAAATTGCAGATGATTATGAAGAAGAGTTGGACACGATTGCTAATCAAATTGATAAGATTTTAGAACCAGTGACCATAGTTATTTTAGGGGCGCTTGTAGGTTTCCTTATTTATGCAATATATTCGCCTATATTTAATCTGGGGCAGCACATGTTACCTAGCTCGGGTGATGACGGCGCTCCACCAGCCAAAGTGCAGGTTCATCATTAAAATACTCCATAATTGAGCTGAAATTGGCTTAATATACAGGGAAAACTAGACTTTAAGATTTAAGGGTTAAGTATAAATATTAGTTAGGAAATGTTAATAATAAATATAATAAACAGAAAAACAATAACAACCATAAAAACAACTTGCGGAATATTAATAATTGTTATATTTTCCATAAAATAAATAAAAAACACATTATGAAGACAAATATAGTCAAAAACGTTAAAGCTGGATTCAGCCTTGTAGAGATGCTCGTCGTAATTGCAGTCATCGGCATTATTGCCGCTATTGCTGTACCAACTATTGGAAATATTACTGAACAGGCTAATAAAAGTAAATCTAAACGCAATGCTCAAAACCTTGCATCAGTGTGTGCATCTGCGGTAGCTGCTGGCGCGGATCTAGGTTCATCATCATCTGTTAATTCAATTGTTAATCAAATTGTTAGCCCTGGACTAACTGGCAGTACAGATTCTGGATTTGATAGCACTGTTTTCAAAGTTCCAAACCTTAGTGATAAAGAAAAAATGTCAGCCTCTATGCATCTTTCATATGATGCCCAAGCTAAGATGATCGTTTATTCTCCAAAATAAAAATATCTAAATAACAAAGTATGAGATAGGGGCTCCTCGACGTTCGGTTGAGGAGCCCTTAATTCAACAAGACCTAAGAGATCAGAAAAAATATCTTTGAAATGAAAGCAACAAAGAGAGGCAACATTGGTGAAGTTGGATTTTCTTTGGTCGAGTTGTTGTTGGTTCTTGGTATCATTTCTATCATGGCCGCTATCGTCATAAATTCATTTTCTAATGCTGCTCAGGATTCTAGAAATGTTGTTTCTAGGCAGCAGCAGGCGACGCTTCAATCGGCTGTTAATAACTGGGTTGCGGGTCAAGTGGGAGGATATGAAAGGCCTGATCCAAATAATCCTAATCTAGTAATGCAGCGGACCGTGTCTTATGTGAGGAACAAATATAATTATGCTACTAAGTATTGGACTGAGGCGCCTGGATCGCCTAGAAGTTCGCGCAGTTTAGCAGGAGTCCAAGGGAGGTTGGATTTGATTAAGAATTATTTGGATGAAGATACTTATGAGCATTTTATTCGCTCATCATATCAATTTGCGTCAACTAAAATTCTAAGCGGAGCGATGCGAAAAACGGATCAATACCTTATTCTCTCCGCGTGGGAGGTTCCGGGCAATGATAACAAAAACACATATCCGAAAGTTAATTTGTTTCCCTAATTAAATGAAAACAAAAAGAAATACATGTATCAAAGACAAAGCATTTTCCCTTGTGGAAGTCTTGGCTGCTGTTGCAATAATTGGTATCATTACGTTCCTTGCAATTCCTAACATTGTTGCTGTTAAGCAGGATAGTGAAACGAACATGGCTATTTCAAGGGCGGAGGCCCTTAATATTGCGATGGTCAGTTATGTGCAGGCTAATGGGCATGAAAATGCGAGTGACTATTGGGGTCAGCAGGTCAATGCTCAAGGCCGATACGCTCTTTTGTCTTATTACCTCGCTTTTGCACCCTCGAATTTATTGGAATACATGCCTTCTGGATATCAAATATCCTTACCGGGAAATCTCGGACGAATATCCAAGGTCCAGCTCAGAGGCCCCTATGGTGAGATCTATTATTAAGTGTGAGGTATAAGAAGATTTTTTAAATCTATTAATAAAATGTTTAATAAAAAATGCGCTTTTTTCTGTAATCAGATCCGTGCATTTAGCATTGTTGAGTTGATTATTGTCGTAGCGATGTTGGGCATTATTACAAGCATCGCAATTCCTCAACTCGGTGGAGTTCTGAACGATTCAAAGGAAGTTGTAGTTAAGGATTTTGTTGAGAGTCTAAATAAAGCAATAAAAAAGCATAACCAGCTCAATTACAAAATAGAGATAAGTAGAGATGATTCTATGGCTGGTGAAGAGGTTTCTATTATTAGGACGTTGCAATGGAGGGATGATAACACTCCTGCTCCTGGAGCGCCGTTTTTAAAACCTAACTGGCATCCCGTTGTGAGTTCTGCGGTGTCAGATTATCGACTTCAATGGAACGGCAATGTGTTTGTTGCAATCTGGCCAGGCGAAGCTGGTGTTGGTGTGTGGGTGAAGTTTGATGGATCTGATTATGGCTTAAATTACCAGTTCCCAAAAACTTACGTGCCTGTTGGGCGATGAATTTAATGGATTGAAAAATGAATAATCTTGAAGAACATGAATTGAGTTCACGATTTCTGGTAACAGAGCTTCCGGATCTGGATGGAAATTCATCTAAAGAAGTTCAGAGTGATGATAAGGTTGATCATGGAGGTGATATGAGTTCTATAACTATTTCTGAAGGGCCAGATTTGAACCAAATCGCTAGCCGTTCGGGGATTCCTCCTGTAGAGCTACCGCGGGCATCATGTTCGGCTGATGCGGAAAACTTGCTGAGGAAACTGGGCAGGATGCCTGCCGGAGACGAGCCCTGGATTCCGATAGGAACTTTGGGACCTTTGCCGATCCTTGGTCATTTTAATCCCTTATCAGATGATACTTGGGGGATTCCTGACTACTTGTGTGTTAAAGTTGTGATATCTAAATCGAGTTACACTACGATATTTGAAGATCTTCAATCTCGGTTAGATTTTAAACCTTTATCTGCTGTCAGTCCCCTCGAAAAACTCCTTCCTCCTTCTGACTCTGCTGAGCCAATTTCAATATTGAATTGGTTTTCAAATAATTATCCTCTGTCTGATTCAGAAAAAAATAAGTGGCATTCTCTGACTGTTGAGAATGAAGGAATAGAGGTGCTGTGCTCAGCAGATTATAAGGGTTTGCCTCGCCATTATGGAGTAGCTTTTTTCTACTTGTTAAATGGCAGGCAATGTTTTAATCCTGACGAAACTCCTAACCAAACTACTTTTGCCGACCAATTATTGGAAAAACATGTCGTTTATCCGATGCATGAAGGTGACGGTGTTTTATACCTCTTATGCGAAAATGAAAAAGTATACGGATTTGAAGATGAGTGGTTGTCAGATGGTCATGATGGAGTCGAGATAATACCCATTCTAGCTGATGGTGATTCAATTCGTTCTGCTATAGCAAGAAGCAGGGGTAGGGGAGTTCAAAGGCAAGACATTATAGAATCTGGTGATCTTTACTATTCTGAAGATCAGAATCTTCTTGAAATTGATCCAGTAGACATTGCTGACTTGAATCCATCTAACCCGAATACTTCTCCGGAAGATGTGTTGAAGTGGATCTTGTTTAGAGCGATTTCAAGTCGTGGTTCTGATTTGCATGTAGAAAAATACTTTAATACGGCTCGATTCAGAGCTCGCATCGATGGGTCATTGGAAGTTATTCATTCTTGCTCAGAGGAGCAGTTGCCGCGTTTCATAGCATTGTTTAAAAATTACTCCAATATGGGGCATCAGCATCAAGACCTTCAAGACGCGAGGTTTGGATTGAAGATTGGACAAAAGCGAATTGATGTTCGTGTGTCGGCAGTGCCATGCCGGAAGGCAAATCAGAAACTGACCATGAGATTTCTGGATAAGCAAGACGGGATCAAGGAGTTAAGTGAATTAAACATGTCTGAACGTCAATTGGGGATTGTTAATTCAACAATGAAGAGAGACCAAGGGCTTGTCTTAGTTACAGGGCCTACAGGTTCAGGTAAGACCACCACGCTCTATTCTTTTATTAACTCAATCAATGAAGACCATATGAATATTCATACGATAGAGGATCCCATTGAGTATGAGATAGAGGGAATAAACCAGACTCAAACTGATGAATTTCATGGCATCAATTTTGCAACGGGTTTGCGAGCTTTGTTGAGAGCGGATCCTGACGTTATATTAGTTGGAGAATCACGAGATGAAGAGACAGCTACGGCTGCCATAAATTCCGCCCTGACAGGCCATTTGGTTTTGACTACCTTACATGCGAATGATTCTCTCAGAGCTGTTTCGCGCCTAATATCGATGGGCGTAGAACCGTATTTGTTAGCGGATGCGCTTTCTATGAGTCAGGCACAACGATTAGTAAAACGACTTTGTGGATATTGCAAACGTTCGGTACCGGCTTCACGAAAATTGCAGGAATTCTTTTATAAGAATGAACTCATTAAGAGTCCGATGGAAGATCCAATTTTTGTTTCATCAGGGTGTGATGAGTGTAATGGAACTGGATATTTAGGTAGAGTTGCTTTGATGGAAATGTGCCCTGTAAATGCAAGCATCGCAGAAATGATAGCATCAGGAACCCCTATGGCTGAGATGCGAAAAGAGGCAGCAAAGGATGGTGTCTTGTCTCTCTATCAGGAAGGCATGTTGCAGGTAATGTCTGGGAACACGACCATGGAGGAGATTAGTAGATTGGCCCATTTTGGGGTTATGAGTTAATTATCATTACGCGGACGGGAAAGAGTGAAGCTACCATGATCCCCGCGATCAGATTTGTACGTGGCTTTTAATTTATTAGGAGAGGTTGTTCCGGTATGGGTGAATTTGCCGCCCAAACTTCCAAGATTCTTATCCCCTTCAAAGGTCCATTCCGTGTCTATCTTTTTGACTTTGCACGTTATCCTAAATCCTCCACTGATTACTTTTGCCCATGTGGCCCAATAATAAAACTCGTATTGGCCTTTATCAGTTTCTTTGATAATACATTTTAATTTGCCGCCATGCCCACTAGGTTCGCTTTTCCAGGAACCGACCCAAGAACCTTCCAAACTTTTGTGAGGTGGCAGGATTTCATTTTGAGTTTTTTCCCACTGTTTTTGATATTTTGCGCAGCCGGAACAAGCCAATAATAGAGAAATTGCTAAGCATATTTTATGCATATTATTCAGGATAATAAATGATTCTAGCTCCGTAAGAGAGAAGGATTCTCTTTTTTTTGTGAAAATTTACTGGATGTAATGTGAAAATCATAATAATTTTAATTAAAGGCTATAACTGGCTGGTAATCAATACATGATGTTGCTTTGTCAGGCATCGACGAGGAAGAAAAGAAGCAAAGAAATAACTGCATATTATGGCAGAAGAAACTACAACTGAAATCCTCAAAGGAAAAATTGAGAGTCTTGAGGAGAGGGTTAACATTCTTGAGGCTAAGCTTGAGGATGAGAGAGAGGACCTTGAAAAACTCAAGGAAGTTGCTGATCAAGATCATAAGAAGCTTGAGAGCATCAAAAGTGTTAAGCCTCCTCCTCCGACTTCGGTAACCCCAGTAGGGCTCTAAGACTTTTCTGTTAGATTTAAAAAGATTGCATTGTAATTATTGACAGTGCAAGCGGGGTGATTTTTATCTTTGAGCTAGATCTTAATCGAGGGATTTTAGCATGATGTCGTAAACCCTATTTACCATATTTTTGCTCTCATCAAGCAATCCTGCAGATAGTAGAGCATTGTCCACGATTTGCTCGGCAATCATGGGTGCTAGATCTGCTCGGCTTTGACGGACTTCCTGAAGTTTCCTAATGAGCTCATGCCTTGGATTAATTTCAATTTCAATTGATTGAGATTGTGAAAAATCGGGGTTCATTTGCTGCATCATTTGCTTCATCTGCGGGCTCATATTTCCACCAGGAGTAAGTGCTGCGGCAGGGCTGTCTACCAGTCTCTTGCTTGCGCGAACGTCAGCGATTCTTTCTCCTAAGGTTTCTTTTACCCACTGGCATAATTCTGAGGCAGACTCCTCGTCCAGGCTATCGCCTTCTGTTTCAATATCATCTAATTCAAGGTCTGCCCGGTCAATCGAAACAAGCTCTTTTTCTGAAAAGGATGTGAGTTGTCCTACTAGGTATTCGTCGATCGCTTCGTATAGGAAGAGCACTTCGAGGCCACGGGCTTTAAACGCTTCGAGGTAAGGAGCTGATTCAATGCCGTCACGGTCTCGTGCGATTTGGAAATAGATTTTATCTTGCCCTTCTTTCATTCTAGTTACGTACTGATCGAGACTGCTTAGATTGCCAGGCTCTTCAATTGACGTTTCAAATCTCAAGAGATTTGCTAGGCTATCGCGATGGTCAACGTCAGTGACCACGCCTTCCTTGATGAAATTGCGAAACTGGTTGTAGAATGTTTCGTAATTTTCATTATCGGCTGTCGATTCACGTTCGAGGAATTTGATGAATCTTTTAGTGATTAGCCTGTTCAATTTTTTAATTAAGGCACTGTCCTGCATCGATTCTCTTGAGATATTTAATGGTAGGTCCTCGCTATCAATGACGCCTTTTAGAAATCGAAGCCAATCAGGAAGTAGCCCCTTTGGTGCTCCATCGATTAATACTTTATTGCAATATAAAGCAACGGCTGGGTCGACTTGGCCGAATCCAAGTTTTTCTGGATTCTCCTTAGGAACAAACACTAAAGAGTTTATCATTAGCGGGGCATCTGCAGAGAAATGCATTCTATAATGTGGATCGTCAAATGCCTTAGCGGTAAACTTGTAGAATTCAGTGTAATCTTCGTCTGTAATTTCAGACTTAGATTTCATCCATATGGCTTCGACCGTGTTGATCCTTTCTCCGTTCAGAAGAACAGGGAAAGGAACAAAGCTGGAGTAACTTTGCAGGATATCCTTGACTCTACCTTCCTTTGAAAACTCCTCATGATCATCAGTAAGAGAAATTACAATGCTTGTGCCCCTTTTTCGATCTCCCTCCTCTTGAATCTCATAACCGCTTTTCCCATCACTTGCCCAGGATAGGCATTGTGAATCTTTTTCCCATGAGCGGGTGAATACTTTTACATTATCACTGACCATGAATGCACTGTAAAAACCTACTCCGAATTGACCAATGAGGCTGGTTTCTTTTTGATCGGATTCTGACAATGAGTTGATGAATTTCTTTGAACCAGAATGAGCAATGGTTCCAAGATTTTGAGTCAACTCATCTCGATTCATTCCGATCCCGTGATCGGTTATTGTGATTATTTTTTTCTCTTCATCAGTTGTTATGTTAATTGTTAATTCTAATTCCGGATCTAGTACGGATTTTTCTGTTAATTGAGTATGCCGCAATTTCTCGAGAGCATCAGCTGCATTTGACACTAGTTCTCTAATGAAGATCTCTTTGTCCGTGTATAAAGAATTGATTACGATGTTCAGTAGTTGCTGGACTTCGGCTTGAAAATGTTGCTTGTTGCTTTCTTCTTCGCTCATTAGGAGTGGATTTTATGTCTATTAACCCAGTTGTCAAAGCCGCATTGAATCCTTCAATGTGTTTTTAGCTCTTTTCCTGAATCCAAGAATCACTAGGCATGTAATATGGCCTGAATGTTTCCAGATAGCCTTCTTGCTCGCTATAGAACAGGGCGCGGTGCATTCCAATACTGCTTGCTTTAGTTGAATCAATGAGTGCAGCAGAATCATTAGCGCTCATTTGGAAGAGTATTCTCATTTCAAATTCACTCAATGCTTTACGGTTAAGAGTTCTGCCAATGTTATTATAGCTATCAATTGCAACGATCAGATGGATCCCTAGCGGCGGCCCTTCTGTTATGATCTCATTTAAAATTAATGCAGGATTACTCTCCTTTGATGAAGCATCAAAAGAATATGCAAGTTCTTCATCATATCTTAATTTTTTGAATTTCTGAAGACCATTGATGAAAATGAAGACAGGTGGTTCATTTTTACTAGTTGCGCTTTCGCGTCTTTTCATTTCCTGCCCAATCGATTGAATGAGCTCTCCGGCATCCTGATCAAAGTTGGTGTCAATTTTAGAGGATATTGATTTGATGTATTTCTCAATCGCTTCTCTTTCATTTGATCCTTGAGGGTTGCTGTCTATAAAAACGAAGCTTATATCATCGTTGTTAAATTGCGCGGAGAGAGAAACTATCGCTATACTCATAATGGCCATGATGGCATCATCACGTTGTCCGACTAGGAGTAGATGGTTGCCACTTTGGCGGTGGAAAATGACTTCTGTAGGTCCTTTTATCGCGTTAGGCGCACCAAGCCATATTTTAGGATTGATAGGAGAGGGGGGAGCCGGTTGTTTTAACAATTCGGCGAGCTCTCTATTCTCAGTAACGTCAGCAGGGGCATTGCCTTCAAATACAATTGGTGAGCCTTGTTGATTCCCTGCTGATTCATTCAGTGTGTTGATATGATCCAAGTGTGAGTTTCGTTCTTGCTCAGAAAGCCAGACCGTTTGGAAAGGGCTATTGCCTTCTATTGCACCAGCAGAATCATTGTAGATTCCTTCTCCAGGACGTGTCAATAGACGTGGAGCTGGGTTCCCTTCATCCATAATGAGATAAGCATCTGCTTCGTTACACATCAGTGCAATACGGATTACCATTTGGCCTAGAGTGGCTCTGGCAAGAGAATAGGCGCCGCCGAGTGTCTGTGACCCGAGCACAACATGAATGCCAAAAGCACGACCTTGTCGGACTATACGATCTAGCAGTACTGAGGCCTGCTGTGCGATCTTATCATCTTCGACAAAGAACTCTTGAAATTCATCTATCAGTAACAGAGTTCTAGGCATTGCTTCACCGCTAGATCTTTTGTAACCAGCGATGTCCTGTGCTCCAACTTCTCGGAAAAGTTCTCCTCGTTCCTTTAGTTCCTGGTCTAATTTTTGGAGAACGCTTAACCCAAATTCACGGTCACTTTCTATCGCTATAACTTTAGCGTGGGGAAGTTTTTTAACCCCATAACTTTTGAATTCAACACCTTTTTTAAAGTCCACTAAATAGAATTCAACTTGATCAGGACTGAAATGAAGTGCAAGGTTGGTGATCATTACGTGGAACAGAGTCGATTTTCCTGACCCAGTTTTACCGGCAAGAAGAGCGTGTTGTTTTGTTCCTTTGCCAATGCTTAAGTATTGAAGTTTAGTGGCCCCGGTCCTGCCAATTGGGATTTTAAGCTCATCGGAAGTGTCTCCTGACCAATATTCGCCATCACTCGGGATAATGTGACTGAAGGGAACTTCGATGCGGTTCGAGTTGCTGCTTTCATCTCCGATACGTTGAACAAAATCAATGGCGTCATTGGTGCATGGAGGAGATTCCAAATGTAGGGACGTTCCTTTTTTCAATCCGTTGACTAATGCAAGATTGCCTGCTTTGTCTTGTTTGATTAGGATGTTGGATTTTCGTAAATCATCTATATCTAGAGCTTCAGGTAATGATTGTCGTTTGTCCCAATGGATTAGAGTGTATATCCCACACCTTGCTCCGTTTGCTGCGATGCTCATCAGTCCGCGTGCAGCAGCTTCTGAGAAATTAGTTGGAAAATCAGCGACGACTAGGAAATGATATTTTTCCGCAATGTTACCTGCTTTTTCATTATAATCAGTGATGGTTTCATATTCATTTCTGAGATACATCTGGATGACTTTCTCCATATGCTCATTCAGTTCTATTATGCGAGCTTCTATTTGTTCTCGCTGGGTCCAGATTCGCTTATTAATGATGCTGTCCTCATAATCAGCCAAGTGAGTGATGCCTGCAAAGTTCTGGCCTAACCCAACAGGATCGAAGATGCTAAAACTTAATTTACCCGCAGGTGCAACGGACAATAATCTTAGTATGATATTGTTGATGGAATCTATTATTGTGTTGTTTTCCGATGATTCTGTTTCGAATAGAATGGATCCGGAGTGAGGAATTTTGATGTTTAATGGGATTTTTAAAGAGTCAGGATCAGGCAATTTAAGGTTTGAGCTTTTAGGGGGGGATTTACCAAACAAGTTAGGATCTAATTCTAGCAAACCAAATGTTGCGCAATGTGAAAAAGTTTCAGGGGGAGTCCAGGAATCAAGCCAGGACTTTTCCCATACAGGAAATAGCTGACTAGTGACGGTTTTTTCTTCGCGTAGCCATTTAGAAATTGTTTCAGCTTCGGTTCCCCATTCTGATACCAATTCTCCCCATTTATTTTTGTGTTCGATTTCAGCTTCTTCTATTTCATTGTCTCTTACTTTAACTAGCTTCCCCTTTTCTGATTCGAAATTACTAATTGCTGATGCAATGGAGTCTTTATTTGCTTTCTGGATATTTTCTAGATTTAGAAAATGAATTGATGAATTCTTTTCTTTAATATTTTGGTGTTGTTTTTCGAGTTTCTTGGGTTTCCCCATGCCAATTTCTTCAGCATTTTCGATTTCGCTTCCAAGGTTCTCGTTAAGGTTCTCGACGTATTTTTCTAGTTCTTCTTCGATTTCATTTTTTCTATCTTTTATCCATGAATCTCGACCCTCATCGTACTGATCAAATGAAGAGCGGATGAGGATAAGCTGCTTTGAAATCTTTTCTGCTGAACTTTTCGCTACGGTTGATGACCTTGTCTTGATAATCCATAGGATTAAAAGGCAAAGAACTGCGATTCCGCAATTGAGTAAATATTCTCTCCCCCCCTCCCATTCGAAAATGTAATAGCCAAGAAGGGCGATTCCTATAGTTGTGATAGGTGCCAACCATTGCAGAGGTATGAATTGAAAAATTTTAGGGATTAGATTTGAATCAAAATCTTTGAGGTCTTCACTTGTGGATTTTATTGTTTTCTCAATATCTGTACAGATTCTTGGAAGATCTGGAGCTTCGTTTTGTTGTCTATCGTTTTGATTAAGTATTTGTTTTTTTAGTTTTCTGGAGAGCAGTGGGAACCCCCTGAACGAGGAGAGGACCTTATTCTTCAAATATTTGAATTCATGTGCATGTTTCTTTAAAACATTATGAATTTTGACCTGTGTTTTTTTTGCTTCAGATAATGCACTTTCATTTTTCCTTTTTGCTTCAAGGGTCTTTGCCTGAACTTTAGAAATTTTTCTACCTCTTTGAGTTTCTAAAGTGTCACTAGATTGGTTTAAAGCATTTGAGTAAGCCTCTTCGATACGTGATTCTCTGTTGTTATAAAGAGCCTTAGCTCGCTCTGTATGATTGTGCAGAATGGACTGTGCCTCGGCTAAACTTCCCTGATGTAATGCATCAAGATCAGACCGTCCTTCTTCGTATTCACGTTTTGCTCTTGCTGTTATGAGTCGGTAATTACTTTCAATTGAAGTTTCCCTGTCAGCGCAATCGATGACCGCTGAACTGAATCGACGGATTATTTCTAACGTTGTATTAATTCCTGAGGGTTTATTACTCACAGTCGCGTTTAATTTTGGTAAGAATTTTATCGATTTCGTCTATGATACTTGATGTTGCGGTTACGGCATCCGGCAATGGGGCAATATATTTTTCTTCAAATTCCTTACTTTTACTATCAGCCCAATAATTTTTGCATTGCTGCCAACTGACATTTAAATCTCGAACGGCTTTGTTGATTGTTCCTCTGGTTGATTTTACTGACATTTGTTTATGCGACAGGAGCTGGTCCTATGATTTATTTTTCGTTTCAGATTTAGGTGTTTCTGTAGGATCGTTACTTTGAAGAGATACTTGGGCATAGGATTCTAAGGTTTCAATAGTTCGAACAAGGTAATTGACTGCTTTTGGATATTTTGTTGTCACTAGGTCCTGCAAAGCGTCTAGTTTTCGGGCCAAAGGTTCTACAGTACTGTCGTAATCCCTCGCCCATTTTTTGATTAATCTTATTTTTTCTTCCACTTCTTCAATTGCTCTGTTCGCTCGTCTCACGTTCATCTGGGCTTCGGTACTGGCGTCCTGTAGAGTGGATAATCTCGAGCTGTAAAGTTCCTGTTCAGCTTGTTCTAGTTTCCGCTCTCTTCTGCGCTTTTCGCTGATCCAATAATTGTATTGTTCGTCTTGTACCCAGTGCCTCGTTCGCCGCACAGTGTCACCTACTTCGTCAATCGATTTGGAAACGCGTTCCATGAAAATAACGAGGCTATTGCGAAACGATTCTAAGGAATCGATTGAAGCTACTTTGGCTTGGTCTGCCATCTTCTATTAGCGTTGATCAAGGTACTCTTCAATTCGTCTTGCCTTGCGTAGCAGGAAGGGTGAGTGCGCCTGTGAGACTTCAACGAATTTTCGTAAAGCTTTCATCATTCCTTCAAATTCTTCTGCAAACTTTACCTGCTCTTGATCTTGCCAAGTATTACTGAGTGAGGAGAATCGTGCTTGAAGAGAAGCTGAACGCGCGGAAACATCCTCATTAAAACGCTTAAGTTCTTCCGCGAAACGACGAACTTCTTCTGGATCCATTATTGCCTGAGCCATAATCTTTTTTTTTATTTTTTTGCTTACTATTTTAGTGTTAAAAATTGGAAAACGCCACGTCTTCTTAAGTTCTTTCTTCAGGAAGGCTTGTATTAGGCGTGATACGTGTTTAATCCGTAATAGATCAATAATAATTATATTCATAATGATACTTACTTTATCACCAGCAAAGACCATGGATTTCGAGGCTCAACACCTCACTAAAAAGCATACAATTCCAGATTTTATAGAAGATTCCGAGGAGTTGATAAAAAATCTTACTAAAATAGGTAAGTCGGATCTTAGTGAGTTAATGAATATTAGTGATAAGTTGGCAGATCTTAATTATGACCGTTACCGCAGTTGGTTAGTGCCGTTCAGCACTGATAATGCGAAACAAGCATTGCTGGCTTTTAAGGGAGACGTTTACACTGGATTTGGATTTGATGAATGGCGATCAGCCGATTTTAATTTTGCACAAAAAAGAATCCGTATCCTCAGTGGTTTGTATGGGTTGTTGCGACCCCTTGATCTTATCCAAGCTTACCGTCTTGAGATGGGCACGGGGCTGAACACGAGCAGAGGGAAAAATCTTTATGACTTTTGGGGCGATGCACTTACAGGCGCTTTGAACGCGGCGATCAAAGAATCCAAGAGTAAAGTTTTGATAAACCTTGCATCGAATGAGTACTTCAAATCTGTGGATGCTAATAATTTAGAGGCCGAAGTGATTGCGCCTACATTCAAAGATTTCAAAAATGGGAAACATAAATTTATAAGTTTCTATGCAAAAAAAGCTAGGGGCATGATGGCGGATTTTATAGTGCGTAATAAGATAAAAAGTCCCGTAGAGTTATTGAAATTTGATGTTGGAGGTTACTATTACTGCTCATCTTCTTCTACACCCGGGGAACCAGTGTTCCTGCGTGACTGAATTAATTTTGCAGCACATTCTATGAATTTGCTAACAGTCGAATTTTTTTCAGGTACTTATCCATCGAGTGATCTTCGATAGCTCCTGGAAATCTCCTAGCTATTTCTTTGACATATTCTTTAGGGTCTTTTCCTGAAGGATCTAGGTAAAGTAATAATCTTTTCCAAGAATTAACTCCTGCATGGATTTTTCCTTCCGAGTTTAAATAGTAGAGCTCCCCAACGTGTTTGTATCGAAGCATTCTGGGAGGTATTCTGGATACGATATCGTGTCTATTTACGATTCGAAAAGTTCGCCCGCAATCAAATTTATTGTAAATGGTTTTAAAGTTTTTACAGCCAACTCGAGGAGCTCCAAAAGTATAAACAGAATGTACTGGGTGATTATTAATGAATAAATAGGCGGCAGCTAGATTAGCAATTGCTCCGCCTAAGCTGTGACCGGTGAGAAACACTGGAGCATTTTTATTTCCTACATATTTTATTTTGGATTCTATATTTTTGATTTCGTTAGCTATCCCGATGTTAAATCCTCTATGAACACGATCCCCCTGCCCGAAAGGGCCTTCAATAAAACTGGCATCGATATTTTCCTGCCAAATTTCGTAATCACGTTCACTGCCGAGAAAAGAGACAATTGTAAAATGATCTGAAGCCGCGATAAAGCCACGTACATTTGAATGATGAAAAGGTAAAAAATTGGGGACTTCCCATTCTTCACTAATTTGGTGGCCTATTAATTCGGGTGACTGGTAAGCAGTTTTCGATGCGAGAGCGCAAGCAAAAGCGTTTTGAATATTAAATCCTTTAGGTTGAGGTGATATCGTGAACATGATGTGATGGCCCTGTTCTGATCGATTTTGTTTTACGGGGCAGCTGATTGTGGCGGAGTCTTAGGGCCTCCTAAGATTTCAATCATTGCTTTACCCATTCCATCCCCGATTAACCAATAACTTTCAGCGTTACAGCACCAGTGATACCTGATTGGTCTGGGTGAAACTGGCCCATCTCTAAAGAATCCTCGAGTCTCGACATACTTTGAATTCTCATTGAATTCAGCCACTGTTTTTTGAGCGGACATGATCATTAGTCTGCGATCGACTTTTTGTTCCCAACCGCCGAATCCACTTCCAGCAATCACAAAAGGAAGTTCAGGCGAGTTCAAATCCTTACGGATATCACGGATGAAATTTGTCATGTTTGATTCATATTCTTTTGAGTCTTTCATGCTGCAACCGTCGTTCCATCCCTGATGCCATCCAAATCCAGCCAATTCAAACTTGAGCCCTTTAAGTTGAGGGAATTCAGCATCTAGATTTTTTAATTGTCGTTTGGTGCTTGAAATTAAATGATCGTATTGATCTCCGATACCAGGACCTCTTTGTTTATTCCCATTCTTGCCTGAACTTGGAGGCCTCCAGGGACCTGCCAAACTTGTGCCGCCGGGACCGAACTTAAGAAGAAGTACTGGGTTATCGAAATAATCTCCAATAGCCCAACCGAACCCTAGTTCAGGACCAATCGATCCTCGTCCTGCATATCCTCCAATCGTTAACTTTCCTTTTTTGTTATACCAACTAATCCAGACATCATCTCTTACCTTCCAGTTTCCCTCTTCGTCTTTTAGTTGCTGGAAACTTTTTGCAGTTGCTGGATTTTTTGTGAGTTGTTCTAAGGTTCCTTTTTGATTTTGATTCCCCTTGATGAGTCCATGCCCTTCCATATTCGATTGTCCCGCTAGAATGAACACTTTGATTATTTTTGAAGAGTTTGAAGCATTTATTTCTTTTGCATATGAATATCCCTGTATGGATGCGAGAATTGACGTGATTAGAAGCGGTAAGAACAAATGCATAAGGTACTAGATAAAGGTAAGTTATTTATGTATAGGTGATATGGATAATTGTAGTAATTAGAGTTGATTCAAGGAAGGATCAAATTTTTCCATGCTAAGGCTAATGTTAGTCAAAGACAATTATTGTTTGAATAACTAGGTTATTTATATCTATAGTTTTGTTAGGTGGATTCGAGCACAATTATTATTATTACTGTAGGGACGACACTCGTTACGATTTTTATTATTTGGTCGATTAATAGATTTTCTAGGCAAAATAAAATATCGCGAGATAAGATTTTTAATTCTCCCTTTCCTGATGCGTGGGAAGCGATTCTTGAAAAGAATTTTAAACTGTATAGGAGGTTACCGAATGATTTGCGTTTAAGCCTAAATTCCTATGTAAATGTATTTATGGCTGAAAAGTCTTTTGAAGCTTGTGGTGGCTTAGAGGAATTAACAGAAGAGATGTGTGTTACTATTGCAGGTCAGGCGTGTTTACTTTTACTTAACGGCAGGTGTGGGTTTTATGATACGCTCTCGACAGTCTTAATTTATCCAGACATGTATAGTGGTGAAAGTTCTATCAATAAGGATGGAACGATCGGGACAGGAGGGAATCGTTTAGGTGAGTCATGGGGGAGTGGCACAGTCATACTGTCATGGGTTCATACTTTGCGTGGACCCGCCATCGCGACTGATGGGAAAAATGTTGTGATTCATGAGTTTGCTCATCAACTTGACCAGAATGACGGATCTGCAGACGGGGCTCCGTTATTGGGATTCACAGAAGAGCATAGGGATTGGGGCAAGTTTCTTGGTTCAGCTTATGAGCAACATTCTAAGAGGCATCGAAGAGGAAAAAAATTGGTGATCGATGCGTACGGAGCAACGAATCCAGCTGAATTCTTTGCAGTTGCGACTGAGACATTTTTCGAAAAACCTAAGAAACTTCAGCAACGTTATCCACGAGTCTATGATCAGTTGAAGAGCTTTTACTCACTTGATCCGCTTTCTTGGTAGATTCAGTCTTAGGTACGGGTAATATCTCATAGATTGCCGTTTTTTTGGCCCTTTAATTTATTAATCCTGAATTTCAATCGATCTGATATATTTTTAAAATATAGTCCTAATACGCTCATAAAACCTCATAATTCTCATATATGATAAGAAATATCCGATCAAATGTAATAAAATTATAAAATATGATTTGATTTATCTAAATAATTAATTAACTTTAATAATCATACTATTCAGATAATTGACGTGGCAAAGATACTTTCAGATTGGGTAAATGAAGAAGTTTCCGAAGTAAGGGGGCGCTCAGTGCGTTGGCTTTCGGAGAGGCACTTCTTCCGTGACCCGATGAGATCAATTCAGTCAGACACTGATTATTTTTTCGCACCCGCAGATGGCATTATTATTTATCAGAAACGAGTCCGTCAGGAGGATTCGGTCATTGAGATTAAGGGACAAAATTATACTCTTAAAGAAGCGCTCAGGGATCCTAATTATTCTGCAGAGTTTAGTTTAGTGATCGGTATCTTCATGACCTTTTATGATGTGCATATTAACAGAATTCCGTATCCTGGAATTTTGAGTTATCGTGAATTAGAGGCGATTGATAGTTTTAATAAACCGATGCTTGCGATGGAGAATTCAATTGTCGATGATCTTACAATTGATCATGACTCGGCCGAATACCTTCATTGCAATCAGAGAGTTTTAAATAAGGTTGATAGCTTAGATTTAGGGTTGACCTATCATATATTACAAATTGCTGATTACGATGTTGATTCTATAATGCCATTTGATCTGAGCGAGCATCGTGCATATCAACAAAACGAAAGGTTCTCGCAGATACGATATGGCTCTCAAGTAGATTTAATTATTCCTTTGGATGGATCCACAGGATTCGATCTTTTACTTGAAGAGGGCACTCATGTTGAAGCTGGAGTTGACCCCTTATTAAAAATTAAACGTCCCTTTGCACTCTAATGTTAAGTTCTAAAACACAGATAAATAAGCGATCTGCAGCGGCTCGGAAAGTTCTTCCAAAGCCATTCGTGGATTCTCCTGCCCCTTCGAGACCATGGAACCTTAGTCATTTGGATGTTCCGACATTTCTTATGTGCCCTCCTATTTCTTATAGCACAAATGAACCGAATAATATTTGGATGGAGGATCTCACGGAATCTGATCGCAAGGTCGAGCCTAAAAAAGCATATAGGCAATTTCAGTCTCTCTATCAATTTCTTTCATCTAGGGGAGTGGTGCAGTTGCTTCCCGTTCCAGCGGGTTGCGCATTACAGGATTTAGTTTTTACTGCGAATCTGGGAATTTTACTTGAACACCTTCCTGCCAAAGACACAGTTATTTTAGCTAATTATCAATCAAGGCCACGGGTAGGCGAGACGGAAGTCGGAGTGAAGTTCTTTCAATCCATGGGGTATAAAACTATCGTTCCTAAAACGAAGTTCGAAGGGGAGGCTGAACTTAAGCACCTTTATGATAATGTGTATGTGGGTGGGTATGGTATACGCTCTGAAAAAGAAACATACGATCAGTTGGAGGATCAATTTGGAATGAAGATAATCAAGGTCAGAGAAACCGATCCTTATTTATATCATCTCGATTGTTCAATATTTCCACTCACTTATGAGAAGACGGTTGTTTGTACTCAGCTATTGAATTCAAGCGAGATAAGAGAATTAGAGGGGCACACTGAAATTATAGATGTGTCACGTGAGGAAGCTATGCCAGGACTTTGTAATTCTGTTCGGCTGGGAAATTTCATACTGAATGGGTCGCATATCCATGAACTGAAGAGAGGGACAGAAGCTTACCGGTTAGAGTTAGCTAAGAATCGAAGACTTGAAGACATTGCTGCAGACAATGGATTTGAACTGGCGCTCTTTAACTTGAGCGAATATCAGAAGGGAGGGGCTGCTCTTTCATGTATGGTCATGCATTTGAATAGGGTCTCTTACCAGCACCGCTTACTGTAGAAGTTTACTGGGTGGGCCCTCTTAGTCTAATTTTAAGCCAGGCTTCTGATCTCCACCTCATCCAAAAAAGTATGCCTTGGCATGTTATGTACAATAGCGCCAGGGCCCAAATAACGAGTGATCCTTTCTCTCTGAAGAAAATCACTGCAATAGTTCCGCCCAAACCAAGTACCAGAATGCTAAGGAGAACATTCGCGACTGAAGTCCATTTGGTATCGCCGGTTCCTTGAAGTGCATGAAGGTATGTGATGTTCATCGAGTCAAACCACTGTGAGAGGCTTACGAAGAGCATGCCTCCACAGGCAATGCTGATTACCTCGGGTTGGTCCGTGAACATGGAAACTATTGGATGTCGGAAAACATATAAGATGATTCCCGCGCTAAGCATGAAAAGAGAATTGATTTTGAAGCATGTTCTCACGTGTGCATGAGCTCTTTCGTGTGAGCCATTTCCAACAGAATTTGCAACTAAGGCTAGGACTACTGTGGCGACGCCTTCTGCTGGCATAAATGTTAATTGCATGCAGCGCATTAGGATGGTTCCAGCAGCAAGAGCTTCTTCGCCGTAATATGAAATCAGGGCCCCCACAAGGACTCCCCATGATAGAATGTCGACGGCCCCTTGGATGCCGGCCGGAAGTCCAGAAGACCACAATCTTCGTATTCCTTCCAGAGATTTAGGAGCCTTTCTGGTGTTTAATGATTTGTTTGATTTGGCCGATACGAAATGTATGAATAAAATAGAGCATTCCAACATTGTTGCTATCACTGTTCCCCAAGCGGCACCGTCGAAACCATAATCAGGAAAAGGGCCGACTCCAAAGACAAGGCCGTAGGTAATAGTGAAATTTAGTATTAGGCCAATTACGCTGCACTTTAGAACTGGTCCGGGTCTTCTCGTTCCTATATAGAAATTGGCAATTGCATTAGTTACTAATACTCCAGGCAAAGCCAATAGACTGATTTTGAAATATCTAGATTCAAGATTTCCCAATGAGCCATATTGGTTTCCCGAAAGCATCTCAAATACAGAGCCTAGCGGCCACAGTAAAATGGCGGCGATCCCTATCGCGAGAGAAGAGTAGATCCCAATCCAGGCAAAGTGGCCACAGCTTTTTTTGTCACCCGCTCCATGGCTTTGACCCACGAGTGCGGTGACAATTCCTAAGAATGAATAGGCGAAGCTAACAATAACGAAAATACCCATTGAAGGTAGGGTAATGGCTGCAAGTGAACGGATGCCTAGTTTACCGACAATCCATGCATCAGTGGCCTGCATTGCAGCAAAAGTCAGGTTTAGTAATATCACAGGCATGGCAAGCCTCAATGTTGTCGATAGTGATGGATCGACTGATTTACTGATATTCCCGTTTCTTAGGGGTTTTTCCTTATGAGAGGACATTAGAATTCATTGAATTTGTCTCATGCATAGGGCACTGCGCAAGTTCGATTGTTAAGATTGGTTAAATAATAACTGGCCTTAATGAATTATGAAATATTTATAAAATATGGAAATTATAGTTGAAGGGATTTAAAATCAATATAAGCTTATAATAACCATAAATAATAAAATGAGAATATTAAAGGGCATAATCTATATAGCTATAGCTGCAATTTTGTTTGGATGTAATAAAAACACTAAAACAAGTAACAAAGCTGAGGACTCACTGAACAATGTTGTGAAAATGTTGTGTTGGTCTGAGTATTTTGACCCTTCAGCTATTGAGAAATTTACGAATGAAACCGGGATAGAGGTTGAGTATATAACTTACGATGATCCAGATGAAGTTGAGGCGAGATTAGTATCAGAGCCTGGCCGGTTTGATGTGGTTGTGACGGATGACTTGGCTATAAATATATTAGCAAAATTACGGTTACTTCAACCCCTTGATAAATCAGCTTTGCCAAATCTTGGAAATGTTTCGAGCGAATATCTACGCAGAAAATTTGATGTTGAGAACAATTATTCAGTTCCATATCTATGGGGGACGACTCTCATCGCATACCGATCGGATAAGATTGATTCCCCAGAGAAGAGTTGGGAATCGTTATGGGACAAGAAATATAAGGGAAAGGTAATGGTTTTAGGGGACAGAACAGAAGGGCTTGGGATTGGGATGATTTCACAGGGGAACCCAATTAACAGTTCTGATCCAAGGCACATTCAATCTGCATCAGAAATTCTTGTTGAAGGGATAAAAAAAGGGGGCGTCCGATTAGGTAGTGATGCAGAAATTAGAGAAGGGCTTCTCTCTGGGGATGTTTGGATAGCTTCATGTTATAGTGGGGATGCGGCAATGACTGCTGAGGAAAATGAAAACATCTCATTCTTTATACCAAGTGAGGGGGCTCCATTATGGATGGATAATTTCTCTGTTGCGAGTGATGCCACGAATGTCAATGAGGCTTACTTATTTATTGATTATATGTTGAGAAAAGAGTCGGCAGCAATGAATGCTAATTTTACTTGGTATGGGACGACAAATAGCGCGGCTGTCCCACTCCTTGATGAAGAGCTTTTAGCAGATGAGACGATCAATCCACCCGAGGAAATACGGTCTTTGTGTCAGTTCTATTATGTTCCTGATGCTAATCGTGACCTTTTATTAAATGAAGCATGGAGCAAGGTCGTTGATGCATTACGAACCAAATCTAGGAATGGTTTGGATGTGGAGGTTGCGGGAAGTGTTGAGGATTAAGTTTACGAAGGAATTTCCCTAAGTGGGATTAAAGATATTAGGCAGCTCGCAGTTGATTAATATTTGAATTAATTCATATGACATCGATTCGAATCAGGTTACTTCTTGTTCTCTTAGCTGTCGGGTTGATCCCGATGCTCATTGTGATGTTGGTAACTAATTACCAGACGAGAGAATCTCTTGAATTGTCTGAGCGTGAGAAGATTGCTGCCGTTACTTATGAAGTTGCTAGGCAGGCCAGACTCGTAATGGCTTCAGCAACTAATGATCTTGTTGCGCTGCAGGGAAATAGGATAGTGACAGATGCCTCGATTCCGATGAATGTTAGGGTCGAAGAGATGCGGCGTCTTGTTGCGGCGTATAAAATGTTTGATGATATCACTTTATATGATTCAAGAGGCCTCATAGTTCGTTCCACTACTAGTGAATTTCATCCGGAGCCAGAGGAGAAAACGTTGTGGTTTAAGGACTGTATTGTAGGGCAAAAAGTGGTCACATCGCGCCCGCACCATGTTGAAAATGAGGATGGGTTACATCTCAAAGTTTACATTCCACTAAGCATTGCCAATAGCGACGAAAGCTTTGTGCTTAGGGCTCGATTGAGGTTTGATCCAATGTGGAATCTTATAGAAGGTATTAAAATAGGCGAACGAGGCCAAGCCCTTCTTTTGGATCCTCGGGGCCGTTTGATAGCGGGCCGTGATAAAGAAAAGATATCCCGCCCTTATTTCAAAGGAGGAGTCACTCCGTTTTGGGGTCAGAACAAAGGTTTTGTTAAGATTAAAGGGGAAGAGTTCTATTTTCAGAGTGAGGTCTTACCGAAAAGAGACACAGGAGTCGGAGAGGCTTGGGTCATTGCTTGCCTGAGGCCAAGAGCGGAGGTCCTGGCTTCTGTGAAGCAGGCAGTTAACTTGCAATCTAGGATTGCCTTTGCGGTATTTATTCTTACTGGTCTTATAGGCGTTTGGCTGGCCAAAATGATTAGTAATCCAATTGTTAATGCATCAGCAATTGCTCATAAGGTGGAGGAGGGTGACCTGAGTGTCAGGATGCAGGAAGAAGGTGCAACTGAAATTAAGCAACTAGGAGTATCTTTCAATGCAATGATTGATCAGGTAAAGAATCATCGTGATGGACTTGAATCGATAGTGAATTCGCGTACTGAAAAGCTTCGCTTGTCTCAAAAAGAGCTTGAAGTGACGTATGCTCAGCTCAGGGCCTCATATGAGGCAGCTAGAGATGGAATCCTTTTGGTTGGTAAGGATGGATCTTTGATAGCCGCCAATCAGAGGCTGATTGATTATTTTCAACTCACAGAAGGAGTTGATCAGATTGACATGGAAAGTTTTGAGAAGCAGCTCAGTAATCAATCTACTGATGGGAAGAATTTTATAAAGGACTGGAAAGGTATTAATAAGGACTCGGCGAGGACCGCAGATTTAGAATGGATTTTAAATGATCCTGTTGAACGAGTTCTTTCAGTATATTCTTCTCCTGTTTTAATTCCTGGAGGACGTCAAATTGCACGGTTTTGGAGTTTTCATGATGTAACTGAACAGCGCAAATTGCAGAAGGGGCTTGAGCAAGCACAGAAAATGGAGGCTGTTGGGCGATTGGCTGGTGGAGTTGCTCACGATTTTAATAATTTGCTGACAGGTATTATTGGGAATCTTAGCCTTGTCGAAGCTAGCGATGACGGGCGAGATGAAAGCAAGAACAAAGAATTTATTTCTTCAGCTAAGCGAGCGAGTCAGCGTGCGGCCGAATTGGTTAAGCAACTCCTTGGCTTTTCTAGGCAATCTCACCTTGAACTTGATTATTGTGAAGTGAACCAAGTTTTAGAGGAAGTTAACAGTTTATTGAAGAGCACAACTGATCCTGCTATTATTATATCAATGGATTGTTCAGATGATCTTTGGACAATCGAGGCGGACAGCACCCAGGTCGAGCAGGTAGTGATGAACCTGTGCGTTAATGCGATTGATGCTATGAGTGAGATTGGAGGAGACTTAGTGCTTGCGACTGCTAACAAGAGCCTTAATTCATCGATGTTAAGTAAGTATCCTGGCCGAGAGGAAGGTGATTTCATTGAAATAAGAGTAAGTGATAATGGTATAGGGATGCCTTCAGATGTGATGGCGAAACTCTTTGAGCCTTTTTTCACGACTAAAGAACAGGGAAAGGGAACAGGCTTAGGTTTGGCAACATCATATGGTATAGTTAAACAGCATGGAGGTTGGATAGAGTGCGAATCGGAAGTTGGCGTTGGTAGTAATTTTAGTATTTTTCTGCCGAGAAAAGATGTGAGTAATGAGAATCTTAAGCCGCTTGCAAATGAAGATGATACTGATGTTAATGGGACTGAAACGATCCTTGTTGTAGATGATGAGGATCTGGTTCGCCGAGTGGCCGAAGGGGCATTAAAATGTTATGGCTATAGCACCTTCTCTGCTTGTAATGGGAAGGAAGCTCTAAAGGTTTTGGAGGAAAACCAAGATGAAATAATGTTAGTTCTACTGGATCTTACTATGCCGGTAATGTCTGGAAAGGAAACGCTTGCTGTGATAAGGGAAAAATTCACTGATGTCCCTGTTGTAGTATGTAGTGGCTACCTGGTCGATCTTGAAGGTTTTGAGGATGAGACTGGATTAAGACCTGACTCTGCTATTCAGAAGCCATATAATGTAAATGATTTAGCAAAAAGAGTAAGAGAAGTTCTGGACGAAACCGAGGCGTCGCTCATTGCATAGTTGTATCTTAGTAGTTAGTTCTATGTATTATGATCTAAACATTACGTAGAATGGTTTAGGGGCTTTACCTAGAAGGATTGAGACTGTATTATCATGCTATGAAAATAGCTTCAGTTTTATCCACGTTAATTGCTCTACTTATTGGAGTCGCAGGGGGTTACCTTATTGGTCAACAAGGTGGCGGCGATCAGGATGCGGGTGCAAAGAAAAGTCAATCCGGAGAAACTGCCAATGCCAGCACTGGTTCTTTGGCGGGTGCTTCTAAATCCTCTTCACAGAGCGGTAAGAAGACTAATACTTCAACCGAAGGAGCTGAGAGTAATTTAATTACAGAGGCTAAGAAATTGATGCGTTCTGGTGATGTGAGTGAAGCAATGAAGATGATACTTAATTCGCCGGGATCGATTGGTAGAATGGAAGCTTTACTGGATTTTGTGAAGGAACTTGATTCTGATCAAGTCGAACTGGCACTTGCCGAGGTTAGAGGCATGGGTCGAGGAGGCGACATGTTTATGTCAATGAGCTTGCTGATGTCTAGGTATGCTGAAATCGATCCGGAGAAAGCGCTAAGCTTTGTTGGCAAATCTTCAGGCATGGAACGAGGAATGGGCACTTCTTCAATTCTCAGGACTTGGGCATCGAAGGATCCTAAGGCCGCAGCTGATCATATTTCGAAAAATATGCTGAAAGACGGTGGAGATGATTGGATGATGAGGAGAACAGCCGCAAGCGTTGCCTCAGAATGGGCCAAGCAGGACACGGATGCTGCATTGGCATGGGCGAAAGGTCTTCCTGATGGAGTCAAGGGCGATGCTCTTGGTAATATTATAGAACAAATCACTACAGATGACCCGTTGAAGGCAGCTGAGGTTGCAATGGGTTTTGAGGGAGAGCAGCAGGACCGGGCATTACGAACTATAGCTGATCAATGGTCACGTAACGAGCCGGAGAAGGCCTTGAAATGGGCTGAAGCTTTGACCAGTGAAGGGCGAGTAGGAGTTATAGAGGAAGCCCTTGAGAATTGGGTTAGTAAGGATACAGAATCGACGGTGGCCTATCTTGATAAAATGGAAGCTTCCGAGAGAGATTCAATTATGAAAGAGGTCGTTGAACAGTGGGCCAGAGTCGGTGGAGATGCTACAGCTGACGCTGCTAAATGGGTAGCCTCTCAAGACGATGGTAAGGGTAAGGTTGATGCGACTGGAGAGGTGGTCGGTCAGTGGATGAGATCTGATCCCGAGGCAGCATCAGAATGGCTTGGCGCACAGCCCGTCGGGGATGCTAGAGACAGGGGAGTGGCTGCCCTTTTAAGAGATCGCTCTGTTAGAGAGGACCCTAGCGCAGCCGTTGCTTGGGCAGATACGATTAGTAATGACGAAATGAGGGGTGAACAAGTTGAAAGATCGGCAAGGACCTGGCTCGCATCTGATCGTGCTGCGGCTCTTGAATATTTGGAAGCTTCAGAGTCCCTTTCCGCTGATCAGAAGACAAAGCTCATTGAGTTGCCGGCTGACCAGTTGCAGCGTGGCAACGACTTTAGGGGGCGTGGCAGACGCCCTTTCTAATATAATCAAAACTCACTAATTACTCTATACGGGATTTTATAAAAATCGGCGTGAAGTATACACTTTGCTGTGAGGATAGTGTATGGAATTAGAATCGATTAATGGAAGAACTTTCTCCTTCTAGATCAGATTGGGCCGAGATTAGAGGTTCGGAGGTTCATGGGAGGGGCATGTTCGCAGTGAAGGATATTCCCGAGGGAGAACACATCATTGAGTATCTCGGAGAGCGAATTGACAAAGAGGAATCTGATCGAAGAGGTAATGCTCTTTATGATGAATCTCAGGAAACGGGAGGGGCTCAGGTTTATCTGTTTACACTTGATGAGAGCTGGGATTTGGATGGCAATTTTGAATGGAATACGGCGAGGCTAGTGAATCATAGCTGTGAGTTTAATTGTGAGGCGCAGATAGACGATGAATTGAGAATATGGCTCACCGCTGTACGGGACATTAAGTGTGATGAAGAGCTCTCTTTCAACTATGGTTTTGGAATTGATGATTACGAGAAACATCCTTGCCTGTGTGGTAGTCGCAAATGCGTTGGTTATATTGTAACTGAGGGATGCTGGCCAGAACTTCGCCGAATAATTAAGAAAAAGAAGGCAAAGGAAGAAAGAAAAGCAGCGAAGGAGAAGGCGAAGAAAAGGAAAAATGAAGAGAAAAAGAAAAAGAAATTTTCCTAATAGAGTTATTAGGGGATTTTGATTTTTTTTCCTTTTATTATGACATCGGAGCTCATGCCGTTTACGCGTTTTATTGCGCTCACTGAGGTTCCATATTTTCTCGCTAGACCAGAAAGTGTGTCGCCAGAAACTATCTGGTGATATTTACTGCTAGATTGCACTGATGAACTTCTGACGCTTCTTTTTCTTGATGAACCTCTGCTCCTATTTGAGCTTCTGCCTAGACGCCTTTCTCCTTCAGCTGCCCACGATGAGACGTAACGTCCATTGCTATCAAATGGATATTCGTATTTGGACATTTTGTGGGAAGGCGTGGAATTATTTCCGTTTGGCAGCTGCGCGTCAAGGCCAGACCAGCTATAGCTCCTGACCTTAGTTGAATCGGAGCCAGTGGAAACGCAACCAGAAGCAAATAATGAAGTTGTAGCGGCAAGAATGGCCCAATGGCTTAATCTCATATTTTTTTAATATGACACCAAAGTTCAATAAAGAGCTAGTCAATTTGTAAGGCCTATAGAGGCTCTGGAAGTATTCCGAGGTACTCTTGAAACATCTTCTCCATAGATTTATCAAATTCGGATAACTTGTCGGCAGCTGTTCCATGTGACGCCAAGGCCTCAGTCAGCTTTTCCATTGCGTTGCTTTTCGATTTTGTTTTGATATTTAGGGCGATTTCGGCAGCGCTCCTATTGGTTATTGCCTCTTCTAATGACGCCTTTGCTCTGGGAATACTGTTATCGACCAGGTCTTGCGTTTTATTGGCTTTGGCTTGGTCTTGGTTCAGAAGAGCCATTTCTTTTTCTAGAGCGCTTTGGAATTCACCTTTAATGTCATCTGATACTCCATTCATGGCATCGCGAATTGATTGAATTGTTGCTTGGCTATGTTTGACGAGTAATTGCTCAAGAGTCAAACGCCCCTTTAGTTTGGGAAGGTTCTCTGTTTGGATTGATAGTTCCTTTTGTTTCTGACTGACAATATTGTCAGTGTTTTTGAGCGTTTCATCTGCTGATTGTGTTTCGTTAGATGCAGTATCATGAATGGATTGGGCGTTATTCATGGCAAGTGTGAGCTCTTGAAGACCATCAGATAATGGAGTTCTTTCTGTGTTTTTCTGATGACGCTTAACGTTAAAGGCCTGAGCTTCCCAGTATTTGATTTGGTGAAGAGATTTATGATTTTTGGCCTGTGTTGATTGAAGTATAGTGTGAGCATCCTTCACTGATGCATCTAACTTTGTATTTTCATTAGATAGTGATTGTAGATTGGTTTCGGCAGTCTTTATGTCGGCCATTAATGCATTAACGGTTTGCTGGGTAGTAGATGATTCACTTCTTATGGTTATTTCTCTGGCTTTGGTTTCATCCAGTTCTGATTGATGAGATTGTAATGTTCCTGTTGTTTTGGTAACGGTTTCTTTAAGTTGAGTAATCTTGGAGGGATCTTCTGCACTTCCACTGATCTGAACATCTAGTGATTTCAGCGTTTCATTAAAGGTCATTATTTTCTCATTAAGGACTCCCTGTTCTTTGATGTTTTTAGTTAGGGAATCTGTGGCAGATTTTAATTTAGCAACTGATTGATTGTGATTGGCCTGTGCCTCATTGAGATTGTTTTTGGCTGTCTCAATTTCATCAGTGTGAATTTTTAATAATGTGAGATTTTGGGCGTAGATCTTTCCCTCCTCTATTAACTTAGATTTAGTATCTTTTACAGTCTCGCTAGCGTTAAGTATTCGTGTCTGAATTGAAGGGGGGTTGCCTAGAACTTTTCCTATGACTTTTCCATCAGCTGTATCGAACACCTTGATTTCACCATTCCAATCACCAACAATAATTTTCTTTCCGTCATGACTTAGGCATGTGGCGACTGGAATTTCTGGAAATGCTTCAGTGGCCATTTTCTGAGTACCGTTTGCGTCCCATACCTTCGCCAGTTTATCTCGCCCACAACTGGCGATGCTCCCGTCCCCAGTAAATGCCATGTCTAATGCGCCGCCCCCATGCCCAGTCCAATTTTTCACTTGTTTACCTTCGTTCATCTCCCATAAGCGTATTGATCCATCTTCGGAAGAGGATGCCACAACATTTGAATCTGAACGCCAGCTTATAGCTGTAATTGATTTGCTGTGCGCTTTTAGGGTATAAAAGGGGTTTCCGGTATTAGACTCCCACACAAATAGCCCTCCGTTGCGGTCTCCGGTTGCAAGTAATACTCCATCAGGACTAAAGGCTAGTGAAGTAACCCAGTCCGTGTGCTTCTTAATGTTGGCAATTTCCTCTCCATTTTTGGTCGCATATATTTTAATTCTCCTGCCTGGGCTGCCAAGGGCCACCATGGAATGATCTGAAGTTATATCAGCTGCCATAACGGCATCAAATTCCGCGCCAATTTCAAATACTCTTTTCCCAGATTTCACTTCCCACCCTACAACGAGTCCGGACTTGCCGCCGCGGCCCCCTCCGGCAATGAGAATTGAACCGTTCCGACTAAAAGAGAGAGTGGTTGGTGTGCCTTCCGGAAATGGGAGGATTCCTGATATTTGCAAGCTTAAGCTATTATAAAGAAGCACTTGTTTTGGGACTGCTACCGCAATGATTGGAGCCCATGGGCTAGAAGCAATGTCTAGAGGGGTCGCAGCTTTGGCCGAAGTTGCCGCTGGTTCCAAAGGTAGATGCTCTGGCATTGGGGGAGGACCTTCTGGTTTGCCTGAAGGAGTCGTTGCTAATGCCAAATTGAATGAAGGCTTAGTGGTCTTGGCCTTACTTCCGCTATTTTCAAGTAATCCACCCGAGATCCATGAGCTGATAAGATTGAGTTTGTCCTGTGCGAGTTTTTCTCCTTTTGGAGGCATTTTTGGTTCTTCTGCATGGCTCACAGAGAGGAAGAGTCTGCTGCTTCCAGGATCCCCTGAACTTACAATTTCTCCAGAAGAGCCACCCTGCATGGTGGCAGTGTAAGTTGTTAAGTCTAGTCCTCCTTTGGCTTTGTCTGGATTGTGGCAACTCAGGCAGCGGTCAGCAAAGATTGGGCGAACATGTTCATCATAATTGGATTTCTTATCAGCGCCGTCTGCGGATGCGATCAGTGATGAACAGAAGAATAAGAATGTGGGCAAGCCAATGATTGCGCGAGATAGTCCTTCGGTTGTTTGTTTAGAGCCCGTTGTCACTTGTCAAAGAAGTATGAATTTATTAACTAGTGGTTGAACATGAATTCTTTGGCATTCAGAAGAGCCCAGAACACATCTTCTAAATCCTGTTTGATCTTTTTTGGATCAGTATCTATTTGGGCTATGAGCTGACTTTTTTCTGTTTGTGTTGGTTTTCGGCCGAAGGCTCTGATGTACAACGAATCAATGATTTGTTCGGAGGATCTTCCTTCAGTTATCATATTCGCTACGGCTTTGCCGCTCACAATTCGGTTGCCGGTTGCGTCTCCATTAATAAGGTGCAGGGCCTGACCCAAATTCGGTTCCATCTTAACTTCACATGAGCACACAGTTTTCCGTTCTGCTCTGCCAAAAGTTCTAAGGAAATAATTGGAAACGTTTCCGTCGGCGATTTGTACGGCACGTGCTCCTACTGGGAGGCCTTTGAACTTGTTCTTTGTTTGGGTGATTTGGCTAATAGCATCTAATAATACTTCAGCGCGCATGCGGCGTGCGAGTGAATGTGAGAAGTTCTTTGAGTCACCTTCGTTGCTCGCATTGACTTTGGTCGAGAGTTGATAGGTGCGAGAATTGCAAATGTCTCTGACCAGACGTTTGAAGTCATAATTGTATTCCGTGAACCGGTCAGCAAGTGAACTTAACAGTTCAGGGTTTGATGCTGGATTACTTATTCTCACATCATCGACAGGATCAATTATTCCTACGCCAAAGAAGTGAGACCAGACAATGTTGGCAAGGTTTCTTGAGAAGAAAGGATTTTCTGGTGATGCCATCCATGCACCGAGTATTTCTCGGCGATCCTGTCCGGATTTTATTTCGGGTTTTGCGGCACCTAGGAAAATGGGATCCATTACCCTTCCGCCTACTGGGTGTTTCATGTCTCCATTCGCCTTATTGTAAACAATGACTTCACGAGGGTCTTGAGCTCCCTTTCTTCCAACTTGTGAAAAGAATGCCGCAAATGAATAGTAATCGTTCATTGTCCATCGATCGAATGGGTGATTATGGCATTGAGCACACTGTAATCGCATTCCCATGAATACTTGTGCGACGTTCTCCGATAGCTTGAGTGTGTCTCGTTCTATCTGATAATAATTGGTCGAAGGATTGCTAAATGTTCCTCCCGTAGAAGATAAAAGTTCTTGAACAATCTTATTGAATGGAACGTTATTTGCGATTCGATCCTGCAGCCAATTGTAATATAATAGAGTTGCCTTATAGCTTACTTGGTTATTCGCATTAGTACTGATTTGAAGGAGTTCAGCGAATTTCATTACCCACACCTCAGTAAATTCCTTGCGAGCTAACAATGTGTCTATAATCTTGCTTCGTTTGTCGGGGGATGTATTTTCAATGAATGCGGTGAACTCGTTTTCTGTTGGTAAGGTTCCTGTGATGTCGATGGTTGCTCTTCGCAAAAATTCTTCATCGGTACAGAGGTCTGAGGGAAGTATCCGCAGCTTGTGGATTTTTTGTGCGACGAGTTCATCGATATAATTTTTGGGAGAGAATTCTGGTCTTTGGTAGTCTAGATTTTCAGGGATGACGATAATTTGCGATCCGACAGTAAATGTTGCGAAACGGGCCATCACAAAGGCTTCGCCGCGGTTGCCGGCAGTCACTGTGCCATTCTTACTGATAGCAGCTGATGGAGCATTATTTGTTTCAAAGAGAGCTAGTGTAGTAACGTCTCTCGTGCTGCCATCAGAATACGTTGCCAAAGCAATGAATTGTTGAGTTGTTCCTTTACCCTCCAAGACGGCTTGTTTTGGATATATCTCAAGAGAAGTGGGAGATGGTATATCATTAGGATCGTCTGGAGCTCCAGCCTGCAGCCATGAGAGAATGGAATTATAATATTCTGATCCTTTCTCAAAGAGTTTTCCTCCGGTATGTGGGACGGATTCAATGGTCTTTTCAATCATTAAGCTTTCGTCCGGGAATGCCAGATTGATGCGCCTTCCGGAAAGTTGTCTAGTGATACGGTAATAATCTCCGGTCGGATCGTAGCCAAATAGAGACAGCATGAAGCCGTCCTGGCCTCTGGCGGAACCGTGGCAGGATCCGGTGTTGCAATTTGAACGCAAAAAGACCGGCATCACGTCCAGCCTAAAGCTAATTTTTCGTTCAGTGCTGGCACTTTGAATCTTCAATGGTGCCATTGCTGTTTTATCATGAAATTTTATGCTAATTGATGTTTCTCCGTCTGATCTGGGGCGTATCAGGTTACCAGCAACAGTTACAAGGGCAGTGTCCTTAGGCTCGAAAGTTACTCTGTTTGTGATATCGCGGGTTGTTCCGTCATTGTAGGTGGCCACCGCAACAAAACGTTGTAGGTCAGCACTGGTCGTCAGAGAAGCTTGGGGTGGATAAATAGTAACCGATGATAGATTAAGAGCCTCTTTGGCTAGGTCCTCTGATTTGATGGAATCTTTTTTTACCAAGATTAATCCGTCAGGCCATTTGGCCTCTTCGCTGATCCATTCCTTGAGGGCTTGAATTTGAAGCGTGGTCAATGCCTCTCCTTTAGGGGGCATAATATCATCATCGTCATGTGCAAGAGTGATCCTGTGAATTAGTTCACTTTTCTCTGGCTTTCCAGGGCTGATGGCAGGGCCATTTTCTCCTCCCTTATTTGCCGAGATCAGATTACTTAGATCGAGGTCCCCCTTTTTCTTTTCAATGCCATGACAGCTAACGCATCTAGTTTCGAGAATTGGTTTAATGACCTTATCAAAATCGACAGCAATCGCTCCTGAAGTTGCCAAGAAGATAAATGCTTGAATATAGAAAAGAGTCTTCATTTATTCTTTGCTTCGAGTCGAAGCTTTTCAAGTCTGGATAAAGGTTTGGCCTTTGGTTTGACTTTCGCTACAACTTTTGGAGCCTCTTTCTTCACAGGCTTTGGTGCGGGCTTCTTTGGAGGTGCGTCGATTCTCAGGACTCCGCCGTGGCCCACGTTATGCGGGATATGTGTTTCTGATTGCGGAATGTTTAGATGACAGAAGAGGTTCTTGTGCTGTCCTTTAGGGCTGTCTACTGCAATTTTAATTGGAAAACTAATTTCGGTCATTTCTTTATCGATTTCTATTTCTGGGGCAGTGACTTTGGCCGGGAGTCCTAGGAGTTTTATTGTGGCCTTACCTTCGAAAGGAGTGGCGTGGGTGAGTTTGCATATTACAAATCCATCTTGGCCCTGTTCTACAGCGGCCATTTCGATCTTTATTCCTAAATAGGGCTCAGCAACAGTGACGGGCGTTAGGTTTGAACTTGCTAGGATTTGCCCTTTTCCAGCATCAGATTCTCCCATCACTGCAATGTGCCAGGTTCGTATTGCTGCACTGCCGTTGGCATTGATGGTGTATATGACTTCATTTTTTCCTTTGGGAATCTGTAGTGTTGGCTGCGATCCAATTCCCGGAGGGTGCCATAACATTCGGACAGTGATTGGAGCATCGAAACCTTCTTTTCTTGTGGCGGTTACTTTAAGGTCAAGGGTGCCGTTTCTGACAAGTGGGACAACTGGAGGAACTATATCAACCCTGAATGGGATTTCTTCGACGACCGCAACGGCCAGTTTTCTTGCGGTGCTCTTGTAGTATACGGTGTTGTTGGGAGGTCCTAGTACAAAGTCCAGAGGTTGGGAAAAATTACCACTGATGTTCTTTTCAGGTTCCGCGTGTTTTGCGATTAGATCAGTGAGAGTGCCGGCGACAGGGGCTTCGGGTGAGGCCTCAAAACCAATGAGTCCGGAATTAATGCTGGCATGCATTCCATTGGACATAAGTTTGATTCCTTCAGGTAATCCGGAAGCTTCAAAAATCAGGTCTCCGCCAAAGTTTGAGCGACCTGCATTGATGCGGGTCACAAAACGATTTCCACGGGCCACATAAATCATTTGTCTTGACTGGTAATCTGCACGACCGAAATAAGGAATAGTTAATCCTAGAGAAGGGGCAATGGATTCTGTTTCAATCCTGTAGACGTAGTTCGTCCCGCCTTTCTTTAAGTGGTCGCGAATTCTAATGGCAAATTCGCCATCAAGTGCAGCAGTAAAATCAATTTTACTATCCTGCTTGTTGTCAGCGTCATCATTACCACTGATATGTTTTTTATCAGGGCCATAAATGTCAAGAATTGGATCAAGGGGGAGCCAATGGATTTAGCATGGGCCCGAAAAATGAATCGCTGACCCTTCGTTACGTTGAATTTGAACCAGTCCTCATCTCCTGGATTTTCAATGATTCCATTGAGAGCTAAGGGAAGAGGAGCATCTGATGCCGTTGCTTGACCCCTATTATTGTTGGGTTCAGTTTCAAGTACATTAGGGAAAGAAGAAACACGTATAACATTAGCGGAAGGAGAAAGTAAGCCTTCAGAATTTGAGTAAATTTTAAATTTAGGATCCGGCGAGTCAGATAATTTTACGGTTTGCTTAGATTCCCCGGTAGAATCTCCGATGAGTTTAACTTCAAGATCTTTTCCTGCTGATCCACCTGCTGGGTAAACTGCTATTGGTCTAGGAAAGGATCCGATGTGTAGACGGTAACGACAATTTCCATTTCCTGTGTAGGAGCTTTCGCGAATCTGAACAACGTATTTGCCGTCGGCTGGAGCAACAATAGAAGTAGTGCTGTCTTGTAGTAAGAGTGCTGTATCGTCTGACGCCGCGAGTTCGAATCGCTCCATGTTTAGAATGGCAATGTAAGGATCATAGAACGCGTTGCCGAGTCTTATCCCTTCGACTTCGGCGCTGACACGCTGCCCTTTCTTTGCCTCAATGACATAGTAATCGACGTCCTCATTTTCGAGAATTCCTTCGATGGTCGAATTGAAGGGGATGATTTGGGGGGTAGTAAATTCACTGTTAGGTTCTATTTCTGAGACAGTTTCAAATTGACCGACCCAAACGCTCTTGACGCCGCTGAGGCCGCTCTTGGTTCGAATTCTGAGCAGATGTTCTCCCAGCTCAGCTTCAGGGTTGATCGTTATTTTTGCTTTTAAGTGTTTGGAGCTAACAGTTTCGAGTCCGTTAACAGTAAAACCTGATGAGTAGAAAATAATTTCCTCAGCATCATCCAAACGATCTCCATGAAAGTTCAACTCAACTTCGGTTCCGCGCTTTGCTCCTCTAGGAAGGATATTTTCAAGGGCAGGGGATGAAGAAAAGGCGAATTGGATTAAAATTGAAACAGCGAAAAATGTAGCGAAGAGTTTCCTGATAAGCATGGTCATTAGCTCAAATTGAATTTATGCAATGATCTCATTAATGACTTTGCCTCCATCGACGATCTCAATGGGTCTGTCACCTGGGGCCATTAGTTCCTTATCTGCAATGATGCCCATTTGCTTGTAAACGGTCGTGGCAAGGTCCTGATGCGATAGTGCATCTTCTTCCGGTTCTGCGGCGAGTGCGTCTGATTTACCATAAACGACACCTTTTTTCAGCCCTCCTCCTGCTAAGAGCCCACTGAAAACCTTCGGCCAGTGGTCGCGGCCTGCGGTTTTATTAATTTTCGGAGTTCTGCCAAACTCTGAGGTCATCATGACCAGAGTCGAGTCCAAGAGGCCGCGCTCGTCGAGGTCGCGGATTAGTCTTGCGTAGGCTTGGTCTAGTGCTGGGGCTTGGCTCTCGAAGCTTCCTTTAACATTATCGTGGTTGTCCCAGCCTCCGTATGTAGTAGATACGAACCGCACGCCTGATTCCACTAACCTTCTGGCAATTAGAAATCTTTGGCCGGCCGAGTTACGTCCATATTCATCGCGCAGTTTGTCAGGTTCCTTGTTTATATCAAAAGCTTCACGTGCTTTTTGAGAACTGATCAATCCATAGGCGCGTTTGTAGAAGGTGTCCATGGCATTGACTGCGTCAGACTTTTCGATTTCACGAAAATGAGCGTCTACAGTTTGAAGCATTGATTTACGTTTTGTGAATCTTGCTTCATTGATTCCTTTTGGAAGAGCGAGGTCTCTGACTGAGAAATTTTTACTTGCTGGATCATTGCCTAGACTAAAGGCCCCATAAGCAGAACTTAAGTATCCGCTTCCTGCGTGTTCGTTGGGTTGGTTCGGTACGCAAACGTAAGGGGGGAGGTTTGCTCGCGGTCCGAACTCGTGACTCACAACGCTTCCCATTGAGGGGTAAGTGAGTGCTGGGCTTGGCTTGTAGCCTGTGAACATGTTGTGTACGCCTCGCTCGTGTGCTGCTTCGCCGTGTGTTAATGAATTTAACACAACAAGTTTATCAGCAATGGCTGCTGTATTCTTGAACTGAGGGCCAAACCTGGCTCCAGTAATTTTTGTGCCTATTGAGTTGAATGGTCCGCGATATTCGCTTGGTGCGTATGGCTTCGGATCAAAGGATTCTTGGTGAGCCATCCCGCCAGGAAGGAAAATGTGAATGACTGACTTCGCGGGTCCTTCCTTTGATTCGTAAAACTTTTGAGCTGCATTGGCTTCCATTCGGAAGAATTCAGGTAGAGTCAGGCCCAAACCTCCGATTAAACCTATCTGGAGAAAATCTCTTCGTGATGACATAAGCGGAAGCAAATGTTCAGAACTTCCACAGCATGTGTATTTTTATTTACGGTTATTCATATCTAACTTAACAAGAATGATTTACCTTAGTTAAGGATAGGTCAAGAGCGGGATGAATTAAAATAAAATATTTTATTAGCTAAAAAATTTCACTTTATCGATTTTAAAGCGTCTAAGTTTACTCTAGTGTAATTCCAACAAGAAAAGGAGCGCCACGTCCTTTATTTGATAAAAAATCAATTTTTGTTATTACTTTATCAGGATGGGGGTTTTCCCATATTAATTCAGATAGTGTAGCTTGCCATCCAGTTGCCTTTCCAGTCCAACCAATTTTTTCCGGTCCCAAATTTTCTATTGCCGCATTCCTATTTGCCCAATCAACTATATCAGATACAGCTATTACAGGAAATTCTTCGTTTGAACCGTTATCGTAGTGTATTTTAAAGGTTGCTATCTGCGTTCCTCTAGAAGCATTCATCCAGGTGGCAGACATAAGAAAATGCAGTCTTTGAGATTTGTTGTTTACCGATATTCCCTCAACTTGGTCAGGCCATGATTTCTTAGTATGAGTGTTAACGGTTCTTCCGTTTGGATATAATCCACTATTAAGTTGGACAATTCCTCTAAGATCAAAATCCACACCATGTAAAGGATTGAAGGTTTCAGCTAATAGGGTTAAGGAGTCACT
>Ga0115002_10000241_pt1 | contig 79321 bp, 76 predicted proteins | sample ArcticOcean_MG_C_8_FD_89576 | JGI IMG/M metagenome (GOLD analysis project Ga0115002, IMG submission 89576) | Marine microbial communities from western Arctic Ocean - ArcticOcean_MG_CB11_86 | ecosystem: Environmental > Aquatic > Marine > Oceanic | place: Arctic Ocean: Canada Basin | collected... | reverse complement strand
CCATCGCTACCAACCCGGGCGGTCACTGTCAACCATATATTGCATTCACACGCCCAAAATTGGACATATTTTGTGTATTGGGAAGGTTATGCCAAGCGCGATTCCTCGCTCGCATAGCGAGTCTGCGCAGCCTCGAAGACAGTGTGCGAATTGCGCGGACTTCACCTTCCGCTGCGACCGGATCCGCCGCTGGAATCACAGGTGTCCGGCCTCATCCTGATGAGCCGGTTGCGGCAAGGCGTGAGACCCCTGACGCTGCCTTTCTGTCAGGTGTCGGCAAATGGGAACGCAGGTCGCTGATTCGCTTACGCAGGTTTAAGCGGTCTTGCGCTCCTGCGTGGTTTTACGCAGCCGTTTGACGAGAAGCTTCAGCATGGCTCGGGTGAGTGGGTCCGATGCTTCAAGCCGCTCCTCGAAATCGTGACGCAACACGCGAACGCACACGGTCGGACTGCGTGCGATGGCGGATGCCGAGCGTGGCTCGTTGTCGACCAGCGCCATCTCCCCGAAAAACTCCCCCGGTTCCAGCGTATCGACAATGATGTCCTGCGTACCGTTGTTGAGCACGATATCCACGGAGCCCGACTGGATCAGGAACGCGCATGCCGGGGATTCGCCCTTATCGAATATGACGTCTCCCGCATCGAAAGTGTTTCTGTCTAAGGTCTCTGGCATCAGGCTCTTCCCTCAAAGTGCCTGCGCCCGTACTGGGCTGGGTTTCTACCTATGTGCCCATGGGTATCATTCCCCGAACCACGCATCCTTAGCTGTGGATAACTCACTATATACCTATCAATTCTGATAAGTCGTTTTGACCACGACTCTTTTACGAGATGTTATCGAGAAAAATTTCGATTTCCGCGACCTTCGACCGGCCGAATTTTTTAACCAAGCCGTGGCGCCTGTCATTGTCGTCGATGGCAGTCTTCAGGTGCTTGAATAAGGCGCCAGTCAAATTCCCGAAATGAGCTTCGGAAAACCCCGGCCCTTTCGTCCCTGGATGCGATTGGCGTTCCTTGTTGAGGATGTCGACGAACCAGCTTTTCCTGCGCTCGAAGTTTGAGAACGTCCGCGACAATGACGCCAGGATCTCGATCAGAATCTCGTTGATCTCGGACTCGTCGAAATACGTCGCCCAATCGAAATCATCGCCGGCCCCGGCCTGTAGACGTTCCACGATCTCGTTGCAGCGGCCGCGATAGCGGTCGAGAAGGTCCGCCCCCAGAGCCAGGGCATGAAAGAACCCGGGCAGAATGTCATATGACAGACCGCCTTGAGATGGCCGCGGTCCGCCTTTTTCGACGAAAAGTTCAACGAACTGTTCGACCAGCAATCGGCTCAAATGGTCTTTGCGCTGATCGCGATGAAGCTGATTGAGCCGGGCCAGGTTGCAGCCCGAGAACGACTACGAGAGGGCAGGTTCCGTCAACTCGCCAAGTTTCTGGAATTCGCCGGCCAGGTTGCGAAGAATGTGCGCATCAATCCGGCCGCCGTGCTGCACGGTCTGACGCTCGACGTAAGTCAGAAACAGCTCAAGATAGGATTCAGAGATATACCGGCAGCGCTGGATGCCCCAGCCGGCTGGTTTTCCCACGTCAAACGTCATGGTCGCGACTCTCTCCCCTTGGAGCGCGCCCAACGCCAACCCGTGGTCAACTTATGCCCGTTACTCGTGGCGTGGCCGATTAACCAATCCCATGGCAGCCGGTCACTACACTTCAAAACTTAAGCACTCGTCCGGGGAGTTCAACACATTTTTTGCGGGTGCTCGATTTGGCACACCTTTTCATTTCGTGCCTGGCGCGATGTTCCCATTCGGAGATGGCAATGCCTTGATCTGAGCGTTCGCAGCCGCGACTACGGGGTGACGGTATGTTCGAGGGCTTTGAAACCGGTCATGTCACGGCTTGGTTTCACAGGTTTCTGATGCGACGGCCGGAACCGTTTCCAGAGACCATGATCGGTGCCAACGTCGAGTTCTATATGCGGCATCTCATGGAATCGTGGAGCACCGTCCCTGATTCGTTTACCGGTGAAGCCTTCGTCGAATACCTGCGCTGCTTCGCGCAAGAGGAGACCATTCACGCGTCCTGCGAAGATTACCGCGCCATCACGCTCGATCTGAAGCACCACGCCGCGGATCGTGACACCCATCCAGGCTTGGTCGACGAACGTCGTGGGCCCGTTGACGGCATGGCGCGCGCGGTCTGAGGACGCCCGCGGCCGGCCCCTCGATTTGCGGCCACTTCCTGCCTGAAGAAAGGCCTGAAGAGACGCTTCAGGAGATCCTGTCGTTTCTCACAGAGGACTAGCGTCCAAAGATTTCCTCCGTCCTCGATGGGGGAGCTCAGGACAAGGGTATATTTCTTTTGCCTGATAAATTCCGAATCAAGGCAGCAAAACAGTCGAACCGGTGGTTGCCCTTGCCTCCAGCGCCCGGTGGGCGTCTGCTGCCTCGGCCAACGCAAACGTCTGGTTCACTTCGATCTTCACCACGCCCGACTGGATGACGTCGATCAATGCGCCAGCCGCTTCCTGGAGGTCGCTTGGTGTCGTGATGTAGTTGAAGACACCGGCGCGTGTCAGGAAGGCCGACCCCGCCCACTGCAGGCGTGAGATGTCGAAAGGCGGAATGGGCCCCGAGGCGCTACCGAAGACCGCCAACGTGCCGAGCGGCCGGACGCACTTGAGCGAACCGTCGAAGGTATCTTTGCCGACCGAGTCATAGACAACCGGCAGGCCTTTGCCGTCCGTGATCTCCTTGACCCGGGCGGCGAAATCCTCGCGGGTGTAGACGATGGGATGATCGCAGCCGTGGGCGCGGACAAGTTCCGCCTTTTCGTCCGAGCCGACCGTCCCGATGACCGTGGCGCCCAGATGCTTGGCCCACTGGCAGGCGATCAACCCGACCCCACCCGCTGCGGCATGGATCAGGATGGAATCGCCCGGTTTGACCTCATAGGTTCGCCGCAACAGCATGTGGACTGTAAGACCTTTGAGCATCATCGCCGCTGCCGTGCGGTCATCGATGCTGTCAGGGAGTTTGACCAACCTGTCAGCGCGGAAGTTCCGAACCTCGGCATAGGCTCCGGGTGGCGGAAGCCCATAGGCAACCCGATCGCCGACGGCAACGGTATCCACTTGGTCGCCAACCGCTTCGACGACGCCGGCGCCCTCCACGCCCGGGACGAACGGCATCGTACTGCCGCCACCGAGGTTGGCGAAGGCGTCGACCGGATAGAGGCCGGATCGGAAATAGCAGTCGATGAAGTTCAGCCCAATGGCGGCGTTGCGCACTTGCGCTTCATTCGGTCCCGGCGGATCGAGGTCTATGTCTTCGTATTGCAGAACGTCCGGTCCGCCCGTCTCATGAAATCGAACGACTTTTACCATCTGCCTTGTTCTCCCGTCCTCTTCAGTAGGGCTTCCATCCTTGGCTTCGCCCCATCTCCGTACGGTATCATAGCACTCTGATGTTAGAAGGCCTGCCCCCCGCCCCGCATGACCTGCTTCTGGATGGTCTTACCCGTCTTGCGGAAGAAGATGCCCTGGCAGTGCCATATCTCACGGACAATGAATGCGTGGAGCTGGTGAAGAGTTGTGAGCGGTTGGCGTTCCGCGACGCACGTCCCGTGCTCGGCAAACCGGGGGATGAGGTTTATCAGGATCTCGAACTCACCACCGAAATTCCTCAAGGTAGTCCCTTGCTGGCAATGGCCAAACGATTGGAGGCAGATCTACAGGAAGCTCTCGATCGGTTGGCGCCGGCATCCCTCGATTATCTGTTCGTGATCAATGATTTCATCGTCCAGCGCTATTCACCGGGACAACAAGGCATAACCCCACACCGCGACCACATTCGTTATCGGGGTCTGGTGGCGATCGTCGTGCTCAGCGGGGCCGGCAAGTTCTGGGTCTGTGATGACCGAGAGGGTGGTAACGCGCGCACGATTCCGGAAACCTCTGGCTCGCTGCTGTTGATGCGGGCGCCTGATTTCGCGGGGCGCACCGATCGACCCTTCCACGCTCTCTCCAATATTACGGAGACGCGTTATAGCTTCGGCATGCGCCACGACGTGTCGCTCTAGCTTGGTAGCAGCGATACAGCGTATCGGTGGTGGAGTCAGACGCCAACTCCAACACCGGTCCTTATGCCGAGATCAGCGTTGCGTGTTGTTCCTCTCGTGAGATGGCGTCGAGTGCCGATTTGAGATCGTCGTCACCATCGGCCAGCGGTGCCAGCCAACGGCCCTCGAACGAAATCTCCAACGGGTCTGTGCCGAAGGGATAGGGCGACAGCTCATAAACGCCATTTCCGGCCGGGCGCAGCGTGACCGTGACGTCTTCGTCCGCCGTCACCGGAGTATTGGGAAATTCCGCTTCCCCACGTGCCACCGCGTTCACGCGGTTGAAATAGAGTGCCAGCGTGTCGAAGAACTGGAGCTGCTTGTAGTTCTGGAACAGGTGCTTCTGTTCGATCCAGGCGGCCGTCTCGGGGTCCCGAGCGAGTTCTTCCTTGAGCTGTTCCTGACGCACCAATTCACCGTCCAGGAAGGGCTTGAGCGTCGCCTGGGCCGTGTCGCCCATGTCCAGGATGACCACCTTGTCCGACAGGCCGTAGCGCCCGTTGTAGAGGCCCCACGTGTGCATGCTCGACAGCAGGCCGCAGTAGGGATGGCGTTTGGTGTTGAAATCGGGGGACTGCTTGCTCGTGGGGGCGATGAGGTCGAGCGGTGTCTCGACCAGGTTGTAGGGCAGGCGCGTCGCTGGATCGAGCGGCGCCTCGCCATCGAGATCCACCCAGCCATGATCGTGATGGTCGACCAGATAAATCACTTCGTCACGCGGCTCGACGCCTTGGAACCGTTCGTTTCCGAAGGCACGCGCAAATTGCCCCGCCAGCGCCGTGTGTTCGGACATGGTGATAACGAAGTGGGGTTCGCCTTCCGGCGCGCTTTGTACCATCATCGGATTCGGCCTCCCGCCCGTGATCGTTGTTGAGTGAATCTAGCACAAGTTTCCCCACATCAGACTCCCTGGCCGTAGCGATGCCTGGACGGCAGCCGAGTGCATTGCCTAGACTGATTTCTCGACACGCCTCTTTGGATCTTGAACCTCAGATGGAGGCCATGGGATGCCGTCGCGTAACCGCGAGACCTGGGAGCGCCCGCCGGACCTGCCGGGAACCCATTTTATCGATGCCATCGCCTATACCGATCCCGAGATTTTCGCGGCGGAGAAGGCACAGATCATGGAGCGGACGTGGCGCTTTGGTTGCCACGAGAGCGAACTCCCCACGGTCTTCGATTTCCGGACCATCGACCATGCCGCTGTGCCGCTGGTGATGATCCGTGGCGAAGACGACAGGATCCGGACCTTCTACAACGTCTGCTCGCATCGCGGCGCCAAACTGTTCAACGATCTCTCCGGGAATGCCAAAACCAAGACCTGTTTCTTCCATCACTGGACCTACGACTGGAAGGGTGATTGCGTAAGCCGTCCCCGTCCCAAGGCCTTTGAAGATGCTCATCTAAGCGCCGAAGATTGCGGCTTGCGCGAAGTGCGAACGGAATCCCAGCACGGCCTCGTATTCTTCAACCTGGACGATGACGCCATGTCCTTTGCCGACTACGTCGGCGATGCCCTGTCGTCGTTTGAGCAGACCCTGACCGAGGAGCCCGTCGAGGTGTTCCACTACCACCAGGCAGTGGTTCAGGCGAACTGGAAGCAGTGGATCGAGTCCAACATGGATCACTACCATGAATGGATGCACGTCATGCTGCGGCGAACCAACGTGCTCACTGAAGAGACCCTGTTCAAGCGGCACGTGGAGCTCTACCCGAACGGCCACATCATGTTCGAGGGTATGCGCATCGACTATGAGGACAAGGCCACGATCGTGCCCCGGGAAGAGTCGAAGGCCCTGCCGGGGTTGGCGGCAAGCCACTACCACTCGACCCCGATTTTTCCCAACACGGTGCTAATGACCCGGGGCACGGTGATGCGTATCGACACCACGACACCGTTGACGCCCGACACATCGCTTGTCGAATTTCGCGGACTCGGCTTGAAGAACGACAGCGAGGAAGACCGTATGGTCAGGATTCGCCAGCACAATGAGTTCTGGGGACCCTTCAGCCACAATCTGCCGGAAGACCTGTTCGCCGCCGAGCAATGCGCGACCGGATATCGCACCGGCGGCGCCGCCTACGGCATTATCTGCCGCGAGGAGAATCTTTCGGCCCAGGACGACGGCGGCATGCGCCATTTCTATGCCGAGTGGAGCAAATGGATGGGCCGGCTGGCGAGCAACCCGAAATACATCGCCGCCTGAGGACGCAAACCTTGGGCGCCAGCAACGAAGATATCCGCGATTTCTTGAACAAGGCCACCGACGCGCTTGACCGTGAGGCGTGGGAGGATTTTTTGTCGATGTGCGCACCGGAATTCGAATACCGCATCACGGCGTTCTCGTACGAACTCAACAAGGACATGGTTTGGCTGGTCCATGACATGGACGGCCTGAAATATTTGTTTGAGGTCTTGCCGGAGCAACTCGGCCGCAAAGGGACACGCCTTTTGCGCCAAGTTTCCGTCACCGACATTGCGCCCGGAAGCGCCAATGGCCATATGGATGTTACTAGCAAAGTCATCGTCATCCGGACCTCACCGGAGGGCGTCTCCGACTTGTTCGTAGCTGGCCGCTATATCGACATCATCGATGTTGGTGGGAATACGCTCAAACTGATCAAACGCGAAACCCGTTTGGAGACGCGTGACCTCGGTCCCGGCTCCCACGTGCCTATCTGAAGGGCGGCGAATTGAAACCAGCACCCTTTGAATATTTTGCCCCTGAGACCGCGGAAGAGGCCGTTGCTTTGATGGCGGAGCATGGCATTGATGCTCGTCCTCTCGCGGGGGGACAGAGCCTGGTGCCATTGATCAACATGCGTATGGCCCAACCCGCCGTTCTCGTCGATTTGAACCGGTGTTCGGAACTCGCCTATCTGCGCGAGGAAGATGGGGTATTGGCCTGCGGTCCCATGATCCGGCAACGCGAATTGGAACTGTCGCCGCTCGTGCGCCGGCACTGTCCATTGATTGCCGAGGCGATGCCACACATGGGCCATGCCACGATCCGCAATCGGGGGACGGCCGGGGGAAGTTTGAGTCATGCGGACCCCTCCGCGGAATTGCCGGGTGTCGCCCTGGCGATGGATGCTGAAATGGTTGCAGAAGGACCGAACGGTCGTCGCAATATCCCAGTAGCTGAATTCTTCTTCGCCGAACTCACGACGGCGCTCGCGGCGGATGAAGTGCTTCGCGAGATCCGGTTTCCCAAGGCGAATAGCCATACTGTTGCGGCGTTTGCCGAGGTCGGCAGCCACTTTGGTGGCCTCGCGATCGTCGGCGTCGCGGCGCAGGTCGAACGTGATACCGCCGGCCGTTGTACCAAGGTCGTGCTCGCGGCTACGGGCGCGGGAGAACGGCCCACACGCCTACCATCCGCGGAATCCATCCTGACCGGCGAGGCGCTGGAGGAGCGGACCATCATGGCGGCAGCGGAAGCCGCGGCTTCCGACGTTGATCCCCTGGAAGATCTTCATGCATCGGCACATTGGCGCCGTCGTGCAGCGGTTGCCATGGTGGCGCAGGCATTGCGGCAGATTGCGGCGGGAGTTCACAGCCGATGAGCACCGCACGCCGGGAGGTCCGGGTCACGGTCAATGGTCGCGCATATTCGCGCTCGGTTGAGCCGAGGATGCTGCTGGCTGATTTCGTGCGCCACGAATGTGGTCTGACGGGTACGCATGTAGGGTGTGCGCACGGCGTCTGCGGGGCCTGTACCGTGGTGTTGGACGGCGTTTCTGCGCGGAGTTGTCTGACCTTCGCCATACAAGCGGATGGCAAAGAGATCACGACCGTCGAAGGTCTGGCGGAAGGTGACAGTTTGAACGCGCTGCAGCAGGCGTTTCACGAGAACCATGCTCTGCAGTGCGGCTATTGCACGCCAGGATTTCTGATGTCCTTGACGGAATTCTTGCGTGAGACACCGGATCCTGATGAGGCGCAAATCCGCGAACGCCTCTCAGGAAATCTCTGCCGCTGTACGGGCTATGCCAATATCGTGCGCGCGGTGCAGGCGGCGGCCCAGCGTCTACGAGAGGAAGGCCGGACATGAGCACGCACGATGAGGGCAGCGACACATGGGTCGGCAAGGCGGTCCTGCGTAAGGAAGACCAGCGTCTGTTACGGGGCTTCGGAACGTATGTTGACGATGTTCCGGAACCGCGCGGCACGCTGCACCTTTCGATGCTACGCAGTCCCTACGCCCATGCCCGAGTTCTGTCGGTAGACACATCCGAGGCCGAATCGCTGGACGGTGTCGTGGCCGTTGTTACGGGGGCAGATGTGGCCGACCTGATCCCTCCGTTTGCGGCAGACTATGAAAGGCCCGGTTTCAAGATTTCGCACCGGCCGGCCCTGGCGACCGACACGGTTCGATTTGTCGGCGACGGCGTGGCGTTGGTCCTCGCCGAGAACGCTTACGTTGCCGAGGATGCCATTGGTCTCATCTACGTGGAATATGTGCCGCTGCCGGCCGTCGCGGACGTGGAAGAAGCACTGCAGCCCGACGCACCCCGAATTCACGAGGACTTGGAAGACAATATCCTCCTGACGGGAGGCAACAAGACCGACGGCTTTGACGCCGTTTTCCAGTCAGCCGATCACGTTTTCCGCGAGCGTTTTCGAATCAACCGCGTGGCCGGGGTGGCGATGGAACCGCGGGGCTGCCTTGCAATCTATGACAAGGCCGAGGATGCGGTCACGTTGTGGACGGGGACTCAGGTGCCGCACATGCTCCGCGTCGGAATCGCCCGATATCTGGGTTGGTCGGAGAGTCAGGTCCGGGTGGTCGCACCCGATGTTGGTGGCGGTTTCGGGCCCAAGATGTACCTCTATCCCGAAGAGCTTTTGGCCGTCGCGCTGGCGCGCCAATACCGCTCACCCGTCAAATGGATTGAGGACCGGCTCGAGGACTTTCTGACCACTTATCACGCACGGGATCACGTCTACGACGTCGAGGTCGCATTCAATGACGACGGCACCGTGCAGGCGGTGAATGTCGATGTGCTGGTGAACTCGGGTGCCTACTCGAATTATCCCATGGGGGTGGGGCTTGAGCCCTTCCAGGGGCCGTTGAACATGCCGGGCCCCTACCGCTTCCGCCAATTTGCCTTCACTTGTAAGGGCATTGCCACCAACACCTGTTCCACCGGCGCCTTTCGGGGCGTATCTGCGCCCTGCGTGACCATGGCCATGGAAGGGATGATGGACCGTATGGCGCGGCACCTTGGGTTGGATCGTGTCGAGATTCGCCGCCGTAATATCATCCATTCCGACGAATTTCCGTACCTGAACGTGAACAACCAGCGTTACGACACCGGAAGCTATGTCGAATGTTTGGATCGGGCACTCGAAATGGTCGACTACGAGGGTTATCTCGCGGCGCAGACGCCAGAGCGGATAATTGACGGTAAGTATCGTGGCATCGGCATCGCCGTTGTCACCGAGCTCACCGGGCAGGGTGCCGCCCGTTACAAGGCGCGGAACCTCTCCGATCTTCCGGGGTTTGATGGGGCGCATCTTGCAATCGAGCCCAACGGGCAGGTGATCGCTTCTACCAGTTTCTCCAGCCAAGGGCAGGGTCATGAGACCGTATTCGCCCAGGTTATCGCCGATGAACTCGGAGTCTCCGTCGACGACATCACGGTCCGCGGCGGCGATACCCAAAACTCACCCTTCGGCACGGGCACCTTTGCGAGCCGTGGCGCTGTCCTTGGAGGCGGTGCGGTAATTCGGGCCTCGGGTGACCTGCGGGAGAAAATCAAGAAGTTCGCGGCACACCTGCTCGAAGCCAGCCCCGACGACATCGTGCTGGAAGGCGGTCACGCCCACGTCCAGGGTGTTCGGGAAATGCGTGTCAGTTTCTACGAGATCGCACGGGCCGCGTATGGGTTAACCGACTCGATGCAGCTTCCGGAAGGAGAAGATTTCGGGCTGGAGGCGTTGGCGACGTACGACCCGCCGGCCTCGTCCATCGCCAATGCCTGTCATATTGCCTGCGTGGCCGTTGATGCGGCGACCGGGATCGTCGAAGTGGAACGCTATATCGTGGTCCACGACTGCGGCCGCGTCATCAATCCCCTTCTGGTCGAAAGCCAGGTTCAAGGTGGGGTCGCCCAAGGTCTCGGGCAGGCCCTGTTCGAAGAGGTGCTCTACGACGCCGAAGGACAGCTCCTCTCCGCGACACTCATGGACTACATGGTCCCCACCGCCTGCGACGTGCCCACCCTGGAATTCGAGCACATCGAATCTCCCTCAAGCGACACCCTTGGTGGTTTCAAGGGGGCTGGAGAAGGCGGAGTCATCGGTTCATTGCCAGCCATTGCCTGCGCCGTCGGCGATGCCCTGGTGCCGGTCGGCGCCAACATAAACCGGCTCCCATTACGGCCGGATACGGTTCTCAGCCTGATTGAAGGCGCCGACGGCTAACCGTCTTCGTTGTGCGACTTCTCCGCTGCCGGTGATGGTCGTCCAGGTGTTCCTGCATCTGTTGTGGATCCGCTAGGCTGAATCCTCGGTGCCGGACGGCGGTTCACGGCTTTGCGGACAGCCTGTCGCTGGACGGGCTTCCGTTGCACCTGGCGAGCCGGTAGTTGGCGTTTGGGTTGGCTTGTATCGTCGTCTTTAACAGGCTGCGGTGACGTAGCTGCCTGAGGGCGTGGGATTGCCTTCGGGCGTGGGGCTGCAGTTCGGACGATACGCCGTGGCAGGACCCGACCGGTCGGATTCTTGGTGCTGGCTGCTACCGAAGATGTGCGTTCCGGTGCGGGCGACGGCGTCACAGGTGGTGTGGCCGGCGCCGTCGTTCGACGCGTGGCTTGCCGTGTGATGATGCGGCGTGCGGGCCCGGACCGTTGAGTCTCCGCCGCAGGCTTGAGTCTTGGCTGCGGCCGCCGCCGCGCTTTGGAAGTCTGCAGCTTGAGTGTTGGCTGGGCGGGTGCTGTCGCCTGCTTGGCGCGACCGCGGCGGAAAACGGGCCGCGACGCCACGGGTTTGCCCTCAGGGGCGGGTGTCGTCTCAGTTTCAACAGGAGCCGCCTCCGGACCAAATTGTGGCTCTATGCTCTCCGTTGATTCCCCGAGTTCGGCGCCCGTCGGCTGGACGTCCAGGAAGTCCGGAATCGGCGTCTCCGCGGCAGTCTCAGCGAACTCAGGATCGATATGCACTTCAGCCGGCATTTGCGCGGGCAGCGACGCTTGCTCCGCGACCGGTTCAGGTCCGGGCATCGGTGCCTGCGGTGGCGTTACCGCGGCGGCAGATGGGAGGACAGGTGGGCCGCTGGCGCGCGGCAATGGGTTTTGAGGATACTGGCTGAGACGGTGCCGTTGGCACGGCAGCTCGTGCCGGCGGCAATGAGGTCGTTCGGGACTGCGCTTCCCGCCGATTGCCAGGGCGGTGCGAAAGCGCCCGCGGGCTGTCCGGCGTCGGCTTCGGCGGGTGGTGGCGCAGCGGGCCGGGAGGTGGTCCGTGCCGTGGGAGGCAGGTTTCCGCCATGCTGGGCCCTGAGCGCGGTCTCGCGTGCTTGGGACAGCGTCGAGCGGGTTGTGATTGCTTCAGGGTCCATGCGGATGTCGAGTACCGCAGCGCGTCCACAAGTCAGGGCTTCTTCGAAAGCCGGCCCGAAGTCCTCCGTTTTCTCGATTGCCGCGCCAAAAACTCCGAAGCTTTCCGCGAACTTGGCAAAGTCCGCGTTGGTCAGGCCGGTCCCACTGACCCTGGAGGAGAAACGCTTCTCCTGATGGAGGCGGATCGTGCCATACATGCTGTTATTGAAGACCAGGATCACCGGGGCGATCCCGTGATGCATCGCGGTGGCGATCTCGTTTCCACTCATCATGAAGCCGCCGTCGCCGACGAACGAGACGACCGGTTTGTCCGGGGCCACGAGTTTCGCAGCGATTCCGGCTGGCACGCCATAACCCATGGCGCCGTTCGCCGGCCCCAACAAGGTGCGGAACTGGGTGAATTGGTAGAAGCGCTGTGGCCATCCGGAGAAATTGCCGGCGTCGAGAGTGATGATAGCGTCCTGCGGCAGACGGGTGCGGACCGTATCCATGACCTTATATAGATCTATGTTGCCCGGTGAATCGGGCGCCTCAAGCGTTTCGAGGTAGTCGTAGCGGGCCCCCTTGACCCAATCACCCCAGGCCATCCAATCGAGCGGCTCCAAAGTCTTTACTGCAGCCGCGAACTCAGTCATGGATGCGACGATCGCGAGGTCCGGCTGATAGACCCGTCCGATCTCATTGGCATCGGGGTAGACGTGGATCAGGGTCGCTTGCGGGCGCGGTGGTTGCAGAAGGGTATAGCCTTCTGTCGTGACATCACCCAGGCGTGTGCCGACGGCCAACACGAAATCGGCCTCGCGCAAGCGTGCCGAGACCTTCGGGTCCTTGGCATAGGCGAGGTCCACGGCATAGGAAGGATGACGGTTGCTGAGAAGGTCCTGGCGTCGGAAATCGACCAGGGTCTGGATATGGTTCGCCCTGGCGAAGGCGGCCAGATCATCACATGCTTCCGAGGTCCAACCGCCGCCGCCAAGGATCATCAATGGCCGCTGAGTCTTTGAAAGAAGTTCGTGGAGCCGGCGCATCTCCATGTGACCCAGATAACTGGGTGCGAGCATGGCGGGCTCGACATCGGACACCACCGCGGTTTCGCACTGCATATCCTCTGGAATCGCAAGCACGACCGGACCGGGACGTCCCGACCGCGCCGTATGGAACGCGCGCGACACGAATTCAGGGATGCGGGCGGGGTCGTCGATCTGGGCTGCCCACTTCGTAGTCCAGCCGAACATTCGTTCGACATCCACTTCCTGGAATGCCTAACGTCCGACAAACGGGCGTGGGACCTGGCCAACGAACATGACCATGGGTGTGGAGTCCTGATGTGCGATGTGCACCCCGATGCTGGCGTGGCAGGCGCCAGGTCCCCGGGTTACGAAGCAAACGCCAGGGTTTCCTGTTAATTTGCCATAAGCTTCGGCCATGTTGGCGGCGCCCGCTTCGTGACGGCACGTCATAAAGCGGATGCTTTGGGCGTCATAAAGTTCGTCCAGGACCTCAAGGTAGCTCTCACCGGGGACGCCGAATGCCGTGTCGACGCTGTGCGCTTTCAGCGCGTCGACAAGGATCCGGCCACCGGTTGGTGCATGTAGAGCTTGCGCCAAGAGAAATCCTTTCGGGCTAACGGTCGAGCAGCTTAGAGAACGGAACGGCGTAGGTCAGCATGACCGACTCCTCGCCGGGGTTGGTGCTGTCGAGACCAGCATTCGACATATGGCTGATGCTGACGGCAATCCGAGAACGATCATCAAGGCGATAGGCGAATTCGAGCTGGGAACGGAATTCGATCCAATGACCGAGATCCTTCCCGTCACCGCGTGACCAGGCGCCGGGTGCGAAGCTCGGCGTGATGACGAACCGACGTCCGAAGTAAAAGTCGATCAGGACGCCCACATATCCGTAGATCGCCTTGTCGCTTGTAGCCATGAACCCGGAGAACGGCTTGAATACCCAGAGCTTCCTGTCGGAGCGGTATTCGATACGGCCTTCCGCGGCCGTCTCGTTGTCGAAGGTGTCGAACGCGCCCAAACTCAGCGATATGAAGTCGGGATCATCTGCACGTGCCGACGTCGCGCCGACAATTCCGAATATCAGGCACACCGCGATCATCGGTAGGTAGATTTTTTTGTTGTTTGTCATGCGTATAGAAGTTCCTGCTCCCATAGAACTGTAGGTTTTGGGTAAATAAAGCGTTAACTCCAGATGTTTAATTTAGTCTCAATTGGTCCAAATCAGGTGCAAAGTCCGCTTCGTGATATGGTGTTGTCATGTCGCTGAGCAAGTTTGCCGCGCTGTTCCTGCTGATCGTAGGCGGTCCCGCAATTGCCGCGGAAGCGCTGATCTCGGGAGGTGCGGCCAGAGTCGCCGAAATCGTCGACGGCGATACGCTGGTACTCGACGACGGGCGCCATGTCCGCCTTGTCGGTATACAGGCACCCAAACTGCCCCTCGGCCGACCACACGTCAAGAGTCAGCCGTTCGCGGATCAAGCGAGAAGCGCCCTCGAAGAATTGACCCTGGGGCGCACGATCCGTCTCTCTTATGGCGGACGGCGCACGGATCGATATGACCGGCAACTTGCCCATCTCCACGACGAAAGCGGGCGCTGGCTTCAGGGAGATCTCCTTCTCCGGGGATTGGCGCGGGTTTACAGCTTCCGCGACAACCGGACGCTGGTCGGAGACATGCTGATGCTCGAGCGCGAGGCCCGGATCGCCGGGCGGGGAATTTGGAGCCACGCCTTCTATCGCGTGCGGGACACTGCGGAGACCCCCCGATATCTGGATTCATTCCAACTGGTCGAAGGCATCGTCGTCGATACAGCCAAGGTACGGGGACGGACGTATCTAAATTTCGGAGAGGATTGGCGCAGTGACTTCACTGTCACCATATCTCCAAAGAATAAGCGGCGCTTTCGAGAGGAGCTCTTCGATCTGCTGGCTCTGAAGGGCCGGCGGATTCGCGTGCGCGGATGGCTCTACCAGCGCAACGGTCCGATGATCGATTTAACGCATCCTGAACAGATCGAGATCTTGGAAGAATGAGCGATAAACGCAACTTCATCGCATCGGCCTTCGCTGTTGCGGCGTTAACCCTGGTTGGGCCAAGCCTGTCCGGTTGTGTGACAACCAATCCCGCCACGGGGCAACAGGACCTCACGCCGTTCATGTCTCCGCAAGAGGAGAAGCGCATCGGCGCGGAAGAACATCCCAAGATGCTGGCGCGCTTCGGCGGTGTTTACGATGATATTGAAATTGGTGCGTATGTCGCGGGGATTGGCGGCCGCCTCGTCAAGAGCTCCGAACTGCCCAATTTGGAGTTCAGGTTCACCGTGCTGAATTCGCCCAGTGTCAACGCTTTTGCGTTGCCGGGGGGGTATGTCTATGTGACGCGAGGGCTGCTGGCACTCGCCAATTCGGAGGCGGAACTTGCTGGGGTTCTTGCCCATGAAATCGGCCACGTCACGGCGCGTCACGCCGCCCAACGATACAATCGTGCAATCGCCACGAGTCTCGGCACGGCCATACTGGGTGCAGTGGTGCAAAGCCCGGGAGTCAATCAACTGGCGCAAATTGGCGGTGAACTGTTCCTCAAGGGATTTTCGCGCGAACAGGAATTCCAGGCAGATACGCTGGGGGTCCGCTACATGTCACGTGTTGGTTATGACCCCGAGGCCCAGGCCGCTTTTCTGCGTACGCTCTCCAGTCATAGCGATCTCGAACGGCAGTTAGTAGCGGGCCGGGACGGCCGCGACTCGGGTCAAGACTTCTTCGCGACCCACCCCCGAACCGAAGATCGGGTGCTTAAGGCAATTGCGGCGGCGCAGGTGAGTGGAGTGAGGGCGGGTGCGCCGTTACGACGGGAACAATATCTCAGGAAAATGACGGGACTGCTCTATGGCGACGATCCCGAGCAGGGATTGGTACGCGGTCGCTCCTTTGTCCATCCTGGATTGGGCTTTGCCTTTGAGGTTCCCCCGGGATATCGCCTGTTCAACACCGAGCGTGCGGTGATTGCAAAGGGCCCCGAGGACGCGCGCATCCGATTCGATGCCGCCAAGAAACCTACCGCTGCGGACTTAACCTCTTACCTTGCGCAGACCTGGGCGCGGGGTCTGACCCTGACTGACGTCGAGCGCATTACAGTGAATGGCATGGACGCGGCAACTGGTCGTGCTTCGATCCGATCCGCCGGCAAGCCAGCAGACTTGCGGCTGGTTGCAGTGCGCTTCTCCAAGGAAGAGATTTACCGGATTATGATGGTCACGCCGCTTCGGATTGAGCCCCGTGTGCGCCGGGAGCTACAGCGAACGACCTATAGTTTCCGTCGATTAACGCAACGCGAAGCTGCCGAATATAGACCTTTCCGTCTCGGCGTGATTGCCGTTCAACCCGGCGACACTATCGAAGCGCTGGCGCGGCGGATGCCGTTCGATGATTATCAGGTCGCGCGGTTTCAAACCCTCAATGGGTTATCGGCGAACGCACGGGTATTGCCCGGCCAGCAGGTCAAGATTGTGGCCGATTAGTTGTGAGGTGAGGGTTGGGGAAAATGACATTGTCGATGCCGCCCGACCGCACCGACGGTGTCGGTCCAGTCTACTGGATAATCAGCCCGGCACCCACGGGATCGTTGATTTGATTCAGGATCGAGACGCGCAATTTCCTGAGCGCCTCTTGCTCAATTTGTCGGACCCGCTCCTTGCTGATTCCCAATCGGTGGCCGAGAGCCTCCAGTGTCAGGCCTTCCTCGCTGAGGCGCCGTTCGCGAATGATGGTTTGCTCCCGAGGATTGAGCTCCGCCACCGCTTTGGCGATCCACCGCGAGTGTGCTGCAGTCTCTGAGTGGTTAGCGATGATTTCCTCCGGGCCAGGCCGGTCCTCCGCGAGCAGGTCCTGCCATTGGCTTTCGCCCGTCTCACCGACGGGAGTGTTCAGCGACTTGTCGCTGCCTGAGAGACGGCCTTCCATGACCGAGACGTCTTTAACGCTCACTCTCAGCGTGCGTGCGATCTCTTCCTTGTCGCTCTCGCCCAAATAGGCGACGCCGGTCTTGTCGATCCGTGCTTTGAGGCGGCGGAGGTTAAAGAACAAGGATTTCTGCGCCGCCGTCGTTCCAGTCCGGACGATTGACCAGTTTCTGAGAACAAACTCTTGCATTGAAGAGCGAATCCACCAGCGCGCATAAGTAGAGAAGCGCACCTTGCGGTCCGGATCAAATCGCGCCGCGGCCTGCATCAGGCCCACGTTGCCTTCTTGGATCAAATCGCCCACGGGCAGGCCATAGGAGCGAAACCGCGAGGCCGTGCTGATAACCAGACGCATATAGGGCGTCACCAGTCGACGGAGCGCGCTTTCGTCCTCCTTGTCTCGCCACAGTCGTGCTAATTCGAACTCCGTTTTTTCGTCGAGCAGGGGCACCTTCATTGCCGACTTGATGAACTTCCGGTTGGCACGTTGCGTTTGCGGTGTGTCGATGTATCCCATCGCGCGCTCAACCAATCTCAGGTTTTTGAAACCAACCTTCTTCGTTCCGTTGCAGCCCCGATTGCCGACCGACAGCCGGCGTCAGGACCGATGTCACATATGTATATTATTAGAATGATTTCAATTCACAATTATAAACGTTTTCGGTGCTGAATTATTCCGTCCGTCCACATGTGGCGAATGTTGGTGCCGTACGCGAGTCACATCCGATCACAGTTTTGTGGGTTCTGACCGCACGGGCGTAGCGGAAGTGTTGACCGTCAATCCGATATTTTCACCGTCGGGTCTGGCTCAGCCATTTGTCGGCGGCAATTACTGGCTAAACCTGAATCCAGTCGACAGGACGCCCATCCAACGTGAAACAGGCGGCGTGCAATGCGCCGCCATAGCCGCATCCCCCGTCCAGGGTCGCTGTATGCGGCCCCATTTCAGGGCCCTGGCGCCGACGATCGTCACCTCGCACGACACGGCTGAACCCTGCAAATGGTTCGTCGATGGAGGCGAAATAGCCTGAACCCCACCACAATGTATCCCCCTGTTCGGAAAGCGGCCGGGTGGGGTCCACCCCGGCGGCAACGAACAGGAGCTCCGCGTGTGGCGTATAAGCCGCCCGGCGTAGTGCCGTCATGAGTTCATCGTGGCCGGGTCTCGCATGCATCTCGGTTCGGACGGCACTGGTGAACCTGGTGATGCCCACTGCTCCTTCGCGACATACACGACGCGCTGCTTCGGGGTCACCTCCATATCCTAGGAGCGTCGCGGCGACGCCCTGACCGAGCATCCAGTCGAGAACCTCACTGGGATTCGGCGCGAATTGGAGTTCGAGGAATCGGCGCCACATCTCTTCTTGCGCGCCACGAAGGTACACGATGGCAGCGGCACAAAACCCGGGTCGTGACAGAATCTCCCGCCGAAACTGCAGCATCTCTTCGACGGTTCTGGGGATATCCGAGCCGACGCCCAGGAAGTTTCCCAGATAGACCAGACGGTCTCCAATCGCAATTCGGCCACGTAGTTCTTCATGAAGCGCCGCAGCCCGATTCGCTTCACCGCGAATTGCGCCGATTGCCCAGACTCGGTTGGCCCCCGCGAGACTCGCAAATACTTGGGGTTCGGAAATTGTCATGGCGGAGCAAATTCCATTGAGTTGGGACTACCAGATTTGCCGACTCAATGAAGTCATTTGCTTCCACACAAACAGGATGCACAACTCAAACACGATCAGTTGCTTGTCCACGGAACTAGACAACTGGGCCGCGAGATTAGACAACCGGTCAGGCAAAATACAACCCGGGCCGTTCGGCAGTTCTGATCGGGCCCGGGTCTGGTAACGGCATTCCTGTTGACTCACTCGTCCCGCAACATTCCTTCCAGGCGTCCCGCTGCTGCCTCTTCTTCAATTCTTTCAACGGCCGCCAGTTCGCGCGCAAGACGCTCGAGCGCCGCCTCATAGATTTGTCTTTCGCTGTAAGACTGCTCGGGCTGATTTTCCGAACGATGAAGATCACGGATCACTTCGGCGATAGAGATCGGATCCCCAGAGTTGATCTTTGCTTCATATTCCTGGGCACGGCGGCTCCACATCGTGCGCTTGATACGCGCTCGACCTTTCAGCGTGGTGAGTGCAGTGGTCATCTTCTGCGGAGATGACAGCTTGCGCATGCCCGAGCCTTCAGCTTTGGCCAATGGAACGCGCAGAACCATCTTGTCCTTGTCAAATTCGACAACGAAAAGCTCCAGTTCCATACCCGAAATTTCCTGCTTCTCAACGCCAGTGATTTTACCCACGCCATGTGTGGGATAAACCACGAAGTCGTTGAGCGCGAAGAGCAGCTTGGCTGATTTCGATTTCGAAGGCGCCTTTTTTTCCGGTTTCGGGGCGGGATTCGCTTCCGTTGCGGGGGCCCGCTTTGCCGCCGCTTTCGGGGCCGGCTTGGCTTTCGGCTTCGCTTTTGCCGGCGCTGCCGCGGCCTTAATCTCGGAAGCCTTCGGTTTGGCCTGCTTTTTGTCTGTCGTCGTGGCCGTCGCTTTTGCCATGTTCTCCAGTCTCTCGCAATTCAGTGTTCATGTGGTGAGCTAGACGGTTTCGCCGCCGGATACCTCATTCCCGATCGCAGGTCGACCGGAACAAATCGCCATGCGTCTCAATCAACGGCAGCTGATTGGAATAAGTTGTCCTGTACTTGATTTGCAGACTTGTCGAGCGTTACGCAGCACATAGCCTTATCTGCCCCTGCCTAGGGTCGTTACGCTCACGGAACACAACATATCACAATTTACGTAAAAATCACAGGGTACCCACCCTGTTCATCGCCATATCTGGCAAAATTCAAGCAGATTAGCTGCCGCCGCCAGGATTGGCGCTGAAATGCTTTCCGAGTTTGCCCTCTTCGTCCGCAAAGTCGTCGGCATCTTCGGGTGACTCACCCTTACGGGTGATGTTGGGCCACTTTTCCGAGTATTCCCGGTTAAGTTCAACCCATTTCTCCACATCGTCCTCGGTATCCGGGATGATGGCCTCGACGGGGCACTCAGGTTCGCACACGCCACAGTCGATGCATTCATCGGGGTGAATCACGAGCATGTTCTCCCCTTCGTAAAAGCAATCGACCGGGCATACTTCGACGCAGTCCATGTATTTGCAGCGGATGCAAGACTCGGTAACGACGTAGGTCATACTTGGCTCCACTTGCGAAAAATAACAAACGGGCCACCCACTAGTTGAGAACCCCCGTCTTGTCGATTCCGAGACGTTCCGTCACCCGTTTGCGCGCTTCGCCCCGGTCACGGTCGGATACATATATGAGGCCACCGATGCGGCGCAATAGGTTTGCTTCATAGTCATGCAATACGCCATCGGCATAAACCACTTCCCAGAGCATCTCGATGATCGCGATCCGCTCCTCTGGCGGGTACGACTCCTTAATTGTCCGCGTGAACTGGACGAGATGGTTGGCGTCGTCGTGAACGGACTCCGCTTCATCAATCAAGGTATCCGTTTCCTCCTCGTCCAGGCCGAAATGTCTTGTGACGAGAGATCGGATGGACTGACGTTCGGATATGTCAAAGTCGCCATCAAGGCGAGCCGCTTCCACCATAAGAACAGCTGCGGCCAATGCGTGTGCCTCCACGCTGGCTTGGGCCGGCACGCGGTCACCATCGACGCCGCTGAAGAGTTTTTTGATTCGATTGATCATGGTGACGGCCTAACACAATGTCAGGTGGACGTTCAAGCTGATTGGCCCAGACACGGTATGTGGACTAATCTTTGCCGACAAAGCGCATAATCTCGCGGCGGTCCGCTTTGGTGGGGCGCCCGGCTCCACGGTCGCGCAGCGCCCGATTCACCTCCTGCAACTCGTCCGTGTCCTTCTGCTCAGGTCGCGCCGAGAGATCTTCAAACAAAGCTTGAGCTTCTGCCGCAGGGCCTCGACGTGTCCCGAGCTCCAGCACTTTGACAATGCGAATTTCCGTGCCCTGCGGGAAGGTCAGCACGTCATCCGTTTTCACCTGGTGGTTGGATTTGGTTATGACCGTGCCGTTCACGCGAACCCGTCGCTCGGCGCAGATTCTGGCTGCCAGGGAGCGGCTTTTAAAGAAACGTGCAAACCAGAGCCAGCGATCGATGCGAAGCGACGGGTTCATTTTCCCCGTCGCTCAGCTGTGGCCGTCAATTCGCGAAGCATCGCAAAGGGCGAATCGGCACTCGTGCGCTCTTGAGTTGCTCGCTTCTCAAGCGTGCGTGCGTTGTTCCTGGATTGGTGGAAGCGGACGAACTGGCCCGGCTGTTTTGGTTTTCGCCGGTATCCAAGATCGCGCATTACTCCGGCAAACTCCTCCCCGGCGCAACCAGCCAGAGCCATTAAGTCTTCACTTTCACTCACGACGGATTTGCGGATTTGCTTATGAACGGCGCCGGTTAAGCGCTCTGCCATGTCGGCACGGATCGCCCGTCGGCCAAGGCGCACGTAACCTGCGGCTCCATAGAAACCGGAAGAGATGTGATTGTCTGCCGGGACCGATAGTCGGGGCGCGGGCGTCTCCAGGTGCGGGCCGTTGGGTTCCTGGTGCAACTGCCACAATCCAACGGCGAGTGCGCTGCGCTCCGGTTGGAGCATGGCAGGAAGGAATACGCTCAGCGCGCCGAATCGAATGCCGAGGCGACGCAAATCCGCGCGTTCTGATTTTGTCAGTCGATTGAGCTGGGTCTCAATGACCTGCCGGGGAAGTAGTCCCATCGCTTCCCGCAACTGAAACAAAATGCCGCGACCGGTGGCGCCGACTTCAGCTTCCATCAACCGCGCCAGCGGCTCGAGATTGTTTTGAATGTAGTCCGTCAGCCAGCGATTCAGGCGCCGTTCAATCTGCTGCACGATTTTGCCGCCAAGCTCCCACCGGAACAGCGCAAAGCCAGGATGAAGGGCATCCTTACCAGGTGTGAGACGCGCAACTGGAAAGCGATTCCATTCGAGTGTCCTCTCTGACGTCAAATCGATGGTGTTGTCGTGTGCACTGGCCAACAGGGCGGCACGGGAATTCATTTCTCTAGATACGATACGCGTTGCAGCGGCCCGCAGGGTGCGGTTTCCGGTCGGCATTGCGGCGCGGTCAGGAACGAAACGCAGTCCTTCGATGTGTCCAAGAGGGTGACCTTCCACGACCACAACGTCATCATTCCCGACGTGTCCGTATACCGGCTCATTGTCGCGCATGCGGCGCAAGAGCACTGACGTGCGCTGGTCGACGAATCGTTGTGTCAGCCGGTCGTGCAGTGCATCCGATAGGCTATCTTCCACCGCGCGGGTCCGCTCCTGCCAATGGCGCGCGTCCGCAAGCCAAGCTCCGCGATGCGAAATGTAAGTCCATGTCCGGATATGTGAGATGCGGGTTGCGAGCGTATCGATATCACCATCGGTTCTGTCGAGACGTGCGATGTGATCGGCCATCCAGTCCGCCGGAAGTACCCCTACGGGTGACATGATGTGTTTGTAGATCTGTCCAAGAAGCCTGGCATGCGCTTCGGCCATGGTCTTCCGGAAATCTGGTATCTGACAGACTTCCCACAACATCTTTACCGCGGCACGGCCTGTGGCGAGGGAAGCGATCTCCGGCTCGCTTATCAACGATTTTAACGCCAGGTAATCATCAGAATCACGAGTCCTGGTAAGAACGTCTCTGTGCGAAGCCGGTGGTGCCGACTCGAGGCTGGCTATCAAGCCATGGGGGGAGCTCACGTTCAGGGAAACGTTTCGCCATTGTATGGCTTCAATCCGGTCAAACCGGTGACTCTCAACGCGTTCCACGGCTCCCGGGACAAATGAGCCTGCGTCGGCTGTGGTTCCGAACGTACCGTCGCTCATGTGACGTCCCGCTCTTCCCGCGATCTGGCCGATTTCGGCCGGAGTCAAATTGCGGCGCATGAATCCGTCGAATTTCTTATGTCCCGCGAACGCGACGTGATCCACATTCAGGTTGAGGCCCATGCCGATGGCATCCGTGGCAACCAGATAGTCGACCTCTCCGGCCTCGAACATTGCGACCTGGGCATTCCGGGTACGCGGGCTCAAGGCGCCAAGGACAACGGCTGCTCCGCCCCGGTGGCGCCGAATGAGTTCAGCCGTCTCATAGACGTTGGGGGCAGAAAAGGATACGACAGCGCTCCGTTCCGGCAAGCGCGAGAGCTTCTTGTATCCTGCGAATGTGAGTGTGGAGAACCGGGGGCGTGAGATGAACACTGAGTCCGGCACCAAACGTTTGATGATGCGGCGCATGGTATCCGAGCCGAGAAACATCGTTTCGTCGGTGCCCCGAGCCCTGAGTAATCGTTCCGTGAACACGTGCCCACGCTCGGTATCGGCAGCGAGCTGGATCTCATCGATTGCCACAAAAGCGAAACGCCGTTCCATAGGCATCGCTTCGACCGTACAGACGAAGTAATCGGCGTTGGCGGGGATGATCTTCTCTTCGCCGGTGACCAGAGCTACGCGGGATCGGCCGACAGCCTGCTCTATTCTGTCGTAGATTTCCCTGGCCAATAATCTTAGGGGAAGTCCGATGATGCCTGTGCGATGGCCGAGCATGCGCTCCACCGCAAAGTGCGTCTTGCCCGTATTCGTTGGGCCAAGGACAGCGGTGATCCGTCCTGGCGCGCCAGTGAGACCAACAGAACTCATCGCCATTAACATCGACCTTCAGGGCGCGGGATGCAATAACTAGCCCATCATTGGAATCGGCCCGTCATTGGAACCAGCTCGACGTTGGCCGCCGGATTTGATGCGGTCATTTGCGGCAACAGCGATTTCGAGCAGGTGTCACGGCCCGATTCAACACACGTCGTGACAAGCGGGTCCCAGAATGCGGCATTTGACTTGAGATCGGCCTTTCCCATACTTCTTGCAAGGCGTCTTCGCGAGGGCGAAAATCAAAGAAATGAGCGAACATAACGATAAACAGATCGAACACTGGCGCGCGCTGGCCGAAAAGGAGCTCAAGGGGCGCGACCCCGACGAGCTGGTTTGGCAAACGCCGGAGGGGATAGCTGTCAAACCCTTGTATACGGCTGCCGATCTCGAGGAAGCCGAGGCGAATACGCTCCCGGGCCTGGCACCGTTTACACGAGGCCCCCGCGCGACCATGTACGCGGGCCGACCGTGGACGCTGCGCCAATACGCGGGTTTTTCCACTGCCGAAGAATCAAACGCTTTCTATCGCCGCAACCTCGCGGCGGGGCAGAAAGGCTTGTCCGTTGCCTTCGACCTCGCAACGCACCGCGGTTACGACTCTGATCACTCTCGGGTCGTCGGGGACGTCGGTAACGCGGGTGTCGCCATAGATTCCGTCGAAGACATGAAGCTTCTGTTCCAGGATATCCCGCTTGGTGAGATGAGCGTGTCGATGACCATGAACGGGGCCGTTCTTCCCGTATTGGCGGGTTACATCGTGGCTGCGGAAGAACAAGGCGTGAGTCAGGCCGAGCTGACGGGGACCATCCAGAACGACATTCTCAAGGAATTCATGGTCCGCAACACCTACATTTATCCGCCGGCGCCCTCTATGCGGATTGTAGCTGACATCATCACGCACACCTCAGCCAATATGCCGCGCTTCAATTCGATTTCGATCTCCGGCTATCACATGCAGGAAGCGGGTGCGACATCCGTGCAGGAGCTCGCTTTTACGCTGGCTGACGGGGTGGAGTATGTTCGGGCCGCGCTGTCCCAGGGCCTGGACGTCGATACGTTTGCGCCGCGTCTCTCCTTCTTTTTCTGCATGGGCATGAATTTCTTCATGGAGATCGCCAAACTCCGGGCGGCGCGGCAGTTGTGGGCCGAGCTCATGGCACCTTTCGATCCCAAAGACCAGCGGTCCCTGATGTTGCGTACCCATTGCCAGACCAGTGGCGTCTCGCTGACCGAACAGGATCCTTATAACAATATCGTGCGCACCGCCTATGAGGCTTTGGCGGCGGCGCTCGGAGGTACCCAAAGCCTCCACACCAATGCCTTCGACGAGGCGCTCGCGCTGCCAACGGACGCCTCGGCCCGAATTGCCCGAAATACCCAACTTATCCTTCAGGAAGAAACCGGAATCACCAATGTCGTCGATCCTCTTGGCGGCAGTTACTATGTTGAGTCGCTTACCCACGCAATGGTTGTTGAAGCACGCAAGGTCATCGACGAGGTCGAGGCGCTGGGCGGCATGACTAAGGCGGTGTCCGAGGGAATGCCCAAGATGCGTATTGAGAAAAGCGCGGCACGCAAACAAGCGCGCATCGACCGCGGTGAGGAGGTGACCGTCGGCGTCAACAAGTACGTGCCGGAGGAAAGCTCGGCAGATGTGCAGCTTTTGGAAATCGACAATGCCAAAGTCCGTGAACAGCAGATTCAGCGGTTACAGAAAATCCGCGAGACCCGTGACAGCGAAACCACGCAGGCAGCTCTTGAGGCCTTGGAAACAGGGGCCCGCGGGGACGGCAATCTGCTCGCGCTGTCTATTGACGCCGTGCGGGCGCGGGCGACGGTGGGAGAGGTATCGGATGCTTTGGAGCGTGTTTTCGGGCGTCACCGTGCGGAGGCCCGCAGCGTGACCGGCGTCTACGGGGGCGCTTACGCCGAAGATGAGGGTTTCGCTCGTATTCAACGCCAAGCGGAAGCCTTCGCGCGTGCCGAGGGCCGGCGGCCGCGAATATTGATCGCCAAGCTGGGCCAGGACGGCCACGATCGGGGGGCAAAGGTCATCGCCTCCGCCTTTGCGGACATTGGCTTCGATGTCGATATCGGGCCGTTGTTCCAGACTCCCGAAGAAGCCGCGCGGCAGGCCATCGAGAACGACGTGCATGTTGTCGGCATTTCGTCTCAGGCAGCCGCCCACAAGACTTTGGTGCCACAACTCATTGAACAGTTGAAGCAGCAGGACGCGGGGGATGTTGTCGTGGTAGTCGGCGGTGTCGTGCCGCCGAAGGATTATGAAGAGTTGAAAACTGCCGGTGTCTCGGCCGTGTTCGGGCCTGGAACCAACATTACTGAGGCGGCTTCGGAAGTCATCGGCTTGATCCAGAAACGCGCCCAGGCCGCGTAGCACTTAATCATAGAGTCCCTGTTGGCTGCCGTCGTGCCCCTCTAAGAATCGCCCTCTTTCGTATTCGAACCGTCACCCTCTGCCGAGGCTGCCACTGCTCGGCCGGATTGGGTTGAACCGCGGGCGCTTCGCTTGCGCGGACTCTTGCGCGTCGCGGATTTGGATCCCGTGGTTCCCTTCGGCCACTTACCGAATGGGTAAGGCATGTCTTCGGACCGGAATGTCAGAAAGCGGACGACCTCTCCGATGTAATTGCTCAGCGAATCACCGAGCACGATGAGCTGTTCCAGTGGGTGACCCGAAATCAATTTGAACAGGAACTGTATGAGCACGACGAACACGATGACGAACTCGGCGATGTTGAATGCGACGATGAACAAAATCATGTAGAGCAACCGCATCCAGGTGGATCTTGCTGTGACGTGTTCCTTCAAGTCGTCAGCCATTGGATTGAATTTCCCCGTGATCTATAGGATCGCCAAGTAGGTGGTCACCGAATTCGAGAGTTCAAGGGTCCAAGGTGCGGAGGAAGACTCGCCGGTCCGGCGGTTGCGGTTCCAGAGCCAGTACAGAATATGCTAATTATATGGAGCCGGTCCCCAATATATGGGGAATCTGAAATCAGAAACGTGCAAGTCGCACGTTAAGGATTTGATCGGAGCCACGCTATAAATTTGCATACTTCCAAACGGTAACTGGCCAAACGGTAACTGGATTATGCGATAGTGGCTAAAAGGAATGCTCCCCGAACATCGTGCGAATTGCGCGATTCGAAATCTTCGGGGGCAATACCGAAGGGCTGGACTGGGCACGACACTGCCCGGTCCCCCAAGATTGCGAGGTGAACACGTGCGATTGGTGCCGAAATTCCTCTCCCGCCGCGGCAAGAAGGGCAAGGAGTCCAATGCGGACGAAGACGGTTTCGAAGCTGGCGAAGAGGATACCGTTGACGAAGACCAGCGAATCGAAGTCAAGACCGAGCGGGTTCGCGACGCTGAAGCGCAGATCGAATTGAAAATCGACGTTCCGGAAGATGTAGAAGTCGCTGCGGACGACTCCTCCCGAGATGGCGCCGAAGATTCATCCTCATCCGGGTCCAGGCCTCAGACGCGTGAGGAATTGGTGCAGGAAGCACTCGCCAACCGAGCGAAGGCCAAGAAGGTGTTCGACGAACTCAGTCCTGAAACCCGTGAACGAACATTCTCAGCCGTGCTCGGACCTGACTGGAAATCGCAGTACGAAGACGATGCATGACCGGGACGTCTGATTCTCCAGCGGCGAACCGCGGAGAGCAGGAAATTGAAAAACTCGCAGACGGCGTACGCGCCGGAGATCGTCGCGCGCTTGGCCGTGCGATAACCCTGGTCGAATCACGCCGGCCCGATCATCAGGATCGCGCGCTGGCGTTGCTCGACCTCCTACTCGCGGGTGCGGGCCAATCCGTTCGCGTTGGCATTTCGGGCGCGCCGGGCGTTGGAAAATCCACGTTCATCGAGGCGCTCGGCGTTGAACTTACGGGGGCAGGTCATCGGGTCGCGGTGCTTGCGGTCGACCCGTCCTCGACGCGATCGGGTGGGTCGATCCTCGGCGACAAGACACGCATGGAGATCCTGTCGCGGGATCCGGCCGCATTTATTAGACCATCTCCGTCGAGTGGAACGTTGGGAGGGGTCGCCCGCCGCACGCGTGAAGCCATGTTGGTCTGCGAGGCCGCGGGATTCGATGTGATCATCGTTGAGACCATTGGCGTAGGTCAGTCTGAAACCGCTGTGTCAGATATGGTCGATACATTCCTGCTGTTGATTGCGCCGGGTGGCGGTGATGAGCTCCAGGGCATTAAGCGGGGTATCGTTGAAATCGCCGATCTGGTTGTCGTGAACAAGGCCGACGGGGATTTGGCAGGACCGGCTAATATCATTGCCGCCGATTACACCGGTGCCTTGCACCTGTTGCGCCCCGCGACAAAATTATGGGCACCGCAGGTCATGATGTGCTCCGCACTGGAAAAAATCGGTATCGGTGACGTCTGGCGGAACGTAGAGATGCATCAGGAGGCACTCCGGGCAGGCGGAGAACTTGGCCGCCGTCGGGAAGATCAAGCCCGGCATTGGATGTGGAGCGAGGTCAGTGAGAGCCTGATTGAAGCGCTGCGGGACGAACCAACTGCAGCGGTCTTGATCCCTGAACTGGAAGTTGACGTTGGAGCGGGGAAGACGACACCCGGGGCTGCCGCGCAGGTGTTGCTTGACGCGTTCCGAATGGGTGTGAATTGCGGCTGCTAAAATGGGTGGTAGTTCCGCACCTCCGTTGTAGGATTTCAGCGAGCGAGATGCCGCTGAACATCAGGCCGAGCGTGTTGTGCCGCTGTCCAACGATCCAGGATTTCACCGATTTTTTGCCGAGGCAGGCCCAAGCTGACCAGGCATTCCCCGCTACGAGCGAGATCCGCATATGACTCGATCCTGCCACGCGCAATCTTGAAACACCCTACGCCTTCGATGACGATCCGGTGTCCCTCGTTTTCAGGTCGCTTGGAATCGTAGCTGAACAGCCAGCGGGCATAGCCAACGGTTCCGTCGCTGACCGGATCGATCATCTCCCACAGGAAATTCCGGCCGTCCCGATGAAACAGGTCGAGCATTTCGGAGATCGCGGTTCGGCCCTGATGCCGCCCATAAAACATGTCGTCGTAGAAACCGTCCCGGGTGAACAGTGAAGCTAGTTCTGGGCCTTCTCCGGACTCGACGGAACGGCAGAATTTGTCGAGAAGGGGTTCGAATTCCACGGGATATCTCCTAGTTTATATGGGGTCGGCTGAAGCGACGTCCTTGACGGTCCGGAAGCGATGCCTTAAGAAGCCGACGCTCTACGAGGACTGAGCCCGAAGGGCAGCCTCAGAGATCCTAGCAGACGATTATGATGGGTGACCGATATGGCACGACGGTGTGAATTGACAGGAAAGTCAGTGTTGTCGGGCAACAACGTAAGCCACGCGCACAACAAGACGCGGCGACGCTTTTTGCCGAATATCCAGCGGGTGTCGATCTTCAGTGACGTGCTGGGCCGTCCGATCCGTCTCAAGGTCAGTGCCAGCGCCATTCGGACTGTCGAGCACGCCGGTGGATTGGACAAATTCCTGGCCGATGCCAAGGAAGTTAAACTTTCAACGAACGCGCGGCGGGTACGCCGCCAAATCCTCAAGATACAGGCTGCGGCTTAGATTAATCGCTGCAGATCTGGCTGACCGGCCGCGTTGAACGTATCGGGTATGGTTGCCTTTCCAACGTTCGCTGGTGCGAGGCAGACATGAGCGACCCGCAAGAGTCTCCGAATAGCTCGCTTCGCATGCTGTGGTTGCCGATCACAGCCATGGCAGCGATCGTTGTCGTTTCGAACATTGCGGTGCAGGTTCCGATCAACGACTGGCTGACTTGGGGTGCCCTTACTTATCCAGTTTCATTTTTGGTCACGGACCTGACCAACCGCCGTTTCGGAGCAGGGGCCACGCGCCGCGTGGTTTATGTCGGCTTCGCAATTGCCGTGGTTCTTTCCATTTGGGCCGCGGGTATCCGCATCGCGGTTGCTTCGGGAACCGCATTTCTGGCGGCGCAATTGCTGGATGTTCTGATTTTCGACCGTTTGCGCCGGTCGACTGTGTGGTGGCGAGCACCGCTAACGTCCTCATTGTCCGCGTCGGCTCTCGACACGGCCTTGTTCTTCTCGCTCGCGTTTGCTGGCACGGGGTTGCCGTGGGTGACGTGGGGGCTCGGTGATTTTGGCGTGAAAGTGGCGATGGCGATGGCCCTGCTAATCCCCTTCAGGGCCCTGATGCGGGTGGTGTCCGCATCGACGATGAATGCGGATGAACATACTGCGTAATTCGCGAATGCGACCGTCGATTGCGACCAATCCAAATCCGATCAAGCCCATACCCGCGAAATGGCGAATGTCCAGTTGTTCGCCCAAAATCAACGTACCAAGCAGGATGGCGCTGACCGGCACGAGGAACGTGACCAAAAGCAAATTTGTCGCACCGGCGGTTGCCAGAATTCGAAAATAGATGATGTATGCGAGCGCTGTAGAGAGCAGGGCCAGCGCAGCGATCGCGCCGAACGTCCAAGGCCCGGGCATGGCCAAAGCCCAGGGCCGATCGACAAACATGACAATGGGTAATAGGACAAAGGTTGCCGCTGTAAGCTGGCCCGTGGCGGTCGTCACAGGCGACAAGCCCATGCGCACGAATCGGCGGCCATATATGCCCGCAAGAGCGTACGACACCGAGGCTCCCAGTACGGCGATCTGACCTAGGACGCCGCTATCGATTATTCGCAGCGCGTCAGGCCCGATCATCAGGACAGCGCCGGCAAAACCCACGGCGACGCCAATTATGCGCCCACGCGTCGCTTTTTCGCCTGTTGTCAGGACGTGGGCTACGAGAACGGTGAACAGTGGTGTCGTCGCATTGAGAATCGAGGCAAGGCCGCTGGCAATGTGAGTCTGGCCCCAGACGATAAGACTGAATGGGATGAGGTTATTCAGAACACCCATAATCAGGAATGTCGCCCAGACACGTGGGTCTGTCGGCATGCGCGCGCCGAGTAGTCGAACACAGCAATTCAGGGCTACCGCCGCGAGGCCAACTCGCAGTATGACAACGGTCAGGGGTGGCAAAGAGGTGACCGCGACTTCCATGAAAAAGAATGAAGCTCCCCACAGGATCGATAAGGTCACAAGCAGCGCCCATTCGAGACGCCCCATGGCGGTGAGCTTGCCGCGCGGCATTGGCGCTCAACTCCTGATATTGGTCATCATCACGGGCGCACCGTAAGGAGCTGTGTTGCTACTGTCATTCCGATTCTTGTTGTCTTGAGGTGTCGGAGTGTCGGTTCGCGAGCAACTTTGATACCGCGACACAGCATCGCATCGGCAGGGGTAATCTTTTGGCTCTAAGAGGCGAACTCGCCAATCACAAATTGGTATGTTCGGGTTCGCATGTATTGGATTGTGCCCGCTGCGTGTTTGATAATGATCGAGTTCACTGCGCGTCGCGCGAGAGCTAAGTCAGCATCAACGCGATCAGGGAGGAGACACAAATATGTATGCAAGACGCTCCATCATCAAAGGTGTTGCAGGGCTGCCGCTTGCCGCGATTTTAGCTGATCCGCTTTTGGCGCAAGCGGCGGCGGCGACTTTGCAATCGGTGTCGTTGCGTACCGACGGAGGCCACAATGTCACGGCCACTCTCGCTGAACCTGCGGCGGCCAAGGCACCGACGATCATGCTTGTTCATGAATGGTGAGGTCTAAACGATCAAATAAAATCGGTGGCTCGCGAGTTCGCGAACGAGGGCTATCTTGCGCTGGCGGTCGATCTCTACGGTGGCAAGGTTGCTTCGGCTTCCGACGATGCGCGTAACTATATGAAGCAGGTGGATCCCAAGATCGCGACGGACACCGTTGCCTCATGGGTGGCCTGGTTACGGAAACACAAACGCGGCAACGGCAATGTAGCAACGATCGGGTGGTGTTTCGGCGGCGGCTGGTCGCTCAATGCATCGTTGGCGGCGCCTGTTGATGCCACGGTCGTCTACTACGGGAACGTTGCCAAGAAGACTGCTCAACTGAGGTCTTTGCGGGGTCCGGTCCTCGGCCATTTTGCAACCAGGGACAAGTGGATCAATCAGAAGATGATCGATGGTTTCGAAGCAGCCATGAAGAGCGCCGGGAAAGAGTACGAAAGCCACTGGTATGAAGCCGACCATGCCTTTGCCAACCCGACTCAGGCTCGATATGACGGTACCGATGCCAAGTTGGCATGGCAGCGAACTCTCAAATTTCTAAAGAAGCACGTTTAACAGGCGTGCCTGCCCTGTCAGTCTGACATCGACCGGCGCAACATCGAAACGAGACGGTGCGGTCAGTGGATACGCGCCGATCTCCCCGGCACGGGCTTCGGAGGCTCTTCGTCGAATAATTCGGCGAGCCTGTCCATCATCGCGCCACCCAGTTGTTCCGCGTCGACAATCGTCACGGCGCGCCGGTAATAGCGCGTTACGTCGTGACCAATGCCGATGGCGGTGAGCTCGACAGATGAGCGCGACTCGATCCAATGAATGACCTGACGCAAATGCCGATCCAAATAATTTCCGGGATTGATCGACAGAGTTGAATCATCCACTGGCGCGCCATCTGAAATGACCATCAGAATCCGGCGTTGTTCGTGCCGGCCCAGGAGGCGATGATGAGCCCACAGCAAGGCTTCCCCATCTATGTTTTCCTTGAGGATGCCTTCCCGCAACATGAGCCCAAGATTCCGGCGTGCGCGCCGCCAAGGTTCATCCGCGGCTTTGTAGACGATGTGCCGGAGGTCGTTGAGGCGGCCGGGATTTGGAGGCTTCCCTTGTGACAGCCAGAGTTCGCGCGCTTGGCCACCCTTCCAAGCGCGGGTCGTGAAGCCCAATATCTCGACCTTCACACCGCAGCGCTCCAGAGTCCGGGCAAGAATATCGGCGCACGTTGCCGCCACGCTGATTGGCCGGCCACGCATGGAGCCCGAATTGTCGATCAGCAATGTGACGACCGTGTCCCGGAAATCGGTTTCCTGCTCCATTTTGTATGACAGGGAATGCGTCGGATTGATGATCACGCGCGCCAGTCGCGCGGCATCCAGCAAACCTTCGTCGAGGTCGAACTTCCATGACCGTTGTTGTTTCGCGAGCAGGCGTCGCTGCAGGCGATTGGCGAGCCGGCCGATAACGGTCTGAAGGTGTTGAACCTGTCGGTCCAATTGTGCTCGAAGTCGTGCCAATTCCTCAGTATCGCAAAGCTCAAAGGCCTCGACGATTTCATCAAACTGAGTGGCATACGCTTGATACGGCGGCTCGTTGGAATTGTCGCCGTAGAGCCCGTCCGGCCACCAGGGGTGTTCTGATTTTCCAGGATCTTCCTCGCCGTCCCCGAGCGGCTGCATCTGGTCGGACGCGACAAAATCAGTCTCGCCGTCGCTCTCGCCGTCGGCAGCCTCTTCGGTCTCCGCCGACATGCCTTCTGGCGGTGAACCGTCTCCGTTATCTTCCTGGTTCTCCTGATCCGTCTCTTCGTCATCGGACGATTGATCGAGTTCCTCGTCTTCGCCGTCCCAGTCCTCGGCTAGATCGAGGTGAGCGATGAGCCGGCGTGCCACGGCGGCAAAGGACGCCTGGTCTTCTATCGTCTCGGCAAGTTCCCGGAAGTCGCTGCCGGCTTTCTCTTCGATGGCATCACGCCATAGGTCGACAATGCGTTTGCCGCTCTCCGGCGCCGCCTTGCCGGTTAGCTGTTCGCGCAGCATAAGGCGCACAGCGTCGGCGATCGGAGCCTGCTCCTGATATTCCATTTTTGCGAAGCCGCGTGCTTCGCATTCCTTTTCCAGGGCGTCATCCAGATTTTGGGACACGCCAACCATTTGCAACGCACCGATTGCCTCAATTCGGGCAAGCTCAACGGCGTTGAAAAGCGCACGGGCATCCTGCCCTTTGGGTGCGCGGGCCGCATGCAATTGCTCGTCGTGGTGGCGAAGTCGCAGCGCGATCGAATCCGCCATCCCTCGAATTTGGCCCACTTCGTTCGTCGGAAGTTCGCGCGAAGGAAGCGGCAACCGGGCGCGGGATCCGCTAATGCCGGATCCCTCCGAGCCGTAGGAGACTTCCAACTCATCGTCCTCCGCGATAGCACGCATTGTCGCGGTGACGGCCCGCTTGAAGGGTTCGACAGGACTTTCCGGCTGGCTCATGATTCCTCGACGGATGAGGCTGCTGACGCAGCTACATCAAAGTGACATTGGCGGCGGATTCAGGCAGCTCTTCCCCGATACAGCGCTGATAATATTCAGCCACCGTCGTCCGCTCGACTTCGTCGCATTTGTTCAAAAACGTCAGCCGGAACGCGAACCCGACGTCGTTGAAGATACTTGCGTTTTCCGCCCACGTGATCACTGTCCGAGGAGACATCACTGTCGAAAGGTCGCCGTTGATAAATCCGGCCCGTGTAAGGTCGGCGAGCATGACCATGTTCGCGACTATCTTGCGGCCCTCCGGCGTGTCATAGGCGGGTGTCTTCGCCAGAACGATCTCTACCTCTGCATCGTGTGAGAGGTAGTTGAGGGTGGAGACGATGTTCCAGCGGTCCATCTGGCCTTGATTGATCTGCTGCGTGCCGTGATAGAGACCCGTGGTATCGCCAAGGCCGATGGTGTTCGTCGTGGAAAAAAGACGAAACGCTGGATGTGGGCGAATAACCTTGTTCTGATCCAGCAAGGTCAACTTGCCCTCTGCCTCGAGTGCCCGCTGGATGACGAACATGACGTCGGGCCGGCCAGCGTCATATTCGTCAAAGACCAAGGCCGTCGCAGATTGCAGCGCCCACGGCAGCATTCCCTCACGAAATTCCGTGATCTGCTTGCCGTCTCTGATAACGATCGCATCCTTTCCGATGAGGTCGATCCGGCTGATATGAGAATCGAGATTGACGCGAATACAGGGCCAATTGAGGCGGGCCGCGACTTGTTCGATATGTGTTGATTTCCCAGTGCCGTGATAGCCCTGGATCATAACGCGCCGATTGTAGGCAAAGCCCGCGAGGATCGCGAGCGTGGTGTCGCGATCGAAGCAATATGCTTCGTCGACATCAGGCACCAATTCGTGCGTCTGTGAAAATGCAGGTGCCTGAAGCTCCGTATCGAGGCCGAACACTTGGTTGACCGAGATTTTGATGTCGGGAACACCGAGCGGCTGTTCGGTCTCTTCGACCGCAGTATCCGAGGAATCCATAAAGTGAGTCCGTGTTGTTGAGGGCTACGACTCAGGTGTAGCCGGAAGACAGTAAATTGCCATACGCCTGGTTGACCGCCTTCAGCCGTTCCTCGGCTTTTATGCTGCCACCATTGACGTCGGGGTGGAACTTTTTGACCAGTTCCTTGTACCGGTCCTTGATTTGTTGCAAGTCCGCGTCTGAGTCAAGGTTCAGTTCGGCCAAAGAGCGTCTTTCTTCCGACGTCACTCGCCGTCTCTGATGTCTCTCGTCGTCATCGGTGGCGGCACTTTCTCCCCACAAAACCCCAAAATCATCGCGGTAACTGGAGAAAAAATCGCGATCGGACGAAGATGTATTTTTATTTTTGTCTCCGGATTCCGAAGCAAAAGGCCAGGTGGGGCGGTGCCACGTGACAGCACTTTTTTGAAATTTCTCGATTTCGTTCTGCGACATGCCGTCGAAGTAATTCCATGTGGCGTTGTAAGCGCGGACGTGATCGAGGCAAAACCAAAAAAAGGAATTAAGGGCATGTGGTGACTGCGGCGCGCGGAATTCTCCAGCCGCGCCACATTCTGGGTAATCGCAGAGGCGGACGGTTTGCACCGGAGAAAAACTCTTGAGCTTTGACGGCGGCATAACTCAAGTATGAATTCAGGCATATGTGCTGACAACCGTTTGAGTCCAGAATGCCCATAGATGGTCAGAGGATGGAACCATGGTCCTGCGCACACCTCCGACGGCAATCAGTCTGCCTTGACAGGGTGATCTCGGCTGATCAACGTGCATGACGCTGCTGGTCCAGAGCAAGCCTTGCCAGGGGAAGCCCTAGTTGACCGGCCAACTTCACGCGCAGCAATGGAATCGGCTTTATACGGATGAGAACATGAGCATCGCGAATTCGATTGAAGCCAAGTTGACGGACGCGTTTTCTCCGACCCGTCTCGACATCGTTGATGAGTCCCATCTACACGCGGGGCACATTGGCGCTCGCCCTGAGGGGGAGACACACTTTCGTGTGGAGATCGTCTCTGCGGCTTTCGAAGGGGCCTCCCGCGTGGAGCGCCAGCGGATGGTCTACCGGGTGCTCGCAGATGAACTCGCAGACCGTGTCCATGCGCTCGCACTACAGGTGAGGGCTGTCGGCGAAGATCCATAAATCGGACCGTGGGCTCTTGGGGGAAGAAGCAAGCTGTCAGCTTCGTCAAATCACAAAAGCGATCAAGAAGGGCAAGGTCAAAAACGAGATCGTTGTTGAAATCACCACCCCCCCGGCAACATCTGAAGGACGGTTGTCATACCGTTGAGCGAACAGGAAATTGTAGACGGCTACTGGCATCGTGCACTGTAGAATGATCACCCCGCGCGCAATGCCGTCGAATTCGAACAGGTGCGCGAGCGCCAGACCGATGGCGAAACCGAGAACCAGGCGGAGCACCCCGACCAGGATCGCGCGTCCCAGATTCTTCACTTGCATTTGAGCCAAGGCCACCCCAAGAGCGATGAGGATCGCAGGAATCGTGAAGCCTCCGATCAATTGCGTTGTATTGGCCAGCCAGAGCGGCGGATTGACGCCAGTGGCGAGAAAAGCCACGCCCGCGACCGCTGCCCAGATGAGTGGCGTGCGCAACAGCCTCGATGGAGACATATCGCCCGATGCAAGCCATACACCAAGCGTGAAGTTTCCCACGGACGTTACCGTGAAAAAAGCGATCCCGAGGGCAAGCCCCTCATCGCCAAATGCGAACAGGCAGAGCGGCAATCCCATATTACCAGCGTTCGGAAACAGCAACGAGGGAAGAAAAGTTCTGACGGGCTGCCGGGTGACATACAGAATACTGCCGCCGACCACTGAAATGAACGCCAGTGACATGAGTGTCGCCAACGCCATATTGCCGACCGTTTCGAGATCAACGGTGAATTTCGTCAGTGTAGAGAAAATTAGGCAGGGCGTGCCGATTATGAGAACCAACGACGTCAACAGCTCGGTGTTGAAGGGGGGGCCGTATCGCGCCCAACCGAACCCCAAGGCGGCGCCGAGAAGCACGGGTGCGACAATGGCAAAGATTTCCGTGGTCACAGCACGTACGCCAATAACAGGGGGAGCGTGGCGATTGAGATGAAGCCGGAGACCACGACCATGGCCGCAACTTCTTGGGGTTCTCGGTTGTAATACTGAGAGAGGAGATAGTTGATGATTCCGACTGACAGGGAACAGTTGATGATCAAGACGCCACGTTCCACGCCTTCAAATCCAAACAACCACGCCGCGATGACGCCGATGCCGAATCCCATGCCTAGTCTGAGAACCGAGAGCAGCACCGCACGTCTCAGGTTGGTCACTCGTAACGTCGCAAGGGACGCGCCGAGCAACACCAGCAACAATGGGATCGCTAAGCCTCCGATCAGGCCCGTGGTATTGGCAAGCCACACCGGCGGTTTGGTCCCGCTTGCTAGAAAGCACACCGCCCCCAGCGCCGCGTAGATCAGCGGCGCCCGGATCAAATCCCGGCCCGTGAATTTTCCGGACGCGACCCAGACGCCCAGCGTTGCCGCCATCACCGAGTCGATCGTGAACCAGGCGATCGACAACGCCAGGCCAAATTCTCCAAAAGCGAAAAAGCACAAAGGCAATCCCACGTTACCCGCGTTCGGATAGACCATGCCGTTGAGATAAACCGAAAGCGGTAGGCGTGCGGCGCGCAACACCAGGGCACCGATCAGGACGAAGGCGAGGTGAGTCGCGAGGGAAGCCCAGCCCATATCGACGAAGACCAGGGGATCGACATTCACCCGGGTCAAGGTTGAAAAAATCATGCACGGCATGCCCACGTTGTGGATCAGGTTTGCAAGAAATCGGACATCGAGTGCGCGCCCCTGCCGCGCCCATGCGTAGCCGATGGCAATCGTGATCAAGACTGGCGCGACTACTGGAGCCAATTGCGCGATGTGGTTCAGAATCATAAGGCGCCGGGGCTCTGTCGGGCGGAGGCGGGATTTGAAATGAAGTGCCGGGTCAGCGTGATGACGGCACAGCGCACGACTGGCAATCGCTTCACAAAGCTTCGACCTGCCGCTTCGGAGCTGGCGTTATCCGGAGGGATACAATCTGATTTCTTTGACGTCGGAGCACTTCGAATCTGAATTCAAAAAACGTAAAGACCTGGCCTACTTCGGGGATCACCTGCGCACTGTAGATCACCAATCCTGCGACGGTCGCGGCTTCTTCATCGGGTAAACTCCAGTCGAACAGCCGGTTGAGATCTCGGATTGTTGTTGCGCCATCCACAATGTAGGAGCCGTCACCGAGTGCCCGGACGGTCGGCGCCGGCACGTCATGCTCGTCCGCAATGTCCCCGACGATCTCCTCGAGAATATCTTCCAAGGTGACGAGCCCCATCAGGGTTCCGTATTCATCCACGACGAGCGCGACGTGCGCGCGACGGCGCCGAAAAGCATTGAGCTGCTGGCGCAACGACGTGGTCTCCGGAACGAACCATGGTTCTGCAATCACCGAGGCAACGTCGAGGTCGTCGAACTGCCCTTGGTGAGAATGGAACGCTTTCAACAAATCCTTGACGTGAACGATCCCGACGATGTTGTCGGCGTCGTCACGCCATACGGGAATGCGCGTGTATGGGCTGGAGAGGATCTCCTCAAGGAGGCTTGATGGAGGATCATTCGCATTGACCGCGAACATGTTTCCACGATGAACCATGACCTCGCCAACTTCGACCTCGGTCAGGTCGAGGATGCTGCCAAGCATGTCGCGCTCGTGCTTGACCACCTCTCCGTCGATCACGTGCAAGTCGATTGTGCTTCGAATCTCCTCGCTCGCGGTGGCGACCTCGGGGTTCCCACTTCCGGCACCCAGCAAGCGCAGCGCGATGCCCACCACGAAATTCAGTGCCCGGGTGAATGGTGAAAAGGCGGCAACGAAAACCCGAATGATTGGTGCAACACCCAAGGCAACGCGATCGGCGTTGGACAAGGCGTAGGTCTTGGGAAGAATCTCAGAGAAGATCAAGATCAGCACTGTCATGACGACGGTGGCGATCGCGACGCCAAGATCACCGAAGTAGGTGATCAGGATGCTGGTCGCGAGGGCAGAGGCAAGAATGTTCACCAGATTATTGCCCAGCAAAATCGCCCCGATCAGATGCTCGCGAGTTTCCATGAGTTGTGTTACCACGCGGGCGCGGCGATTCCCCTTGCGCAGAAGGTGATGAATGCGGGCACGGTTTGATGCGGTCAGTGCGGTCTCGGAACCGGAAAACAGCGCCGACAGCACGAGCAGTCCCGCTATCGCGATCAAAGAGATGAGAAGCGTCGATTCCAAGCTTTGTGGTCCGTAATTGAAGGGCTGAATCCGTAGTCTCCTATCACCCGCTGGCCAGGGTGAATTCAGCGAGTAACATCGTCAGGCAATGTATCATCGGGACGTCATGCTGAGGCCGCGAATTCCTCCCCAAGCATTGCGATTACCGCCTGTTCATCGACATCCGAAGTGATAAAGGCTTGGCCGATCCCGTGGCAAAGAATGAACGTCAACTGCTTGCCGCGTACCTTTTTGTCCTGGCGCATATGGCCGACCAATGTTTCTGGGTGAACGTTCTCCAGGCCGGAGATTGAGGTGGCTGAGGTCGGCAGGCCGGTATCGGCAATATGGCGCCGGACGCGGGCGGCATCTTCGACGGGGCAAAGGCCCATGCGAGTCGATAGCTCGAACGCCATAACGATACCGATTGCTACCGCCTCGCCATGCATGAGCTGGCCTTCGTAGGCGACCTCGGCTTCCAGGGCGTGGGCGAACGTATGACCGAGATTGAGCAGGGCGCGCGACCCGGCTTCCCGTTCGTCAGCTGACACGAATCGTGCCTTGGCCCGGCAGCTCGAGACCACGGCGTGACGCGTGGCTTCTGGATCTCCCGAGATCACGCGTGCTCCGTTGGATTCCAGCCAACTGAAGAAATCCGGTTGGTCGATGAGGCCATACTTCACGACCTCCGCGTACCCCGCCCGCATATCGCGTTCGGGCAACGTCGCGAGCGTCTCTGTATCGGCCAGTACCAACTTCGGCTGGTGGAATGCGCCAACGAGGTTTTTCCCGAATCGGGTATTGATTGCGGTCTTACCGCCAACAGAGCTGTCGACTTGAGCAAGCAATGTCGTTGGCACCTGGATAACATCGACACCGCGACGCAGAGTGCTGGCGGCAAATCCGGCGAGGTCGCCGATCACGCCGCCGCCGAGGGCGACGATTGCGTCGCCCCGCTCAACGCGCATCTCAAGCAGGCGGTCGAGCAGCATTTCAAGATGCTTGAAGCTCTTGACGTGTTCTCCGGCGGGGAGCGTGATCGAATCGTGCTCGATCCCCGATGACTCCAGGGAGTCCGCGAGACGTGCGTGGTGCAATGCGATCACAATTTCGTCGGACACCACGACCACGCGCTTTTGCTGAAGTACCGGCTCGAGGAACTTGCCGGTCTCCATCAGTATGTCTGTCCCTACGTGAATTTGGTAACTGCGTTCACCAAGTGAGACGTCGACGACATTGGGAGTGGTTTCCATCGATGTGTCAGTTACTCGTGCAAGTCCGCGGGCCCTGCCAATATAAAATCTCCTGCCGCCAATTCATCCATAATCTTGTCGACAACCGTGCGGTGCGGCATATCACCGGTATCCACGATGATGTTGGCCTTCCCGTAAATCGGATACCTTTGATCAATCAAGTTTTCCAATGTCTCGCGCATATCGCCGCCTTTGAGAAGTGGCCGGTCGTCGCGCCGTCCGCAACGCCGAACGAGCACATCCAAATCTGCCCTAAGCCAAATCGATATTCCCGACTCCATGATCTTTTCACGGGTCTCCTCATTCATGAAGGCGCCACCACCTGTCGCCATGACTCCTGGTTGTCCCTCCAGCAATCGTGCGATCACGCGCATTTCCCCTTCACGGAACGTTGCCTCACCGTGGACTTCGAACATGTCTTCAATAGAGCACCCTGCGGCCCGCTCCACTTCATCGTCGGCGTCGACGAATGGAACATCCAGCCGGGCGGCGAGCCGGCGCCCAATCGTAGTTTTGCCTGAACCCATCAGTCCGACCAGGACAAGCATGCGATTCGGGGTGGTAGATGTCGCTGATGAATTTGGTTTGGACATATGAATCAGCAGCCGAAAGTCAGAATGGGTCCCTTGGGAAATCGCACTTCGGCTGAGAGTTCGGGACATTGAATCCCGATTCGCGAGCCGATAGACTGACCCAACTTCGCCACAATTACACTTTAGCATACGTGTTCGGAGGCTGTCCTGATCCCCTGGCGCGCCCCTTCAAGGTTTACTTAGTTTGATGTCCAAGGTGCCTTACATCGTACTCATCATCATGTTGCTGGCCGTTATTGGCGGAGCGGTATTTCTTGCGACGTGGGATATTCCCCCACCCTCAGAGCGAGTGGAAAAGGTTTTGCCCGATGAGAGATTTCCGCGCTGATCGCCTGTCACGTGGGAAATTTCGCCGATCGCAGCTGGTCGGCGTGGTGTTTTGTGCATTGTTTGGCGTCGCCGCTCATGCCCAGGTTGGACCACCGGTAAAGCTCATTCCCGGCACGCCAAGCCAACAGCAGGAAACTGTGGTTCCTGGTACGAATTCGGTTCCAAATGAAAACACCGAATCGAACCCACCGGTTGAAAGCTCATCTAAAATTCGTTCAATCGTTCAGGGCGGCAACGTGGTCGTGGGTCAACTCGCGACCATCGATCCGTCTTCCGTCGGCCTTCTGACCGAAGAAGACGGCGGCTTCGGCACGGATATGTGGACGGGAAGCAGTCGCGCCTTCATTGAGGGGCTCCTGCCGCGCCTTCCAGTTCAAACCTTGTCGCCGGTCATGCAGGATTTGACGCGTCGACTCCTGTTGTCGGAAGCACGGGTTCCGGTCGGCGCACCGATCGCCCCGAGCTTGCTTGGGCTGCGGGTGGAACGGTTGAGTGCGAGCGGACAAACCGATCTCGTGACGGACCTTCTACGGTTGGCGCCCTCGCGACTCCAGGACATCGCGCTTGCTCGTGCGGAAGTAGAAAGCATGCTTCTGTCCGAAAACCACGCCGGCGCATGCACCAACATCGAAGCTCTACTTCGTGACAGCGACGACCCGTACTGGCTCAAAGGGCTGACGTTCTGCAAGGCCCTCAGCGGCGAGAATGCCGCGGCACAACTCGGTGTTTCATTGCTGCAAGAGCAGGGCGGCGGTGGAGACGTCTCATTTTTTGAATTGATTGCATCGCTCGTCGGTGACTCAAAGAACGCGCCAAGCAGTCTTATCGACCCGTCGCCATTGCATTTGGCCATGCTGCGCGCCGCGCGACTGGATGTGCCTGACGACGCCGTTCCCGGAGCACGGCCCGCTATTTTGCGTTCTATTGCGACCTCTCCCAATGCTCCGTTGGCAACGCGGCTTTTGGCGGCGGAGCGGGCTGAGGCGGCAGGAGCCCTTTCGCCAGATGCCCTTGCGGAAATTTACGCAAGCGTCGAAATGTCCCCGGATGACCGGTTGGGTTGGGGTACGCTGGCTGTCGAGGAAGCCGGACCGCGGATCAACGCGCTTTTGTATCAAGTGGCATCGATTGAGATAGAAGCGCAGAGTCGGGCCCGTGTTGTCGTAACCGCCTTGTCGCGGGCACGCCTTGCTGGTGGGTTCAATACGACTGCGCGCGTCATGCGCGACATTTGTCGCGCCATTGATCCCACACCCGGTCTTGCGTGGGCGGCATCGGAGATCGGACGCGCGCTTCTCGCGGCGGGAGACGTACCCGCGGCGCGCAGATGGTTCGATATGATGTCCCGGACCGCCTCCAATGACGTTCCAGATGCTGCTGTTGCCATCTTGGATCTCTGGCCTCTTGTCCAGCTTATGGACGTGGAGAGCTCTCTGGGATGGAACCCCGATGCACTTCAAAGCTGGTGGGAAGGCGAACAGAAGCGCTCGGGTGACAACGCTTACGAGCGGGCGGCGGTGGCGCTGACATTAATGGATGCGATTGGGTACGACGTGCCAGAGAGTTTATGGCAAGAGCTACTGGGTTCCTCTTTGACCGTGACTGCATATCTGCCGTCTGTGCAGCTCTGGCGATCCCTTGAAACGGCGTCCAGAAAACGCCGGGTCGGAGAGACGGTTATGTTATCGCTGTTGGCGTTGGGTGAAGTGGGCCCGGCAGGCGCCAATCTCACAACGCTGCACGCTGTCATATCTGCGCTCAAAGAAGTGGGCTTGGACCCCGACGCTCGGAAGCTGGCGCTTGAGGCGGCGCTCGCGAAAGGCCTCTGACGGACGATTCCCGAGAATTCGCGAAGATCACCGATGGCCAGGATCGGATGAATGTGACTGATACGAACGTTGAGCTGTTTCTCGAAATGATGTCTGCCGAGCGAGGGGCCGCGCGAGCGACATTGAAGAATTATCAGCGCGACCTCGAAAATTTTGCAAAGTTTGCGGGCGGTGAAGGGGCTCGTGTCTCGTCGGTTGATACTGGAGTTATCCGGAATTATCTGGCGTTCATGGCCAACGCGGGCCTGGCAGCGTCGACAGCTGCTCGGCGTCTGTCGGCGCTGCGGCAGTTTTTTGGATTTCTTTACGCCGAAGGACTTCGGAGCGACGATCCATGCATCCCGGTTGATGGGCCGAGACGCAACCGGCCCCTACCGAAGGTGTTGGCGGAGAATGAGGTAGAGCGGCTTCTGATAGAAGCTCGAAAAAAATCCGGCCCGGGCGGCGCTCGCCTTGTGGCACTTGTGGAGACCCTGTACGCCGCGGGGCTTCGCGTGTCTGAACTCGTCAGCCTACCGGTGTCCGTCGCGACGTCTGACACCCGGATCATCATGGTTCGAGGTAAGGGAGATAAGGAGCGCAATGTTCCGCTCAGTGAGGCCGCTAAAAAAGCGATTGTAGACTACGTTGACGTGCGCCCGGTGTTTCTCAAGAACGGCGAACCTTCGCCCTGGTTATTTCCCTCGAGAGGCGCAAGTGGCCATCTTACGGAGAGGCGCTTTGGCCAGATGATTAAGGAGCTCGCATACGACGCGGGAATCGAGTTTTCGCGGGTCTCGCCACATGTCCTGAGACATGCATTTGCAAGCCACTTATTGGCCCATGGTGCCGATCTGCGGGCAGTACAACAAATGCTGGGGCATGCGGACATATCCACGACGCAGATTTACACTCATGTCCTAGAAGAGCGTCTGAAAGAGATTGTGACCCGCCATCATCCCCTGAACAATTCAGACCATTGAGCTGCCCAGGCTGTTGGGCAATTTCGAGCATGGAAGTAAAGCGGAAGACAGTTCCGGGATCGTTCGGGCCGTGTGGCTCCCCCTTTTTGTTGACAGCCTACCGACCGGTTGACATCTTTGGCGCCCCCGGTCGCCGACGAAACCGTTGCGCGCCGGGCGATCCTGCCAAGAGGTCGATATGAGTTTCACGATCGTCGAAGAGACGACGCCACGGTTGAATCGATCGGAATTGTCCGTTCCCGCAATTTCAACACGATTCCTGGAACGCGCGGCGACTAGTCCGGCGGATATTGTTTTGCTCGACTTAGAGGACTCCGTCGCTCCAGACGACAAGGCCTTGGCCCGGAAAAACGCCATCGAGGCGCTCAATGACCTCGATTGGGGGGAGCGTACAATATCGGTGCGGATAAACGGTCTCGACACACCTTACATGTACCGGGATGTCGTGGATGTCGTTGAACAGGCTGGCGCACGGCTCGATCTGATCATGATTCCCAAGGTTGGGACGGCCGCGGACGTCTATGCGGTCGATGTGCTGGTCTCGCAGATTGAACAGGCCATGGGCCTGAACAAGAGAATTGGTTTGGAGCTGTTGGTCGAAACAGCGCTCGGGATGCAGAATGTTGAGGAGATTGCTGCATCAAGCAGGCGGGCCGAGTCGCTTCACTTCGGGGTGGCAGACTATGCCGCATCGACGGGTGCCCGGACGACCAATATCGGGGGTCCGAATCCCAACTATCATACTCTGACCGATCCGGATGATTTGGGACGACGGGAAGAACATTGGGGAGACGTCTGGCACTATCCTCTGTCGCGCGTGGTGGTCGCGGCGCGCGCCAACGGCTTGCGGCCCGTCGACGGACCCTACGGCAACATCCCGGATTCGGACGGATTTCGGTCTCAGGCGTTGCGGGCAGTTTCGTTGGGGTGCGAGGGCAAGTGGGCCATCCACCCGAGCCAGATAGAGCCTGCAAATCAGCTCTTCAGCCCGTCTAAGGACGATGTAGCCCGGGCAAGACGTATACTGGCGGCGATGCGTGATGCTGAACTGGAAGGTCGGGCGGCGGTTTCGCTAGATGGCCGAATGATCGATATCGCGTCAGTTCGACAAGCTCAGGTCATGGTCAAAAAAGCCCGTCAAATCGGCTCTCGTTCGCGAACGGGCAGCAAGAGTGTTGCGGCCGGCAAGTCGGCTGGACGCAAGAATAAGGCTTAGGACGCGGCCACATGGAATCATTTCTCGATTTTGAAAAGCCGATCGCTGAATTGGAAAGCAAGATCAGGGAATTGCGCCATCTTGCTGAAACTGGCGATGCCGATATCGGCGATGAAGTGGCCCGGCTGGAAGCTAAGGCCAGCGATTTGCTGGTAGCGACGTACGCGAACTTGACGCCCTGGCAAAAAACTCAGGTGGCGCGCCATCCCAATCGGCCTCACTTTTCGGACTACGTCACCGGCTTGATCGAAGGCTTCACGCCTTTGGCCGGCGATCGTGCATACGGCGATGACCCGGCGATTCGCGGAGGGCTGGGCCGTTTTCGCGGTCGGCCCGTGATGGTGATCGGCCATGAGAAGGGCAGCGGCACCGACGGTCGGGTCCGGCATAATTTTGGTATGGCTCAGCCCGAAGGCTATCGCAAGGCGGTCCGCCTGATGAAACTCGCCAATCGGTTTAACATCGCCATCATAACCTTCGTCGACACGCCGGGGGCCTATCCTGGAATTGGCGCGGAGGAACGGGGGCAATCAGAAGCTATTGCCCGGTCCATAGAGGCCTGTCTTTCGCTGCAAGTTCCGCTTCTTTCGGTGGTAATTGGTGAAGGTGGATCTGGTGGCGCGATAGCGCTCGCAGCCGGCAATCGCGTCATGATGCTGGAGCACGCGATCTATTCGGTGATCTCGCCCGAAGGCTGCGCGTCGATTCTTTGGCGAAGCGCCGAACACGTCCAAGAAGCTGCCGATGCGCTCAAATTGACGGCGAGCGATTTAATGCGTTTCGGAGTCATCGACACTGTGATCGGTGAACCAATTGGGGGTGCGCACCGTAGTCCATGTGGCGCCATCGACGCGACCGGAGGCGCTATCGACGCCGCATTGAAGTCGCTCGGTAATTTCGATGGTGGTCAGTTGAAATCCAGCCGGCGCAAAAAATTCTTAGAGATGGGACGGAACGGTCTGGCGTAGTTCGGGATCGCGCTTTCTTGGCTTTACTCCCAGAAACGAATCAGCTCGCTTTGCCGTGACAGTGTTTGTACTTACGTCCAGTTCCGCAAGGACACGGTGCATTGCGCGGGACCTTGCCCCATGTGCTCGGATCCGCAGGATCGAGTTTAAGCCGGTCTTTCACCAGCGTGCCGCCACCCTCTGTGAGCGCCATCTCATCCTCGCCCGTGAAGGGATCGATATGAGTTTCCAGCACGTCTGAAGGTTCCTGCGGGGTCGGCGCAGGCGGCGCGCCATCGCGATGTTCCAAATGCAGTTCGACGTGTGCCAGCAGCGTCGTAACGTGTTCGCGAAGTTCGACCAGCATGGCCTCAAATAGTGCGAATGCTTCACTCTTGTATTCATTAAGAGGATCGCGCTGCCCATAGGCTCTGAGGCCAATTCCCTGTCGGAGGTGATCGAGGGCAAGCAGGTGCTCCTTCCAATGCTGGTCGAGCAATTGGAGAAGGATGTTCTTTTCCACCATGCGCCAGAGGTCGCGGCCATAATTGGCCGCTTTCTCGGCCAATTTGCGATCCACTTCCTGTTCGAGTCGTTCCCTGATCTCAATGGGACCGATGCCTTCTTCGGCGGCCCATGTGCCAATCGGCAGATCGAGATCGAACACGCGCTGTAATTCCGAACGCAGCGATTCCGTCTCCCACTGCTCGGCGTAAGCTTTCTCGGGCACGTGGCGGACGCACAGCGTTTCAACGACTTCACGGCGCATATCCGCAACGTCTTCCGCGACGTCTTCAGCTCTCATCAATTCGATGCGCTGTTCGTAAATGACCTTGCGCTGATCGTTCATGACGTCATCGAACCGCAGCAAATTCTTTCGGATATCGAAGTTCCGGGCCTCGACTTTTTGTTGCGCTTTTTCGAGCGCCTTGTTGATCCACGGATGGATGATCGCCTCGCCTTCCTTCAGTCCCAACTTGCGCAGCATCGAGTCCATGCGTTCGGACCCGAAGATGCGCATCAGATCGTCTTCAAGGCTGAGGAAGAATTTGGATGAACCGGGATCGCCCTGTCGGCCCGAGCGGCCACGGAGTTGGTTGTCAATTCGACGGCTCTCGTGTCGTTCGGTTCCGATGATGAAGAGCCCGTTGGCGTGAATCACAGCTTTCTTGTCGTTCTCGATCTCAAGCGAGATCTCCGCGATCTTCTCTTCGCGTTTGGCTTCGTCATCGATGTCCGTGGCCTCCTGAGAGATGCGCATCTCCAAGTTGCCGCCGAGCTGAATATCCGTGCCGCGACCCGCCATATTGGTGGCGATGGTGACGCCGGCCAATCGACCCGCTTGCGCAATGATGTGCGCTTCCTGTTCGTGATATCGGGCGTTAAGCACGTTGTGCTCGACATCATTCTCCTTCAGGAGTTTCGCCAGGAGTTCAGATTTCTCGATCGATACCGTTCCCACCAACACGGGTTGCCCCGATTTTTGGCATTCCCTGATCTGGGTGAGGATGGCGTCGCTCTTCTCTTTCGCGGTGCGGTACACTTCGTCGTCTTCGTCCGCACGGATGCACGGCAGGTTGGTCGGCATCGACAAGACTTCGAGCCGGTAAATGTCGGCGAATTCCTCAGCCTCGGTCAGAGCCGTACCCGTCATGCCCGAAAGTTTGTCGTACAGCCGGAAGTAGTTCTGGAAAGTGATCGACGCGAGCGTCTGGTTTTCCTGCTGGATGGTAACGTGTTCCTTGGCTTCCAGGGCTTGATGCAGTCCTTCGGAGTATCGCCGGCCCTCCATCATGCGACCCGTAAACTCGTCGATGATGATGACCTTGTCGTCCTTGACGATGTAGTCCGTGTCCCGGGCAAACAGGTTGTGGGCGCGAAGGGCTTGATTGATATGGTGAACGGCCGAGATGTTGGCGATGTCGTACAACGAGCCGTGCTCTAACTGATCAGATTCGCGCAGAATCTCCTCGACCCGTTCCACGCCGGCATCGGTGAGCGATACGGCGCGCGCCTTCTCGTCGGTTTCGTAGTCTTCTTCGCCTAAGGAAGGAATCACCGAGTCGACGGAGAGGTAGAGATCGGAAGAATCTTCGGCGGGTCCGGAAATGATCAACGGTGTCCGGGCTTCGTCGATCAAGATGCTGTCAACTTCGTCGACAATGGCAAAGTCATGCCCGCGCTGCACCATGTCATCGAGCGCGAATTTCATGTTATCGCGCAGGTAGTCGAATCCGAATTCGTTGTTGGTGCCGTAGGTTACGTCCGCCGCATACGCTTCGCGCCGCTCGGTATCATCAATACCGTGCACGATCACCCCGACCTTCAATCCCAACGCCTGGTAGATGCCTCCCATCCACTCGGCGTCGCGTTGCGCCAGGTAGTCGTTGACCGTGATGAGATGGACCCCTTTTCCGCCGATGGCGTTGAGGTAAACGGGTAGGGTCGCGACGAGGGTCTTGCCTTCGCCGGTAGCCATCTCGGCAATCTGGCCTTGGTGCAACACCATGCCGCCGAGCAGTTGCACGTCGTAATGCCGTTGCCCGAGAGACCGCTTGGCCGCTTCACGTACGGTCGCGAACGCGTCTACTAGAATATCATCGAGGGTTTCGCCATTTTCGAGCCGCTCGCGCAACATGTCCGTCCGTGCCCGAAGCTCGTAGTCGGCCAGACCCTCGAGTTCAGATTCCAGCTCATTGATGGCGTCCACCTTTGGCTGTAGATCGCGCAAAATGCGCTCGTTGGCGGTGCCGAAGAATTTCTTGGCCAGCGCAGCGAACATGGGGTGTCCCTGAATTCGAAATGGCGTACGCCCTACGGGCGAATCGGCTTGAGACATAAGGTCCGACCGGCATCCTGTCAACGGCGGTTGCCACTCTGTTCCTCAAGCGATGGCTTCCTTGCCGCTTTAGCTCCTGCATGACATAACGGCGGCCACTCAACATCATTCCAGTATCGTTTGGAGATCGGGAGATTGTCCCATGGCGCATAACAAGGGCGGCAAGCACGCCAAGTCCGGCACCCTGGCACGGTCGCCTCTTGCTCGTGCGCGATTCCCACGAATTCCGAATGTGGCTGGCGTTAAGCTCTCCGCGGTTGCCGCTGGCGTCCGCTATCGCGGTCGCAAAGACGTCATGTTGGCCGATCTTTCGCCGGGGACGACGGTGGGTGGCGTTTTCACGCGCTCCCGGACGGCTGCGGCGCCCGTCATCTGGTGCCGCGAGAGATTGAAGTCGGGCCGCGCCCGGGCTGTCTTGGTGAATGCCGGAAATGCCAATGCTTTCACAGGCCTCGCAGGGATTTCGGCTGTCGAGTCGGTCGCCAAGGCCGTGGCGGCTGAAATCGGTTGCCGTGCGTCCGACGTTTTCCTCGCATCCACCGGAGTCATCGGAGAGCCACTGCCACATGACCGCATTACCCGTGCGCTCGGCAAGCTGCATCGAGGCCTGTCTGGCGATGGATGGCGCGCGGCCGCGGAGGCCATTCGTACGACCGATACATTCCCCAAAGCTGCGGCCGCCGTCGCTTACATCGATGGCAAGCCATACACCATCGCGGGAATCACCAAAGGGTCCGGGATGATTGCGCCGGACATGGCGACGATGCTGGCATTTTTGTTCACCGATGCGAAGTTGCCGGCCACCGTACTGCAACAGCTGACCGCCGCAGCAAACCGCTTGTCGTTCAACGCAATTTCGATTGACGGTGATACTTCGACGTCCGACACCGTGTTGATGTTCGCCACAGGTCAGGGACCGCGCCATCGGCGGATATCGAAGGCCGCCGATCCGTGCTTGGCTGACTTCAAGCAAAAGCTCAAATTGGTCATGACCGATTTGGCGCAGCAGGTCGTGCGGGATGGAGAAGGCGCATCGAAATTCGTGACGATCACTGTGTCGGGCGCGGAATCATCCCGTGCCGCACGTCAGATCGGCCTCTCGATCGCCAATTCCCCACTCGTCAAAACGGCGATTGCCGGGAACGATCCCAATTGGGGCCGAATCGTCATGGCCGTTGGCAAAGCGGGGGAAAAGGCTGATCGCGATCGTCTTAAAATCGATATCGGGGACTGGCCGGTGACTGCAGAAGGGATGGTCCGGGCTGACTACGATGAAACGCCCGTGGCGCAATACATGAAGGGGAGCGAGTTGGAAATTCGCGTCGATGTCGGCGTTGGGCGCGGACGGTTCACTGTTTGGACTTGTGATCTCACACAGGCCTACGTATCGATCAACGCAGACTATCGCTCGTAAGGGCTCTTTCGTGACGGAACTTCCCGTCCTGCTCGTCACGGCCGTGGCACTCGTCGACGTTGACGGGCGCGTCTTGCTGGCACGCCGGCCATCCGACAAACCCATGGCGGGCCTTTGGGAGTTTCCGGGCGGGAAGGTGCAGGAGGGCGAACTCCCTGAGGCTGCTCTCATTCGGGAACTACATGAAGAACTCGGGATCGATGTGACCGAAGCCTGCCTCGCACCGTTCACCTTCGCCTCGCACACCTACGAAGACTTCCATCTCCTCATGCCCTTGTACGTCTGTCGGGTTTGGCAGGGTTTCGTCACGGCGCGCGAGGGCCAGGAACTCAAGTGGGTGCGTCCTCGGGACATGGAGGAATTTCCCATGCCACCGGCGGATGTTCCCTTGGTCGCCATGCTGCGCGACCTGTTGTAGACCGACCCATTGAGCCCCGGATTTGCAGTTGCCGTTATCGGATCGCAACTGCGAATATGTCGATCATATGTGTTGATTACCCACTCTTGATTGGCTGTATCGCGTTATGAATATTCTCCGCATCGTCATCGCCATTTTCTTGCCGCCCGTGGCCGCCTTCCTGGCGGTTGGTCGTCCGCAAAGCCCAGTCCGATTGAGGTCTTTGCGAGGCCTTCGTCAATTCGGTTTCGCTTTGTCGCCGGCTGAACGCTCGCTCGTTCCCAGGGCGTCGGCGAGCCGAGTTGTCGCGCTCCCCGGGCGCATGGGTTTGGGCTGGGATGTGTGGGGTGCCCAACCCGTGAGAGTGATGATCTGAAATGTGGCGGGCAACCGGCCATCCTGGTCGCCATGCAGTTCGTGATAGAGGACTCCGGCCCGCAACAGTACTTCCCGTCGGGTGAAAGCTCGTCGGCGCGCATGGGTCGAGTTGGTTTCGCCCATGCCGCGGAGATCAGCCATCAATCGGAAAATATCGGGATAGCTCACCGTAACGGAGTCGACGTCGGCCACTGACAGCGTGAAGCGAGCGCGGTTGAGCAGGTCTCCGGCATCGCGAACGTCGACAAAGGGCGAGACCCGCGGGCTTACGCCGCCGTTGATCTCAGTTTCGGCCCGAAGAAGCGAGTCTCGCAACTCCCACAACGTATCTCCGCCAAACAATGTGGCAAGAAACAAGCCGTCGGGTTTCAGCGCCCGATTTAGCTGCGCCAGCGCTCCCGGCAGATCGTTTGTCCAATGGAGCGACAGATTACTCAAGATGACGTCGAAGCTGGCGGATGCGAACGGCAGAAACTCCTCATCGGCCACGACACACGTGTCCCGCGGAATTCCCTGGTCGCCCGATGCGCTCGCCAGGGTGCGCAACATTCCCCATGAGATATCGGCATGTAGGATGCTCTCCACACCGCCTCGGCCCTTGAGTGCATTCGTCAGGATTCCGGTTCGGCATCCTAGGTCGAGTGCTTTTGGAAATTGACGCTTCACGTCGTCAAGCCGGTCTAGCAATCGTTCGGCCGCCTCGTTCACCAGAAAATCGTGCTCCGCGGGCAGTCGCGCCGCTCTGTCACGATGCGCGCGTACGGCAGCGCGATCGAAGATCTTGGGAGCTTCTGAGAATTCCCCGCCCATTCTTTCTATATGGCACGTGAAGAGCGTTCACCATAGTGGGTGACGCGGGACAGCGAACCGAAACAGACAAAGCGTCTGTCGGACTGTCAATAATGATGAAGGCAGTTGCAGTGCGTGGCTCCATCACCAAATTCCTGTTGCAGACCGCTCTTGATATCCTCCTCCCGCCGCGATGTGTTGGGTGCCGGTCGCACGTGGATCGTCAAGGAGATCTGTGCCCTGCGTGCTGGGGCGGATTGACGTTCATCGAGGGACCGGTGTGTCGGATCTGTGGATTTGCGTTCGAGATCGACATTGGAATCGATGCGTTATGTGGCTCCTGCGTGCGCCGTAAGCCTTTGTTCGCGAGAGCCCGCTCCGTACTCCGCTATGACGATGCAAGTCGGGACCTCATCCTCGCGTTCAAGCATGGCGACAGGACAGAGTTGGCGGTGACGTTCGGTCATTGGATGGCTCGCTCAGGGGTGAGTCTGTTTGAAAACAGCGATATCGTCATTCCCGTTCCGCTCCATTGGAGGCGGCTGTTCTTGCGACGGTACAATCAGGCTGCTCTGCTCGCACAGGCGGCTACATCTGCGGCGGGAGGTGTCCCGGTTCTTTGCGCTGCGCTCGCGCGACGCCGCAACGATCCTTCCCAGTCCGGAAGAAGCGCGTCAGCGCGCCGCGCCAACGTTCGGTCCGGGTTTAAAGTATTCCCGCGCGGGCGTGATCGCCTCAAAGGCAAACGGGTCTTGATTGTCGACGATGTCTTCACAACAGGAGCCACGGTCGAGGCATGTACTCGGGTACTGCGCGCTGCGGGTGCGTCTGAGGTCTCGGTGCTCACGCTAAGTCGAGTTGTTCGGCCCAATTCCGGTTCTATATAGTCTTGCTGAATCCATCCGGATCACCTTTCCCGTTCCGGCGGCGAACGAAAGTACTGGTTTCATCTTGATCACATTTTTTCGCAAGCTATTCGGCCTGGCGCCAGCAATATCGACCTATCCAGAGGGATCCTCGATGGCAAATATAGTTCTCTACACCATCATGTTTTGTCCATTCTGTTCCCGCGCCAAACGATTGCTCGAGGCAAAAGGCGTTTCCTACACCGAAATCGATATCGGCATGGATTCGTCGAAACGCCAAGAGATGATGGATTTGGCAGGCGGAGGTCACACCGTGCCTCAGATATTCATCGGTGATCGGCACGTGGGTGGGTCTGACGAACTCGTTGCCTTGGAACAAGCTGGTGAGCTAGATAAATGGATTGAGGAAGCGGTATGACCGGCATCTTCAAGGCGGCTTGCGTTCAGGTGAATGCCCAACGTGAAATCGAAGTAAATGTCGAACGGGCCGGTGAGCTGATTCGTGAAGCGCGATCCGCGGGCGCCGATTTTATCGCCATGCCCGAGAATGTCTCGATGATGGGACACCGGTCCAGCGATATTCGGGGCTTGGCAATGCCAGAGGCGGAGCATACCGCGCTCGCCGCATTCCGCGGGCTTGCGCGTGAAATCGGAGCATGGCTGCTTCCGGGCTCACTGGGAATTGCGGCGGATGATGGTCGGGTTCACAACCGTTCTTATCTGATCGACTCGGACGGTGAGATCGCAGCACGCTACGACAAGATTCATATGTTCGACGTGGACCTGCCGAGCGGCGAATCCTATCGCGAATCAATGAACTTCAAACCTGGAGAAGGCACAGTTGTCGCGCCCACACCTTGGGGCCTGTTCGGTCTCACGATCTGTTACGACGTGCGATTTCCACATCTTTATCGGACACTAGCCAAGGCAGGTGCTAGTTTTTTGACGGTGCCTGCCGCCTTTACAAAAACGACGGGTACCGCGCATTGGCACGTCTTGCTCCGCGCGCGAGCCATTGAAACCGGTTGTTTCGTTCTCGCGCCTGCGCAGTGTGGAATCCATCCCGGAGAACGTAAGACTTATGGGCACTCATTGATTGTGAGTCCATGGGGAGAGGTGCTCGCTGACGGGGGCGAGAACCCGGGCTTCATAATCGCGGAGATCGATCCGGCCAAGGTTGACGAGGCTCGGCACATGGTGCCGTCGCTGACACATGACAGGCCAATCCCTGCCCCGGAAGTTGCCGGTTCAAACTCTGGCGAACCCGCGCGGGCCGTGGGCTGATACCAGAATAACGGGAATAGCGCCGAACCGCGAGGGAAGTCGTTGGGTGTCAGATGAATTCCGGCAGCCGGAAGAAAAAGGTCGTACCTTTTCCCGTATCCGCTTCAACACCGATATCTCCGCCGTGTTGCTCGACAATCGATTTGTTGATGCTCAGGCCAAGGCCGGTTCCACCAACCTGCTGGCCGTCAGATAAATTCATCCGGGAGAATTTCTCGAATATCTGTTCGCGGAATTGATCGGAAATTCCGGGCCCCTGGTCACGAATCTTGACCTCCAACGAACCATTTTAGCGCGAAACCCCGACCTCAATTGAATCGCCACGGGAGGAGAATTTGACGGCGTTGGAAAGTAGATTCGTCATGACTTGCATGAGCCGGTCGTCATCGCCTTGAATTGTTGCTTCAGGCACCATGTCGGTCACTTTGATCTGAACTCCACGTTCATGGGCAAGACCGTCACTTGCCGACACGGCTCCGTTGACGAGAGTCATGACGTCCACGGGCGCCATGCGGTATTCCATCCTGCCTGCTTCGATTTTTTGGATGTCGAGAATATCGTTGATCAGCCTGACAAGCCGGTCGCTGTTGGTATAGGCGATATCGAGCATGGATTTCAGACGATCCGGTAGCGTTCCAAGGGCGCCACCTTTGATCAGCCCGAGGGAACCCATGATCGACGTCAACGGCGTGCGCAACTCGTGACTGACGGTGGAGATGAAATCGTTTTTCATGCGCTCGATTTCCAAGCGCTCCGTGACATCGACCGAAATAAACAGGACACGCGCATAAGTGTCTTCGTGGCCTGAGATGACCGACCAACGGCTCGCGACCTCGCGTATCGAGCCATCGGCGCGGGGGGCGAAGGAATCAAAGGACAAGTTGGTTTCGCAATCGAAGATGGTGATCATCAATTTTGCAAAGATACCGCGAGCGTGATCCGAAAAGTTCGCCTGGAGCTGCTTTACGACGACGGTCTGGTCCGCGGCGCCATGAAGATCCAAGCAAGCTTGGTTCACACGTACGATTTCGGCCAGTTGAACACACTCGTCTATGAAATCCGGATGTTGGTCGAGGTACGTTACGAAGCCGTCATGGTCGGTGATGCCGAGAGAGTCGATGCGATCTTTGACCTTGGAGTGATTCACCTCCCTGATTGAAATCGGGGCGTTTTCGAACAAGGTACGGAACCGATACCCACTTTCACGCAAGGCTTGTTCAGCCAAATTGCGCTCGGTCGTGTCGATCGCTGTACAGTGGATCAATTGTTCACCGTCCACCTCCATGACCCTGACTGTATTGCGAACCCAAATTCTTTCCCCGTTCCTATGCACTCCCTCAACTTCATATTCACTCGGCGCATACTCGCCGGCGAGGCGAGCTTGCCTATAAGAGGCCATAAGCTCGAGTGCGCGCGGCGTGAACAAATGTTCGATCGTCCCGGCTGCAATGATCTCTTCCGGTTTGCCGTAGCCGAATAGCTCGCTGTATGCCTGATTGGCATAGAGCGGAGTCCAGCCTTTGTGAACGACGATGCCGGCACCGGATGTTTCGACGAGTTGCCGGAACCTGACTTCGCCGCTTCCGATACTGGATTGGCTCAGGTCTGGGTCGACCGTGTCACTCTTAAGACGATCAACAGATCCAGCCGCACGCCGTTTTGCGTCGGCCAATTCTGTTTCGAGCTCGGCGACTCGCCGCTCAAGGTCTTCCAGAGTGGGCGCTGTCTCGTGAATTTCGTCCATGGAACACACTGAATGCGACCAAACGTTTCCCGCGCCCCTACTTTTTGCCAAGCGTATTCGCGGGTCCGAATCCCCACGCCAAGACTATGTCAAACCTAAACGCATATCGAAGCGCAAGGCACCACCCAGAATTCAATAGTCGGAGTCGAGGCGTGGATGGCTCTGGTCTCGCTTCGAACGTACCGCCGCAATCCGCTGAATCATGGCGCGACGCGGAGCGCGGATTTCTCCGTGCTCGTATGCCACAACTGTGAGACGGTCTTTGACGGTATCGATCAATTCGCCTTCCCGTAGCAAAAAGTTAGGGTTCTTGGGCCGACCGAATTGTTCATTGCCGGCGGCGAAAGTTTCGTAGATCAGAGCGCCGCCCGGTGCCACCGCTGACACAATGTCATCCAGGATTGGACGGTACAGGTAGTTTGTGACCACAACTCCTGCGAACTCCTCGTTCGCAAAGGGCCAACCACTGGCTGTTTCCAGATCGGCCTCCGTGATTTCCAGGTTCAATCGGGATGCGAGGTCTTTGACGCCCGATGTGTCATGATCAACCGCCACCACATGATGTCCGGCGTCTAGAAAAAGCTTCGTATGGCGTCCACTGCCGCAAGCGATGTCCAGAACGCCACGGGCTTGGGAGCCTGGTACGAGTGAGGCAAACCTTTGTACCCACGCGGAAGGCTTAAGATCTCCGCTCTCCGCCGTGGCGGCTGCGTCAGGCATCGTCGTTATATCTCCACAGTACGATTGCCAATTGCCCCTACTGACCCATTAGACTATTGATCGCGGCGCAAGAAATGGTAAATGCAATGGATACCCTGGCCCCTTGTGGGGGCTACGGAGCCACGGTGGCAAGCGGAACATGATTTTGTACGACGTCATATGTTCGAAGGAACACGTTTTCGAGGCATGGTTCGCCGATTCGAAGTCCTTTGACAAGCAGTGCAAGAAGGGAGAGATCGCTTGCCCGGTCTGTGGCGATACAACGGTCGAAAAGGCGCTTATGGCGCCTAACATCGCGGCCAAAAAAGAACAAGCAGCGGCCCAGGGAAAAGACGCTGCTGAAGCGATGAAGTTTCTTTACAAGATGCGCGAACATATCGAAGAGAATTGCGATTATGTCGGCAACAGTTTTGCCGAGGAAGCCCGCAAGATTCATCACGAAGAAGCGGAAAAGCGCGACATCTACGGTGAAGCGACGGTGGATGAGGCCGAACAACTCCGCGAGGAGGGTGTCGAATTCGGTGAGATTCCGTGGCCGGCGAGGCATGACGCCTGATTTCTAAATCCCGCGATTATCGATAGCCTGGTCTGACGCGCTGGCGTCAGATTTTGCGGGAACGGTGGCTGCCGGTTCTTTGCCGGGCCAATAAGCGATCAACCCAATTAATGATCAACATTACAGGGGAGTGAAACGTGGCGAAATCACCAAAGTCAGGGAAAGTGCGGTCTCGAAAATCAGCTTCGGAGGAAGGCCGCATCACGACGGAAGCAAAAGGAAATGTGTTCCTGATCGGTCTCGACCGCGCGTCAAAGCTCAACGGATTCACGATGACGATGCTCGATCAGCTTGCGGAAGCCTATACCGAGTTCGAGGAACGTGATCGGTATCGTTGTGCCGTATTATTCGCGCACGGCGATCACTTCACCGCCGGGCTCGATTTGCCGAAAGTGGCGCCCCGCTTCACAGAGGGTCTCGGACTTTTTCCGCCCGGGCTCGTTGATCCGGTCGACATACGCCCGCCCAGACGTACCAAGCCGGTCGTAACGGCCGTGCGCGGCTACTGTTTTACGCTCGGGATCGAGCTGATGCTGGCAAATGATGTTGTTGTTGCGGGCGAGGAGACCGTTTTCAGCCAGCTAGAGGTCGGTCGAGGTATCATGCCGTCGTGCGGTGCATCAATGCGCATGGTGGAGCGTGGTGGCTGGGGCAACGCCATGAAGTACCTGCTGACGGGCGATCGATTTGATGCCATTGAGGCTCAGCGCATGAACTTTGTGACCGAAATTGTTCCCACTGGCAAAGATGTATCGCGTGCGCTGGAAATCGCGCGCACCATCTCCAAACAGGCGCCCCTGGCGGTCCGCGCGACACGGGCGACATCGCTGACATGGCTTGAACATGGCCACGATGCTGCTGCTGCAGTGCTCGATCCTGAACAATTGCGGCTTTCCCGCAGTTGGGACGCAGGTGAAGGCGTGCGATCGTTCATTGAGCGTCGGCCGCCGAAATTTCGAGGCAAATAGCCGCGGCCGCCTGGCTGGTTTCAGGGAAGTTGGGATTTGGCCGCAAACATCATGTAGTTGACGGATGTATTGCGGCTCACATGCCATTCCGCGGCCAACGGATCGAGAGACACGCCCGAAACATCGGTGACGGCAAAGCCGTGATGCCGCAGGTGGCGTGAAGCTTCCGAAGGTCTTACGAATTTTTCCCAACTATGCGTGCCGCGGGGTAGCCAGCGCAGAATGTATTCGGCGCCAACAATTGCGAGCGCGAACGATTTGAGTGTCCGATTGAGCGTTGCCAAGACCAATGCGGCACCCGGTCTGGCGAGACGTCCAAGTGTCTCCGTAAACAAGTCCAGATCGGACACGTGTTCGATGATTTCCATGGCGATGATGACATCGAACGTTTCGTTTGACTTGGCCACTTCTTCCGCGGATGTGCACCGATAATCGATTGCCAGCCCCATCGTCGTCGCGTGATGGGCAGCGACTGAGATCGCTTCTGCGTCGGCATCTATGCTGGTTACCCGCGCACCCAGCCGGGCCAGGGGTTCGCTGAGCAGTCCTCCGCCACAGCCAACGTCAAGTACCGAAAGTCCTTCGTATGGGCGGAGGCTGGTCGGTTCACATTTGAAATGCTGGTCAAGTTGCTGGCGTAAGTAGCTCAGCCGCACGGGGTTGAGTTGATGCAATGGACGGAAGGGTCCCTGCGGGTCCCACCAAGCATCGGCGATCTCGGAAAACCGGGCGAGTTCTGCCTGGTCGATTGAGGTACGCTCATTCATTCGCGCGGATGCCGGCCTCTTCGTTGTGGGTCGCGTCATTCGAATGCGATCTTGGCGGTTCTGCCCCGGAGGTTAATCGTGCCGCTCGCTTGCTCAGTATCAAGGCTGGGAGTATGAATACGCGCCTTTCTTAGGGAAGGAAAGCCACACAGAAATGGAGATGAAGGACTGCCGGAATGGCGCCGGCAGCGTCTTGAAACGTCGATATGGCACGTCTTGTAATGAAATTCGGTGGGACCTCGGTCGCGGACGTAGACCGTATTCGCGAGGTGGCTAAGCGCGTCAAGGCGTGCGTCGACGACGGCAACGAAGTGGCAGTCGTGGTTTCGGCGATGTCCGGGACGACTGATCAGTTGGCCAAATGGGCCAGTGATGTGGCGCCTTTCCATGATGCGCGCGAGTACGATGTCGTCGTGTCGGCGGGGGAACAAATTTCTGCGGGACTTCTCTCCTTGGCGCTACAGGAATGCGGAATTGCGGCCCGTTCCTGGCTCGCCTGGCAGCTTCCGATTCTCACCGATGCCGTCCACGGCAACGCCAGGATCGAAGACATCGACTGCCGTGAAATCGAGAACCGGCTTGGCGAAAACCAGGTGGCAGTTGTTGCGGGCTTTCAAGGCAAGGGGGCGGATGGCCGCATCACGACGCTGGGTCGCGGTGGCACGGATACTTCTGCTGTCGCATTGGCTGCAGCGCTGCGGGCCGCCCGATGCGATATTTACACCGACGTGGACGGTGTTTTCACTGCCGATCCCCGCATCGTTGCGAAGGCGCAGAAGCTTGATAGAATCACTTACGAGGAGATGCTTGAGATGGCCTCTCAAGGTGCCCGGGTCCTGCAAACGCGCTCGGTATCCATGGCGATGAACCATCAAGTGCGAGTTCAGGTTCTTTCCAGTTTTTCGAATTCTCCAGGAACGTTCGTCGTCGACGAGGATGAGGTAATGGAAAAGCAGGTCGTAAGCGGAATCGCATATTCGCGTGACGAGGCGAAGATAACGCTGGTTCGCGTCGCCGATAGGCCCGGCGTGGCGGCCGCCATCTTTGGGCCACTCGCGGACGCCAACATCAATGTCGACATTATTGTCCAAAGCGTGTCCGAAGATGGCCGGTCGACAGATGTGACCTTTACAGTCAAGGAAGCCGATTTTGAGCGCGCCATGGGCGTTGTGGAAGCGGCACGGGAAGATGTTGCCTTTGACCGCCTGATTTCGGACTCCAATGTCGCCAAAGTGTCGGTCATCGGAGTCGGGATGCGCAGCCATGCCGGAGTCGCGCAGCGCATGTTCAGTGCCCTGGCGGAAAAGGGGATCAACATACATGCGATATCGACTTCCGAGATAAAGGTTAGTGTTCTGATCTCGGAGGAATATACGGAGCTCGCATTGCGGTCCTTGCATACCGCTTATGGTCTCGATGCGGCCTGATCGCGAGGCAGATATTGGCTACCGATAGCAAACGAACCGAGCTCGACAGGCTGTGGCAACGCGGATGTGACATGCTCGGGTCGCGTTACGCCATCATGGGTGGCGCAATGACGTGGCTTTCCGAACGAAATCTCGTCTCCGCGCTCTCCAATGCCGGCGGCTTTGGTGTCATCGCTTGTGGCTCCATGACACCGAGCTTGTTGGACGCGGAAATCATGGCGACGTTTGATCTTACCGACCAGCCGTTCGGGGTGAACCTGATCACGCTGCATCCCGACCTTCATGAATTGATCGGCGTATGCATTGCCCGCAAGGTCAGTCACGTTGTGCTGGCGGGCGGATTACCCAGGGATACCGATATCCGCCGTTTGAAGGAGGCTGGCGTCAAAGTGATGGCCTTCGCTCCGGCACTGCCTGTTGCCCGCAAGTTGGTGCGATCGGGCGCAGATGGAATCATCATTGAGGGTGCAGAGGCTGGGGGACATATCGGACCGGTATCGACAAGCGTGTTGGCACAGGAGATCCTGCCCAATATCGCGGACGTGCCAGTTTTCGTGGCTGGCGGGATCGGCCGTGGCGATGCGGCCGCACTTTATTTGCGCATGGGCGCCTCCGGTTGCCAGCTCGGGACGCGGTTCGTTTGTGCGGCTGAATGCGTCGCTCACCCGAGTTTCAAAAAAGCCTTCATCCGCGCGAATGCGCGTGACGCCACTCCCACGGTTCAGCTCGATCCCCAGTTTCCGGTCATTCCCGTTCGCGCCTTGGCGAACGAAGGGACCCGAAAATTCTATGAATTCCAGCGCGAGGTCATCACGCGTTTCCACGCGGGGGAAGTGGAACAGAAAGCGGCACAGCTTGATATCGAGCACTATTGGGCAGGCGCCCTTCGGCGTGCGGCCATTGATGGTGATGTTGAGAATGGTTCGCTCATGGCAGGCCAGAGCGTTGGCATGGTGATTCGGGAGCAGCCGATCACTGAGATCATTGAAGAACTTGTCCAACAGGCGAGGCAGATACTGGGTTCGGCGTAGACGATTCGTTGATAATTGTTGATGAATTGTTGACGGATCGAGACTCGCACACTTCGTCTAGTATGGTGGGTTTCCGATTTAACTCATTGCAACATTTTAGTATTACTGTTTTACTGATTTTGGGACGTTAACTAAAAATTTACCTAAAGAACGGTAAAAGCTCGTCTGTTTTGGCTGAATTTATTTCGGTCAGCGTAGTGGGGTGACCTTACCAATTCGGCGATGAGCGATTCCGGCAAGCTCGCAGGATGAGTTCAAACCAAGTCGCATGAGGCGGACGGTCAATTCGCGTACCGGGTCAGGACATGACAGAACGAACATCACATGAGGCTCGAGAGAGCCAAAAACGACCGTCGCATCAGCGAAGGTTGCACTTACGTGAGGTTGCGGCCGAAGCCAGCAACTATGATGGCCTCGGGGGGGACCTCAAGGCGGCGCGCGTCCGCAATGGGCTCGATCTGGCGGAGGTCGCCGAAGAACTTCGCATCCGTCGCGTGCACATTCATGCCATGGAAGAAGGTCATTTTGATGACCTGCCGGCACCGGTTTATGCCGTTGGATTTGTACGGTCATACGCCGATTACTTGGGCCTCGGCGGTGAAATAGCTGTTGAGGCGTTCAAACAGGAAGCTTCGGGCCTAAAGGGAGAGACCAAGTTGGTCTTCCCATCACCTATGCCTGAAAGTCGGGTTCCGACGGGCTGGCTGATTGCTGTTTCGCTTGTGCTCGCTGGCATGATTTATGCGGGCTGGTACTACGCCGAAATGAACGGACGACTGGCGACCGGGCGTGTGCCGCCACTTCCCGAAAGACTTGCAGCACTTGTCCCGACACCTTCTGCGGATGAACCGGCAGTCGAGAATTCCTCTGTTTCAGAAAGCCTTTCTGTTGCCGTCGGTGAGGCGGCTTTGGCAACGGATCCAGGTGTTCCTGATCCAGTCGCCGCAGATGAGCCCGCGGCCGACGATGATCCAGTCGCCGCCGATCAGCCTACGGCGACAGATGAAGATGATGCGCGTGTTTCCAGCGTGATCACAGTTCCATCGCAAACAACGCCGGGGATCACATCGTTTGGAAGCATGGAAAGAACTTTGCAGCCTCCAGCGGAATCCGACTCCGCGAGTGGGATCGCTAGTGCCACCTCAGATACTCGGGCGCCGCCGGAGTTGGCGACACCGCCCCCCGCAACGCGGGCGAATACATCATCTGCTGAAATGGCACCGGGACCTTCACAACATGAAGTCCCGGTTGACGCGGTTTCAGACGATCCCTTCCGCGTGAACCTGGAAATCCTCTCCAGCGTGACCAAAGCGATGATTAAGCCTGAGCCTGAGCCGGCAGTTGAGGATGAGACCCAGGTCGCGTCGGAAAGCGCGGCACTCGGCCTCAACCTCTCAGAGCGCCAGCCCCGAATCTACGGGGAGGGAAATTGGGAAGCACGCGTGGTCATAAAAGCCAAGACCGAAAGCTGGATTCAGGTCTTGAGCAGGGACGGAGATCTCTTGCTCACTCGGGTTCTACGGCCCGGTGACCAGTACTTGGTGCCAAATCGCAGCAATCTATTTTTGATGACGGGCAATGCTGGCGGGATCGAAATCATTGTGGATGGGAAATCCGTACCCGCGATCGGCCGGCCGGGAGTCGTCCGCGACAATGTCGCGCTGGTGCCGGAACGACTTATTGCGGGCACTGCCGTAGACCAATAGGGGTGTTCCCATAGACTCCCTATAGTTGCGGCCTATCTACTTCATGATACAGTGCGCGCCGCACTGGACAGGCAGAGGCAAATCAACCTTATTTAGGCCGCCAGTGCCAACAGCTGCCATAGCCCCGCTTTGAGATGGCCCCGCGCAGAGATGCGCTTCTGACAGATGTCCTGACCGAGATGAGCGTTCGACCCTATCGCGATATTGCACGCCGTAAGAGCCGGCAGATCAATGTGGGCAACGTCGCCGTTGGCGGTGATGCGCCGATCTCGATTCAATCAATGACCAACACGCTGACGACAGACATTGCGGCAACGGTGTCCCAGGTCAAGGAACTTGAAGAGGCCGGCGCGGATATCGTTCGTATCTCTTGCCCCGACGAGGCATCGTCCACCGCCTTGAAGGAGATCGTGCACCAGGTTGATGTGCCGATCGTTGCGGATATCCATTTCCATTACAAACGTGCAATAGAAGCGGCTGAATCTGGCGCTAGCTGCCTCCGTATCAATCCCGGAAATATAGGTGATAGCGCGCGGGTGCGCGATGTCGTTAAGGCGGCACGCGACCACGGTTGCTCAATGAGGATAGGGGTCAACGCGGGTTCGCTCGAAAAGGAACTACTCGAGAAGTATGGCGAGCCGTGTCCCGAAGCGATGGTCGAGAGCGCGCTCAATCATGCCCGTATTCTTGAAGACAACGACTTCTTCGAGTTCAAGATCAGTGTGAAGGCGTCTGACGTGTTTTTGGCAGCTGCGGCTTACCAGCAACTTGCCGAAGCTTGTGATTACCCGCTGCATCTCGGTATCACTGAGGCTGGCGGATTGACGACAGGCACCATTAAGTCATCGATTGGAATGGGGACGCTCCTGTGGGCGGGAATTGGCGATACCATCCGCGTCTCTCTCTCGGCGGACCCGGTCGAGGAAATCCGTGCTGGATATGAGATTCTCAAGGCGTTGGGCTTGCGGCATCGCGGCGTCACAGTGATCTCCTGCCCATCCTGTGCCCGGCAGGCCTTTCAGGTCATCGATACCGTTCGCGTTCTAGAAAAGAGGTTGGCCCACATAACGACGCCGATGTCACTTTCCGTGATCGGCTGCGTCGTTAATGGTCCGGGTGAAGCCCGCGAAACGGACATCGGCGTCACCGGCGGTGGCCGCGGGACGCATATGGTCTATCTGTCAGGTGTCGCGGATCACAAGATCGGCGATGACGGACTCGTCGAGCACGTCGTCGAGTTGGTCGAACAGCGAGCCGCTGAGATCGAGGCAGAACGGGCGGCGGTCGAGCCGGACTCGACGTCCGAAATTCTAGCTGAAGCTTCCTAGTTCCTAAGAGGTATCCGTGAGTCGATTGCAGCCGGTCCGGGGCACGCACGACATCCTGCCCGAAGATGGACGGCAGCAACGGCATGTTGTCGAGACGGCGCGTGAACTGTCCGAACGATACGGGTTTGCCGAGATTTCAACGCCGATATTCGAATTCACCGAGGTATTTAAACGGACACTCGGCGAGACCTCTGATGTTGTCACCAAGGAAATGTATACATTTCAAGATCGCGGAGGTGACGAAATCACACTGCGGCCGGAATATACGGCAGGTATCGCCCGTGCCGTGATTTCAAGCGGACTCAGTCAGCAACTCCCGCTGCGTTTCTTCGCCCATGGCCCCATGTTCCGGTACGAACGGCCACAGAAAGGCAGGTTGCGCCAGTTTCACCAAATCGATGCGGAGATCGTCGGAGTCGCGCAGCCGCAGGCTGACATTGAGGTCATTGCCCTCGGCGCGGATATTCTCAAGGCCTTGGGCGTTCTCAATAGCACCCAGCTAGAGATCAACTCTCTTGGCGACGCTGCAAGCCGGCTTGCCTACAGAGAAGCCCTGGTTTCATATTTTGGTGCACACCGAGACGGTCTTTCCGAAGAAAGCCAGCACAGGCTTGAGCGGAATCCACTGCGAATTTTGGATTCGAAAGATGAAGGAGATCGCACCCTCGTTGCGGACGCCCCTCGCATGGAGGATTACCTGAATGAAAGTTCCGCCGAGTTCTTTGCCGCAGTTCTGGCCGGATTGGACGCCCTCGGTGTTCACTACAAGCGAAATCCTCATCTGGTGCGCGGCCTCGACTACTATTCGCACACAGCGTTCGAATTCGTCACTCAAGAACTTGGCGCGCAAGGAGCTGTTATTGCCGGGGGCCGCTACGACGGTCTGATCGAAACGATGGGGGGGCCATCGACCCCTGCTGTCGGATGGGCCGGAGGAATCGAGCGGCTGGCGATGCTTGCTGGCTCAGCGCCCGATGCACCACGGCCCATAGCTCTCGTGCCAGTGGGAGATGTCGTGCAAGAGGCTGCTATGGTTCTTGCGCGCGATTTGCGAAATGCCGGCTTCATCGTCGATCTCGGTTACCGGGGGAACGTCACCCGCCGAATGAAGAGGGCGGACAGAATTGGCGCGCGTGTGGCGCTCCTGTTGGGCGAGGATGAGCTTGAGCGCGGTGTCGTGACGCTTCGAGACCTTGATTCAGGGGAGCAGCAAGTACTTACGCGCGATGCGCTCCAAGCAGCGTTGACGTCGCTGCTACAGGGAAACGACCAGGTCCGCGCCTGAGAGTGCGCCGGTCATCGTAGTGGAGTCTGAATATCCGTGGCCAAAATCCCGGAAGAGAAACTGCAAAGGATCATCGACCGTCATGCCGCCCTTGAGAGCGAATTGGCGACGATCGCGGGTGGCGGTGACGAATACGTGCGTCTTTCCAAGGAATACGCCGATCTGACTCCGGTCGTCACGGGCGCCGTGGAACTCCAGAGGCTGCAAGCCGAGGTGTCGGGTCTCAAGGAAATGCTTAAGGATTCTGATACCGACAGTGAGATGCGGTTGCTCGCGGATGAGGAGCTGACGGTGCACCGCGAGCGGTTACCAGAACTTGAGCAAAAAATGCAGGTCCTGTTGCTGCCCCAGGACGCGGCCGACCAGAAAAATGCAATCCTGGAGATTCGCCCGGGCACCGGCGGCGACGAGGCCGCGCTCTTCGCGGCCGACCTCTACCGGATGTATCTGCGATATGCAGAAATTAAGGGCTGGAAAGTTGAACCACTTCAGGTATCGGAAACCGACCTGAACGGGGTAAAGGAAGCCCAAGCACTCATATCGGGTGCCGGTGTGTTTGCGCGTCTTAAATTTGAATCAGGTGTTCACCGGGTACAGCGCGTTCCGGAAACCGAGAGCAGCGGCCGCATCCACACGTCTGCGGCGACAGTCGCCGTGCTGCCGGAAGCGGAGGAAATCGACGTCGAGATCGCCGACAAAGACCTTCGCATTGACGTTTATCGTGCGAGTGGCCCGGGAGGGCAATCCGTCAATACGACGGATTCCGCCGTTCGCATCACGCACCTCCCGTCCGGGATCGTGGTGACGCAGCAGGACGAAAAGTCGCAACACAAGAACAGGGCGAAAGCGCTTAAAATTCTGCGCTCCAGGCTTTATGACCTCGAACGTGCGCGCGCCCATGATGAACGGGCAGCTCAACGTCGGGGGCAAGTTGGCTCCGGTGACCGGTCGGAGCGCGTTCGTACCTATAATTATCCGCAAGGTCGGGTTACAGATCATCGCATCAATTTGACACTCCACAAACTCGACCGGGTGCTCGCGGGAGAGGCCTTAGATGAAATGATCGAAGGCCTGATCTCGGAAGATCATGCCAGCCGTCTGGCCGAGATGGAGGAAGACATATGATCGGTGCTTCCGAGCCTTCGAGTACCGAATTCAAGGATGGTGCGGGCGCTCGTCGCGCGGCCGTCAGGCGTGTCGGACAGGCTCTCCAGCAGGCGGCAGAAACATTGAAGACCGCCGGACTGGAGACACCACGGCTTGATGCACGTTGTCTTTTGGGTCACGTACTGAATAAGGATCCGACAACCCTCTCCGGGTACCGGGATGACATTCTTCCTAGCGAAAGTTATCGCCGGTTCAGTGAACTGATGACTCGGCGCCTTGACCGCGAACCAATCTCGCGAATTCTGGGAACCAGGGAGTTCTGGAGCCTGTCATTCGATCTTGAGGACTCGGTACTGGATCCCCGCTCAGACAGTGAAACACTGGTTGAGGTGGTGCTGTCGACTGTTGGTGACCGAACTGCACCCCTTCGAGTGCTCGATCTGGGAACCGGCAGCGGCTGCCTGATTGCGGCGCTCCTCTCCGAACTACCTTACGCTACCGGAATCGGTGTCGACATTGATCCCGCGGCGATCAGGGTGGCCCGTGGAAATCTCACTCGGAACGGACTTGTTCATCGAGCTCATTTCGTGTGTGGGAATTGGGGGCAAGCGCTTGGGGACTGCTTCGATATCATCGTTGTAAATCCACCCTACATTCCGTCTGGCGATATCAAGTCACTTTCGCCTGAAGTGATCAATCATGATCCACACCGAGCACTTTTTGCTGGACTCGATGGACTCGAAGCCTATCGGAACTTTCTGCCTGAGCTCCGTGGATTGTTGAGACCCCAAGGATTGGTCGCGCTCGAAATCGGGTACGGCCAGGCGGCGGCGGTGACTTCGCTGTTGTCAGATTCGGGATTTACATCGATTGGGCCCCACCAGGATCTGGCAGGCGTGAAAAGATGCCTGCTGGCTCTGCCGGAGGCACCAGAAAGTCAAGATAAAAAAAGGCTTGGAATGGCGGCCCTGTGCCGTTAGGGTCCATCGCAGGATTTGGCGGGATAACAACAACAATAAAACGACCGTCCTATCCACCCCAGCAATTTCGGACAGTCCGTTTTTAAGCGGTCGATTTCTGTTCGGAGGCGCAGGGGACCTGCCAAACAGCCGCTTTGAGTAGGTTCCGCGGGACGACCCCGCATGATGCGTGGTCTGCCCACAGGCGGTGGCACAAATACCGGTGACACGAGGTGATGAAGCACAATTCGAACCCTAAGAGAGGCCGTGGCCGCTCAGGCGGCCGTCGTCCCAATCACGGCCCCAATCGATCTTACGATAGTAACGGACCGGAAGTTAAAGTCAGAGGAACGGCGACGCAGGTGTGCGATCGCTATCTCATCCTTGCTCGGGACGCATCCTCGGCCGGCGACCGGATAAAGGCTGAAGGTTATCTGCAGCACGCGGAGCACTATTACCGCATCGTGCACGGTGACGAAGCCCAACAGGCGCAGAGTCAGGCGCAAAATCAAAGTCAGGCGCAAAATCAAAGTCAGGGACAAGGCCAAAGTCAGGGACAAGGTCAGGGCCAGGGTCAGGGCCGTAATAATGGGCGTCTCAACAACTCGAACTCGCCGGCAGAGATCGCATTGTCGGGTAACCAATCCCCCAATTTTTACGTGAGTGAGCAGGACGATGCTGAATCTTCCTCAACAGGCGAGGTCCAGCCACAGCCGGATCAGCTCAACAGCACAGGTGGGTCTGAATCAGCGGCCTCGGGTGCAGTCGATATCGAGAAATCGGAAAGTTCGGATGAGCGTCCGGCCGTGATCGAAGAAGCCAGTGAGGCAGAAACGACCGAGCCAGAAAGCGACACTGCCGCGAGCGCCTGATCGGTGCAAATACCAGTCGGCAAAACGAAGCCTTAATCAATCGGCAAGAACCCATGGGGCAGAGTCCCTTGGGTAGATGTAGGAATTGCGATTCCTGCACGGATTTCCCTTGTGTGATAATTGAGCAACACTACATAAAGGGTGCGCGATTGAGGTTGTTGCATCACGGCTATTTGATTCCACGATGTGATGTCGAATCGTGCTGCCGGGCCGCATGACGGACGGCAATATTGCGATTAATCTGACAAGCTTGGGGCGTTGTTATGGAATTTGAAACTTATACCGAGCGATCGAGAGGATTTGTCCAGTCCGCACAGGGCTTGGCGCTCCGCTCCGGGCATCAACGGTTTACGCCGGAGCATCTTCTAAAGGTCCTGCTCGACGATGAGGAAGGACTGTGTGCAAACCTCATCGCCGCCGCCGGCGGCAATCCCAAAAGGGCCCAAGAGGGCGTTGAAACAGAACTCTCCAAGCTTCCCAAGGTCGAGGGATCGGGTGCCGGGCAGGTGTATCTTGCCCCTGAGACCGCGCGCTTGTTCGAATCCGCCGAGCAACTGGCTGGAAAAGCGAGCGATATCTACGTCACCGTTGAACGGTTGTTGCTTGGGCTCGCCATGGCGGCAGGATCGGCTTCCGCGGACATCCTGAAGAATGCCGGTGTCACACCGCAAGCACTCGATTCGGCAATCTCGGATATGCGAAAAGGCCGCACGGCTGACTCCGCCGGAGCCGAGGATACCTTCGAGGCACTCAAGAAATTCGCGCTCGATCTCACCGAGGATGCGACTCAGGGAAAACTGGATCCCGTCATTGGCCGCGATGAGGAAATTCGCCGCACAATCCAGGTTCTCTCACGGCGCACCAAAAACAATCCCGTTCTTATTGGTGAACCGGGTGTTGGCAAGACCGCAATTGTTGAAGGATTGGCGCAGCGAATCGTCAACCGTGATGTGCCGGAATCCCTGCGCGACAAACGCCTGATAGCTTTGGATTTGGGGGCACTCATTGCAGGCGCCAAATTTCGGGGGGAATTTGAGGAACGCTTGAAGGCCGTTCTTTCCGAAGTGCAAGGTGCCGGCGATGTCATTCTGTTCATCGACGAAATGCATACGCTCGTGGGTGCTGGAGCGGCGGAAGGTGCGATGGACGCTTCCAATCTGTTGAAGCCCGCGCTGGCACGCGGTGAACTTCATTGTGTCGGTGCGACGACGCTCGATGAATACCGGAAGCATGTTGAAAAAGATGGCGCACTGGCCCGCCGATTCCAATCTGTCTTCGTTGCGGAGCCGACCGTCGAGGATTCCGTTTCCATTTTGCGCGGCCTGAAGGAAAAGTATGAGCTCCACCATGGTGTCCGCATCACCGATAGCGCCATTGTTGCCGCCGCAACGTTGTCCAACCGCTACATCACTGACCGTTTTTTACCGGACAAGGCGATTGACCTTGTCGATGAGGCGACCAGCCGGCGGCGCATGGAAGTGGATTCAAAGCCCGAAGAGATCGACGAACTCGATCGCCGGATTATCCAGCTGAAGATCGAACGCGAAGCGTTGAAGAAAGAGGATGATTCGGCGTCTCGTGAACGCTTGGAGAAGCTTGAAAAGGAACTTGCGGATCTTGAGGAGACCTCTGCGGGACTGACGGCGAAATGGCAGGCGCAAAAGGACAAACTCGCCGGCACCCAAAAGGTCAAAGAAGAGCTTGATGCTGCCCGCAATGATCTTGAGCGCGCGCAGCGCGCGGGCGATCTCGCGCGGGCGGGCGAACTCGCATACGGGGTCGTTCCAGAGCTCGAGAAACGCTTGGCCGATCCCCAGGAGGTCGATGAGCATCAGATCATGCGTGAGGAGGTCACGGCTGAGGATATCGCCAATGTCGTTGCCCGCTGGACCGGCATTCCCGTCGACAAGATGCTCGAAGGTGAACGGGAGAAATTGCTCGGTATGGAAGATGATCTGGCCCAACGCGTCGTGGGTCAGCAGGAGGCGGTAAGCGCCGTGGCAAACGCCGTACGAAGGGCTCGTGCCGGGTTGCAGGATGCCAGTCGTCCGATTGGCTCCTTCCTATTTCTGGGTCCGACCGGGGTCGGCAAGACAGAACTCACCAAGGCCTTGGCCGAACGCCTATTCGACGATGAGCAGGCCATGATTCGGATCGATATGTCTGAATATATGGAGAAGCATGCCGTGGCGCGCCTCATCGGGGCTCCACCCGGTTATGTCGGCTACGAGGAAGGCGGGGCTCTGACCGAAGTCGTCCGCCGTCGCCCCTACCAGGTAATCCTGTTCGATGAAATCGAGAAGGCGCACCCGGATGTGTTCAACGTATTGCTCCAAGTGCTGGATGACGGACGGCTCACCGACGGTCATGGTCGGACGGTTGATTTCCGCAACACACTGATCATTCTGACGTCGAATTTGGGTTCCGATTACCTGGCCGCCTTGGCCGATGGCGAGGACGTGGAATCGGCCCGCGATCAGGTGATGGAGGTTGTACGTGCCGCCTTCCGGCCAGAATTCCTAAATCGTCTCGATGAGGTCATCCTCTTCCACCGTCTCAGCCGCGGGGATATGACCGGCATCGTCGATATTCAGCTCCGGTCGCTGCAAGCGTTGCTCGAGGAGCGCAAGATCATGCTCGAGATTGAAGAGTCCGGGCGCACCTGGCTGGCCAATGCGGGATACGATCCCATTTATGGTGCCCGGCCACTCAAGCGGGTGATTCAGCGCCAATTGCAAAACGTCTTGGCCAACATGATACTTGAAGGTTCGATCGCCGAGGGTGAAACCGTGAAGGTCAACGCAGGCGATGGAGGCCTAACTGTGAACGGCGAATTGGTGCAAGCCGCATAAAGCGTTTCACAGAGGCACCGGAGATCAGCGCAATCTTCCGCCAGTTATCTATGGGGCAGAAATTTCTGTTGTTTCAATAGGTTAAAGCGTATCCCAACAAGTAGATATTGGCTAGTCAGCCGTCGCTGCCCTGTTACTGGCGACGCGCGATAGCGCTGGAGTTTCATTAAGCGCGACATCGATATCGGCCTTTGCCTCAAGGAATTTGGCGAGTTCCGGGCCTTTCAGCTTCTTGCCTGTCGGCAGTTTCAACCTCAACGGGTTCATCTTTTTGCCATTCCGATGCACCTCGTAGTGGAGGTGCGGCCCCGTTGAACGTCCGGTCGTTCCGACGTAACCGATGATCTGTCCCTGCCGGACCCGTTTTCCGGACCTCACGCCCTTTGCATAGCCTTTTAGGTGCGCGTAGGCAGTCTCATAGGTACCGTTATGGCGAATGCGGATGTATTTGCCGTAGGCGCCGTAGCGGCTGGCCCGCGCGACCACGCCGTCGCCGGCAGCCATGATCGGGGTGCCCCTGGGGGCGGCGAAATCGGCTCCCCGGTGCATCATGGTGTACCCGAGCACGGGATGGCGCCTCTTGCCGAAGCGCGATGACAACCGCGCGCCGTCAACAGGCGTCTTCATCAGCGCCTTGCGGGCACTCTGTCCCTTGGCATCGTAGTAGTCGATGGTGCCGTCCTCAGAGACGAAGCGGTAGAGGCGCAGATCCTCGCCGCTCAATGCAAGTGAAGCGAACAGAATGTCGCCATTCTTGACCGCCCGGCCGTCATTGTCTCTGAACAATTCGAACAGTATTTCAAAACGATCGCCGCGGCGGATCTCCCGTTGAAAATCTACATCCCAGCTGAACATCCGGATGAGGTCCATGATGACCCGGGCCGGGACGCCTGTGCGGCGGGCGGAGACGAAAAGGCTGTCATCGATTCGGTCCGCACCACGTACGAATGATGACTCCAGGGGCTGTATGATTTCCTGCGCTTGGAAACCGTCCTCCGTTCGGATAGCGGACACACTGCGCTCAACATCCAATGCCACCAGCACTGAGATCAGCGTCGTGTCGTCGGTCGATTTACGGCCTGCGGGTTCTGTGGAGCGGAAGGACGCTGTTAGTTTTTGTCCGACTTTGAGGCGACGTGGGTCAAATATCGTTTTGAGAGCGCCAATCGCCGTGTTGGCCTCATAACGGTCTGCGCCAGCGCGGCGGAGCACTTTCATCAGCGTATCGCCGCGGCGCACGGTGACATGACGCTCGTCGATGATCTGCACCCGCTCAGCTGGAGGCGCGACCGCAAGTGCGACGGCTTCAGAGTCGTCGCTGTCGTCCTGAGTCGTTGTCACCGGGCCGACCGGGACTCCGGTTCCGGTAGGGGAAACCGTATTGAGGTCCATGGGACCGACATTGGCGCTACCGAATGCGGGCAAATCCAAGGCCGTTGCCAGCGCCATGAAGACACCGAGACCGAGGATTATACCGTACGCGATGAAGCGGCCATCGGCAGGACTCTCAAGGCGATCATCGTTGCGCTGAAATCGAGATGCTTGGTGCTTTATAGCCATTACCGATACATCTCCCCTAATACAGATTCTTCGTGTGATTCCAGGGAGTTGAAACCAAGTTCGTGCAAAAAAAAGACAAGATTTAGATTCTTTTGTCAAGAATAATATATATTAGAATCAATATGTTTGTGCGCTTCTCTAAGAGTTTCCCCGATCATGATCATTGATCTAATTGGAATCAGGCGACTCAATTTCCATTGCTGATCAGATACAGACGGACCGCTCTACTACCGGTCCGTCCAGACGGCAGCCCTGAGCCGAGGTACGCTCAGACCGCGGGAGAAAAGGACTCCGTAGTATAGCGCCAGACCCTCAAATTGTCAGCCCAGTATTGCGGATCAAATCCCGCTTTGGTTTTGAGGTGCTGAAGGAATACAGGCGCTTCAGGGTAGTGCTGCCAGACTTGAGGCAGAAACGTGCCCCGATTATTCCCGTCTTCCAGAATCAGGCCATCGACTCCCGGGCGGAGCTTAGAAATGAGATCGGCTTCGGACGCGAATTTCATAGGCACTGGGACACTCAGTATCGAGATGCTGAGGTCAATATCTTCATACTCATCCAGCGTAAGGGGTTCGAACCGTGGATCTTTGAAAGCCGCGCGATAGGCATTTTGAGCGACATCGACCGCCAAAGGCTGATGCGGCACGAGAGAGCCGATGCAGCCACGCAGGCGGCCTTCGTGTTCGAGTGTTACGAAGCTGGCGCGTGGTGCCGACAGCCGTGGCGGCAGAAGCGTGGTCGATAGGTCGGACTCTTTGCTGGTTGAAAGCCCATTGCGGATAGCCCGGCGGGCGATATCTCCGAGACGTCGACGGAACTTCTCGGCGAGCCGCTGGCGTTCACCTTCTTCGACGATGAACGAACCATAGCCCACGACTTTGTCGCGGGGACCCGCCGTATCGCCCGAATTGCGCAGGTCCACGAGCGTGATGCGCAGATCGTGGCGCTGGGCAAGTGCCATAAGACCGCGGATTGGGCGTCCTCCGCAGGCGCCTTCCGTAGAGACTTTGTCGATTTGCAGCATCTGGATGGCCCGGCAGGTCTCGCTATCCATCGCGTTCGCTGTGGCATAGTCGTGGTAGTGACTGAGATCGGAACTGACGACGACGAGCGTCTCGGGGCCGCCCCACAAGGCTTCGAGAACGCGGGCGACATCTTCCGGCGTCGCATCTCCGACGACGATCGGAACGAGTTGGAATTCGCCAAGCACCGTTTGCAGGAATGGAAGATGTACTTCCAGGCTGTGTTCCTGGGCGTGCGCATCGTCCAGCAGTCGGACCTGGGAGAATCCGGCGATCTGCGCGATGGCGTGCGCGTCAATGGGCACCGCACCCAGAGGGGTGACATAGGCTTCGGCGCTCGGCACGGCGAGCCCGCTGAACCCGACGCGGTGGGAGGGGCCGAGCAGGATGACCCGTCGTACGGTTCCCTGTGCTGCTTCGAGTCGCGTATAGACGGAGGCGGCAACGGCGCCGGAATACACATATCCCGCATGCGGCGCGATCACGGCCTTGGGCCAAGGTGTTTCGGGATCTTCAAGGTTGGACTGGCGGGCGCCAGATAGATAAGCGTCGACAGCGGCACGCAATTCCCCGGGATCTTCCGGATAGAAAAATCCGGCGACCGCGGGCGGGCGGATGTGCTCGAGAGACTCCTGAGTGGCCAAGATCCCTACCCCGTCTTGCGGTCAACTTCGACCGTGGTTCGTCCCTGGTATGGGCGGGAACACTATCACTCTAAATGACTGCCCCCGATCATGCCAAGCATGACCCGGGTTAATGGTTAAACGGTGGCGACCGGCGACACCGGTGACCCCACGGCACCGGGCAGACGAAGTGGTGGCGCGGTCAACAGGAAGCGATTGCGGCCATGCTCGCGCAGCCAGTCTGCGAGTTCGCTGAGATGCCAGAGTTCCGCCAACGGTATCCCCATTTTGAACAGACAGTGTTCATGAAGTGGTAGCCATGCGCGCCGGGTGCCCGGTCCAGGGGCGTCCGGATTGGGCAACAATGGATCGCATTCGACTGCGAAATTATCCGCGATCAAGGCGACCAGTCCGCTGTCCGTAACCCATTGCAGTAGCCGCTCGTCCCAGCCGTTGAGTTCGGCATAGGGATTGGGGCTCACGCGCGCGGGGTCCGGGTTGCCACCCATTGCCATCAGCATGCGTCTAAACCCCGAATGCAGCAGTACCATGTCGCCCTTCTCGATGACCACGTCGTCGGCTTCCATCGCGTGCATCAAGTCGTCATATCCGACCTTGTGTCCTTTTGTGCCGAAATGAGCTTCTAGATCGATGAGCACGCCACGGCCCTGCACGCAGGACACCGCGATGTTCTCGATCCCGAGCGCCTTGGCGGCGGCACCCTCAAATCGATCCCAGGCGTCAATGCCCGAGTCCGATAGCGGATCCTGGAAGTGAGTGTCGCCACGATAACCGTTGTAGTAGACGATCTCGGCCTCACCGTCGCCGTTCGCGTCGAACATGGAACCGACGTGCCCGAGGGAATCCCATTGCGAAGAATACTGAGAATATATGAGGACGATGTCATCGTTGACGACATCCGTGAGTTCCGAGCCTTGTGAAATCTGTTCGTGGTTGAAACAGGGCCTGCCATCCCGGGTTGGCGTAAAGATCCGAGGCGGATTGCGGCGCGGATTGACGGCATTGCCGCCCGGATAGTTGAGCGGCAAACTCAGGCAGAAATTGATCCCTTCTTTGACTTCGGCCACGCCTTCGCGCACCTTTTCGGGTGTTAGCCAGTTCAGCCGGCCAATTTGATCGTCGGCGCCATAGTCTCCCCAGTTCGAACCCTCCGGTCGGTTCTTCCAGCGCTGCGTCATGGCCGCCTCCCTTGCTCGTTCATGTCCCCACGGTAACGATCCGGCGCCCCCTTCAAAAGCTGTCTTCCCGATACCAAATATGAACTAGGATGATGCAGGTAAATGCGTGATGGGCAGTAACTCAACAGTTGAAGAAGTAATCTCCGGCGCCGAAGGGCGCTACTGGCATGCGCTTGAGGACGGGCGTATCCAGTGCGACGTTTGTCCTCGATTCTGCAAACTTAAAGACGGGCAACGCGGGTTGTGTTTCGTCCGCGCCAACACGGGCGGCCGGATTGTTCTGACGACCTACGGCCGCTCAAGTGGGTTCTGCGTCGATCCCATCGAGAAAAAGCCTCTCAATCATTTCTTGCCGGGAACGCCCGTGCTGTCGTTCGGCACGGCAGGTTGTAACCTCACCTGCAAATTTTGCCAGAATTGGGACATCAGCAAATCGCGCGAGATCGATACGCTGGCCGATGCGGCGGCTCCCGAGACGTTGGCGGAAGCCGCGTTGCGTTTGGGCTGCCGTTCGGTGGCCTACACTTACAACGATCCCACGATATTCCTTGAATACGCGGTGGACGTCGCCAAGGCGTGCCACGCCGTCGGTGTGAAGTCGGTGGCGGTGACGGCGGGCTACATCGCCCCCGAGGCGCGCGAGGAATTCTACGCCCACATGGATGTCGCGAACGTCGACCTCAAGGCGTTCACCGAGGACTTCTATTTCAAGCTCTGCTCGGGAGAACTCGCCCGCGTTCTCGACACGTTGATCTATCTGCGGAACAAGACCGACGTCTGGTTCGAGGTCACGACGTTGCTCATTCCCGGCGAGAATGATTCGCCGGAAGAGATCGATAGCATGACCCGATGGTTCGCGGACAATCTGGGTACGGGCGTGCCTCTACATTTCACGGCCTTTCATCCCGACTACCGCATGCGGGACAAGCCGCGGACGCCGCACGAAACCCTGTTGCGGGCACGCGACATTGCACTGCGCAACGGGCTCCACGACGTCTATCTCGGCAATGTCCATGACGAGGCTTGCAGTTCGACCTATTGTCCCGGTTGTGGCGTCAAGGTGATCGGGCGTGATTGGTACGAACTGACCCACTGGCACCTCGATGACACGGGACACTGTCGTTCCTGCGGCACGGCAATCTCAGGCGTCTACGATGGTCCACCAGGTGATTGGGGCCGCAAACGCAAACCGGTGCGATTGATCGACTTCGACAAGCACCGACGCTCTGGCTCCATGATCGGACACAACCGAACTCCATCCTTTAAGGCTTGAAGTCCCACTCTATGGCGCGATTTTGTCGCCTTCACCGAGTGACCGTTGCATCGTCACGGTGTTGACCCATTGAACATGCTTGAATCCCATGGATTGCAGGGTGCCCGCATGGCGAAATCCGGCGCGCTCATGCAATTTGATGGATGCCGTGTTCGCGGTATCGCCGATGACCGCCACCATCTGGCGGATGCCGGCCCCGGTACAAAACTCAATGAGACGATCGAGGAGGGCGGTCCCAAGGCCCCGGCCTTCAGTCTCCGGATCCACGTAGACTGAATTCTCGACGGTGTGTCTGTAGGCCGCACGGCCGCGGAAGGGCGCCACGTAGGCGTAACCTCCGACAATGCCTTCTATTTCGGCCACGAGGTACGAAAGAGTCTTGGCGCGCACAGCTTCATAGCGGCGAAGGAATTCGACTGCGTCGGGTGGTTTCTCCTCGAACGATCCGTTCCCGTGCCGTACTTGGTAGGCGTAGATTTCCCGGAGGGTAGCCAGGTCTCGCGCACTGGCATCGCGGATAATTGGCCCTGGTTTCAAGTTGGCGGGGTCAGGAAATTTCGGCGACTTCGAGGGCGCATAACGACTCAATAAGGTCCGTCATATGAGACTTCACGGTCTGCATGCGCGGCAGGCGGCGGATCTTCGCTTCATCCATATACAGCGCCCGATTGATCTCGATTTGCAAGGCATGCACGCCGTCTGCGGGACGACCATAGTGTCGGGTGATGTAACCCCCAGCATACGGCGTATTGCGGCTCACGGCATAGCCCTGCGAAGACAGGATCTCCTCCGCCTTATCGGTTAGCGCGGAGAAGCAGCTTGTGCCATATCGGTCGCCCAGTACGATTTCGGCCCTTTCGTGTCCCGAGTCCTTGTCCATGGGGCCGCCGACCGAAGGCATCGAATGACAATCGATGAGGACCGCGTGTTTGAATTTGTTTCGGGTCGATTCCAACAGGTCCGCGAGAGCCCGATGGTAGGGCAGATAAAGGTCGTTGACCCGGCGTACGGCCTCGGAAAAGCGCAGCCTGCCCCCGTAGATTTCTGCACCGCTCGACACGACGCGGGCGATGGTGCCAAGACCACCAGCAACCCGATAGGAGCGCGTGTTCACGTAATCCGGCAAATCATCTTCAAACATTGTCGGGTCGAGTTCCCAGGCCTCGCGATTAACGTCGAGATAGGCGCGCGGAAAATTGGCGCGGATCAGTGGAGCGCCGCGAGCCGGTGCGTCGCCGAACAACTCATCGACAAAACTATCTTCTGATTTTCGGAGGCTGTGGGGGTCGAGACGAGATGCGGCCAGCAGGTCGTCCGGATAATCCGAACCGCTATGGGGGGACGCGAACACAAACGGCGAAGACGCCGCCCTCGGTGCCAACACATCGAACGGGGCCAGTGCTATATCTATCGCCGCCTCAGGCACAGCTGCCATGACCAGACTATTTAGGCTGTGGCGTTCGACCGGGCAAGTGAAAGCGCATCGGCATGGCATTTTTTTGCAGGTCGGCGCGCCGGAAAATCACCGTTTATCCGTCTAGCAGGGAGGAGGGCCGGAAAGAGGTGGAGTCCTGCTGTGATGATGCGTGCTATCGCTTCGATCAATCAATTGATCACACGGGTCTTGCCTTGTCGGAGCGGCCAAACTAAAACGCGACTCCTCTAATATCGGTCGATACAATTCGTACCGTTGCGCATTTGCCGGGACGACGTGGCGGGTGCAGAGAGAGTGGGCGCGTAGCTCAGTGGGAGAGCACCTCGGTGACATCGAGGGGGTCGTAAGTTCAATCCTTACCGCGCCCACCATTCTTTTCTGAGACAGCTGGTTGGGGAGTACTAAGGTATGCCCAAACGATTTGGGTTGGACCTTGACGGTACTCTGAAGAGCTTGTCAGCCGCCACTTTAGGTATGTTGGTTGCGTACGCTGCCGGGTGGTTTAAGGCGTGGGATATTCTCAGTCAGGATTTAAACCCAAATTTAGTCAAAGGCGCGGAGGCCGCTACACGCACACAGGAAGTTGCTTCGCTAGCAAATTTTGTTATCGCGATTTCGGGCCGAGGCATAATCATCTTGATCATCGCGTTAGGGATTTCGGTCGTAGCGAGAAGTCTGTTTGTACAGAATCGGCCAATTTTATGGTTGGCCAATGGAATTTTGGCGCTGGTTCTTATTTACTCAGCAGCAATTTACATTGACGGGATTTATGACGGAATGATGGTTGCGGAGAAGCTGACTTCTGGTTAGCGGGGGTGCAAAAAAAAGGCGGATTCATACCGGCCCCGCCACGCTTTCGTCGTCTTGGTTAATTTAATTGTCCAGTGAAACGTGTTGTCTGCGATTGGAAAATCTTAGAGCTTGCTG
>Ga0115002_10000229_pt1 | contig 81227 bp, 67 predicted proteins | sample ArcticOcean_MG_C_8_FD_89576 | JGI IMG/M metagenome (GOLD analysis project Ga0115002, IMG submission 89576) | Marine microbial communities from western Arctic Ocean - ArcticOcean_MG_CB11_86 | ecosystem: Environmental > Aquatic > Marine > Oceanic | place: Arctic Ocean: Canada Basin | collected... | reverse complement strand
TGAAATGGGACAGCAGAGAGTTGCTAAAAGTATCATTAGTTTGGGTCCCTCTCCTGATTCCATCGAAGTTTTAGGGGTGTTAGAGGGTGCTGTAACTAATTGGTCTGGGGTGGTTCGTATCATAGGGGATGTGACTGTTCCGAAAGGTCATATTCTCAATATTTTACCTGGCACCATTATTTTGTTAAGTGGTGATGAGGAGCCTCAGAGTTCTGCTGGGTCAGACCTAATAATTGCCGGTAGTATTAATTGCGTTGGTAATAGTGAGGAGCCTATAACGTTTACTTCTTCCTCCGCTGGGGAAGTGTGGGGGCAGATGCTATTTGATGAATCAGAAGATGTTTTTTTTAAATTCACAAACATTCACCATGGAGGTCATTCGCCAAAAGGTGGTCATACAGATCATGGGAGGGTATTGAGAGTTCTTGGGTCAAGTGTAGTTTTTGAAGATTGTACGATATCAGATAATAGAGGAAAAGTTGGTCAGGCAAATGCACAAAATGGAGTGGGTTCTAGTTTGGTGTTTCGCAGGTGTCATTGGGCAAGATCAGTGATGGGTTTTGAAACTTTTGATACGGGTGTGCTATTAGAAGATTCTTACATAACCGATATGCTGGGTGTCTATAGAGAAGATAATGTTACTGACGACAATGATGCTATATATCTGCATGAAGCAAGGCCAGGACAGGAGTTGATTCTTAAGAATGTTACAGTGGCGTATATGGATGATGATGGGATAGATACTCTTGGAGCTGACGTTCTGGCTGAAGGTGTTATATGTAGAAACTGTTCGGATAAAGGGATTAGTGTATTTGGAGGGTCTTTTCAATTAAATGGGGGGCTCTTGGTCAATAATGTTATTGGAATTTCGGCTAAGGATGCTGCTGATGTCGTTCTTAACAATGTTACTGTCTCTGGGAATGATGGGGTTGGATTGCAGGTCGAAAATAAGGACGGGGATGATGAACCTAGTCGGTATTTGGTCGATAATTGTATTTTATGGGGTAATGGAGTGTCTGTTCGTACTGATTATAGTGACGAAGATATATTAGTTAACGGTTCCATAGTTGAAGGAGGATGGGAAGAGAACCAAAGTTTAGACCCTCTTTTTAGGAATTCAGAGACTGGAGACTTCAGGCTTTCTGTAAACTCGCCAGCAATAGTAGAAGATTCAGATGAGGGAAAGGAAAAGGATGTAGGGTTTTATGATTTTGTTGTACTTGGAGGTGAAGTGCGTTGGGAATTAGATAGATCTCCTTACTACGTTACTGATGATGTGAAAGTGCCAGGCGGAGTTGCTTTTTATTTGGAAGCAGGAGTATCTGTTTATGTTGCTGAAGGAGTAAAAATTGAGGTTGAAGGTAAGGCTTCAATTGTTGGTGATCCAGAACGCAGAATTCAATTTTCTCATTTTCCTGGAGCACAATTTGTGAAGAACGAGGCAGGTGATGGAGAATTGCCTGACGGACCTCCAAAATGGAGGGGCTTGAAATTGATTAACTCTCTAGATCTAGAAAATATAATCATGTGTACTGATTTTGAAAGTGCTCAAGATGAAGAGGGTGCTATTGGTGTGATAAAATCACAATGTGTAATAGATGATGTTTCTTTTAGTAGAACTCACATAAGGATGATTTATACCGAGGATGCTTCAATTATCATAAGGAATACAAAGTTTCCTGACATGTTCACTGAAGAGGAGAAGCCCGCGGAGCTTGGTCTTGATAATATTAGTGAGCATATAAAAGGGATAGGAGAAATTCCTGAAGGTGGCAGGTACATTATAAGAAATAACTATTTTGGAAGAAACAAGGGTCATAACGATGTAATCGATGTCGATAGTGGGTGGAGACCTGATCCAATAGTTCAAATTATAGGCAACTATTTTGCAGGTGCAGGCGATGAACTGTGTGATCTTGGAGGAGATGTTTATTTATCAGAAAATGTATTTCTTAATGTTTTTAAGGATGATGAAACCTCAGATAGAGGTTATGCCAATGCAATCTCTACAGGAGATGTTGGTCCTGGGGCTACTTTCTCTATATCCAGAAATATCTTTTCTGATGTTGATCATGCTATCAGCTTAAAAATCGAGAGTGCTGCTATTTTTGAGAATAATACCGTTTATAAAATCCATCCCGATTTTGATGATAGGTTTGATAATCCGAGCGTTGCGTCTGTAGTAAATCTATTCATACCCACAGATACTGATTCTCGAGCCACTCACGGAAAAGGAGCGTATCTTACTGACAATATTCTAGTCACTCCGAGAGTCTTTAGTGGCGCGGATGATGCTAAAGAACCACCGTATCCAGTAACGCCATTGGAATTGGTTCAAAACCTATTTGATCCGCAGTTATCAGATTTAGATATAGGAAGGAATCATGAAGGTGTGAGCGTTTTGGATCTGGGGGAGAAAAACACAATTGATCTTCCGTTATTTACTGATCCTGAGTCCCAAGACTTCAGGTTGCATCCTGCGTCCCCTGCAAGAGGTTCTGGAAGATTTGGTCAAGACCTAGGGGCCTTGGTTCCTTCTGGAATATTTATATCTGGAGAGCCCCCATCAGTTACAACAGATCAAGAAGCTGTACTGATGGTTGGGGGTCCGGGATACTTTGCTTATCGTTGGAGATTTAAAGATGCAGAATGGAGTGAGGTAATTGAAATAGGGGATGGTTTTAATCCACTTGGCTCCACTGTTCGCAGCGGGAAGATACTGTTAAAAGATCTGTTGCCGGGTATTTATGCGGTTGAAGTTTTTGGACAAGATTTTGCGGGGAATTGGCAGGAAGCACCAACTCAATCAGAACAATGGGAGATAGTCGAATCCTATCCCGACAGACTTGTTCTGAATGAGGTTTTAATTTTGAATGAAGGAGCCTATGAATCTGATGGCGGTAATCCTTCATATATTGAACTATTCAATTCAAGCCCTAAGGCGATTAGCTTGGATGGTTATTATGTCAGTTCATCGATCGGTGGTGATTCACGTATAGATCTTGACCAAATTACTGAGATTGAAGCGTGGAGTTATTTGGTAATTGAGATTAATTCTTCTAACGATTCTATAGATATAAATAAGGAAGGAGGTTCGTTCTATTTATTTGATTCAGATGAGATATTAGATTCGATTGATTATGGTTACCAGGCAGCCAATTACTCCATTGGTAGATATGGAAGGGATTCTTTGTGGGTGCTAAATGTTCCAACTCCTGGGGTAGAGAATAGGGAGGTGATGAATGGTGATTCTTCTGGTCTTAGGATAAGTGAATGGCTTGCTAATCCAGGGCCATTAAATGGGAGTGAATTTATTGAATTGGTTAACAATTCATCATTTCCCGTCACGTTAACAGGAATCAGTCTTTCTGACTCTCAAGCGCAGGGTGAAAATTCGATGGTACTTCCTGAATTAAGTTTTATTGCTCCAAATCATTATGTAACTATTAAACCTAAGGGATTTAAGCTTTCTACTGACTTGGATCAAATTGTGCTCACGGATAGAGATGGTTCACTTCTAGATGATGTTATATATGGCCCACAGATCGAAGGATTATCAGAAGGGAAGATTGTAGGAAGTGATTCCTATCAGAAATTCATAGTGCCTACTCCGGGTGTTGAGCAGCCAGTAAAAGGATCAGATGAGTATTTGGAATATGAGAGGTTGTTGGAAATTTATAACTCTCTTAGGATAATAGAAATTATGTACAACCCTCTGGGTGGATCTGAGTACGAGTTCATTGAGTTACAGAATGTTGGAGATGAAACATTAAATCTAAATGGAATTAGTTTTGTAAAAGGCATTGAGTATACCTTTGACGAAATATTGCTTTCACCTAAGGAGTCAGTGGTTCTTGCGTCTAATTTAAATGCGTTCACTTCTAGATATGGTGAGGCAAACCATTTAATTGATGAGTATGCAGGAAAATTAAATAATGGAGGCGAAGAATTAATTCTTCAGTTACCAGATCCTTATCGATTTAATATGGTTAGATTTTCATTTAATGATCAATGGTACAGCCAAACGGATGGTGAAGGGCATTCATTAGAGTTGAGGAATTTAACGATTAATCCTTCCGATTATAATTCTAGGGAATCTTGGATAATCGGTAGCTATCTTGGGAGTCCGCATGGAATAATTTTGGAGGAGACTTATAAAATGTGGTCTGACGATAATAAGGTTGGACTTCCATATGGTGACGATGACGGAGACGGATTAATCAACGCTTTAGAATATGTTCTTGGAGGGGGAGTTGAAGGATTTGATCAAATTGAGTTGCCGCGATTTGACATTGAGATGAATGCAATGATATGGGAAGTTGGCACGAGGTTGGCCGCAAATGACTACAGAGTTATTTTTGAGTATTCTGATGACCTGAAGCAATGGAATGAGGTGCCTTCTGATCAAGTCAAAATTGGATCTCTAATGAGGAAAAATTTAATTAGGTTACCGTCAATTTCTCAAAAGGCATTTTTGCGCTTAAGATTAGATAGCAGTTTTGAATAGAAGATTGTTAAGCAATGACCAGAAGTAAGTCACCGGTGTCAACATTGTCGCCTGAAGAGACTTCAATTGTTTCTACGGTTCCAGAGTGAGGAGAGGGCACTGTAGTGTACATCTTCATTGCTTCTAATGTTAATAGAGGGTCACCTTCATCGACTTTATTGCCTATGCTGACATTGAGTTCAGCGACGAGGCCAGGCATTGGTGCTCCAATCTGACTTAGGTCAGCTTTATCAGCTTTTTTTCGAGATTTTGCAGTAGGAGTAAGAGTTCTGTCCGTGATTAAGGCATGTCGTGATGATCCGTTGAGTTCGAAAATCACATTGCGATTTGCGTTCTCGTCAGGTTCACCCACATTGATAAGTTTGACGAACAGTGTTTTCCCGACTTCGATATCTATGCTGATTTCTTCACCAATTTGTGCGCCATAAAAATATGCTGGCGTAGGCAATACGCTGAGGTCACTAAATTGGTTGTTGCTCGCTATAAAATCGAGAAAGACCTGTGGATACATTAAATAACTCCAAATCTCATCTTCGGTTGGGGTTCGATTTATTAGAGCTTTCAAATCTTCCCTTATTTCATCAAGATTTACTTGATTTGCATGGTCGCCAGGTCTGTCAGTTATTGGGTCTTTATCTCCTAAGATTACTTTTTGGACGTCTGCAGGCCAACCGCCGATAGGTTGACCCAATCCACCTCCGAGCATATCAACAACAGATTCTGGAAATGCTGTCCCTTTAGGAAGGTTGACTACATCAGCGGGGGTGATGCCTTGTGTTACTAAAAACATTGTCATATCACCAACGACTTTGCTGGAAGGTGTTACTTTAACAATGTCTCCAAAGAGATCATTTACTTCCGCATAACATTGCGCTATTTCCGGCCAGCGGGATCCTAAGCCCATGGCTTCTGCTTGTTCTTTGAGGTTGGTGAATTGCCCTCCTGGCATTTCGTGTAAATAGACTTCAGCAGTGCCATGAGGTGGAGATGTATCAAATGGGAAGTAATATTTCCTAATTCCCTCCCAATAATCTGAGAATTCATCTAGTGCGCGGAGATTTAGTGAGGATTCTCTTTCAGTATTTTCTAATGCGGCAACAATTGAATTTAGACATGGCTGGCTGGTTGATCCAGACATTGAAGAAAGGGCTGCGTCAGCTATGTCAACTCCAGCTTCAGATGCTTTCAATATTGATGAGGCATTGATGCCGCTCGTGTCGTGTGTATGGAAATGTATCGGGAGGCCTACTTCTTCTTTGAGTGTTCGTACTAGCTTTTCTGCAGCGTATGGGCGGCAAAGACCTGCCATATCTTTAATGCATAAAATGTGTGCTCCCATGAGCTTTAATTCGTGGGCTAAATCAACGTAATATTTTAATGAATATTTGTCCCTTTTTTCATCTAGGATGTCGCCAGTATAGCAAATTGCAGCTTCACAAATTGAGCTTTCAGTCTCGCGGACCGCTTCAATGGCCGCTTTCATGTTTGGAATGTAGTTGAGTGAATCAAAGACTCGAAATATATCCATTCCTCGTTTCGCTGCATGATGGACAAAACCTTTCACGACGTTGTCGGGATAATTTGAATATCCAACGGCATTGGATCCGCGGAATAGCATTTGGAAAAGAATGTTGGGAACCTTCTCTCTCAATTGCGTGAGTCTTTGCCAAGGGTCCTCTTTTAGAAATCTCATTGAGGAGTCAAATGTGGCTCCTCCCCACATCTCAAGCGAAAAAAGTGAAGGGGTTTTTCTTGCGATTGCATCCGCTATGGCAAGCATGTCATAGCTTCTTACTCGCGTTGCCAATAATGATTGATGAGCGTCGCGGAGAGTCGTGTCGGTAATTAGGAGTTCTTTCTGTTCTAATATCCACTCTGAGAACTTTTCAGGACCAAGCTCGCTGAGGAGATCCTTTGTTCCCTTGGGTCTTTGTTCCTTTAGATCTGCATCGGGGAGCCTTACTTGTTCTAGTGTTTTTGAAGGGGTCTGATCTTTAGCATTGGGGTTACCGTTAACGATCACATCGCCTAGAAAATTGAGAAGTTTTGTAGCTCGGTCCTTCCTGGGCTTGAAGTCAAATAGGGAGGGGGTCGTATCAATTAGTCTTGTCGTAGCATTACCTGAACTGAATTTATCATTGCTAATGACGTTTAAAAGAAAAGGTATGTTTGTTTTAACGCCACGTATTCTAAATTCTCTCAAAGCTCTTCTGACTCTTTGTATTGCAATATCAAATGTAGGTGCATGCGTCGTAAGCTTGACTAACAGTGAGTCATAAAATGGCGTTACTGTGGCTCCAGTGGTTCCAAGGCCGCCATCAAGTCTGATCCCATGCCCCGAAGCGGATCGGTAGGTTAGAATTTTGCCTGTGTCAGGTGTAAATTTGTTTTCTGGGTCCTCCGTTGTGATTCGGCATTGAACTGCTACCCCATTTCTATCAATGTTTTCTTGGCTTGGCATGGCGATCTCTTTGGAGTGCATTTCATGTCCCTGAGCGATCAATATTTGAGTTCTGACAATGTCTATATTTGTGATTTCTTCAGTGACCGTATGCTCTACTTGAATTCTGGGATTCATTTCAATGAAGAACCATTTCTGAGAATCTATATCTATTAAGAACTCTACAGTCCCCGCATTATCGTATTTGATGGATTCTGCAATTTTTACTGCGGCTTCGCACAGGTCTGTTCTGATTCTATCAGAAATATTAATTGAAGGTGCAATCTCAATGACCTTTTGATGTCTCCTTTGAACGGAGCAATCTCGTTCATGGAGGTGAACCACATTTCCGTGCTGGTCACCGATGATTTGTACTTCTATGTGTTTAGCATTTTTGACGAAACGTTCCAAGAAAACTGAATCATCTCCAAAAGCATTTAGGGCTTCTGTCTGAGCTTCATTAAGGAGGTCCGGCAATGATTTCTCATCATTTACAACTCGCATTCCTCTGCCTCCGCCACCAAATGCAGCTTTAATTATTAATGGGAATCCTATCTCTCGAGCAATTTCGAGGGCCTCATCCTTATCCTTAATGGGATTAGGATTTCCTGCAAGAGTTGGGATGCCTAGTATTGCTGCTTGTTTTCTAGCTGCAATCTTATCGCCCATTCCTGCGAGTACTTCGGATCTAGGACCAACAAAAATAATATCATTTTCTTCACACTTTTTAGCAAATTCAGCATTTTCAGATAAAAATCCATACCCAGGATGAATGGCATCTACATTACGCTCTTTGGCGATAGAAATAATTCCCTCAATATCTAAGTAAGCACCTACAGGTCCTTTCTCTTTGCGTAATTTATAGGCTTCATCAGCTTTAAATCGATGTACGCAAAAGCGATCCTCTTCAGCAAATATAGCGACTGTGTTGAGACCAAGCTCTGTGGCGCCTCTGAATATCCGTGTTGCTATCTCGCTTCGGTTCGCAGCTAATAGTTTTTTTATCGGCCGGCGTTTTACTTCTGTGGCGTCGGACATTTAATTTTATTAAGGATATGTACCAAGTTTTCTTCAATTTAATACTTGAAGGAAACAGTAGGTGATTATTGTTTATTAAACAATTCTGGGAGTGATTGCTACCACTTCCAGAAATTTATATGCTAGTGTATAATTTTAAACAGATTCGGGAATTCTAAATCCTTCCCTATAATCACCTTTTACTAGCTTATTGGCTTGTTCAGAAAGATCTCCGGTGAATTGTTCTTTGTCAGGGTCAAAATTCAAGAGCGGACCCAAAGTTGTTTGTGTCTTCTCTATGTTGATACCGTTGTTCTCAAGGTGTTGAGCGAATCTGTTGAATACTTCTTCTTTCATCTTATCGCCTTTCAAGGATTCCTTGCAGGCTTGAGATGTTGAGTTTTTGCCAATGTAATAAGAAATATTGGCCATATGACCTAGAGCAGCAGAAATGTGACCAGTGTGAGCAGAAAGTTCATGTTCATGCTTGCCTTCCTTTATGCCTTCTTCAATTGAAGCTATCCAGTTTTCAAAATGGCCACGGCCATTTGTGATTCCGAATTTCTTAATGCTTTTTCCTTTGTTATCGTATGCTTTGGATTCACTGATGTAGCCACCTTCAAACTCAATGACATTTCCTACTCTAGCCCCTTTATAATTGGACATGCCTTTGCCCCAATCGAGTCCTTTTTCAGGGAGTCCACGCACTTCAAAAATCAATGGTACTGGCTTGTAGTCAAAAAATGCGATTTGCGTATTTGCAGTGTCGCCATCATCGTCATATCCAAACCTTCCGCCAATACTTAGTACGGTAGGGGCACATTTTTCCTGACCTAATGCCCATCTAGCTACATCCATTTGGTGTGGGCCTTGGTTACCAATGTCTCCGTTGCCGTATTGGCGTTGCCAATGCCAATCATAATGGAATCGATCGCGTCTGATTGGTAAGATTTGTCTAGGTCCGGACCATAAATCGTAATTGATTTCTGCTGGTGGCTGTTTGGGTTCTTGTACTTTGCCGATGCTCTTTCTGGGTTTATAGCAAAAGCCTCTGCTCACGATCATCTCTCCTAAAGGCTTGTCTTTTATCCACTCAATTACTTCACGCCATCCTGAATCTGAGCGGCGTTGCATTCCGTGTTGAACAATAACTCCTTTTTTGCCGTATTTAACTGATGTTTCGACTAACTTTCGCCCTTCCCATATATTATGTGAAACTGGCTTTTCAACATATACATGTTTACCATTTTGAGCGGCCAGGATTGCAATCAATGAATGCAGATGATTGGGTGTTGCAATCATAACTGCGTCAATATTCTTATCAGCACATAGTTCCCTATAGTCTTCGTATTGTTTGGGCTTTGATCCTTGCTTATCCTTTACCCGATTTGCATTAGCTTCATTGCGTTTATAATCAGCATCACATACGCCCGTTACCCTGACTTTTCCGTTACCTAGGCAGGCATTAACGTGTCCTCCACCGCGTCCCCCGACGCCGATTACAGCGACCCGAACATCACTATTGGCTCCTTTCACTTTGGCTTTTGCAGGAAGACTGCAGAAGGTGCTTGTTCCGGCAGCGCCGTACAGCGAGCCTTTGATAAATTTTCTACGGGTAGGTTGTTTCATGTGATTGATTATTACTTAACAAATTAAATTATAGTATGCCATAAAAACTCTCAAGTCATTGATCTATCGAGATCGTGGAATATTAGTTATATTGATATCAAGGATATATTAAATTTTAATTAGAATTATTAAATCAATAATTGAATTTATTCGGTTCCTTGGCCAGTTGACTAGAAAGTGCATCGATATTCTGACTGTGCCAACTTTGGCAAGGTAACCGAATTTCAAAATCATTGGTTCACATACCAAACAATTGGGTTCGCATTTTTTATTAGGGGTAGTTTACTAGAATGATGACTAAAGGATTAAGGTTAATCGTTTTTATCGCAATAACTGTTGTTCAAGCTGAACTTCTTTATGGGGCATTGCCGAATGTGATTTTAGTTATGGCCGATGACCTTGGTATAGGTGACGTAACTCCAACGAATTCCAATTCAAAAATAAAGACCCCTCATTTGCAAAAGATGGCAAACGAAGGGATGACTTTCTTGGATGCTCATTCGCCGAGTTCAGTTTGCACGCCAACTCGTTATGGTCTTTTAACGGGCCGTTACTGCTGGAGAACAAGAATAGCTCGCGGAGTTTTAAATGGTAGGAGTGAACATTTAATACCAAAAGACCGAGCAACATTGGGGCATCTTATGAAAGGTGCGGATTACAATACGGCCATGATTGGCAAGTGGCACTTGGGTTGGGATTGGGCAAAGAAGAATAATAAGATTGATTTCACTCAACCCGTAAAGAATGGGCCTGATATAAATGGTTTTGATTACTACTATGGCCATTGCGGTTCATTGGATATGCCACCCTATGTTTGGGTTGATACGGGCAAAATAACGGCGCAGCCAAACAGGGATGAGGGAGTAGCGAAATCTCAAGACAGATACGGGTGGTACAGAAAAGGACCAATAGGCGCTGACTTTAAAATTAATGAGGTCCTTCCTCACCTGTTTGAAAAGTCATTTAATTATATAGAAAATCATTCAGCTGAAGCAAAAAAGGATCAACGGTTCTTTGTGTACTTGCCATTGCCAGCACCGCACACTCCTATTGTTCCAGTGCCTCCATTCAAGGGAGCAAGCGGGTTAAACCCTTATGCTGATTTTGTTATGCAAATTGATTATCACATGGGCGAACTGTTCAAGGTTCTTCGTAAAACACAATTAGATGAAAACACTATTGTGATTTTCACCAGTGATAACGGGTGTTCTCCTGAGGCTAATTTTAAATTATTGAAAGATAAAGGGCATGATCCGAGTGGCGGATTCCGCGGGCACAAAGCTGATATATATGAAGGAGGGCACCGAGTACCATTGGTCGTGAGATGGCCAGGTCGTATAGATGGGGGAACATTTAATAAGTCTACTGTTTCTTTAACTGATATATATAAAACCCTAGAAGAGCTTTCCGGACAGAAAAACAAAACAAAAGGGGGAGAGGATGGTTTTAGCCTTGTGCCGTTATTAAATGGGGCAAAATCAAATGATCGTAAATCTATTATCAATCATTCAATCGGTGGCTCATTTGCTATAAGGGTAGGGGATTGGAAATTGTGCCTTTCAAGTGGAAGCGGTGGGTGGAGTGCTCCTAGAGAGTCTGACGCAAAAAAGAAAGGGCTTCCCAGTATGCAGCTCTTTAACTTGAAAGATGATCCAATGGAAAAAAACAACTTAGTTGGCATTCACACTACTAAGGTTGCTTCACTGTTACAATTACTTGAATCTCAAGTTGAGAGAGGCAGATCTACGCCTGGAGCACAACTTTCGAATGATAGGAAAATAACGTTCTTACCGAAAAAATAGAAACTTACTGACGAGGATTAGAGTCGCTGGTATCGTGATTCAATGAAAAGTGACCTGATGTTAACTCAAAAGACTGGTCAATTGCTTGGGTAATATAATCTTTTGATTTCAATATTGAGTCATGAAGGGTAAGGCCTTTTGCCATGCAGGCGCAAATAGATGCTGAATAGGTGCAGCCTGTTCCATGCGCGGGTGTTTTTTTTGAAAATGGTTTTGAAAAGTTTTTAATTCCTGAGTCATCGACTAAGAAATCAGTGGCGTCAGTTGATTTAAAGTGGCCGCCTTTAAGCAATACGGAGGTTTTATATTTTTCATATAAGAGATTAGCGCACTCCGATGGATTTTTTATGTCTTCAGATTCAATTCCAAGTAGGATTGCTGCTTCAGATAAGTTAGGCGTATACAGGGTTGATCTTGGTATGAGCTCTTCAATATAAAGTGCTAAAGCGTCACGATTTAACAATTGTGTTCCGCTAGTGGAAACCATGACAGGATCAACTACAAGCGGAGCTTGAATGTGATAATTGTCTAAGGATGATAATAGAACCTTAATTAAATCCGATGAAAATAGGAGGCCTGTTTTTATTGCCGATATTTTATATTCACTGAATAAAACATCGACTTGAGTTTTAAGTGCGCTGATGCTGACAGGTTCTATATTTAGTACTTTACCAGGAACCTGTGAGGTTACGCAAGTGATCGCTGTTAAACCATAAACTCCGAACGAGTGGAATGTTTTTATATCGGCTTGGATCCCAGCCCCTCCAGACGGATCTGACCCTGCTATGCTGAGAACAATTGGCTTCGATTGTGAGGGTGGCAACATATGTTTTTTGATGCTTCCAAGTTTTAATTTGTTTGATTAGTTTAAAGTAAATAAACCCATATCTATTTTAATTGGAAATCATAGAACTTTCAGGACTGGACGTCATTATTGATGATGTCATTTATATGCCAAGCCTAGAAGCTCCGGCTGACAAACCGCATCCATTTGTTTATTTTGTTACAATTAAAAATAATTCTGATACAGCAGTCAAAATATGTGGAAGGAAATGGGTCATTACTCTCCTAAATGGTGATAAAACTATAGTTGAGGGTGATGGTGTTGTTGGGCAATTTCCCAAGATTAGTACTGGGGAAAACTTTAGCTACAATAGTTATCACGTAGTGGATTCTGATTGTGTTGTCGATGGCTCATTTTTTGGTGAAACTGATACAGGGGTTCCTGTTTTTACTCGTATACCAAGCTTTGAGTTGGATGTTCCTAAGTGGACGTGAGTATATCTTGATTATTCAGTTATTAGTAAATCAACTGACATGTCATGAGTTTCTGTTCGCATTGTAGCTAGTACTTGCAAATTGAAAGCAACTCCAATCTTAAGTGTTTGCGATAAAGGATTATCAAGGAATTTATCATAAAAGCCACCGCCTCGACCAAGCCTTTTTCCGTCATGGGTGAATCCAATACCTGGAACTAAAATAAAATCAATTTCCGTCGGGCTGATTTTATTATTGGAAGTCACAGGTTCTAATATTCCCATGGAAGAACGAATTAAATTCTCCGTTTTACTTACTTCGTAACTTTCAATATGATCTCCCTCAACTTTAGGTAGGCACACTCGGAAATTTGATTTGAGCCAATGTTGTATGGTAGGTAGAATGTCTGGTTCTGATGGAAGTGGGTAGTAACAAAGGACAGTGGAATGGTCTCTGACCAGTTTTATAAGTTTATTTGATATAGCTTCGCTAGCTTTGCGTTTAATTTCAGGGTCTAGAGTGTCGATGCCTTTGATGATGGTTTTTCGGAGTGTTTCTTTTTCAGTTCTTATTGATTTACGATGCATTGAATCGCTCATTTATCTTCTGTTTTAGTGTTGGCGCTTTCTTTGGTGAAAGCTGAAATGAAAATAAGTGAGGCTGCTACACATATGCATGAATCCGCAACATTGAATGAGGGCCAATGGCTGTTTCCAACATAGAAATCTAAAAAATCTACAACATAACCATGAAGGATCCGGTCAGTAACGTTGCCTGCAACTCCAGCTGTTATAAGTGCAACTGCAAATTGATTTAGTTTTCCGGGGAAGTGTCCTCGTATCCAGAAAAATATAATACCCAAAAATGCGAGCAAAGATATTATCGCAAAAATTATATTTGAGCCATCACCATCATTAAATTTACCAAAAGCTATACCAGTGTTATGAACTCTTACTAAGTTAAAAAAATCAGGTATGACTGTTTTTTGGTCTCCTAGTACGAAATTATTTAAGACGAGTATTTTTGTTAATTGGTCGAGAAAAAATAACGGAATCGTTAGTTTGTATAGCAAGCTCATGTCTTGTTGATTTAAAAGTAAATATATTAATGTATTCCATTTATAAGGGCAGCCCCTTATTTACAAGTATTATCAGTTATGCCTGATTTATTAATTGAAGAAGAACTAATTAAAAAGGGTCATGAATATATAGCCGGAATTGATGAGGCCGGTAGGGGCCCATTGGCTGGCCCTGTTGTCGCTGCTGCAGTCATTTTGCCAAGAGTTTATGCTTCTGATGTTCTTAATGATTCAAAAAAAATGAGCCCTAAGCTCAGAGAGAAACTTTATGAAGAGCTTACGAATCCTCGGTCTGGCGTTGTTTGGAGTTTTTCTGTTATCAATCATGAAATAATTGATGAGATTAATATTCTTAACGCGACTTATAGAGCGATGTCAGAATCTGCGTTGAGCCTTGAGCGAGAGCCCTCCTTTGCTATAATTGATGGGAAGCCTGTGAAGGGGTTTCCTTACCCATATCAATCAGTTATTAAAGGTGATGAGAAGTGTTTGTCGATTGCTGCAGCTAGTATCATTGCTAAAGTGGAGCGTGATCGACTGATGTTAAAATATGCTGAAGAATATCCGCAATATGGGTTTGATCGACATAAAGGGTATGGGACTAAGTTACATTTGGATGCTCTTAAAGAATTTGGAGCATGTCCAATTCATCGACAATCCTTTGCTCCTGTTAGAAAGGCTCAGGGATTAAGTTAATTGTTTTCTGTTTATGGCCGTTGCTTGTGCCAGTCGGTGGCTTTTTCAAAAGCGTCGGAAACTTTTAAAATCGTAGCTTCTTGAAGGGCCGGCCCAAGTATTTGCAATCCAATAGGCAATCTATTAGCGGCATCTTCTGTGGCGAATCCACAAGGAGTACTAATTCCACATATGCCTGCTAAATTTGCTGCGATGGTGAAAATATCGGCAAGATACATTTGAAGCGGATCGTTGCACATTTCTCCAATTTTGAAAGCTGGAGTCGGAGCCGTAGGTGAAACGATGACGTCAACTTTTTCAAAAGCTTTGGTAAAGTCATTTCTTATTAGGGTCCTTACTTTTTGAGCCTTTACATAATATGCGTCATTGTAACCTGAGCTGAGGACGTAAGTTCCAAGGATAATACGCCTTTTGACTTCTTCTCCAAAACCTTGAGCTCTGGATTTTCGATAATGTTCGATGATGTTTGTTGGATCAGAGGCTCTATTTCCATACCTTACGGCATCGAAACGTGCCAGATTGGCTGAGGCTTCAGCTGTTGCAATTATGTAGTAAGTTGATACTGCGAATTCAGTATGAGGTAATGATATGTCAATAATTTCTGCGCCTAGCTCTCTAAGTGTTTCTATTCCTTTATGAATGCTCGAAAGAACCTCTGAGTTGATTCCGTCAGTAAAATATTCTTTAGGCATTCCTATCCGAAGACCTTTAATTTCGCCGTTCATGGATTCCAGATAATTTGGAACATCAGAATCAAGTGATGTTGAGTCTAGAGGATCCTTTCCGGCTATTGCATTAAGGATAATGGCGGCATCTTCACTGGTTTTAGTGACAGGTCCGATCTGATCAAGAGATGAGGCAAAAGCCACGAGGCCATAACGTGAAACTCTGCCATAACTAGGTTTTAAGCCGACAGTTCCACAAAATGATGAGGGCTGTCTGATTGACCCTCCAGTATCTGAACCAAGTGAGGCAATTGCAGTGTCATTAGCTACAGAGGCAGCCGATCCACCGCTGCTGCCACCGGGAATTCTTTTCAAGTCCCAGGGATTCCTTGTGATTTGGATTCCTGAATTTTCAGTTGATGAACCCATCGCGAATTCATCCATGTTGACCCTACCGAGCGGTATAGCTCCGGCTTCTTTTAACTTTTTTATAACAGTGGCATCATAGGTTGATACGTATGAATCTTTAAGGATTTTAGAGCCACATGAACATGGTTGTCCTTCAACGTTAATTAGGTCCTTTATTGATATAGGTATGCCTCCTAGGGGTTTGGAGATGTCTGCATCTTTTGCGCTTTTGATTGCCTCTTCAGCGTTGATAGATAAATAGGCTCCTACTTGGGAGTCTTTGTTATTAATCGATTCTATGACATCATTTACAATGTCAACTGGTGAAATGTGCCCAGTTTTAAGATCGTTTTGTAATTGTCTTATGGTAAGAGCGGCAAGGGATGTGCTCATGATTGAACGACTCGAGTGACCTTAAATTGATTGTTGCTAGTCATTGGCGCATTAAGAAGAGCTGTGTCAGTACCGAATCCTGGTCTATTAACATCATCCCTCATGACATCGTATACTGGAGAGGCATGGGCCATAGGCTCGATCGAATCGGTCTCAAGACTTTCAAGTTGCTTGACGAAATCAATGACTTTGTTGAGCTGTTCTGAAAATCGCTCGCTTTCGTCTTGTGTTAACTCGAGGCGGGCAAGATCTGCAACGTAATTAACATCTATACTTTTATCTTGCATTTATATGAAAGAATTAGCCGATAGAGTCTAAAAGGCTAGGAAAAATCTTAACTATAGAGCGATATATAATAAATAAGTTACAGTCCCAAAAAGAAGTAAAGCAAAGACAAATGTGATGAAGTTTTTTAAAGTAGTAGATCTTAATTCAGCTATTTGAGTTCTGCTTAAGCGAGGATTGTTGTCTGTGGTTATAACCTTATGTTCGTGGTAAGCTGATTTAGGTGAATCATCTATTAATGACTCTAACTCTTTAATTCTTAGATTAAGGTCAGCTTGTTTGCGACTGAGTTTTTCCGATAACTTACTAGAATTCAAGGTTTCAGCATCTGAGTTAACTTTAGTCACACTATCTGATGTTAAAGGGTTATATAGTTTTACTTACGCTACATAAGTAAAAACTTGTAGGCAAGAAATGCTACCGTAGCAAAAACTATTAAAGGTAGGGAAAAAGCAAATCCACTTCTAAACCAATAAAGAAAGTTTGTTGGAGACTTAGAGGAGGTTTTTAAATTAGAGGAGGATTCATTGCCAGCTAATTGGTCTGAAGAATTAAGGCTGTCCAAGTGTTTTAGAGTTCGAACATACTCTTCGCGGGCGTCATCGATTACATTACCTGCGATTTCAAGCTGTGAATGTAGCTCTGAATGGGTTGAATCATCTGGGCTTAGGGATGATATTTCTTCTAAAGTTCTATTGAAAATTGACTGAGCTCTCGTGTATTGAAGTATTCTTTGTTCTGCATCTAATCTTTCACGTTCTAGTAAAGTTATTGCATGCTGTAGATTGTCTGTCATTTCAACCTTGCCACGATTGAATGAGCTTTGCATTTGTCTCAAATGCTCAAGTTCAGTTTTTTGTTTTTCGATTTCTTCCTCTTGTTTTTTGAGTTCTTTAAGTTGCAGTTGAGCGCTTGCGAGCTGCTCATCGAATTCTAAACTGGATACCCTTTGAGATTCTTCAGTTATTGAAGAGTCTAATGAGCCATTGGGTTCAAGTTCGAGGAAATTAGGATCCTCATAAATTGCATTGTAGTTACCTCTATCCATTCGTATGTATTGACTTTAGATAATGTAACTGAAATCTATTAAATTTCTATTTATATTATAGGTATCTTAAATATCTTAAGTTTCTTGTCTTTTTTAAGGCAATTTTTAAATGAATGAAGCTAATGATGACTGTTAATGCTAAAGAAAATAAGAGAGCAACTGTTGTCGCGATCCCTTCAGTGTATGTCGATAAGATTCCTGTTTTAGATAATTTTACAGCTACTGGGAAAGTTAAAAATGCAATGATTGAGAGGATGTAAAGAAAGCTAACTATTAGGCACAGGGTGCCACCAAATCCTGATACGATTTTCGCGGGATTAGTTTCACGATTATTTGGGAATATTGTTCCAAGGGAAATTGCAATTGAGTTGAGTCCGACACAAATGAGGATTATTGCGATGGAGTATAGTATGGTGAGTTCTATGCTCATCTTTAAGAGCATGCTCGAAAGGAACATTAGTATTGCGGTTATGGATCCGGTGATGCAGCAAGATGTAACAAATTTCTGTATCAAAATATTTTCTATTGGAATTGGGCACATGGATAATATCCATAATCTTTTTCCTTCTAAGCTGAATTGGGGGAAGACGAATCTTGTTGTTAATGTAGAGAGAGCAAGGGAGCAGACTCCAAGATTAAGTAATGAAATTATTTCTATCCAGAATGGGGTTTGATAATCAACCCCCATGTTCCGTACATTAAGAACGTAAAGAAAAAGCAAACTAAAAACGACAGTGACCTGTACCCATTGTGAAGGATCTCTTCGAAACGTTAGAAGATCCTTTTGCGCTAATGCTCTATAAGCAATTTTGGGTTTCAAATGGCCTAAAACGGAATTTCTCCGAGATTTAATGTGTATTGGATTGCTTTCATTAATACCTTTTTTACTTCTTTTTTTCCAAGATGAGTGAGCATTTCTTCTCATGCTTAAACTCAGTCCTGAATGGTAAAAGCGCCAGGTTATATAAAATGTTATCCATAAACCTATCCCAGCATGCGAAGCCATAAGCATAGCATACTGCATTGAATTGCTGCTAAATTGTCTAGTCCATCCTGCTAGGGCATTACTCATCCATGTGCTTGGTATAAGTGGGTTAACGCTTAATTCAGTATGTCTTAGTACGTGATTGACGGTGTTGAAGATGCTGTTTTTTAGTGGTGGAGGTTCCACGGGTGGAGTCATCAGGGAAATTGAAATTATTATTGCTCCGTAGATAAAGCCAGCAATTAAGAATGCTGAGAGCCAACGTTTAAAATATCTTACAGATAAAACTACAATCAGCCCTGCTATTGAGGCTGGAATGATTACAAATGGGAAAGAGGCAAGGCTCGCGCCAATGTAGAAGGAGATAGGCGCAGACTTTATACTGCCGTATGCACACAATAGAGGTGCGCTAATAATGATAAAGCCCCAACTAGACAAGGTCATTGTTTCGATGAATTTCCAGAAATATATAGACTGGTTGCTAATTGGTAATGAATGAAGCCACCGAGCTTCTTTGCTCCTGTAGAGCGCGGCATAACCAATTGCTGCATTAGAAAAAACAAGCATTAAAAAGATAAAAAAAAACAGTAGGTAATAAATTCTCTCAGAAAGGATTGGCCCCAGTCCTGGAAACTTTTCAATATATCCTAGACCGCCTTTAAACATGAGGTAGCCGATGGTGATATAGCCGATGATGAAGCACGTTATGGTTAAAACCATCAGTTTAGATGATTTTAAAAGTGAGAGGAGCCTTTGCTGGTTTATGCGGATATTGGCTCTGGCGAGGATTCTGAAATGATATGCAAAATTGGATCTTGGCGATTCTGTGATTTGCATTTTACCAAGAAGGTAGGACTTCAAATGAATAGCCCTTAAGGTAAGATGTTTCAGGAATCAGAGGATTCACTGGATGGTCAGCTCTTTGGTTGTATTCTGCTATTAGGCGAAGGTTTCTTTTTGAATCAACTGATGCACTTTTGATCATGTCTAGAAAGGCTCGATCAGATACATGGTGTGAACAGGTGAATGTAGTCAGAATGCCACCTGGTTGTAAAATTTTTAAAGATCTTAGATGTATTTCTTTATAACCACGCATCGCATCTGATAAAGATTTTTTATTCCGCGTAAATGAAGGTGGATCAAGTATTATTAAATCGAAATTACGTCCTTCTGAGTCATATTTTTTGAGTTCATCAAAAACATTACCTTGTAGCCAATTGATATTTTTTGCTCCTGATTTATCGGCGTTGATTTCCGCGGCTTGAATTGCTCGTTCACTTATATCAATTGCTGTGACTGAAGTGGCACCATTTAAGGAGCAGTTAAGTGCGAATCCTCCCTGATTAGTGAAACAGTCTAAGACATTCTTTTCATGAGCTAATTCTGCAATTTTTTTGTAATTATCTAACTGATCTAGGTAAAGTCCTGTTTTTTGGCCAGATAATAAGTCGATAGTGAAACAGATTTTGTTATGGGTAAGGTGGAAGGTGTCAGGTTCGGTACCTCTAAGTATCTTTGTTTCTTGATCGAGTCCTTCTGCGATTCGGCTAGGCGAATCATTTCTTGCTATAATGGCTTTTGGTGAAAGTGTCTCCATCACCGCACTAGCAATGATATCAATTCTTAAATCCATAGCTAGAGTCAGAGTTTGTATGACGGCATAATCACCGTACCGATCAATGATTACACCTGGGAGCCCATCGCTCTCGCTCCAAACAATTCTGCAAAGGCTAAGGTCTATGTTAGTCCTGTCAGTTCTCCAACTAATGGCTCGGTTTATTCTTCTAGTGAAGAAGTCAGTATCGAGATCTTGTTTGCGTCGAGAAAATCTTCGAGCAACGATCTGTGATTTAGGGTTATAAATAGCAGACCCTAGTGATCTGTCTCGAAAGTCCTTAAGTGATACCACGTCACCGGGATTAGGATTCCCAAATGTTTTTTTTATTTCACTCGAATACACCCACTCGTGACCATGGAAGATTCGTGCGCGTGGTTTGATGATGAGTCCCGGCATTCCGGTAACTATTCATGCATCATTGCGCTTGGTTCAAGCGGAGACATGACAGGGATTTTAGGTTCAGGGTAGATGAAAGATTTTCCTTCGTAATTTCTAATAACTAGTTTGTTTTCGTCTCGCTCGATGACGTATTCGGGATTAATTGGAACCTTACCGCCACCGCCAGGCGCATCAATAACGAATTGGGGGATGGCGTACCCTGTAGTGTGACCTCGTAATCCTTCAATTATTTCAATCCCTTTAGAGGCTGATGTTCTTAAGTGAGCTGAGCCGGTTATGAGGTCGCACTGGTATAAGTAATATGGGCGTACCCTGCACTGAAGGAGTTTGTGAACGAGAGCCCGCATTGTGGGAATGTCATCATTCACTCCTTTAAGTAATACGCTTTGATTTCCTAAAGGGATTCCTGCATCAGCTAGCCTGCCCAACGCTTCAGCGACTTCTGTAGTGATTTCTCGAGGGTGATTTGAGTGAACGCTCATCCAGAGTGGATGATATTTCTTTAGCATGGAGCACAGTTCCGAAGTTATTCGTTGTGGAAGAAAAATAGGGATTCTAGTTCCGATCCTAATGAATTCAATATGATCAATGGAGCGTAATCTTTTCAGGATTCCTTCTAGTTTGGAGTCAGAGAATAGAAGGGGGTCGCCACCGGAGAGTAAAACGTCTCGGATCGAGGTGTTGTTTTTAAGGTATTCGAATGCCGCTTCATAATTAGTTTCAAATTCTTGATCTCCAGCACCGCTAACTACTCTGCTCCTAGTGCAATATCGGCAGTAACTGGCACAACGATCAGTGACAAGGAAAAGAACGCGATCAGGATACCTGTGAACTAATCCAGGGACTGGCATATGGCTGTCCTCTCCACATGGATCAGTCATTTCTTCAGGGCCCGTTGTTATTTCTTCAATGCTTGGAATGACTTGTCTTCTAATCGGGCAATTATGATCATCAGCGTCAATTAAATTAAAAAAGTAGGGGGTAATGGATAAGGCGAGTTTGTCACCGGATAAAAGCACTCCGCTACGTTCGTCGGAAGTTAAATTAAGGTGCTTTTCTAATCCGTTTAGATTAGTGATCCTATTTTTCAATTGCCATTTGTAATCACTCCAATTTTCCTCAGTGGTTTCTTCATTTTTCCAATAACCTATTCCAGCAGAATTGAATTTCGAATCTTGATGGGTTCTTGAGTTTTTCATTACAAATAACTAGGCCATACTAATTTGTACTAAAACTATGTCAAACTTGGCTAATATTAATTTAAAAGAAAAAAAATATTAAGCATTCTTGACAAAATAGATACGTTTCGATACGAGGATGTATGGTGTTGCATAAGTAGCACCTAATCAAAATGATAGAGCATGTTTTTCAAAATTCTACGTGACATAGCAAAACCTCAGTGGTTTGATATTATTTCTACATTGAAAAAGTCCACAGGCCTTTCAGTTGCAGAATTATCTGAATCGCTGGGAATGAGCTATATGGGTATAAAGCAACATTGTGTGGAATTACACAAAAGGGGATATCTTGATACTTGGAGGCGGCCTAAGGCAGTAGGAAGGCCAGAAAAGGCATACAGGCTAACAAATAAGGCAGAGCCGCTGTTTGTTGAATTAGGTGTTGAGTTTGTCTTAGGCCTATTGAAAAATGTTGATAAGACTTATGGAGTTTCAGCTGCAGAAAAGTTATTATTTGGTTATTTCCATGAAATCGGAGCGAAATACCAGAAGAGAGTTAAGGGTGAAACGCTTTATGATAAAGCGGTGTCTTTTTCAAAGATAAGAGATCTGGAGGGTTGTCTTTCCAGTTGCGAAATCGATTCAGAGGGTTTGATTAAAATAACTGAGTATCATTCTCCCTACAAAAGCATTAGCTCAGAATATCCGATGATTTATCGGATGGAAGAGCAAATGATCGCAAAGCTTCTTGGGGCCAATGTATTTCGCAATGAAGAGGAGGCTTCGGGGCTTCTGAAGTGTGAGTTTAATATTAATTAATTGAGAAGAGCATCAAGATTATCTAAGCAAATTTGGGACCAGGTTTCTAAATTTCCTCTTTCCGTAATCAACTTGTCTTTATTTAAGAATTGGAGATCCTGTATGTTTGATTCTCCTGAACTAATGTCATTTCCAGTAAGGTCAAATAGATGAACAACGCCGATATGAACCATTCCGACTTCATTAGAATCGTCATTTATGAGAGCGACTGCTTTTTGGGTGTAATCACAATTAAGTTCTAGTTCTTCATTTATTTCTCGATCGACCCCAGTCATATACGTGCTTCTTTCTAATGATGATTGTTCTGCATCGTCTTGGTTTATATGGCCTCCAATTCCCACAGAAGACTTGCTAGCCAATCGCTGTTCTCCTGATTTTTTTCCTCTAACATATCTAAGGAGTGTATCTTCGTGCCGGAAGATGGCGTAAGGTATAATTTGTTTGTATCTCGGATCGTCTTCAGCGCTTTCTCTTGGAAGAAAGAAGTTATTTGATGGGTCAAGAAACGAAGGAAGGTATTTGGTTGTATCCAAATTAATGCCCTGGAACGATCCGATTTCGTCAAACAGTTTTCGGGGAATTACTAGTACATTTTCATCTTCATATTTAGCCATTATTTATAATTGATAGCGGTCCGGGCACGAGCTGGCAAGAGGATGCTCAGTTTGTATTATCTTCGTAATCTTTTATTCCTAATAGGGTGGAGTCTCTGACTGGAGTTTTGCTTTGATTTTCAGGGATTGGAATGGGGCTTAGCCATTCGTTTTCTGGAATTTCCCATATTCTCAGCGACCTTTTCCTGTATAGAGGGCCCATCCAAACTTCCGACATAGGCTCAAGTGTATCATCGTTAATTTCCAAATTAAATTGGAATGCATAATGGAAGCGCCCACCTATCAGCTTTCCGTTATCGGATTTCCTTTTCTCACATAAATAAATGATTCCCATTATGTGGTTATCTGTATGGAAATTAATTAGTGGGTAGCGGAATTTCCAGGAGTTTTCATGTTCGGTTTCGATTAATTGTACTGAGTCAGTAACCTTATCTTTGGTCCAATGGAATTTTCCGGAATTCTTAGTGACATAAATTCCATCCATTCGTTCTTTTTTCCAGAAATATTCAGCTGTGTTAGGTGAGCGTTTAATGGCTACTCTAATGAAAAGATTATCGGCTGAAACTTGTGAGTCATAGTTGACTGAATGCCCTTCATTGTTACATAGATCAATATAAAATTCAGCTGTTCTGTAGTTTCCTCCATTATATAAATTGGGGTTACGCTCATCATTTCCTCTATAGAATTTAGATTTAAGGCTTGGATTGCCCTTTGAACGCGAAGGGATCAAAGGTTCTCCGTATTCAAGGAAAGTTGTAGAATGAAGTTTGCTTTCTAATTCTTTATCCTTTGCGTTTATTGAGTGTGATAAGTGAGAATGGAGGACTTCTGCTGTAAGACAGCAGAGCATTAACAATTGTACAGATCTGGGTTTTGAAAATTTCCGAGCACATTTTGTTGTGAAGAGTGAGCTCGGAAACTTTGAGGATACAAATCGAAGTAAAAGCATCCCAATGCATGATATAAATAGGACGCTGATGCCAGGGTATGAGAATGCTGTATTCCAGGTGTCGTCAAAAAATTTATGTAGTGCTGATTTGTTATCTTGACCGGATTTTATTTTATTGAAATCGGCAATAGTATTTAGATAAGGCTTTGGGTTATCGTTGAAAATGGAAACGCAATCCTTGCAACAGAAGTAGATGATATTTCCTTTGTAATTTGATTTGTACTTTGATACGGCTAGCTCAGTTGGTTCAACAGGGCATCTCGTGTTATTTATGACGGTAGCGGGGAGTGGTGTGCTTGCGGTTAAAAAGCAAATTGTAATGAATCCCATCATGGGAAGTGTTTGCTTAGCATAGAGCATAATTGCGGCTATATTAACTTCGTCTATGATTAGTGCAAATATCGTCGCTTAACATTTGCATTTAGACTTGATTAAATTTGCTGATTATTAATGATTTGTATGATTATGAAGACTTTTTCAATTTCAATGTTTTGTGTTTTAGCTTTTGTGTCGCAATTGGTTGGTGCTAATTGGCCAGCCTGGAGAGGCCCAACAGGTAATGGGTTGGCAGATAATGAGAAATTTCCATCTAGTTTTACAAACGAGAAAAATATTAAATGGAAAGTCGCATTGCCTGGCTCTGGAAGTTCAACTCCTGCAATATGAGATGATAATATATTTATTACTTCTGCTATAGACTCAAAAGATGGAATCACATGTTTAGATAGGGATGGGAAAACGAGATGGTCACATACATTTGGTAATGAAAGAGGAGGCAAGCATAAAAATGGATCTGGCAGCAATCCTTCTCCTGTAACTGACGGTGAAAATGTATTTGTTTATTATAAGACCGGGACGCTGGCCTCAGTTGATTTTCAAGGTAAGGAAATCTGGCAACGTAATTTACAAAAAGATTTTGGAGCGGATTCTTTGTGGTGGGATTTGGGAACTTCTCCTGTTTTGGTTGGAGATTTAATTGTAATTGCCGTAATGCAAGAATATAAAGGGGGAGATCCTAAGACCGAAGAGGACTCTTACCTAGTCGCACTTTCTAAATCTAATGGTAAGCTTAAATGGAAAACAAATAGGACGTATAAAGTTAAGGCAGAAACAGGTCAGTCATATACGACACCGCTAGTGGTTGGGGAGAAGGGTAAAGAAACAATCATTACGTTTGGTTCGGACCATCTCACTGGGCACAGGGCTTCAGATGGTAAGCTTCTTTGGGATTGCGGGGGATATAATCCTACAAATAAAGCAATGTGGAGAGTTATAGCGTCTCCTTCCAATTCTGATGGGATAGTTGTTGTTCCATATGGTAGGAAAGGACATTTTGCAGCAGTTAAAGCGACAGGTTCTGGAGATATAACAAAAACAAATAGATTATGGGTTCATGATGTGGGAGCTGACGTGCCTAGTCCCATAGCAACAAATGGTAAGGCTTATCTTATCACGGATCGGGGTGAGGTTTTTTGTTTTGACCTCAAGAGTGGAGACTTAGCTTGGCAGCAGAAGCTTCCAAGAGCGAGCGCTAGTTATTACTCGTCACCTGTTATAGCAGGGGATAGAATGATTTTATCAAGAGAAGATGGAGTCGTAATGGTAATGAGGTTGATCGATAGTGGATTTGAGTTGTTGTCTAAGAATAACATGGGCGAAAGGTTAATAGCTAGCCCTGTCCCCCTAGATGGCGCTCTCTATTTGAGGGGTTCGAAGCACCTTTTTTGCATTGGAGAATAGAGTTAAACTCGTTGCGCCTTATGAGCGTAGATAATGGCATATCTCGAACTGATCATTTACCAGTTCCTTTTTGTTTAACGCGAATTCCATTTCGAATGGCGGGAATTTGGCGTCTCCATCGTAATCCTTATAAATATGTGTAAGAAATATTTCTCGAGTTATATTCATGAGAGTTGAGTAGATTTGAGCTCCTCCGATTATAAATATTGGGTCTGAGTGATCTTTATAATCTGCTATAAACTCCTCAATGCTTTTATATAGATCTGTGCCTTTTGCTGGCTGATCCATTGTCTTGCTTAGTATGATGTTTTGTCGATTGGGCAATGGTCGCCCAATCGATTCATAGGTTTTCCTTCCCATAACGACGGAGTGCCCAGAAGTAAGGTTTTTGAAAAATTTGAGATCTTCCGGGAAGTGCCAAGGTAGTGCTCCCTTAGCGCCAATGACTCGATTATTGCTCATTGCTGCAACTGCTATCAGATGTGGCAACTTGTCAGATGCGTTAATCATACAGAAATTGGTGCAGAGATAGCTGGATGAGGATCATAGTCATTAAGTTTAAAGTCCTCGAAAGTGAAATTATCTATTTCTGAAACTTGGGGATTAATCCACATTGTAGGGAGTTCTCGAGGATCTCTTGAAAGTTGGGTTTCGACTTGGTTGAGGTGGTTTAAATAAATGTGAAGATCTCCAAAAGTGTGAACAAAATCTCCGGGCTTTAAAGAGCATACTTGCGCTACCATTAATGTTAAAAGTGAATAGCTCGCAATGTTAAATGGAACTCCAAGGAAAAGGTCCGCGGATCTTTGGTAGAGCTGACAGCTCAATTCATTGGACTCGATATCAACATAGAATTGATAAAATGCATGACATGGAGGTAATGCCATCCTGTCTATCTCTCCCGGATTCCAAGCGCAAACAATGTGCCTCCTATCCGTAGGATTTTTTTTAATGCCGGCGATGAGATTTGCTAGTTGGTCAATTGTTTGCCCTCTTGAGTTTTTCCACTTTCTCCATTGCTCTCCATAAACAGGTCCAAGATTACCGTCATCGTCAGCCCAATCGTCCCAAATCGTAACTTTGTTATCTTTAAGGTAACCAATGTTTGTGTCGCCTTTTAAGAACCATAAAAGTTCATGAATGATTGATCTTAAGTGAAGTTTTTTTGTAGTTAGGCAGGGAAATGTATCTCTTAAGTTAAACCTAGCTTGAGCTCCGAAGACAGACAGTGTGCCTGTGCCTGTGCGATCACCTCGTTGGTTACCTTGATCTAGCACAAGTTTGAGAAGTCGGTGATATTCCTTCATAGAAAAAATGATTACTAATTTTGTTAATTAAAGCTAGAGATCTTATCAAGTTAAATGTTTAAAGAAGACTAAATAATTGAGTCATAATTTCATTTTCTTGTATTTTTAGCTGAAAAGCTTGAGAGAATGTCATCCTGATCACCATAGAGACCGTTCATTCCCTTTGAGCTGATGTGTGTTCGATCATTTAATTCACTGAAAATAATAGGTCTTTTCCAGTAATCTACTAGCTGCCCACCTTTAACTAGCATGCTCCTTTTCCTTAGGTAAATTTTCTTCCTAGAGTTGGTTCCAAGCAATGCATTTATAGTTTCAGTGGAATTGGTTAAAGTTTTAGATTCGGGGTAATCCGTTCTGTATCTTCTTAATGCATCATCGAGCATATTTATCAGTTGAGATGTTGCCTTGGATTGAACTCTGGGCCAGAAGAAGAAGTAATATATGATGGATGTGATGAAAATGATAACAGAGCACCAAATTATTGCGGATACGCATCCCTTCCTCATTAAGAAGCTTTCTGTATTCGATTAGAGAAACTGATCAATGAATTTAAGTAGTACTTTAGCTCAATGCACATTCGAAAGTAGGCTTCGCTTATTTTTCTACTTTCAGGATAGCGTTCATTAAACGCCAGTGCCCTGGGAATGTGCAGATAATTGGATAGTCTCCAGCTTCTTTGATTGTGAATTTTAATGTTTGATTTCCACCTGGGTTAACGAGTTTGCTGGAATGAAGGATGTCTGGACTAATTGGGACATAATTTTTTTTCATTGCCTCAGGATCGGTAAGCATTGCATCGGCTAGGGCTCCTACCTTATCCTTTGTTCCGGGCTTTAGAATGAGCACGTTGTGCTGGAGAAGGTCAGGATTTTTAAATATTAATTCTATAGGGACACCCGCCTTGGCTTTGATTTCGGACTGCGCGAACTTCATTTGTCCGGGAGGGTCAGCTTTAGCGGATAGTTTGATTACTTGGGTTTTATTCTTTTCTTCAGTAGCGGCAATACTTGCTAATGATAATAAGATTAGAGTTGAGTAAATGAATTTCATATTGTGCATTTATTGTTAATCATATTTTTGATGCCACTCCTTATAAATTTCTGGTGAAATTTCTGATGGTTTGATCTCACTGCGCCCACCCCAAAAGACATTCGTGTATAAGAGATCAATTCCTACTTCTTTAAGATGTGAATCAATGGCTTGTTTGTGCTCAAGGATCTTGTTCTTGTCTGTTCCATGGACAACCCCCATTACATTTACATTTCCGAAATTATCGCCACCTTCTCGCCAATAGCAATGAGTAAGGATATGGTGTCTTCCGATTTCTGAGCCTGCTTTGAGTTGCATTCCTTCTTGTACTCGCCAATGAAATAAGCCATTGAAGCGAGTGACTCTTTTGCCGGTGGAGGAAGGTTTAGCGTGTTCAAGAAAAGTTGAAAAACGACCTATAACTTTTTTCTGGTTAAGAGTTTCTGCGATTTCGAAAAATTCTTCCAATGGAATATTTAGCCGTTCGGCACGGGCATTCCATGGCTCAGGGCAAATTTCCTCTTGTTTCAGCTCTTCCTTTAATGAAAGTAAAACTTCCCATTCAATTGGGGAGAGTTCTACTACCTTTGTTGTCATAATTTCGGCTGGAGAATCAGACTTTGATCCTAGTGGCATATTTTTCCTTCTAACATGACCTACTCCTAGAGTGAAAACGCCCTTGGCTGGCATTAGAATATATTTTTCAGCTCCGATGATGTTTTTGATTTTGTTTGCGTGATCTTCTAGTGATTCACCTTGTGGAACTTTAAGGGTTGTCCATAGTTTAAATTCTGATCCGCTGATTTCTCTGTCAGTTGAACGGATTACTACATGTCCGCTGAATGGGTCTTCCTTGAACATGAAGTCAAATGCTTCATCGATCTTGTCATTATCAATTTTCCAAGCGCAAAGAGCGCCGTGAGCGAGTTTAGTTGAAAGTAATGTTTGTCGCACCCTACGTATAACGCCCGCATGCAGCATGTTTTTTATTCTCTCGATTACAATATCAAGTTCAATTCCTGATTGTTCAGAAATTAGATGGAATGGTTGTCTTTGAAATCCTTTGATTAAATCTTCTGAGATTTCTAAGATTTTAGCGTTTATAGGGTCGTCGTGTTCGACAGGAGTGCTCATTTATAAGGGATTATTTTATAGACCAACCCTTCTAAAGAGCTGATCGAGTGGGAGTTGTAAGCCTATGTAGAAATCTCCAAATTCAGCGTATTTTACAGACACTTCATCATATCTCATTTTATACACGATTCCTTTGATGTCATAGCTATTGTTGGCAAATAGTGTAACCCCCCACTCTGAGTCATCGAGACCGACGGACCCGGTTATTAGTTGTCTGATTTTGCCGGCCCATTGGCGTCCGACCTTGCCGTGTTCGGCCATTAGTCTTTTACGTTCATCAAATGGTAGAGCGTACCAGTTAAATGATTCCCCGCGCCTTTTTGCCATACTGTAAAAACAAAAGACAGGCCAATCGGGCATGTTTGGATATAGCTTATCGTTAGAATATTTGGCTATGTGGGTTTTGAAATCATTGAGAGCAGTTTCATACTCATCAGAACCTTCCGTGAGATTACGATCAGATTTTAGGGTTTTTTCAGAGTATTCTTCTTCAGTTGTCATATAATCTCCAGTTTCAGTCATAGATAAATAGCTGAAACTTGGAGTCAGAATTTCTGCGCCTAGTGCAAGGGTTAATTGCTTTTCAAATGTATTAGCTAAGTGGAGGTCATCAGTGAGCAGCATAAATCCGATGTCTGCTTTAGGGGTCACTATGCTAAAGGAGAGTAATTGTGTCTTCGGAGTGCTTCTTATTTCTTGTATCAGTATGGATAAATCTGTTTTTGCTTTGAGTCGCTCTTCGTCGCTCAGTAGAGACCATTGCGTGTGATCAATTTGATAAAATAAATGAATTACGTGCCAACCTTCTGTGGGCACGATTGGCGTGGTCTGAGTGTTGTTGGTGCTCATATATTTGAGTGTTTTTCAGAGTTATGAAAAAAGCAAATGGATTATTATTGATTGGAACCGCTTAGTTCTATTCCGGGGATTTCAAAAATGGCTAGAGTGGACCATTTTCCGTTTGTGCCGCTTTCCATAATGGTTGCGCTCCATGGACCAATGGAATTCCTGGTGTCTGCTATTTTATAAGAAGAAAAGTTTAGCATATTATTTAATCCGCTAGTGGACCTAACCATTAAATTATTTCCATTTTGATCCACAAATGAATTATTCTTTGATATGAATTGGAATGTATTTGGGTCGCCTTGAATGTTGCCTTCAGAGTCTTTGAAGACAACCTGAAGGTATCCGTCATTACCTGTTGTCTTTTTAATTTTGATAACCGGAACAATTACGCTCGGAGGACTGAGCTTTTCAAGGTCAGGACTTAATTCCCAGCCGCATTCAATTTCTTTTAATTGAAGTACTGATCCTTTTAAGTTTTTGGGGACCTTCGCAGAGATATCTTCTTTTGAATTAGTGAATTTGTTTTTTGTATTAGTATATGTTCCAATTAGAGCAATGAGTGATGCCAAGCAAATAGCGAAAACCAATGCGGTGGTAATTACAGATAAAGGTGAGGTCTTATTTTTTCGTTTATTTTGACGCAGGGCGTTTTGATCTGGCAGATCTAGATCTGCGAGAACTCTATTCGAATTTGAAATGGGTTTTGGCAGCGAATCAGTTTCATCTTGTGCTGGCAATGAATAAGGGATGCCGTCTAATCCATTTGAGTCGCTAGATTTTTTGTGATTTGGCATTTGTAATTCTCTATGGATTGTTTAATGAACTTAACGTGCATGCAAATCATTTTACCTTGAAAGCATTGTATGAATTCATAAAAAAAAGATTGCTTCTCAGTTTTAACGACTAACTTATATTAAATTCAATCATTGAGCAATGGCTGACAAAGAAGACAGTTACGAAGAAAATGCCAAAGGGCAGTACTATGTAGATGATCAATGCATCGATTGTGATCTTTGCAGGGAAACTTCGCCTGATAACTTCACGAGGCAAGAAGAGGGTGGATATTCTTACTTATATAAGCAGCCTGAATCGGATGAAGAGAGGAAGCTTTGTGAAGAGGCGATGGAGGGATGTCCAGTCGAAGCGATCGGCGATGACGGTTAGAATGGCCCGCAAGTTTAAAACTAAGTATTCTATTCTTCGGCAACAATTAATTGATGAGTGGCGGGGTCTAAAGTCTTCCGAAGAAACGGATCCTCCTAAAGAAATTTCTGATGTGGTTTCTGCGGCTCTCAAGGGTTTGGGGGTCAGTAATCTTTTGTCAGAGGATGATGTGGTGAGGGCTTGGAATCAAATAATGCCAGCAGTTATAACAGAGAACACTAGACCTACAGGTTACAGAAACGGAATGATTGAAGTGAGTGTTCTTCAGCCATCAATTCATTATGCCCTTGATAGGCAAATGAAGCCCGAAATTGTCAAAAAGCTGCAGAATTTATTTGGTCGTGAAAAAGTTAAAGGAATTGTCTTTAGGGTGGGCTGATTTTTTATTTCTGTGAGTAAGTTCAGAAATATAATTTTTGATTGGTCAGGTACATTAGTTGATGATCTGTGCCCTGTCGTAGATGCAACAAATAAGGTGCTAAAGCATTATGGGAAAGCATCGCTAACGAGAAAAGAATTTTGTGACTCTTTTTGCCTCCCTTTCGTTGATTTTTACAAGAATGTATTGCCAGGCGTTCCGATGCCTGAGCTCGAAGAGCTGTATGCACATTTCTTCGATGAATCAGAGGAGCTCGTTGAAGTTTTGCCTGGCGCAGTCGATTTGCTTAATTTCTGCAAAGAGTTCGGGTTAGGGGTTTTTCTTTTAAGTTCCATCAAAAATGAGCATTATGTTAGACAGTCTGAATATCTAAATCTTAATATCTATTTTGAAAAAGTTTATACCGAGGCCCTTGATAAAAGAATATGGATCAGATCGCTGATTGATGAGTGCTCATTAAATCTACAAGAAACGATTTTTGTTGGTGATATGAAGCATGATATTGATGCTGGTCACAGTGCTGGAGTGTTTACAGTTGCGGTACTTGGTGGTTATAATAGTGAAAAGATGCTATTAGAGTCAGCGCCCGATTTAGTTATTGATAACTTACATAAGCTCTCTGATTATTTGTCCTGAAAATAAAGATAGGATATATGGAATGCGGTGCTATCGAAATTAATGGGTTGAAGGTTCAATCGAACGTTGGGGTTACTGATATTGAACGTTCGCATCCTCAAGATATTTCATTTGATATTAGGATGGTTCCGAAACGGAGTATGTTCGGTCTTGATGATTGTATAGACAATACAATTGATTATTTTGAAGTGTCTGAATCCGTAAAGAAATTATCTATGGATGGGGAGTGGAAGTTGATTGAAACTCTCGCTGAAGAAGTATTAGATAGTCTCTTTGTCACTTATCCTTTAAGTGAAGTTCGTGTAAGTGTTCGTAAATATGTTTTGAATGATACAAAGCATGTGTCTGTTTCTTTGTCGCGAACGATTTAATTTTTTGAAATTAAATTATTAATTTTATCCTCAGTTATAACCTCTATGCCAAATTTATTGGCTTTATCAATTTTGCTCCCTGGGTTTTGGCCAGCTAAAAGATAATTCGTCTTTTTGCTAATTGAGCCAGTCACATTGCCGCCATTAGTTTCTATTAAGCTTTTAAAGTGACTTCTAGACTCCGATAGGGTTCCCGTGATCACCCAGATAGTGCCACTCAGTGGAAAGTTCTCTATTTTCTGTAGTGATGGAATGGGTACATAGTTTGTTGATACGGGGCTTACATTTAGGCATTTTAATTTATTTAATGAGGACTTTCCTGTTTCTGAATTCAAATATGTAATTAATGATCTACAGGCTACGCCGCCTAGCTCGGATGATATTTTGTAATCTTCGAGGCTTTCATTGATTTCTATGATTCGGTTTTTGAATTCTTTTGATTGTTCACTCCTATCAATGCATGAAGCGTTATTTTTTGTGGTGATTTTGGATTTAACGGGATTGTTTTTCACCCAGTTTTCTTTTTCCCATCTTTCAGATATTAACTCAAGAATCGAAGAATTTAATAATTCATCAAATGTCCTGTGCGTGCGCGAGCATTCTTTGGAGGCTGATTCTCCTAGGTTAGGGATGCCTAATGCGTGAATCCATCTGGCGAGTGATAAGTCCTTAGCTCTTTGAATGCTTCCAGTTAATTTTAACGCCTTCTTTTCGCCGAATCGCCTAGGTTTACTTTTAGCTCCTGAATTTAATTTAGCGGGTTCAAGTTCCATCTCTGCGAGCTGTTCTGTTTTTAGATCAAAAAGATCGAGGGGATTTTTAACAAGTTCTGAAGTTACCAGTTTTTCTGCAACGGATATTCCAAGTCCTTCTAGATCAAGCATTCTCCTCCCACCAAAATGCTTTAGCTTGGCCATGATTTGATCGGGACAATTCGGGCTATTGCATCTCCAGGCGGTGAACCCATCTTCTTTAGATATAGCTGAATTACATGACGGGCATTCGCCATTTAAATGAGAATATAAATCAAATCGAATTGTGTTTTGTGGTCTTTTATCGAGATTGACCTTTATTACGGCGGGGATGATTTCTCCGGATTTCTCAATCATTACAGTGTCTCCGAGGCGAATATCTTTGCGGTCTATTTCATCCTGATTGTGAAGAGTCGCTCGGGACACGGTAGTTCCTGATATAAAGATGGGATCCAGTTCGGCTACTGGAGTCAGCACTCCTGTTCGACCTACCTGAATAGTCACTCCATTAAGGATTGTTTGACCCTGTTCTGGGCGGTACTTGTATGCACAGGCCCATTTTGGAAACTTCGATGTGGATCCTAATGATTCATGGGATTTAATTTGATTAACTTTTATGACCGCTCCATCAGTACCGTAAGGGAAAGTGTGACGATCGGAATCTAATTTCAATACGGCCGCTTTGAGTTGTGCTGAGCTTTGGATAATTCTAAACCATTTGTCTACGGGCAAGTTAAACTCCATCAAGAACTGCCTGTATTGTTCAATCGTTTTTAGATCATAACCGCCGATTAAACCGAAACTATGAAAGATTACCTCGAGTGGCCTTTTGGAGACGACGTTAGGATCTAATTGTTTGAGTGTTCCTGCAGTAGCATTTCTAGGATTGATAAATTTTGTTTTTCCTTCTTCGCTGCGAATTTGATTCAATTCTTCGAATGCTTTATTTGGCATGAATACTTCTCCACGTATTTCAAAGGTGCTAGGTGCATTGTTCGGTAATGAGGTTGGTATTGTTCTAATTGTAAGTATATTTTGCGTAATATCGTCACCAGTTTCACCATCTCCCCGAGTTGCAGCATATTGTAACTTGGAGTTTTCGTACATTATGGTTACAGCGACTCCATCAATTTTAGGCTCAACGGTGAAAAGTTCTTGATCGGAAGGCAGAGTTTTAAGAGTTTTTTTGTGCCATTCAATGAGATTGTGTTCTGCAGTTGTATTTGTATCGATGATTTCTTCTTCCTTTAACTCATGCATATCCTCAATAGACAACATCCTGACCGGATGATTGATTTGCTTAAACTCTTTTAATGGAGCTCCTCCAACGCGTTGACTAGGCGAGTCGTCTGTTATTAATGAGGGGTATAATTTTTCGATTCCCTTTAGCTCATTCATCAATGAGTCATAATCGCCGTCACTGATTGCCTGCGTGCCATCATTGTAGTACAATTGGTTGTGATAAGTGAGCTCTTTTTGAAGTTGGGTAACCCTTGCTTTTGCTTTCTTTATATCCATCAGCTATAAAACTTTGATAATTGGCTATTGGTAATGTTACGGAGTAATAAAGCTAGATGACCTCTTCTGAAAAAATTCGTTTAACTGAAATCTATCAATCGATTCAGGGCGAAAGTAGTTTTGTCGGGCAGAGGTGTATATTCGTTAGGCTCACGGGGTGTAATCTTCGGTGTAATTATTGTGACACGGAATATTCATTTTATGGAGGTAAAAATCATCCCATTGGCGACATATTAAAAATGGTAAATAATTATAATTGTAATCTTGTTGAAATAACTGGAGGTGAGCCGCTTTTACAAAAAGGAGTCCTTCCGTTAATGGCAAGCATGTGTGATCAGGGTAAGACTGTATTGATCGAAACTAGTGGGAATCGCGATATAAGCGTCGTTGACCAAAGAGTTCATATAATAATGGATTTGAAAACACCGAGCAGCGGTGAATCCGATCGCAATCGTTATGAAAACATCAAATTGTTAAAACTTAAGGACGAAGTGAAATTCGTCATTGGTTCTGAGGAGGATTACATTTGGTCACGCGAGAAACTTATTAGCGAGAAACTTAATGAGTTTTGCGGGAATGTGATATTCTCCCCAGTGTTTGGTCAAATCAAATACAGCGATATTGCTGATTGGATCGTTAGGGATTGTTTAGATGTGACCTTTCAACTTCAGCTCCATAAATTCATTTGGGATCCGGCTGAAAAGGGGGTTTAAGGATTTGCTTTTATCGTATTTTCCTATTCATTTGAAAGCTACAAATGAACATAAGCTACCTAAGATTTATCTTTGCAATTGTTGCTGCGTACTTCATTTCTTCTTGCGACAAGCATGAATGGGATGATACAAAAAAAATGTTCAAGCCTCATGGTCACGCTGAATCTGGTCATGATGAGGGGAACAAAAAGGAGCATTAAATAGAACTTAGCTCCTGGTTTAGTCTTAATTCTCCTCAATTGAGGCACATTAATTTTTGTTTACTTGTAATTAATTTATTTAGTTTAAAGAGATAGATGATATAAAATTTTATAGAATTAAAATTTGTTTGAATCTTGAGAATTTTATTAATTGAGGATAATGCACCGTTAAGAGAGGCTTTGGCTAAGCGTCTTCGAAGCGACGGTTTTGCTGTAGATGAAACGGGAGAAGGTAAAGAAGGTTTATGGCTTGCCCTTGAAAATCCATATTCACTTGTAATACTGGATCTTACTTTGCCTGAAATTGATGGTCTTGATCTACTTTCTCAGTTGAGGAATGCGAAGAAAAATGTGCCGGTACTAATTACTACAGCGAGGGATTCTATTCCTGATAGAATTAAAGGCCTTGATACTGGTGCTGATGATTATCTAATTAAGCCTTTTGCTTTAGATGAATTCATGGCAAGGGTCAGGGCTCTGGTGAGGAGGGCAAATGATAAGAGTGACTCTATTATTAGAATTTCTGACCTTCAAGTGGATACTAAGGCGAGGGTTGCTAGTAGAGGCGGCAGGGCGCTTGATCTTACTGCGAAGGAATTTTGCTTGCTTGAATTGCTCTCTTTGAGGTCCGGTCAAATTGTTTCCAGAGCCGATATTTGGGAGCAATTGTACGATTTCGCTGATGAGGCTGATAGCAATGTCATTGATGTTTTTATTAATAGATTGCGCAAAAAATCAGAATCAGGTGGAGCTACTAGGTTAATACAGACTCGAAGAGGTTTGGGTTATGTTTTGTTGGATCCGGATAATTAGTAATCCGGGGCAATGATTACAAAATCAATAAAAGCACGTTTGCTCGTCGGGTTTTGTTTAGGATCCGTATTGGTCATCGTATTGGTTGTCAACTTCACTTATTCCCTAGTCAAAAGGGTACTATATTCTGAACTCGATCATTTTCTTAGAGATAAACTTGCCTATCAACAGATCGCTGCAGCCCAAACTGGGGATAGAATTGTTTTTAGATTGTCTGAGCCGCTTCTTAACACAATGCAAGATTCAGGAAGAATTAATTTCTTTCAATTTAGATTTACTGACGGTCGAGAAATATTTCGTTCTTCAGGACTTCCGGAAGGAATTAATTTGCCAAGTGCTGGAAAGACTGATGTGGATTATTCACGAGGGCATGATGCTGAGATTTCTAGTGAGGAGTTTGAATCTGATGGCAACATTAATAAGTACTTAAGTTCTAAAGAAGGCCCCATTCCGATAAGATGCATGGGCATTGTCTTTGAGCCGGAGTCAATAGATGAGACTGATGAAGGAGCCAAACCTACAGAGTTGATTAAAGTGCATTTGGTTGTAGCTCATAGCTGTTTAGAAATTGAAGGTGTTTTATCTGACTTGAAATTAAGATTATTGCAAATAGGGATCATCAGTTCGATCGCTGCACTTCTATTCACAGCCTTAATTGTAGAAAGTTCGGTTAAGCCTGTGGGTTTGATTTCTAGTAAATTAAACGACTTAAAAATTGGAGATGAAGATGAGTGTATTGATCTAAAGGATGTCCCCTTGGAACTAGTTCCTATAATTGATAGGCTGAATGAACTATTGAAGAGAATTGCTAAGACAATTAATCAGGAAAGACAATTTACTTCAAATGCTGCGCATGAGCTTCGAAACCCTCTGGCTGCACTTAGATCTCAAGTTGAAGTGGCATTATCCTCAGAAGTGACTTCTGAGGAGGAATATGAAACATTGTACAAAATTTTTGGACTTCAGCAGCACATGGAAAGAATCGTGTCCAGCCTGCTGTTGCTGGCCCGATTAGATTCGGGTAATCAGATAGTCAATTTAGAAGAGTTCCCTCTAGCTAATCTTTTAAGAAAGAGTTGGAAGCAATTCTTTGATAAAGCCTCAGAAAAGAAGCTTAAGACTAAATGGGAAATGGTAGAGTCTGACATTTCGATAAAATCTGATCCTGTGCTCATTGGTATATTAATTTCAAACGTGTTTGAGAATGCAGTCAGTTATACTCCTTCTGGGGGACAGTTAATAATAAGTTCAGAAGCCACTGAGGATTCTGTTGTCATTTCAGTTAAAAATTCAAATCCTGGTATACAAGATAGTGAAGTGTCTGATCTGATGCGTCGGTTTGGAAGGAAAAACCCCAACTTCACTTCTAATTTAGGTCATTCAGGTATTGGTTTTAGCATTTGCCGTAGAATTGCTTATGACCATTTAGGTGGACAAATTAACGTGGATGTTACTTATGATTGGTTTACTGTAGTAATTGAATTTCCTGCAACTGTCGTTTTAGGAAATCATTATCACGTTTAGGTTGTGTTAATCTAATGCCGTTAAGATATAACAAGATGAGTAATGATTATACATGGATGAAGCTGATTGGTGTCAGATTTCTACTATCATCTGTCCTAATATTCATTGCTTTGGAGAATTCCCCCGTGATGGCGGCTCCCCCAGAGGAAATTCCTCGTGCTATACAGGATTTCCTTGAGGGAGCCGTCGCTGATTTTAAGCCAGAAGGTGTCAGGAGTTATGACAATCATCCATCAGGTATGATTTGCGTTGAGTATGGTCTTAATGGTTACACTTCGACATTCAAATTCGATACAGGATATAAGCTATTAGAATCATCAAGTGATCGGTTCAAAGATCTAGAAGGAACATTTGCAGAAAATGATAACAGGTTACCATTGCTTCGCTTGCCATCAGAGGTTGAGCATGCATTGAGGGCTTTGTTTCCAAACCTTGAAGGAATTGATTTCCGCAAAGTAGTCCTTCAAGGTGAATATTTGTATCAGATAAAAGGTATTACTAATTCGGTTAGGGTCTTTCCTGTGATAGACGAGAACGGCCAGCTTGTTCAATTTAGTATTGATCGTGATGGTGATGGTCTCGGTGACGCCTATGAATTGTTTTGTGGGTTCAATCCAAATGACTCCGATTCTGATAATGACGGCTTTCCTGATGGTCTTGAGCATTTAAAAGGTGGGGACCCCTTAGATGCTAGCGTCTTGCCAAAAATACTTAGGATGTACCATGACTCAGACTTAAATGTTATGGTCATTACTGTTAGTACCTGCAGGGGAAGAAGCTTCTTTCTCGAAGTTAATCCAACAGGAGCAAATACAGGATGGGAGAAATTAGGAGAAGCAGTTCAAGGTGATGGGGAAGATAAGGAATTTACGATACCGAGTGATGGTTTCTTTATTAACGCGATGATCAGGGTCGGAGTTGAGGCAGGTGATCTAGATTTAGCAATGAATGCGGACAAATCTCCGAGAAAGAAGAGTAATAAAAATTGCAACGTTCCAAGTTCATTAAGAGGTAAGGAAATTTCTATAGGGCAAGGCAAAAAACTAGTGTTTAGGAGTAACCGAAGAGGTGAAATGGTTGAGAGTGGTGATAGGGGTAACATGGTCGTACCCTTTTCGTATACATTCAGTAAACCTGATGATTGTAAAGCTCGGTTAGTCCTGACGTTCACAACAAGGCGAGGCTTTGAGACTATGGTCTATGAGTTAACATTTGTATCCAAGGGTGGATCAGGCGAGTTCGTTGCTAAAAAATTTGGAAAGGGAAGAAAAGAAAATGCAGGTCAGGGTAATTTTACGATTTCCATGAATCCTTAGCATGTTATCAAATTTAAATATAAAATAGGTACAGCGAGATCCCCCAATCTTAATTTCTTTACTCTCTAAAATGAATAAGCCCGGCCATTGGCTGGGCTTATTTTTTAGGATCATTACTTTGCGAATATTATATATTTCCTACATATAAAATTCATTAACGCGGAGCTGATTATGAATCCGCCATTTGCTAAATGCTCAATGCCTTTGTTGGATTCAATTAAATCAAATACAAACGGAATGGACAGCAGTCCTGAAAAAAAGCTGATACTAGAAACGGTAAAGAATAATAATATTTCTTTAGTCTTAGAGTGCCTACCGCGATTGAAGACAAAATTAATGTTAAGCCTAAAGGCGATTGTGTTCGATAGTAGGAATGCGAAAACATTATTAATAATTGTTCGAGACTCTTTTAAATCTTTTGAAATGTGCTCACCGATAGCGGGATTAATTGTTGAGCCTAAAGTATACACAATAATAACATGTATGATCGTCGTTAGTAACCCGAAAAATCCATATTTAATTATTTGAATTAGAATCGGGGAGTTTTTGTCGTTGAGGCAATTCTTAAGACCTTTGCGTGAATAAAAGGTTAAGCTTTCAGTGACAAGATCATTAATTTTACTGAGCATTATTGTCAAAAACTGAATTCCACTCAGAAAGAGATTCGAGGATCTCTACTTTTGTTCTTCTGTGGCTTAGTTCCCATACGATAGGGATATCATTAGGAATGTGATTTAACAATTTAGAATAGTTTATGTCACCTTTAAAAGGAACCTGATGATCTCGATGCGGCCATTTGACGTCATGTAAATGGCAGCCCTTGATGTAGGGGTTCATTTGCGACAGCCACTCTTCATGATCAAGTAGGCCCAGATTGTGCTTCCTATGTACGTGTCCAAAATCATGCCAATAGCCAATTGTTGGATTGTCTTTATAATGTTCCATTAGGCTGATGAGTTCATCTTCATTTGGCAGGTCTTCGTAAGCGCTTCGGCTTTCAATTCCTAAATTGATATTGTTCTTTGATGCTTCTGATAGAACCTCGTCTAGAGCTGACATCGCTCTTTCCATGTATAGTGGTGCAATCTTTTCTCGTTTTTTTATCAGTTTAGATTTTAGTTTTTCATATCCCTTTGATTCTTTTTCATGATTCGAGGCGAGTTTTTCCAATTTTGGCGAAATTCTTTTCATTGGGATACTGCCTAAATGCATAACAATATATTTAGCGTTAAATCTCCCGGCTGTTCGTATTGTTGCTAAAGTTAGATCTATTGCACGTTTCCGTTCTCTTTCTCTGTGCGAAGTAAATTCATAACAGTCAGGGGCGTCAATGAGGACTTCAACGGGCGAGGGGCAGAAGTTGTGCACTCCTGAAACTTTGATAATCTTTTCCTCGAAGGCACGAATAATCCCTGGAAGTAAAGAGACTTTGAGACCGTGACTTATTTCTATAGTGTCGAAACCTAGTTCAACAATTTCCTCAACCATAGCCAACCCATCAGAGTGTTTCTGACTGTTCCAGCAAGTTGAGAAAGCGATCATGAAAAATTAATAGGTGTTGGAATTTATAGCGAGCGGCATAACTGACAAATGGTTTTCATACAAAATCGCAGTAAATGATTTGTTGTTTTTGTTTGATTAGGTTAGAGCATGATTGCTAGATATTTTAATAACTATTTATCATCTACATAAATGCGAATAAAGGCGTTCTCAGGACTCATTCCTGCAGCTGACAAAGTTGAATCTGTTGCTGCAGTTCCATATGATGTCGTTAACAGAGATGAAGCAGCAGCTCTTGCTGAAGGCAATCCTGAGAGTTTACTGAACGTCTCAAGGGCTGAAATTACACTCCCCTCAACCACAGATCCTTATTCAGATGAAGTTTATTTAAGAGCTAAAAATAATTTCGAAGATTTACAGGCTAATAATGTGATCAAGAGGGAATGTGAACCATGCATGTATATTTACCGTCAAATAATGGGTGATCATTCCCAGACTGGACTCGTGGCTGTTTCTCATATTGATGATTATCGTGACGGGGCGATTCTGAAACATGAAAAGACTAGGCCGGCAAAAGAGAACGACAGAACCACGCTAGCGCTGACCCTCAGAGCTCATCTTGGCCCCGTTTTTCTTACATATAAAAACAATAAAGGAATTAACCATTATTTGAAGCAAGTCACTGAACAAAGTAATCCTCATTTTACATTTACTGCGGAGGATGGTGTTGATCATATTATTTGGAGAGTTCCAGGGGGTGGTAATTTTCAAGAGTTATTTTCGGCCTTACCGTCGGCCTATGTTGCTGATGGTCATCATCGTAGCGCTAGTGCGGCTAGAGTAGGTACAGAGTTAAGGAGAGAAAACGAATCACATTCTGGTGAAGAAGATTATAATTGGTTTCTGACTGTGTATTTCCCTGACGACCAACTTAGAGTGTTGCCATATAACAGAACGGTTACAGATCTTAACGGTTATTCAGATTTTGAATTTATTGAGAGGGTTAGATCTTTGGTTCCTTTGAATGAAGTTGATGATGGTGAGCCTGCGGGAGTAGGGGAAACTAGGATGTTTTTAAGTGGGCGGTGGTATAGTCTAATCTGGGATCAGATAGGGAATGACCCCGTGAATTCCTTGGATGTTAGTATCCTTCAGGATCGAATATTAGATCCTGTACTTGGAGTTAATGATCCGAGAACCGATAATAGGATAGACTTTATAGGAGGAATTCGTGGCACTCAGGAATTGGTACGTAGAGTAGAAGAAGGAAGTGCGGCTGTCGCTTTTTCGATGTATCCAGTGGACGTATCACAGCTAATGTCCATTGCTGATTCGGGTGAGATTATGCCGCCTAAAAGCACATGGTTTGAACCAAAATTAAGATCGGGCCTGTTCATTCATACTTTTTAACAGAGTCATCTTAAGAGGGTTTCTTTGCCTCGATTTTTAATTTAAGGTCAGAGTCATTAATGAGAGGCCAGGCTCCTTCTATGTTTAGAGCCGTTGGCGGATTAATTTTGATTGATCTTGCCTTTGAAACTGAAAAATCATCATAAGTGATCGGAATGAGAGTGAAGCAGATACTCTCCTCTGATGGCTTTCTGACATGTAGGAGACAAGAAAAGTCCTCATTTTGTAGAGAGAATTTTCTACCCAAAGGGATAAAAGTATCAGGTGTTGGAGATGTTGATGGAAGTATGAGTTCAATGTAGGCCTTTGGAAAATCGTCACAGTTTCCACTCAGCACGGTACCTTTAGTGAAAAGATCAGATTTCGTTAACTTGCGTGAATGCGTGACTGTAAATGTTCCTTTTAAATAATAGACGCCTTCGGTTCGTTTATAATTTTCTATATAATCACGGAGGAAAATGTCGTTAAGATAAGAAAGATAAACGCCAGTGAAATTGGAGAATTCTTCTTCCATCAGTGATCTGGCTGTAGAAAAGCTTATTTTCGCTTTCGGAGGATCCTGAGGGGGGAACTTTTCCAAGGGGTTTATTTTTTTTAATTTTGTAAGAATTTTATAAGGGATTTTTTTGTTTGGATGATCGAAAACGTATGTGCTGAAGGTCCAGGAAAGTGTTGCAATGGCGGCGAGTGTTGCGATTAGGATCGACCACCAAAATAAGGGAGGTAGATAAATGAATCCATAGGCTTTGTGTGACGAGGGATTTTGATGGTTATATTTAAGACTAAAGAGCATTTATTTGTGAATCAAAGTTTTTGACTAAATGATTCATTGCTCTTTTATCTTTGGTTCAAATGATGTTCCGCATCCGCAGCTCCTGGCGGCATTTGGATTAGAAATTTTCAAGCCTGAGTCTGATAGGTCGTCCGTATAATCTATTGAGCAACCTTCCAGTATAGTTGTGTCTTTGGAGTCTATTGAAATCCTAACTTCACCGAATTTGATAATAATATCGGTTTCCTTCGGTTGAGTGATCTTCATTTGATATTCCATGCCAGCGCAGCCACCCTTTTCGACCCAGAGTCTCAGTGCGTTTTTTTCTGGCTCTCTTGAAGAAGAGAGCATCGATTTAAGATGATTGACTGCGCTATCTGTGAGTTTAATCATATTCTCAATATAATTACTTAATATAAAACTATTAATAAGAAACTAGATAAATAGAACATAATTCAAATTCAAAGAATATCTATAATAGATGAGTTTAGTGATATTAAATTAAATATGGGAAAAGTAAAAGTCATGACTGATTCGCTTGCTAGTCAAGTAGCTGCAGGAGAGGTAGTTGAGCGACCTTCTTCTGTTGTTAAGGAATTGATTGAAAACAGTCTAGATGCGGACGCTAAAAGTATTGATGTGATTATTGAAAGAGGAGGTAAGGCGTTAATTAAAGTGGTCGATAATGGAGAAGGGATGAGCCGTGATGATTCAATCCTTTCTATAGAGAGGCATGCCACAAGCAAGTTGATCAAAAGTAGTGATCTTAATAATATTTTGACTTTTGGATTTAGGGGGGAGGCATTACCCAGTATTGCTAGCGTTTCAAGGTTTCGTTTATCTGCGCGTCAGCACGGGGCTTTAGTTGGAACAGAAATATTGATTGATGGTGGGAAGATAAAAGACGTACGAGATTCTGGTGATGCGCCAGGCACTCAGGTGGAAATCCGTTCATTATTCTTCAACGTTCCGGCCCGCAAAAAGTTTTTAAGAGCTGACTCTACTGAAATTTCAAGAATTGAAACAGTCGTGAGGATTGCAGCAATTTCTCGTTATGATGTGGGATTTTCACTTAGGCATGGGAAAAGAGAAATATTCAAGTTGGGGCCCGCAACAAAATCGATCGATAGGATACTAGATTTGATCGGCTCAAGGTATGCGGATGGATTAATCCAACTAAATCATGATAAGGGTTGTGAGGGTGATCTTAATATAACCGGGTGGGTGTCCGCTCCTGGTGTCACTGTGAATAATAGGAAGATTCAGTTTGTATTTGTTAATGATAGGCCCGTGGACAGTCTATTAATTAAGAACGCATGTCGTGAAGCATACAGAGGCATGAGTGAGAGGGGTTCGCACCCGTTAATTTTCCTGTTTATAAATGTCAATCCTAATGAAGTTGATGTGAATATTCATCCATCCAAGAAGGAGATAAAGTTTAGAAATGAGAAAGTTGTTCAAAGTGAAATAACGTCTTTGATAGTAGAAACTTTGCGTAAGGCGGCTTCTAAATCTTTAAGTCAGGGTGGAGTAGCTAATGTTCCTTCCGTAAGTGCAGAATCAGAACAATTAATTGAATTGGTTCAATTGTCGGATGAATCGAATGATGAACTGGAAGTATTAGATGAGCCTTCCGTCGATCTCAGTAGTTTTGATTTGGGTGAGTTGAAGAAAAAACTATCAAAGAGTCTTGATAGTACAATTGATAGATCAAGCGAAGAATCGTTCGAGATTCTGGGTGTTTTGCTAAACAAATATATTATTATCCAAAAAAAGGAGGGGCTATTACTGCTTCATAAAAGGGCTGCGCATGAGCGCATTCTTTATGAAAAGGCTTTAAATCAAATCGAAGAACAGGAGTTTCTTCATTCACAGCCATTACTTGTTCCTGTCATTTTAAGTTTGTTGCCCGAAGATTATCATATTGCTCTCGATTCTATCCCTTTACTGAAGGGGATAGGGCTAGAAATTGAAGATTTCGGTAATAATAATATTAAAGTTGAAGCGTTGCCGGCTGTTTTTTCAGGGGATGACACGGAAGGCTTCGTCACATCTATCATCGGTGAACTAAGGGATTCGGGGTCCAATGCTTTGACTCAAATGACCTTAACGGAATTGACAAAGAGCCTTAGTTGCAAAGTATCGCAGTATCATGAATCAACGAGCAACGAGGAGATGAAGGCTCTGGTATCTGATCTTTTAAAATGTGATATGCCTTATGTCGATACGAGGGGAAGATCGACAATGACAGAACTTTCTATAGGTGAAATTGATAGAAGATTTGAGGGTAGATAGCTAGAATTCCATTGAGTGAATCTCGTCAAAAGGTATCAACAATTTCTTGTCATTGTCGATTTGTAAAATGACATGACTTTCCGTTATTTTTGCAATTGAAAATAGAGATTGCTTGGAGCAATGAATCTTTTGTCCGTCAACTAAGGTTAAGCTAATGATAGATTGGGATTGGTCTAATTTGTTGTTGAACCAAATAGACGGCATTCTTGAAAATACATATTTTACCTGAGAAGAATCTTTTCGTGTTCCTTCAAAACTGTCGTTATTGATGGTGAAATTTTCGACGTAGACTGGATCCTTTCGAATTAATATTGCGGCCCCATTATTTGGGACAGTTAACGCATTGTTATGGTTATTAAGTATTTTTCCTGATGACCAGAGTGCATTGAGTTTGAGTTCGAGCAGTGGAAAATTTCCTAAATAAGTTCTAGGTGGCATTTCAGGTGTGTATTTAACCTTTAGTATGGATCCGTCATTTAATAAGCACCAAAGATGAGGGATTAAAGTCTGATCTGGATCTTTCAACTCACTATTGTGAATTGAAAGAATGGCATTCATTTTGATGTTGAGCTTCCCTAATGACTTTGACGAAGGGAATGCAATTAGGTTTTGTTCTTTTCTATTGAATAGTTCAGGAAAAATAAACCTTTCACATGATATCCTGTCGCCATTCTTAAGTGTTAATAATGCTCCATTAGCTTCATTTATGTTTTGCAAATCAGTGAATATTAAATCATCGAATGAAAACGTTGTGTCGATATCAGAGTTAGCGTTTATCGTAAAACGAGTGATTGGGGTTTTGCTCAGAATGCCGATGAATTGATTCCCTTCTCTAATTGTACTGGCTTCTACCTTATGGTTATTTGAATCGAATGCGGTCAAAGTTGTTCCTCCAGGTTTGACTAGGCCAACGCGAAGCCCTATGAAAGAAACTGCACGGTTTTTTGTTGGATCATCCGGATCACAGAAACGTGCAGATATAGTTCCTTCAAATAGGGGTCTATGATTTGTGGCTGAATTCCCTTGTTGAATTCCCTCGATTTGCTTGGGACTGACAGTCAGATATGAATTTGGGCGTAATGACTTAAATGATACGCCTATCCCTTCATAGGTTTTATTTATATTTTGCCCTGATCTTAAAATCTTGCCTTCAAGTGATGAGTTAAAGTCTATTTTTATATTGGTGATTGGTATTGCTGATGAGTTTTCTTCGTTAATTATAAAGTAGCCGGAGCGGTTAAATATTTTAGGGATCTCCTTTATAGATTTAACTGAGGATCTGCTGAGTGTTATTTCTGATCCATGGTATTGAGTTGTGCTGTTAAAGTTTATTATTTGTCCTTTAAGTTTTTTTGTTTTTGATCGTAATTGATCAAAACCTAAGGAGTTTTGTGGAGGCAAGTTGCTTATAATTCTTCTCAGTCGCCACCGCACTTCAGGATCGAGTGAGTTTTCTATATTGGTTTTAAGTATGTTTTGAAAGCCATTTGATATTGAGCCTAGTTGAGCGGCGGCCTTTTCCCGTTGTTTAAAACTTTTATCTCTAAGCTGTTCTAGTAAGGCGTTTATTTGTTGGAGCCGCGCAACTGGTTGTGACGTAGTGAAATGTAATTCATGTGTATCTGAAAGATTTAGTTTAATGTTTTCGATCTCATTGTTATTTAGGAAGCGTTTAAAGGTAAAGGGCTGGTCTTTGAGCGTAAGGACAAGGTGCGTTCCGTCATTGAATTCAACCTCTCTCACAAGATCAGCGCTTTGCAGGCAAAGTGATGACAGAATCAAGGTATAGATAATACTAATAGATTTCATTCCTGTAATGAGAGATGAGTAGCGCAGCTTATAGATTAACCTTTGGAATTGATCATTATTGGTGTTGGTTAGTTGAAATATCAATTGCATATTTAAATAGTCGAGGATCACTTTACTAAAAGTATATGGAGGAAAAAAACTGCATTTTATTAGTAGATAACGGATCACATAGAGCAGCATCCGTGTTGAGTCTGCGCCGAATTGCTAAAGAGTTATCCATTCTCTCGGGGCGTACAATTCATCCGGTGTCATTGTTACATTCCACTAAAATTGATTCTGATGAGCTTGATGGTGTTCCTGCTTATATTGCTGAGCCGTTCCTTGAAGAAAAACTTACTAATGGAATAGATAGATTTCTTGTAGTTCCATTATTTTTCGGCCGCAGCGCAGCTATCTATGAGTATTTGCCTCAAAGAATAGTGGAGATGAGAAAACAATTTTCCAATCTTAAAGTCAGGATTGCTGAGCCTCTAGTTGATTTAGAAAATCCACAAAATGATGATGTGGCACAAATCCTTGCTGACTTAGTTAGGATCAAAATTTCAGAAAATCAGTTAAAGAGGCCCTCGGTTGCGCTCGTAGATCATGGTACGCCGAGGAAAAAGGTGAACGATGTTAGAAACTTTATAGCGAACCAATTGAAAAATATTTTATCCCATGAAGTTAGTATAGTTGAGCCATCCTCTATGGAATCTAGACCTGAGCCTGAGTATGAATTCAATCAGCCTCTATTAGAGAATCTGTTGGGTTCTGATGGATTTTGTGGTAATGTTATTCTTTCGATGCTTTTCATTTCTCCAGGCAGGCACGCTGGTGAGGGTGGGGACATTCATATGATATGCTTAGACTCGGAGGCGAAAAACAATGATCTGAAGACTTACATGAGTGGACTTCTTTCTCAGCATGATGGCATAGTTAAAATACTTGATGCGAGGCTGAGAAGTGGAATTGATTCCTTGCCGATATAAAGTCAATCATCGGATGTTTGGTGATGCCTCTTTAGAAAAAGAATGAGGTGACACTGGCTAGGAACCTCAACCTAAAAACACCAGCGCCACCCCGTATCCCCTCAAAATGTTAAGCAAATTTAATCAGTTAATAATACTTAACACATCCTAAATATATGAAACATTTGTTTTATAGTGCAAGGCATTATACTGATAAAAACACATAAAATTATAGTATTTTTTAAAATCAATTTTTAAGATTTAACTTTTAAGAATTCCAAACTACTAGTTAATTGGTGTTTAGAATAAAAGATTAATGAAAAGTTTATAAAAACAATGGATCGAATAAAATTGTTTTGAAATAAGAATGCTGATGAAGAAAAAGACAACTCAGTTAAGGGGAGTTCTGCTATTTTTCTTTTTCCTTTATTTAGCGCTCGTGTTTCCGCTTCGAGCTGAGCAAAAATATTCTATCCCAGTATGGAGTAAAGATCTTCAGCAGAGGTGGTCAAGTTCACATTCTAATCCTACTAATTGGACGAAGAGCGTGCAACTTATGAATGATAGGTTGTTGAAAGTTGGTCAATCGCACAACATAAACAGACTTCTTTCCAGTAGTCATTTTTGGAACTGGGTGGCTCAGGTGTATTGGTCAAAAAAACTACTCGTTCCATATTTTCATGAATTAAAATCTTCCAGTGATGCTTTTAAAAATTGCAAAGCATTGCTTTCTATTGATGGGCTAAGTGAGAAGTGTGTTAGGTACATTAATGAATCAGATAATAAGATAAAATTTGTCAGGATTTTATCTAAATTGATTGCCGATGATGAAAAGAAGTTTAAGCGGTATATGAATCTTGCAATCGCGATAGCGATGGTGTGGGATGAGCCGTTCCCTGATTCTTGGCCTCACCCCAATGTTAACAGAAATGATATACCTATTAGCGATTTAGATGTCTTGTCATTATTTAATTTTTTCGTTAAATCTCATAAAAGTGGACGTCTGAAAATTGGTCTTGATAGACTATCCATAAGGGAGCTTTGTTTTGTAATTGATACGCCCGTCCAATTAAACGAGCTCAAGTATGCGCAGCAAATTAAGCTTAAAAGCATAGGAGATCTTGAGCGCTTGTATAAAATAATACCGTACGATCAACAAAGAATTAACAGTGAGATTTATGAATGGCCTCACGGGCCGTACCGCTTAATTGATATAGGGTTAAAGAAGGGAGGCATCTGTATGGATCAGGGTTATTTCGCTTCGCATGCTGCCAAGTCACAAGGGATACCATCAATTTTATTTATGGGACAAGGCCGGTCCGGTGGGCACGCTTGGGTAGGTTTTTTGGAGTCTAGGGGGAGGTGGAAGCTGAATGCCGCTCGATGGGCCAGTGAAAAGTATCCAGTAGGTTTTGCCTATGACCCCCAAACATGGGAGAGAATAAGTGATACACAGTTTGAATTTATTTTAAAATCCAATGGAGACAGTCCTTCACACGGTAAAGGAAAATTGGTTTTGGCTTGGGCCCTTTTAAATGAAGGTTCATTACAATTTCAGCCACTCTTACAGATTGCGGCTAAAATCATGCCTAGAAGTAAGGAGCCTTGGCAAATAGAACTAAATTACCTTAATGAGAGTGAGGCGGATCTTGATGCGATGAAGGTCTTTTGGGCAAGGTGGATAACTAATTTCAAAGAAGAAAAGGGAACCAAAGCGAAGGGGCAGATCGAGCTATTGAAAATTTTAAGGAAACTTAACTTGGATTCGGCGGCCTTAAGGTTGAGTCGCCAGATTGTTAACGAGAACCGTTCAGGGCGATTTGATCTTGGCGTCACTGTTGCTAGCGATGAGGTCTTTGACCTTCAGAGAGCAAAGAATTGGGATGAAGCTCATAGGAAATATAAAATTACGCTAGATCAGTTTAAGGATTCAAGTGGTGGGCATTTATTTTACAATTTGATTGATCCATATGTAAGGAACTGTTTGCTGGACCGCCGCATGGGTGAGGCATCAGATGCAATTTTGTTAGCATCTAAGACAATTAAACCTGTCCCGAATTCGATTCTATATAATGATTTTGAAAAGCTACGCAGCGAAGTTGAGTAGCTATCATTAGGATTTTATTAACTCTTCAAGCTTCTTGATGAATTTTCTTTTGCCGGCCTCTGGAGTAATGGCAGGGGGAGAGAGTTGATTCGGTAATTCTTCAATCTCTCCATTCTTAGATCCTAAAATTATCGGATAAAACGGGATCGTTTGCTGTTCGAGTCTTTCAAGAAACTCGCTAAGGATCCAATTGTCTTTATCAGATTGATCCGCAATCATTGGTATTACCCCAAGTTCTTTAATCTTTTCGCTTACCTCTTTACTGTGAAGAACAAACTGTTCATTGGTTTTGCAGACTGCTCACCAAACAGCAGTGTAGTCTATGAATACGTCCTTTCCGTTTTTCACATGCTCTAATGCAACTATTGGATCGAAAGGTTCATAAGTTAAACCGTGCACAGTTTTGCTGCTTGTACTCTCAGCAACTACTGAGTCCATTTGGGTAACGTCTTGGGCAATTTTAAAACAAATCAAGCAGCATAATAAGAGAGTCATTCTTCCAAGCCACTTGGTCATGGGTTTGCTTGATAGAGGATTTGAGTATTTGCCGTATATCCACAGACCTAATGCAAGTATCACCAAAGCTAAAAGGGTCCAGATTACTGATGAAAGCCCAATTGCCTTGCCTAGTATATTTAGCAACCATATTACGGTGGCTAGAAGTGGAAACGCCATGAATTGTTTGAATGTTTCCATCCATTTGCCCGGACGTGGTAGCATTTCCACTAGTTTTGGCATGTAGGATAAAACAATGTAAGGGAGTGAGAGCCCGGCAGCTAGAGAGGTAAATAAAGCATATCCTTGAACTACTGGACCCGAAAGGGCAAAGCCGAGAGCGGGCCCCATGAAAGGACCAGTGCAAGGCGTAGCGACGAGCACTGCTAAGATGCCAGAAAAGAAGCTGCCTAATAAGCCCTTCTTGTTTTGAAGTTTGCTTCCAGCTCCAGTCAATGACGTTCCGATTTCAAATAGTCCGAACAAATTAAGCGAAAATATAAACATTACCCCAATGAGACACAGTACAAACCAGGGGTGCTGAAATTGGAATCCCCAGCCCGCGTTCTCGCCACTGTTGCGAACTATAAAAAGCACACTAACAAGTAGCCACAATGAGACGAAAATTCCTGAAGCAAATGACAAGCCATGAAGACGGATCTTTCTTTTGTCACTCCCTGATTGCTGAACGAAACCAAGAATTTTAATTCCCAAAATGGGGAACACGCAAGGCATTAGGTTAAGTATGATCCCTCCGAGGAATGCAAAAAATAGCATTAAAAAGAAAGAGCCTTTCTTTGTCTGATTGTTTTTGGTTAGTTCTTCAATGGCTTTGAGGTATGGCTCAGCCTCTGGGCTGTTGATGCTTGGGTATAATTTTGAAGACGCAGTAACGGTTTGAGCTTCGTCAATTGTTAGAGTTTCTGTAGTCAACCAGAAAGCTTTACTCCCATCACTGGTAAGAAGAAATCCTTGTAATGAACCCTTGATTTCGTAGGACTCTTCCTCGAGTGGGGCAAAGAGAGTGAGGACATCATTTTCCAAGTCCATCATTAGTCCATCACTTTCTTTTATGATGGAGCTGTCGGATAACATCAAATAGGGATCCTTGCCGATTTGATTCTGGAGATCTTTGCTGAGTTTGCTTGAGATTTCTAAGTGTCCGAAATCGGTCCGAGCTAGCGCTTTTATGATGGGGAGTTGTGATTGAGATTTGTTCCAATCAGAAAGTATGAATTCGCTGTCTAGAGTTGCTGTAGTTGGCCCAATGGGTAGATCAATTGATAGCGGCGTCGTTGCAGGTGGCAGGCAAGTTTCCTTGCAGGCTTGCCAGTCAACGGAAGCGAGTACTTTGATTGATGTTAGATCATCAAAATTACTTGGAGCAGTTATGCTGGTAGTAAAATATACAATGTCTTCGTATGTGTGACTAGTTAAGGTGAGTCCAGGGAAAGATTGAACCGTTTTGTGAGGTACTGGATATTCTGTTGGTGTGCTTTCGAAACCATCTGGTGCAGTCCATGAAACTTCTGTAGGTAGTCCACTTTCTCCAGATCCGATCCAGTAAATGTGCCAGCCCTTATCAATTGTAGCTTTTACAGAGACTTTGAACGTCGAGCCAGGGCTGATCGAGCCTGTGTCTGATACTAGCTCTAATTTGACTGGACCTCTTTGAGCAGAGGAAAGGTCAAGTGATGCTAGTGATATTAAAATGCATATAAGCAATTTAATTCTCTTACTGTTCGCTACCATTTGACTGTGACTTTAAAAGTATAGGGATTATTATAGAAATAAAGAATGATCAACCGCCTCTACCGCAGCATTGTTTGAATTTCTTGCCGCTGCCGCAAGGGCATGGCTCGTTTCTTCCGACTTTAGGTGCTGATCGTGTTACGGGTATTGTTATTTGTGGTTCGAGTTCAGGATCAGAGCTTTGGGGGGCATTTGCTGCGTTAGTAGACTGCCCGATGGCAGGACTTTCATCGTTACCTCGGCCTTGATTCATGGGGAGATTTCGTAAAAAGTCTTGGAAAGCTTCAATGTTAGTTGTGCTGCGGAACAGATTAATAAGGATTTCTGCCTTCATGTCAGCCCACACCTCTTTGAAAACTGTGTATGCTTCAGTTTTATATTCGATTAATGGATCCTTTTGACCATGAGCTCGGAGACCAACGCCTTCTCGCAAAGCATCCATGTTGTATAGGTGCTCCTGCCACAATCGATCGATTGAACCCAAGACTACGGACCGCTCAAGGTTATCTAAATGGGCAGGTTCTTCGTGTTGGACTTTAAGTTCATAGATTTCTTTAATTTTGCCGATGAGGAAATCAGAAACCTCTTCAGGATCTTTTCCTGTTATATTCTGATCGTCTCGGTGTAAGCCAATAGGGAAATTAGAATTCGCCCAATTAATTACGCCGGCATAGTCAGGATTATTATCTGGATCAGGATCTTCAAGGAACATTAGAACTTTATTTGGAACAGACTCATCGATGGCCGCAAAAATTATTTCTCTTGGGTTGGCGCTAGCGATGACCTCATTCCGGTACTCGTAGACGACTTCACGGTGATTGTTCATCACATCATCAAAATCAAGAACCCGCTTACGCATTTGATAATTACGTTGCTCGACTCTTTTTTGCGCGGTCTGGACAGATCTGTTTAGTAGTGGATGAGAAAGCTCTTCGCCTTCCTTCATTCCGAACTTCTCCATCATTTTGGTCATTTTGTCCGCTGCTCCAAAGTTTCTCATTAGGTCATCTTCGAAGCTTATGTAGAATATTGATTCTCCGGGATCGCCTTGGCGGGCTCCTCTTCCTCTGAGTTGGCGATCGATTCGCCTAGACTCATGCCTTTCAGTTGCCATGACGCTAAGGCCGCCAATTTCTGCAACACCTTCCCCAAGTTTAATGTCGGTTCCTCTTCCTGCCATTGCTGTGGAAACAGTGACTGACCCTTTTTGGCCAGCGCGTTGAATGATTTCAGCTTCTTGTCGGTGGTACTTTGCATTAAGAACAGAGTGGCCGATCTTTTCTCTCTTGAGGTAACGAGAAACAGTTTCAGAGGCTTCGACGCTAGCAGTTCCAATTAGTATTGGCTGACCCTTGGCGTTCTTCTCCTTAATGCTTTGCACGACTGAGGCATACTTTTCACGTCTCGTTTTAAAGATCCGGTCATTGTTATCGATTCTCTGTACGGGTTTATTGGTAGGTATTGGCAGTACATCAAGATTATAAATGTCACTAAATTCAGCAGCTTCGGTTTCTGCTGTGCCTGTCATTCCTGCTAATTTTTCATAGAGTCTGAAATAATTCTGAACAGTGACTGTTGCTAGGGTTTGCGTTTCTTTTTCGAGTTTGACACCTTCCTTTGCTTCAACGGCTTGGTGTAATCCGTCGCTCCATCTCCTTCCCGGCATTTCCCTTCCTGTGTTTTCATCAACGATGACGACCTTGTTATTGGTGACAACGTAATCCACGTCTTTTTCATATAGGCAGTAAGCTTTCAGGAGTTGAGAGATGCTATGAATTCTTTCACCTTGAGAGTCCATTTTGCTCTGCAGATCATTCTTCTTTTTATCCCGTGCCAGGTCAGACAGTGATTCATCGCCATCAATTTCCGAAAAGGCTGTGGCAAGATCAGGAAGAACGAAAGCTTCAGGCTCATCAGGATTGAGAAATGATCTGCCATTTTCAGTGAGGTCAGCATCATGTGATTTTTCCTCTACGGTAAAATAAAGTTCTTCTTTTAGCTCGAATAGAGCCTTTTTATGAGTGTCCTGGTAAAGGCTAAGCTCGGACTTTTCGGCAATTCTTCGATTCTCGGGTTCCTCCATTAGCCGAAGGAGTTGCCTGTTCTTGGGCTGGCCGAATTTAACTTTGACCATGGCTCTTCCCGCGATCTCTGAATCACTTGAATCTAGTGCCTTTTTGGCCTCCTGCATGGATTCATTACATAGAGTGGTTTGTTTCTTTACTAGTTGGTTAACGAGTGGTTTGAACCGGTCATATTGTTGTGTATGAGTGACTGTCGATGGGCCGGAAATGATGAGTGGGGTCCTAGCCTCATCAATTAGGACTGAGTCGACCTCGTCAATGATTGCAAAGTAATGACCTCGTTGTACTTGCTCATCTAGTGAGTGGGACATTCCATTATCACGTAAATAATCGAAACCAAATTCACTGTTGGTTCCGTACGTAACATCATAATTATAGTTTTCACGCCTTCTGTCTGAAGGCATTTGGCTTTGAATGCAGCCGATAGAAAGTCCTAGGAACTTTAATAATTCACCAGTCCACTCGGAATCACGTCGTGCAAGATAGTCATTTACAGTAATTACGTGAACGCCTCTCCCAGTAAGAGCATTCAAGTAGACGGGCAATGTTGCTACTAGAGTCTTTCCTTCGCCCGTAGCCATTTCCGCAATCATTCCTCTATGAAGACCGATTCCTCCATACAATTGGCAATCGAAATGAATCATGTCCCAAGACATTGGCTGGTCACATACTGAATAAGACAGCCCGACCATTCTCCGTGCGCCGTTCTTTACGACCGCGTACGCCTGAGGAAGGATTTGAGTTAAATAAGCGTCCTGCATTTGATGGACAGAATCGATCCGGTCGTTTTTTCTGTGTCTCGCTTGTTCCTCAATGTCTCGACTGGCTTGATGATCATTCTCAGATATGCCTTGGAGTTCCTGATTTTTCCAAGAATCGATTTCTTGATCAAGTTCGACTTCAAAGCTTTTGAGATGATCTTTCCAACTAGCTGTCTTTTCTCTGAGCTGATCATCAGAAAGTGACTGAAATTCAACTTCTAACTGATTGATTTTCTCAACCGTAGCTTTGAGTTTTTTTAGCTCTTTTTGGTGCTTAGAGCCAACAATTTTCTTGAGTATCCATTTAACCATTTATCTATTCCGGTTTCTATCTCCTAAGGTTTTACAAAGTGTGTTTGATTAGTGCGAAATTTTATGAAATATGACCCAATAGCTTTGCCTTGCAACTCTAGTAAATAATTGAGTAAGAGTCTGTATGTTATGAGTAGCTATTTGTGTCTTTTTAAGAATTCCTTAGCTAAAGAGCGGTAATCGATGGCGCCATTTGAATTATTGTCATATTCGATGATGGATTGCCCATAGCTTGGAGCTTCACCTAGTCGGATAGATCTTCTTATGACAGTCTTATAGACTTCATCAGGGAAGTACTGTTGGACCTGCTCAACGACCTGTTTTGACAGATTCGTTCTACCGTCAAACATGGTCATTACGATGCCTTCGATACTTCCATTGGGATTTGCGCCGGAGAGTCTAACTTGTTCCTGCACATGAACGATCTTTGCGAGCCCTTCGAGGCCAAAGAATTCACATTGAAGAGGAATGAGTAGTTCGTCAGCGGCAGCGAGTGCGGAGGTCATTAAAACGCCGAGTGATGGAGGGCAATCAATGATCACGTAGTCATAATCTGAAGATTTCTTCAATTTTGATAGGACTTCACGTAAACGAGTGAGGTGATTTTCAGATTGCGCCAGTTCTATTTCTGCTCCTGCAAGATCCATGTCTGCAGGAATGATCGAAAGGTTTTCAAATCTTGTTTCTCGTATTCTTGAGCTTATTTTCTCTGTTCCGAGTAGCACCTCATATAAGCTTGTCTCTGGTTCTGGTGTTAAACCAAGGCCACTAGTCGTATTTCCTTGTGGATCGAGATCAATTAGTAAAACTCTCTCTTTGCTGCTTGAAGCAATGCATGTTGACAAATTGATTGATGTCGTTGTTTTTCCGACTCCTCCTTTCTGGTTGGCTATGGCTACAATCTTCATCAAATAGTGAATACTTCACATCTACCATTCTTGGCTAAAAATCAATATACTTAATCTTTTTGATTCGAGTAAAAACATTATTGTAATTCATTTAATATGACATGGTAATTGAAGAAAAGGATTTGGCAGGTTTGGGAGGTTGGGAATGTTTCAAAAAGGCAAAGACTTATGTTGCTGCAGGGTCTGTTTTAAACTCCTCGAGTAGCCTTTTGAATGATCCTGATGGCCTTTTATTCACAGGTTATGTTCTAGAGGGGAGAAAAAAATACGTTTGTGGTCTTAAATTCAGAACACTTGAGGATGTTGACAATCTTTGCAGGTGCAAGCGAGCAATAAAAGAAGGAAGGGTCTGTGAGCACTCGATGGCTGTAGTTTTGGATTCGATTAGGCGAGAAAATAAAACTCAGAAGAAAGGATTGCAAGTACCAGAAGATGAGGCGGATACGAGTATTTTACACGAAGTTAATTTATTGCCGGTGATCCATTGTGAATTTAATGATCTTGTCACGATTAAGTCATGTTTAATTATATTTGAGTCATCCAGCAGTGATAACCGCCCACCCGTTAATCAACTATCTAAATTGAAGAAAATTTTGGGTAATGTCGAGTTAACCGAAGGACTGGAGGTCAATTGCAATCGAATTGCATTGGATGGGATCCTTCAATTACTTCGAGGGATGAGGGTTGCGTTTAAATCAAAGCATTCCGAGATGATTAATCAGTTCGTGATTTCAGAAACAAATGTTCGGTTGCCGTTGATTGTTCAAAAATCGAGAGGGGATAATTCTTCAGTAAAATTATCAAGGATCGCTATGTGTGATCATTTTTTTTTACGCTTCGGGACTGGTCTCTGGGTTTTGAATTCAGAACTTAATGTTTTGATGCCAACTGAGTGTGAAGAGTTATCAGATGACGTTCTTGATGCATTGGATGAACTGCTTGCGTGTCCCGATCAAGAGGTTTCAACTCTTGTATCAATAGATTGGTTGAGGTGTAACTCCCCTGTAATCAATAGCTTGTTCCACATGGAATGTTCAGATGGCTTGATTAAATCGCTTCGTTTATTACCTGCTAAACCAAAGCTTAAGCTTAGTGTTGAGGGCTCGCTCAAGAACATTGAGATCAGGGCCGAGTTCATATATCAAAAAAATGATATTTCTAACGATTCGTTTGAAAGCTCCCAATTACTATTACTTCGAGGTCATGATGCTAAAAATTTCACTCCTATTGAACTTTCTAAGCAGACTGACTCCGAAAGTATTAATGTATATCAGTGGGCCATTTCGGGAGAGGACAATGTGTTCTCTTTTTATGCTGGTGAGCTTGATGAAGTGATTCGAGGTGGTGAAGTTGAGGTTATTCTTGGTGATAGATTTTATAGGATCACTAAAGAAATCGAAAAGGTGAGACCCAGAGTCAAAGTTAAAGAGGAGCGAGGCGGTTACTTTGATTTCGAATTGGAGTTTATTGGAACTAAGGGAACCAAGATTCCAGAGAATGAGATTAAGCTTCTTTTGAGTCAGGGTAAATCATCAAAGAAGGGGACCAGAGGCGATTTGTTGGCTTTACATAATAGAGGCATTTCTGAGCTCTTTGATGGGTTTGAACTTTCTTCAATCGAACAGTCAGTAGACAATGGTACTGTTAAGAGGAGAGTCGAGGCAGCAGAAGCATTCTATACTAAGGAACTTTTGCATGATCTAGCTGATTTTTCAGTTGTGGATGAGCTTGAGGATTTGAATCCATCAAAGTTCTGTTTTTCAGCCACATTAAAAGACTATCAGCACCGAGGCGTGAACTGGATGAATGAGCGCCTCAGTAAGGGTTGCGGTATCATTTTGGCTGATGAAATGGGTTTAGGGAAAACTATACAAACTTTAGCGCTTATCTGCTCGGCTAATTGGCTAAAGGGACCGACTTTAATTATTTGCCCCACCTCATTAATTGATAATTGGAGGCGTGAAATCGAAAGATTCACTAATGAGTGTAAAATTCTTATCATTCACGGACAAGATAGAGCTGACAAATTTCCAATAATTGCCACTTCTGATATCATTATTACTAGTTATGCTACTGTCGTTAATGACTCGAAATCATATAAAGAAATACATTTTCCTCTGATCGTTGCGGATGAGTCCTCATACATAAAAAATCCTGATACGAAAACCTTTGAAGCTCTGGCTTCTCTGAATTCTTATGCGGTGATGGCCCTTTCAGGTACGCCTCTAGAGAATAAACTCCTAGATCTATGGAGTGTTATGGAGTTGGTGAACCCTTCCTACCTTGGTTACAAAAAAGATTTTGTTAAACGCTATTCAGTAAACGTTACTGAATCGGACCGTTTAAATTTAAAGAGGAGAGTGTCACCGTTCGTTCTTCGTAGAACGAAAGCGATGGTCCTTGATGATTTGCCTGGAAAGTTGGAACAAATCATTCACTGTGGGCTAACACCCAAGCAGAGAGTTGCTTACGAGGGGATTTTACGTATAGGGAAAGAGCAATTATTGAAATTTAATTCCGCAGATAAAGAGCAGGCCTCGCGGATGGAGGTCCTTTCCCTTTTACTTCGATTGAGACAGGTTTGTTGCGATTCAAATATAGTTAATTTGGGTACTGAACAGATTGAAGAGCATTCATCAGGTAAAATTGGCCCAATGATGACGATTATACGTTCGTCGATCAGTTCTAGTGGCAAGGTTCTAATCTTTTCTCAATTTGTTAGAATGCTCAAGATTATTGAGAAAGAGCTGAGTGAAAATGATTTTGGTTATTATTACCTAGATGGATCAACTTCACGTAAACAAAGAGATTCTCAGGTTCAGTCTTTTCAAAATGATGAAAATGGCCATTCAGTGTTTCTTATTTCTCTTAAAGCTGGTGGCTATGGTTTGAATCTTACGGCAGCAGATACAGTCATTCATTTTGATCCATGGTGGAATCCCGCAGTCGAAAACCAGGCAACTGATAGGGCGCATCGGATAGGACAAACTAAACCAGTCAATTCATATAAATTGATTGCAGCTGGTACTGTTGAGGAAAAAATCCTTAAGCTTCAAGATCGCAAAAAAGGATTGATCGATGTCGTTATCAATGATTCTGAGCCCATGATGAGTGGTCTAAACGATGATGATATTAAAACTATTCTTTCATAATAATATGAATTGATATAGTTTATATTGCCTTATATTTTGATCATAATGAAATTCAAATCAGAGCTCAGATACTTGTCTTCATTTGTTATTGGAGTTCTGATTCTGACATCGGTATGGCTCGGTAATGATTATAAAATCGTTAGAAGTGAAAGTTATCCTGCGAATGCTTTTTGGACATCAATAATACTGATGGTGACTTTATTGGTGTTGTCTGTTCTCGTTTTTTGGCTAATTCCCAGAAGTAAAAGGTCAAAGAGGCTCATTGCTGTGGGCATTGTTCTAGTGTTCTCCACCGCCGTTACTGCAATGCTTTTGATTTGTTTCGGCGATATGCTTCACTCGATTCTCCCCTAACTCTAACTAGGGGGAGTTAGAGGCATCAGTCCTTCCATATAAAGTTCTCTAGCCTCAGGCGCTCGCCTAGAGTCTTAGCTTCATTAGAGCGTATTCCTGGGGTATTTGAGAGCTGATCGGCAATAATTATAGCAGCCTTAAGGTCTTGATCCGCGCCACGTTTCTCAAGAATTCTTATGCATTCGAAACCTGCTTTATAGTGCCAGTTTAGTTCTGGTGATTCATTTTCTGCTAGTGGGGGCCTAGGAGCTGTCAGTATTTCATAGAAAGATTCTAAGGATTTGGTGGTCTGCCCGAGTAATTCGTAAGCTTTAGCTTTACGAAAAAGGGCCTCGTTTCGGTCCCGAGTTTGGAGAGATTTAAATTGTAAAATCAGGTTAAATGCTTCGATTGCGTCATTAAATTTGCTGGCATTTGCCCCTCCCAGTTCATAAAGGGCTTTCCCTTTCAATGTTAGTGCTGATATTTTTATTCCGTCGATCTTGGATTCTTCAATAATAGAATCGAGGATCTGTATGGCTTCGGTTCTCAGATTGGTGTTTAATTTAAGCTTGGCCTGTTCGAGTCTTGCTCTGGGTGCTAGTGCGCTATCACTTTCTGCTACCTTTTGCCACAATGACAAAGCTCTTTTTGAGCCTTCTTCTGTTAGGGTAAGGCTCGCGGAGTGTCCTGCAAAGAACCTTGCCCTGATAGCTAGGGGCGAATTTGGATAATCCGTATAGAGCTTTTCAAAGTTGTGCAATGATTCTGAATAGTCCCTGTTTCTGAAGCATAACTCTGCTTGGCGCATGCGGACGCTTGGAGCTTGGGAAGAATTTGGCCATTTTTTTATGAAAGAATCACCAAATTTTAGGCATTCGTTGAGGTTGCCTGCGCTTTCTTCGATCCAGAAGGCAAGGTAATCGGCTCTCTTCTTGTCAGTTGGGTTTATCGCGTAATTCCTAGCTAAGGAAAGCGCCTCACGGGCAGACTTAGACTTGGGTGGGAAAGCTAAAAGGTTAATAGCAGCAATAGCTAAATGAGCTTCGGCCGTTCTCGGGTGTTGAGGAAATTGTGTAGTAAATGTTTCAAGTTTAGATAATGCTGAGGGGTTCTGCTCAGAGGCTAATAGGAGTCCCTGTTCTATCATCAGATCCCCACGTGCGATAATGCTTCCTATCTTGTTGAAGCTTGAAATCTCAAATGAGAATTCATTTTTTTCATTCGCCTTAACCTCAGTGAGGGCAGCGTTAAAAGCAGCAGTGATTGAATATTCGGGAGAAGTTACCTTCAAATAACTCTCTTTTGCAGATCTGAAATCTTTTGTGGATGTATGTGCGCTTGCCTCAAGAAAAGCAATCGTCGCCTTTACTTTCCTGTCATTTGTTTGCTCGCTCAGCCCAGAGAGTATTTCAAGGGCATCTTGAGGTTTCGAATCGTTAATAAAAAGCTTTGCTATCAATATATTTGCTAGCAATGAAATTTTATCCTCTGTCTTAGTTAGTTCTTTTAACTCAATTAAAGCAGATTCTGTCTCTGTTGAGGTTGCTTCAATATTGTAATAAGTGGCCTGCCTTGAGAGGTGATTGTCTTTGGATTTGATCCAATTTTGTAATAAATTATTAATTTGGTCTTTGATGTCATCCTTAAGCAGAAGCATGCTGTCAAAGAAAGGAAAAGTGTTAGTCCCGGAAGGGGCGTTTTCAACGGCAGCTTGCAGTACCGATAGAGCTTCATCGAATTGTCTCAGTTTTTTATGAGTTTCGGCTCTTAGAAGATTCAAAGTTTGGTAAATGCTTGGGGAAAATTCTTTAGGGTTAAGATAAAGTTTCCTTAGTAGTTCCTCAGCTTCTACAGGCTTATTTGAGTGGAGTAGGGCTCTAGATCTTATAATTTCGGATAAAAGTTTGAAGCTAGATTTTGGGCTGATAGTTGCCTTATTAAGTAATGCTATAGACTCATTATAGTTGGCTTTGGTGATGTGTAGATCAGCCAAAATTAAGTATATAATAGGGCTCCTAAGTGAATCTTTAGAGTTCTCTAGAGATTCAGAGATTAGTTGAATGGACTTATCCGCCATTCCTATGGAGTTGTAGGCAGAGGATATAGTTATTAATGCGTGCTCATGCCTAGTGTCTGAAGGATCGTCTATGAATTGATATAATATTGGTAACGCTTCGGTGAGTCGTCCTAGCCCTGACAGGGCCATTCCTCTCCAGAATGGTAATTCATCACCCTTTGCGGCACTGAGGGCTTCTTCATATTGACCAGTTCTTACTAGATTCTCTACTAAGAGGGCTCTGATTCTTGTCCTGCTTTCATCAGATAAGTCCTGACGTGAATTAATTTCTTCTAATTTTAATAAAGCGACATCAGATAATCCGTCATTGTGAGCTGATAAGGCTGCGGTCCAATTCGGAAGATTTTTAATGTCTACATGTTCAGTGTCAGATCCTTTTGAGGATGTTGGATCGACAACTTGAAAGAGTAGATAGAGTAATATGGTTGATATTCCAGTCACAGAAATGTCTATCTTGAAAACTTAACTGTTTTTCGCTAAATTTCCAGTCTGTCAGCAAGATTGGTGAAATTAAAATTTCATCCTCTTAAATGACTTAAACTAATCATTTGTAGCCTTTTAGCTTGCGAGGGACCTACAGATTTGCTCTTATCCAATTCACTCAAATTTTATCTCATAAATGAAAAAACTAATTAATGACCCTTTAAAAGTAGCTGATGAACTTATTGATGGTCTTGTGGAGGCTTATGACGGTGACTGCGTAAAGGTTGGTACTCGCTCCATAATTAAAACAGAAATACCTGAAGGTAAGGTAGCTTTACTCATTGGGGGAGGTTCAGGGCATGAACCTATTTATCATGGTTTAGTGGGGACTAATATTGCTGACGGAGCCGCTTGTGGTGATATTTTTGCTGCGCCGCCACCAGATATAGTGCTTGAAGCTACATCAGCGGTCAGTAGAGGGAAGGGCGTTCTGTATCTCTACGGAAACTATGCAGGAGATGTAATGAACTTCGATATCGGGGCCGAATTGTGCTCAGAGGAAGGAATCGAAGTTAAGACAGTTTTAATTACTGATGATGTTTGTTCTGCGCCTGCAGAGTCTAAGGATCAGAGGCGTGGTATTGCAGGGCTAGTTCTCATAGTAAAGATGGTCGGCGCTGCGTCACAATCAGTTGAAAGTTTGGATGAGCTTGAGCGGATTGCTAAGTTAACGGTTCTTCAGACAAGATCAGTAGGAGTTTCAATGTCGCCTGGATCCATACCTGCGACTGGTAAGCCGACCTTCGAGATTGACGAGGCACTCATAGGTTTGGGTATGGGAATTCACGGTGAACCGGGTGTTTCTGAAATACCGATGACGACAGCTGATGATTTGACTCCACAAATGCTTGACCTGATTTTTAAAGATTTTGCTGACGATTCAGATGTGGACGAGTTAAAAGAAGGGGATGAGATTTTATTGTTTGTAAATAGTCTAGGAGCTACAACGATGATGGAATGCTTGATATGTCTTAGGAAGGCCAAGGAATATCTTAACGAGCGAGGTATCCTTGTTTATGATACGATCGTTGGCCCTTTAGTGACTTGTCAGGAAATGACTGGAATTTCGTTTAGCGTGACAAAGCTCAATGATGAGCTTAAGGGATATTGGGACCTTCCCTGTGAGTCATTGTGCTATACAAAACTTTAAATTTTATTGCCAATTATTAATGCCCAAAGAATCTCTAGATGTATCAGAATCACTAGGAATGGTGAAGCTCCTTGCAAGAAAAATCATCGAAGCCGAACCGATACTTACCGATGCTGACAGAAATCTTGGTGATGGGGATCATGGACTAGGAATGCAAAGGGGGATGACGGCAGTCTTAGAGAAACTTGAAAGTGAATCATTTTCCGATGTTAAATCGATTTTCAATGCGACAGGTATGGCCATGATGAGTTCAATGGGCGGAGCCTCGGGAGCTCTTTTTGGGACTCTTTTCCGTAGCGGAGCGAAGACCCTAGCTGAAAAACCGGTATTTGATGCATCAGCGCTTTCCGATTTCTTGGTTGCTGCAAATGAAGGTGTTCAGGCCCGTGGAGGTGCTTCTCCTGGTGATAAGACAATGATTGATGCGCTTGATCCAGCAGCTAATGAGTCTTTAAAATCTAAGGATTTACCAATCGATGAGGCCCTAGAGGCCGTTGCCGCCGCAGCAGAATCAGGAAGAGATCAGAGCAAGGACATGATTGCAATGATGGGAAGGGCAAAGACACTTGGGAAAAAATCAGTAGGTCATCCAGATGCTGGGGCCTGCTCAATTGCTATTATTTTTAGAGCGATGGCAGATTTTGCTAACAACTAATTACACAAAATAAATCAAAACATTAGAAAACAATGGCTGACTTAGACGGAAACACAGAACAAAAGCAGAAGGAATATTATACAGACACTCCTCAAACTAAACCTAACTTTTTCTTAAAGGGATCTCACCAATATGACTGGGGTCTACAGAATAGACTGGCACATATATTCAACCCTGAATCAGGAAGAACGATCATGCTCGCATTTGATCATGGTTATTTCATGGGACCGACTACCGGCCTAGAAAGAGTCGATCAGACCATTCTTCCGCTAGAGCCTTATTGCGATTGCTTAATGCTTACAAGAGGAATACAGAGATCAATTATTCCAGCATCTACTCAAAAGGCCATTGCTCTAAGAGCCTCAGGAGGCACTAGCATGGTTAGTACTATTGATGAGTGGGAAGGTGAGATAGGTGGTCAACCCGCAAAATTAGCTCGTCCCGGTTATGAGCCACTTTCGAATGAACATTTGGCTGTAGATATCGATGAAGCCATAAGGTTAAATGCCTCTGTTCTTGCGGTTCAGGTTTTCATAGGTAGCCAACATGAGAGGCAGTCATTGCAAAACTTAACTAACCTCATTGATGCTGCAGCCAGATACGGGATCGCAGTGATGGGAGTTGTTGCAGTTGGACGTGCGATGGAGAGGTCACCAAAGTACTTTCGGATGGCCACAAGGCTCATGGCAGAACTGGGTTGTCATATGGTTAAATGTTATCATATCGAAGATGGTTTTGACACGATCACTAGCTGTTGCCCTGTCCCTATTGTTATTGCTGGTGGTAAGAAGAGACCAGAGAAAGATGCATTACAGATGGCATTCGACGCTTGCGAGCAGGGGGCTTCCGGAGTTGATATGGGACGTAACATATTCCAAGCAGATGCACCTGTTCCAATGATGAAGGCTGTCAGGGGCGTCGTTCATGAAGGAATGAGTGCTTCTGACGCATTTGAGTTGTATGAACAGCTTAAATCAGAGGAAGTTTCTTAGACATCGCACAAAATAAATGCTCCCATTTGAAGAATTACGTATAGGCGTTATTCTTCTATGTGGGCCCATTAATTAGTCAATCCGATCGATACATCGGACGTCAGGTATTATTTGCAACGATCTTTGGTGTCATTGTATTGAGCCTTATCTTTGTTTTAGGTAATTTATTTAAGCAGATTTTCGAGTTACTCGTTGACCGGAACTTGCCGGTAAATGCTGTCCTTCAGTTCATTCTTTACATATTACCGTACTCTTTAATTTTCACTATCCCTTGGAGTGTTCTCATAGGTGTATTGCTCGTTTTTGGCAGGCTCTCAGCTGATAATGAACTGCTTGCGTTCCGTTTGTCTGGAATGAGTATGTTCAGATTGTGTCGTCCAGTGTTTTTTATTGCGGGGTGTCTTGTTTGTTTAAGCTTTTTGATCAATACCAAAATCGCACCGCGTGGCAAAGCCGCGATGAAAGAAACGCTCTATAATATGGCTATTGATGATCCTTTGGCTTTAATTGTTCCCGATAAAGTCATATATCAATTTCCTAACTATCGAATTTATGCCGAATCCAGGATCGGTAACAAATTACTTGGTCTTGAAGTGATAGAGCTTGATGAGAATAAGGTACCCATACGTTATATTAGGGCTATGGAGGCTGGGGTCGAATACGACGAAAGTGAAGATCAGTTGTTATTGCTTTTAGATAATGCCGAGGGAGTCATAAAAAATGAAAAGGATCCCGCTGACTTTGATAACTTGCTCCCGGGCATTAGCGCTGAGAAAACAACTATCCCCCTGGATTTGTCTTCGTTCCGCAATAATCCAAAAAAACTCAAACCGAGCAACTTAGACACTAGTGAGTTGAGGCGACGGCTGAGTGGGTCAGAACCTATCAGTGAAAAGAAAAGGAACGAGATTAATACTGAAATACAGAAAAGACATTCTTTTGCAGTTGCATGCTTCGCCTTCGCTTTGATCGGTATCCCTTTGGGGGTAGTGAGTCAGAGGAGCGAGACCACATCAGGTTTTGCGGTCAGCATGGTCGTTGCGTTTTTATACTTTTTAGGCATCATTTACGCAGACAATAGAGATTCTGATGCGATTGCACCGCTACTAATGTGGGTTCCTACCGCACTGATGATTATGATTGGTGGTATTTTGTTCTTTAAGCTTAGCCGGAAGTGAAACTATTTAACGTTCTGGATTAGATGCTTTTCAAAGAAATTGAACATTGAGGGGACATCAATTTCGTGACCTCCTTTGTGGGGGACGAAATCAAGATTACTTGAAGCATTAAAGTCAGAGTAAATAGGATTAATTTCTTTCAGTGCTTGTCTTGCGATGGGAATCGTGAACCAAGTCGGGCGTTCCCTTAACCCGTTCTGACACATGAGTGGTCTCGGTGCAATGAGGCAATAGATGTCAGCGAAATCGACGAGAGTCCTTATTCCGGGAAATTTCCAGCATCTGCAGTGATTTTGTTCGAGTTGATCCATAGTTGTCAGAAAACCTGCACTCATCGTTGCTGAAATCCGTTCGTCCATTGCGCCTAGCCACATTGTCATTTCACCGCCGAGAGAGTTTCCTGCGCATCCAATTCGTTTTGGGTCGACTTCTTGCATTGAAACCAGAAGATCAACGCAACGGATAAGGTCCAATAAGCGTTCTCCCATCATTGTCTTATCTTCTTCACGTAAGCTGTGTTGGCTGACCTTAGTTGATGCAGTGATGTAACCCTTTTCGGCTAGTAGTGTGGCAAATCCTCGATCCTTGTAGCAGGAGTGCCTAGTTCCGCTGTGACCATCAATTACAATTACTGCAGGGCGGGGGAATTTGATGTTTTTAGGGACAGTGAGCACAACTTTGATTCGACTATTTGAAGTGCTGTTCAGTTCCATTTCGTGAAACAGATAAGTTCCTTTATCTTGAGATGATGTTTTGACTGCATTTAAATGTGATAAGCTTTTATGATCGGTCTGTTCATTGATTTTAAGGAGTCCGAAAAGCGAAGTTCTAAGACTCTTTTGCCATTTGATCGCGTCGGTACTTGGACGAGACGTGTATTGCATCGTTCGGAAGGGAACTTTCGCTACTCTTTCAGGGATGACGGCAAAATTATTGCCTTTGATGGTCCGGAAATATCCTAAGGGCTTGTCGTCTAAAGTTTGTATGAGCCAGCTGGAATTAGAAAAAGTTTTTTGAATCTTTGTTGTTCCACTTTTGAGCTCACCGTATGTCTGCAAGACGCCATTGTATTTGATCCAATAGACATTCACATCCTCACTTGATTTGTTAGTAAGTGTCAGTGATGCGGGTTGCCCTGAGATTGTATTGGGAGGAAGCCCACGATCCATAGCATGCCACTTGATTGGAGATGCAAATGCAGTGAAGCCTATCTTAGCTATTACTACTAAAGTTGCTGATTTTGATGCGATTTTCATTAACACGTATATCAATGATAATAGGGAAGGGTACACACTGATCGCATTAAATAACCGGACTCTTCATTACATATATTGTAAGAAGTTATCAGTATTACTTAAAATAGTAGCATAACTAAGCGCGATGCCGGAAATAAGCCAAAAACTCGATGTTACCTGCCGCGCCTTTTATTGGGGAATCAATAGTACCTATGTGATTCATCTTGAGTTCCTCAACTGCGAATGTTTCGATTTTCAACTTCGCTTCTGCGTGCAAATTTGAATCCTTAACGATTCCGCCCTTGCTTATCTGTTCTCGCTTGAGTTCGAATTGAGGCTTAATTAGACAAATTACATCAGTTGAGCCTTCAAGAATATTAGATGCAGGAGCAAGTATCTTTTCCAATGAAATGAAAGAAACGTCTATAACTAAAATATCAATTGGATCATTGATATGGCTTTCATTAATATTGCGACAATTGAAGTTCTCTTGGCTAATTACCCTTTTATCGCTTCTCAATTTCCAGGCCAACTGATTGGTTCCTACGTCAAAAGCGTAGACTTTATCAGCGCCGAATTGTAAAAGACAATCAGTAAAGCCTCCAGTGGATGAGCCTAAATCCAGGCCCTTTTTCCCTTTTATTTGTATGTCGAAATGATTAATAGCGGCTTCGAGTTTTAAACCGCCTCTACTTACATATTTTGGGCGCTCTTTGATCTTAAGTTCGTCATCATCAGATACCTTAGATGAGGCTTTATCGTTCATATGGCCATTTACTGATACTTCTCCTGCAAGTATCAGTTTTTTAGCCTGTTCTCGCGAATTAACTAGCCCTTTAGCTAGTAATTGCTGATCTAATCTTGATTTTGCCATATTTACGTAAATAACGTTAATATATCGTGGAATTAATTAAAATTAAGGGAAATTCAGTTAACCCCATCATTATAAATTTAATGCCTGATTCAATAAATCCAATACAATTCGAATTGATATCAATGAATGAACGCACGATAGGTCGCTAATGCAAAATTCTGACTACAAAACTGATGATCTGAGAATAGATCAAATAAGGCAACTTATTGCCCCTGCATTGTTGATGTCTGAATTCACTGTCAGTGGCACTGTTGGCAAGTTGGTTAGCGATACTAGAGGTGCAGCTGGATCTATTCTGAACGGTTCTGATGATCGTTTACTGGTCGTTGTCGGCCCCTGTTCTATTCATGACATTGATTCTGCTGTAGATTACGCCTCAAAGCTTAAGGAGCAGATTGATAAGCATAAAGATGACTTACTCATCATAATGAGAGTCTATTTTGAAAAGCCCAGAACGACGGTTGGCTGGAAAGGTCTTATTAATGATCCAAGCCTTGATGGTTCTTTCGATATTAATAAAGGGCTAGAAATTGCTAGGAAGCTTCTTATTGATATTAACGAATTAGGGGTACCTGCAGGCACAGAATTTCTTGATACGATAAGCCCACAATACATAGCTGATTTGGTTTCTTGGGGCGCTATTGGTGCTAGGACTACGGAAAGTCAAATTCATCGAGAATTAGCATCCGGACTATCTATGCCGATCGGATTTAAAAATGGAACAGGAGGCAGTGTGCAGATTGCAGTTGATGGGATTAAGGCAGCATCAATGCCGCATAATTTCCTCTCTGTGACAAAGCAAGGAGTCAGCGCCATTGTGTGTACGGTTGGTAATAAGGATTGTCATATCATTCTGAGAGGATCTTCAGCGGGTCCAAACTATGATTCGGAGTCAATAGTAAAGACTTCTGAGCTCCTAGAAAAAAGTAATCTTCCAAGACCGTTAATGGTCGACTGTAGTCATGGAAACAGTCTGAAAGATCATAAAAATCAGCCTAAGGTTGCTGCAGACATATCAGCTCAGTTAGCTGAAGGAAATTCCGACATTGCTGCCGTCATGGTTGAAAGTAATATTGAGGAAGGTAATCAAAAGTTAACTGATGATTTGAGCGCATTAAAATATGGCCAGAGCGTTACAGACGCTTGTGTTGATTGGAGTGATACCGTATCGATTCTGGAAGAACTGGCTAAGGGTGTTAGTGCTAGACGAGGATCGAGCTAGGATTCGTCAAATTTTAGGGGAGAAGATCCTTAACTGCTTCTCTCTCTTCATTTAACTCGGCCACTGTGGCTGCAATTTTCTGTTTTGAGAAATCATTAAGCTCGAGTTCAGGAACTATTTCCCATAATGCTCCGTCACTTCTAACAGGGAAAGAGGCGATCAGTCCTTCATCGATGCCGTAACTGCCATCAGAGCAGACGCACACGCTGTTCCAATCCCCTTCTTTAGTGTTTTGTGTAAGATGCTTAACGCTATCAATGATTGCGTTTGCGGCGGAAGCTGCGGATGAAGACCCTCTAGCCTCAATGATTGCTGCTCCCCTTTTCTGTACAACGGGAATGAATGTATCTTTAAGCCAGTCCTCATCGTTGATAACTTCGTTAGCTGGGCTCTCATTTATTTTAGCACTGTAAAAGTCTGGATACTGTGTAGCGGAATGGTTGCCCCAAATAGTCATATTACTGACATTGCTTACATGGACGCCTGCTTTTTGTGCTAGTTGAGTTTTTGCACGATTTTCATCGAGTCGAGTCATTGCGTGCCAACGTTCATTTGGGACATCAGGAGCATTGTTCATCGCGATAAGACAATTCGTGTTGCAAGGGTTTCCTACGACGAGCACTCGCACGTCAGAGGACGCGTTATTGTTAATTGCCTGTCCTTGTCCGGTAAATATTTTACCGTTGATTCCAAGGAGATCTCCCCTTTCCATGCCGGCTTTGCGCGGCACGCTGCCAACAAGTAGTGCCCAGTTGGAATTAGAGAAACCTGTGTCTAAATCACAGGTTGGATTGATTTTATTTAGTAGAGGAAAAGCACAATCATCAAGTTCCATGCAAACTCCCTCCAAGGCCCCCATCGCAGGTTCGATTTCAATCAAGTTTAAGTTGACTGGTTGATCCGGTCCAAACATTGCTCCGGAAGCGATTCTGAAAAGCAGTGAATAGCCAATTTGGCCAGCTGCGCCTGTGACTGAAACGGTAATGGGGTCGCTCATGTTGTATTTTATGTGATTGTATTTAGCTATTAGTGATATTTTCTATAATTGAATGACTTGTTGTGTGATTCTTAGCAAGTTTTTTTTACCAAGTTGCTCCGATTGAACCTACCTCCCATTCCTCTACAAGTTCAGGATCAAAGTCTTCTAAGAATCTGGACGGACGTTGCATAACGTCACCTGTTCTGGAGCTAGGCCAAATATAAGGATATATGAGGTACAGTTCGTCTTTTGCTCTAGTGACTGCGACATAGAACAGTCTCCTTTCCTCTTCGAGTCCTGACTCTTCTTCATCGTCTTCCTCTATGACGCGAGAATTGGGAAACATTCCGTCCGTGAGCCAAATTACGAACACCGCTCGCCATTCTAGGCCCTTAGCTTGGTGCACAGATGATAAAGTAATAGCTTCGGACTTATCCTTCTTTTCATGTTGCTTCATGGGTTCGCCTTCGACACCTGAGAGGAGGGCTAATTGACCAAGGAATTCGCTAGTGTCTTCGAACTGTTCGCTGTAACGCTTTAGTTGGTCCAGGTCCTGAATTCGGTTGTCATAATTAGTAAATTTACTTCGCATGTAATCATCGTAAACGCCACCAAGGATAGAGGATATCATTTCGCGAGGAGTAGTAATTTCACCTTCGGGCGCGATCTCATCCATCGTGTAACCGAACTGGATCCAGGTATTTTTGGATTTCGCCGGAACCTTAAATTTTTTGAGGTGGTCGGAAAAAGATTTTGGAGGAGTGTTTTCTTTGTTTATTGGTGAATTGATCCACTCAAGCCACAAGTTATTGGCAGTAACGATACCAATGCCGGGAAGCATTCTGGCGATTCTCTTGAATGCAACTTCATCACGACGGTTCACGGCCAGCTTCATGAATGCTGCGACGTCCTTAACGTGCGCCTGCTCGAAGAACCTGAGGCCACTAGTAATGTTGAATGGAATTCCTCTATTAGTGAGTTCCATTTGTAGCTCCATTGCGTGAAAGTGCGCCCTATAAAGAACGGCCATCTCCTCTAATTCCATGCCCTCATCTCTTAGTTCAAGGATGCGCTGAGCTACGAAAGCGGCCTGAGTGTTAGGTTCATTAACTGGTACCAGGGCCGGTAACTGTCCCCTCTCTGGACGATTAGCTTTGAGGTTTTTCTTGAATTGTTTTTTGTTAGCGGAAATTGCCTGATTAGCGAGTTCTAGGATCTCAGGAACTGATCGATAATTGGTTTCGATCTTAAATATTTTGGCTTTTGGGTATGACTCTTCGAACTGAAGGATGTGCTCGAAATCTGCGCCTCGCCAAGAATAGATGGATTGAGCATCATCCCCAACGACCATTAGGTTTCCATGCTTTTTGGAAAGAATGTTAATCAATTTTGATTGCACCCAATTAGTGTCTTGATACTCGTCGACTAGGACAAATTGAAATTGCTGTTGGTACATTTGCGCTATGTCCTCATTGTCATCGAGGAGCTGCACAGCCAATATTAAAAGATCATCAAAATCAGCGCTGTTGGTATCAATTTTTCTCTGAGTGTAGACTTTGCTGACCTTTTGGATTGGTCGTAATAGGTCGAGAAAATAGGGATATCTGTATTCAAGAATTTCACTTAACTCTTCGCCGGTATTTTCAACGAGGCTGAACATAGTTGCTAAGAGTTCAGGCTTTGGAAATCTAATTTCTTTAGTGTTTACTCCTGCTGCAGCGATGCACGTGGACATGAGGTCCTTCTGGTCCTCTCTGTCCATTATGGTAAATGATTTGGTTAGTCCTACTTTCTCTGCGTGCTGGCGAAGGAGTCGATTACCTATAGAGTGAAATGTGCCGCCCCAGATCGTCCGTGTTTCATAAGGGACAAGATCCTCGACCCTCTGTAACATTTCTTTGGCTGCCTTGTTTGTGAATGTTAGTAAGAGAATGTTATCGGGTTTTATTCCGTTATCTAGCAAGTAAGCTACACGATAAGTGAGAGTCCTAGTCTTTCCGCTCCCTGCCCCAGCTATTACAAGGGCCGGCCCCATCAATGAGGTGACGGCCTCATATTGCTGCTCGTTGAGTTCAGACTTATAATCGATTTTACTCGAGGGAGCGGCATTAGCAGCTGAATCGATGTTATACTTACGAGCCATTTGGTATGACTTGGGATCACTAAGATTTAAGAGCTATCATCAATTTTTCTTACATGCTCCATGTATTTAGAAAGTTCTGACTTAACAACTGGGAGGAGGAAGTAAACTCCAATTAAGTTTGGCACTACCATGCAGAAGAAAAGAGAATCAGCTAGCCTTATTACACTATCAAGTGAAGCGGCTGAACCAATGACAATGAATAGACAGTAAATAACCTTAAAAGAGTTTATGATTTTTTTGTTCTTACCGAATAGATATATCACCGATTGTTCTGCGTAATATGACCAAGATATCATTGTTGAGAAGGCGAATAGAAAAACTGCTATTGAAAGGACGTAGGGAAACCAGTCGATCACAGTCGCGAAGGCTTCTGAGGTGAGCCAAATGCCATCTTTGGATCTTAATTTAATGTCATTAGCTGAGACCCAGCCCTCAGAATCTTTTTTGAATACTTTAACTTTGAACCTATCTATTATTTCTTCACCAGTCGCATCATCTTTATGAGTTAATGTTTCATCACTGAGATTAAATTTAGTTCCAGCGTCTACAGTAGTAACAATGCTTCCTGATTCTGGAGCTGACAATAGGCTGATTTGTTTGTCAGTGTCTGCTTTGACGTTCCACATTCCTGATGAGATGATGACAAGGGCTGTCATCGTGCAAACAACGACAGTGTCAATGAATGGTTCGAGGAGTGCCACAAGGCCCTCGCTTGCCGGCTTGTCTGTTTTAACAGCTGAATGAGCTATTGGGGCAGATCCTACTCCAGCTTCATTAGAGAATACACCACGTTTGATGCCTTGTATGATAGCTCCAATGACTCCACCTGCAGCGGCAGTTCCTGTGAAGGCTTCAGTGAAAATAAGAGAAATAGAAGATGGGATTTCGGAAAGATTAACAAAGAGAATTAATATAGCTGCTAGCATGTACCCGATACACATGAAAGGGACAAGGAAAGAAGTGACACGTGCAATCCATACGATACCGCCAATAATTACAACGCCAACTAGCACAGCAATAATTAGGCCGAATTGCCAACCCTCATTCAGTATGCCGAAGCTGTTAGAGAATTGCTCATGGGCTTGATTGGCCTGAAACATATTGCCTGCGCCGATTGCTCCAGCAATGCAAAATATGGCAAAAAGTACGGCTAATACTTTACCGAGTATCGCTAGGAACTCTCCTTTTGAGGCAAGGCCATCACGTAAGTAATACATGGCGCCTCCACGAGTGGATCCGTCAGCATCAACTTTTCTGAATTTTACACCTAGTGTGCATTCAGTAAACTTTGTTGTCATTCCACAAAGTCCAACAATTATCATCCAAAAGGTGGCGCCGGGGCCTCCTATGGCGATGGCTACAGCAACACCGGCAATGTTTCCTAGTCCTACTGTTGCGGACAGCGCGGCTGATAATGCTTGGAAATGAGTAATTTGACCGGGGGCATCTGGATTTGTGTATTTTCCACGTATGGTCTTTACTGCAGTTCCAAGTGCCCTGAAATTAATGAACCGAAAATAGATTGTAAGGAAGAGAGCCGTGATACCTAATATTATTAAAACGAGCGGAATTGCTTTATCATTACCAATCGGTAGTTCCCAAAAAACTATTTTTTCAGCAACGTCTGCAGCGGGGCTTAAGATTTTATCAATTTGCTGATCTATACCTCCTTTAGTTTCGGCGGCATATAAGCTCGGGCACGTGGATGCGAGAAGAATGACAGATAAATAGAGTGAACGGACTAAAACAGAACTAATTCTCATCGGAATGCGTATTAAATGGTTAACGAACATTGTTGTATCTGTTCCCCAATGTCGAGATTTTCTTAACAAACCTTAAAGAAAATTGATGATAATGAGCTTGTGTCCTGATAACCTTGCAAAGAGCAACTATAGAGTCTATTGAAAAGTGTCCGCATAAATGAATCTTACCGCTAATGCATTCATGAAATTTTATGGGTCTTCTATAGGTAAGAAGGTCATAGTTGCGCTTACTGGAGTGGCTCTAATAGGATTTCTTCTAGGGCATATGATCGGCAATCTTAAGGTATTTGCGGGTCCTGATAAGATTAACGGTTACGCTGCCTGGTTGCACTCAATGCCTAGTCTCCTGTGGATCGCGAGGATTGGCCTAATTGTGTGCTTTGTTTTACATATTTATACCACAATAAAGTTAGTTCTGGAGAACCGGTCGGCTAAGGGAAGTCGATATGCTGCGAATGCTACCGTCAAAGCGAGTGGGGCTTCAAGGGCAATGGTTTGGAGTGGCATCATAATACTTTCCTTTGTCATTTATCATATTCTCCATTTCACGGCCCGTGTTGGGAATGACTATGATGGATACATTGATGCTAGTGGTCGGCATGATGTATTTAGAATGATAGTGGACGGTTTTAATTGGTGGCCTGCGAGTACATTTTACATAATCTCAATGGCTCTACTTTGTTGGCATCTGAGTCATGGTTTTGCTAGTGTATTTCAAACTCTTGGATTACGAACCGAACGGACATGGGGCCTTATAAAAGCGATCGGTTACGCTTACTCTTTAATTATATTCATTGGCAATTGTTCGATTCCCGTTAGCGTTCTTGCCGGCTGGATCAGTTACTAGGATTACAGTTAATGACTCAGAAAAAATCAGATACGCCAGACGCAAAGATTCCATCAGGACCGATCGAAGCGAAGTGGGCTAAGCACAAAATGGATTCGGCTCTGATTAATCCAGCGAACAGGCGTAAATATACCGTCATCGTTGTTGGATCTGGGCTCGCTGGTGGATCCGCTGCGGCGACCCTTTCTGAACTAGGATACAAGGTAAAGTGTTTCTGTTATCAGGACAGCCCTCGTAGGGCACACTCTATCGCTGCTCAGGGGGGAATTAATGCGGCTAAAAATTATCAGAATGATGGAGATAGCGTTAACAGGCTCTTCTATGATACGATTAAGGGCGGTGATTTTAGATCACGGGAGGCCAATGTTTATCGATTAGCTGAAGTCAGTGAAAATATCATCGATCAGTGCGTGGCTCAGGGCGTTCCGTTTGCTAGAGAATATGGCGGATTGCTTGATAATCGCTCATTTGGTGGTGCTCAGGTCAAAAGAACATTCTATGCGAGAGGCCAGACAGGACAGCAGTTGTTACTTGGTGCGTATCAAGCACTACAAAAAGAAATTTCCGCTGGTGGTATAGAAATGTATTCGAGGTCAGAAATGTTGGACCTTGTCGTAATTAATGGACACGCAAAGGGAATAGTGGTCAGGGACATGGTTAGTGGCGAAATATCCTCACATGCAGCTGATTGTGTAATTTTAGCAACTGGTGGATACAGTAATGTGTTCTTCCTTTCCACTAATGCGAAGGGCTGCAATGTCATGTCAGCTTACCGCGCTCATAAGCGAGGGGCCTATTTCTCAAATCCTTGTTACACACAAATTCATCCGACGTGCATCCCAGTCAGTGGCGATTATCAATCAAAACTCACACTCATGTCAGAGTCGCTTCGCAATGATGGTCGTATCTGGGTCCCAAAGAATTCTCAAGATATCGGTAAGCCAGCTCATCAGATTGCAGAGGCTAATCGCGATTATTATCTTGAGAGAAAGTATCCCTCATTCGGCAATTTGGCTCCTAGAGACATTGCTTCCCGCTCAGCGAAAGAAGTATGCGATGCGGGCCTAGGTGTTGGTAACGGTGGATTAGGAGTGTATTTGGATTTTGCTGATTCAATTCAAAGATTTGGCAAGGACGTAATTTCATCCCGTTATGGCAATTTGTTCCAGATGTATGAAAAAATCACTGGAGAGGACCCTTACTCTCAACCCATGAGGATCTACCCTGCCGTTCATTATACGATGGGTGGGCTTTGGGTTGACTATAATCTGATGAGTAATGTTCCGGGATTACATGTACTTGGTGAAGCAAACTTTTCAGATCATGGAGCAAATAGGCTCGGTGCTTCAGCTCTGATGCAAGGTCTTGCTGATGGTTATTTCGTAATTTCAGCAACTTTGCCTAATTATCTTGTCGAAGAAACTCCTGGAAGTATTAGCACTGACATGCCTGAATTCAAAGAAGCTGAGGAAAGGGTCAGAGATCAAATAAATAGGCTTGTATCTATTAATGGTAATCGGAGTGTGGATTCTTTTCATAGGGAACTAGGACTACTCGTTTGGGATAAGTGTGGGATGGCTAGGAATGAAGATGGCTTGAAGGAGGCACTAGAGAAGATCCCTGCGATTAGGGAGGAGTTTTGGGAGAATGTATGTGTACCTGGTGATTCTGGAAACATGAACCAGGAACTCGAGAAGGCAGGAAGAGTCGCTGACTTTATAGATTTTGCAGAACTACTATGCAACGACGCCTTACATAGGGAGGAAAGCTGTGGCGGGCATTTCAGGGAAGAGTATCAATTCACTAAAGATGACCCCGAAGTCTCGTCAGGATATACGAATGAGGGTGAGGCTAAACGTCGCGATGAAGATTTTGCTTATGTGGCAGCATGGAATCGTAAAGAAGACGGTACCTTAAATCTTAAAAAGGAGTGGCTGGAGTTTGAAAATGTTAAATTAGCCACTAGAACTTATAAGTAACGATATTAATGAAATTAACCCTCAAGGTTTGGCGGCAGCATGATGCATCTTCTGAAGGGAAGATTGAAACTTATGAGGCAAATGACATTCCTCAGGAGGCATCATTTCTTGAAATGCTTGATATCGTTAATAATGAAATCATCGAGAATGGCGGTGATCCTATTGCCTTTGATCATGACTGTCGTGAGGGCATTTGTGGGGCATGTTCTCTAACCATTAACGGCGTCCCTCATGGTAAAGAGAGTGCCATCACAACGTGTCAGCTCCATATGAGAAAATTCTCCGACGGAGACACTATTTTTATTGAACCTTTCAGAGCCAAGGCGTTTCCAGTTATCAGAGACCTTGTAGTGGACCGTTCATCTTTTGACAGAATAATTGAATCTGGTGGTTACGTGTCAATTAGGACAGGGTCAGCAGTAGATGCTAATTCGATGCCGATCCAAAAAGATGCGGCTGATACTGCTTTTGATGCGGCTACTTGTATCGGTTGTGGTGCTTGCGTTGCAGCATGCAAAAATGCTAGTGCAATGCTCTTCGTTTCAGCCAAGGCAAAGCATTTGAACTCTTTGCCTCAGGGATTGCCCGAAAAGGACAGAAGAGTATTAAAAATGGTCGAGCAAATGGACAAAGAAGGATTCGGTAATTGTACAAACCAATACGAATGCGAAGCGGTTTGCCCCAAGTCTATAAAGTCAGAACTTATATCAGAGCTCAATCGTCAGTACGCAACAGCCATTGTGAAAAAGGCCATCGGCTAGTAACTCCTTTTAAGTTTTATCAGTAATTTCCTTTAAAATCTAAAGGTCCAGGCGATTCCAGGCTTTTCCATTCCCCATAGAACCAAGCTTGCTGTATGATTGCCTAATTGTCTTGAAAACGATAGGTGCTCATGGGTTCCGCTATATTGGTACATAGCCGACCAAACGCCCTTTCTAATATTGATTCCTGCCACGGGCCTCAAATCATCAAGTTCATCAATGTAAGTGGCTCCTGCGTAAGGGGAGAATTGGAATCCCGAAAAATCACCAAGAAATTTACTGGCAGTCACATAGTAAGACTGACTAGCAATGTCTCCAAAGTCATCATTTGATGTCCCAAGAATGATGGCAGGTTGCCAATCACCTTGTTCAGAGATTACTCTCCAATTAGCTGCAAAACTAATATTATCTGTTAGCGGGCGGTAATCGAGACCTACTGAGAGGTCTTGAGTTAATTCGTAGCGTAGCGATGTGAAAACTTTACCGCTGTCAGGCTTTTCTGGTATCCAACGGAAACTAAAAATTCCTCCTAATCTTTCTTCAGGAAAGAAAAAGATCTCTGGTGTATCAATGAGTGAGCCGCCGAAGAATGTGCTGTCATCTGTTGAGCCACGAACCGTGCCTCCTTCGCCTGGTCACATTACTCAGCTAGGGACTTCAGAAGTGCCTTGTGAGAACACATGATTACTCAGTGCGAGGAGTGAAAATAATACTAAAAATCTCATAATAATCATCTTAAGTCTTAACGACCAATTTGCAATAAGTGTGTTGAATTGAGTAGAGTGGGGGTTATCTTTTACTTAAGATGACTGATAATACTAATAATTTGCCTAAGGACCTTGAACTCAAGGAAGATTGGGACACTTCTGCTCTCAGAGTCTTAGTTGATGCGCGATGCCATGAAGGAAGGAAACCTTCTCATCTATTCTTAGGAAGGCATGAGAGTCAATTGCTAAAAGGACACTTGGGAAAGGCCTTCGGTGACGATGCTGTATCAACATTTAATGATCTCTACTACATGGGAATGTTAGTAGTTGAGCTTAATACTGATAGCTGTGTCCGAGTTGCAGGTGAGAAGTTCATGGATCAACTTGAAAGGAGTGGCTTTGAGCTTAAGGACTGGAGAGATGACGATTTCTCAGAATGGGACCTTCATTTTGCTTAAGATGTTACTCAAATAAATTCATTTGATGCAGATCGGACTCTGATCTTTTAGGTTCAAATCTTACTCCGGCCCCAATAAGTCTCACTGATTTTCCTTTTCCCCTGTTCCATGAGTTAATCAAAAGTTCATTGAATAATTCGCTATTAATTTTATCTGATTTCTTTTCTGTCGAAGTTTTCTGAAAGTCGGAAAAAGTAAGTTTTACAAAGGCAGATTTTAATTTCCTGTCATTGTGATTGGTTGTCAGATCATCTTTGAGTTCAAGGAGAATAGATTTGAATTTAGCTTTTGCTTCATGAATTTGGTTTATGTTGATTTTGAAGGTGCGTTCGACGCTCGTTGATTTACTTTCTCGATCAGTGACAACTTCTCGATCGTCAATGCCCCTGCAGAGTTGATATAAGCTCACTCCAAACTTGCCGAATTTGTGGTGCAGTGTTGGGAGATCAATTGATTGTAAATCCTTACAGTTGGTGACACCCATTGAATCGAGTTTTTCGGCTGTTCTTTTACCAACGCCCCAGATCTTGGAGGCAGGAAGATCATTCATAAAAGCGTTGATATCTTCATGCCTAATTTGATATTGGCCGTCTGGTTTGTTCCAATCGCTTGCTATTTTGGCCAACATTTTATTGGTTGAGATGCCAGCTGAGCTGGTGAGTCCCCTCTCATCTTTTATCTGTTGGCGGATTTGCTGAGCAATTTGACTAGGGTCTTCTTTTAAATGAGTAACATCTAGATAAGCTTCATCGAGCGAAAGTGGTTCGATTATCGTTGTTGTTTGCTTAAATATTTCGCGAATTTTATGTGACTCTTGTCGGTAAAGATCGTGCCTGACTGGTAAGATTATAAGTTCAGGGCAAAGTTCCAGAGCCTTAAAGGCTGGCATTGCAGAGTGGCAGCCGTATTCCCTTGCGATGTAATTACATGTAGTAAGTACGCCTCGACCACTAGGATTACCGCCCACAGCAACTGGTTTAGTGGCTAGTTCGGGTCTATATTTGATCTCGATAGCTGCAAAAAAACAATCCATATCAATATGAATAATGGACATGTTGGATTGTTCTTTATGATCAGGTTGCATCTGCATTCATTTTTGCAATAGTTGAAGCTCTACTGCTATACTTTATAACAAAACCTTTAATCAAATATGAAGTGGAAACTTACTCTCTTTCTTTACTCGCTGTTAACTTTCATGGTCAATGCGGAGAATCCTAAAGTTATTCTGACAACCAATTATGGAAACATAACAATTGAACTAAATGCAGAAAAGGCGCCTGCCACTGTTAAGAACTTTCTTAAATATGTGGATTCAAAGTATTACGATGGGACCATTTTTCATCGGGTCATAAATAATTTCATGATACAGGGGGGTGGTTTTGTTGACGGGGATCCTCCCTCGCAAAAGCCTACTAATCCACCAATAAAAAATGAAGGTAAGGAGTCTGGATTGAGTAATACGCGAGGTACCATTTCAATGGCTAGGACGAACGATCCGAACAGTGCCACTTCACAATTCTTTATCAATGTTGTTGATAATAGTAAGAGTCTTGACCCTGGCGGATTCAGTCCTGATGGTTACGCAGTCTTTGGCAAAGTTGTCGAAGGGATGGAATTCGTTGATAAAATTAAAGCTGTGGATACTGGCAGTAGTCAACTTAAGACATCAGTCGGCATAAGACCAATGGGTGATGTCCCTGTGAAAAAAGTTTTCATCAAGACGATCACTAGAGAAAAGAAAAAGCCAGCCAAGAAATAGATTACCTCATGAAGAAAAATTTTAGATTCTTACTCCTACTTCCATTCATATTAAATATTGCAGCTTGCAAAGAGGAGCCTTCAAAGGACAAGGCTG
>Ga0115002_10000227_pt1 | contig 81837 bp, 88 predicted proteins | sample ArcticOcean_MG_C_8_FD_89576 | JGI IMG/M metagenome (GOLD analysis project Ga0115002, IMG submission 89576) | Marine microbial communities from western Arctic Ocean - ArcticOcean_MG_CB11_86 | ecosystem: Environmental > Aquatic > Marine > Oceanic | place: Arctic Ocean: Canada Basin | collected... | reverse complement strand
GCGGTCGCCCGGGGCGAGGGCCGCCGGGAGGCGGGCGACGGCGGCGCGGCGGGGGGCGGCGAAGGCCGGGGGCCACCCCCCGGGGTGGAGCGTGGGGGGGGGGGGGGGGGTGGTGGTGGTGGGGGGGGGGGTGGTCGTGGTCGTTGCTGGGAGGGAGGTCAGGGCGATCCCCGAGGCGCTCCCGGGATGGGTCGGCGCGTCGCTGGTGCAGGCGGACAGGAGGCAGGACAGGAGGAGGGCCGGGGCAACGAGCAGGAGCCGCGGAACCACGCTTCGGGATGTGCTCGTCACCCGGCGGGTTCGGGCAGCGGGGTACGGGGGGTCGGGCAGCGGCACAGCGGGCGATGGTATCGACGGACGGGTCCGCGGAGGCAGCAAGGGCGAGGGTGCCCGCCTCGGGTGGCATCTGTTGCCTAGCCTCTCGCCCGTGGAGAGACCGGGAAGGCGATGAGCGACGCAACGGGCGATCCGCCCGGCACGAACGAGCCGTCCGACGATCTGCCGCCCGTGGAACCGGATGCCGAACAACGCCCTGAGCAGCGGCTGACGGAGGCCGGCACCGAGCTGTCCGGCAAGCTCCGAGCCCGGCGCGGCTCCTTCTTCCGGGCCCGGCGCGAGGGAACGTCACCCGTTGCCGACGTCGAGGTCGAGGCAGGCCCACATTGGAGCGAGCGGGAGGCCGAGCGCCAGATTCGCGTGTTCCTGCTGCGTCTCGCCGGCGACCGGCCCCTGGAGCACCATGACGACCCGGTCGACTTCGCACGCGAGAACGACCTCCTCCTCCTGTTCGGTCCCGACGAAGAGGAGGCGTTCGCCAAGTTGGCGCTGCGCTTCCCGGAGGAGGTCGTGGCGCAATGGGCCACGCTCCTGGCCGGCGGTGACCGCTCGGAGGCCTTCGGGCCGCGCTCCCGGGCCGAGCGCCGCGACGAGGCCTCGATCGAGCAGTCGATCAAGCTCGGCGTTCGCAAGCGGGCGCTCACCATGCTGGCGGTCGTACTTTTCGCCACCATCGGCTTCCTGGTCATTCGGAGTGCGCTGGAGGAGGCTCCGGTCGATCGATCGGACCGTGCCCTCCGCTTCGCCACGACCAGCCAGAACCGGGACCTCGGCAATCCCGGTGATCCGGACGCACCGGTGACGGGAGGTCCCCCGGTGGCCGAGCCTCTCCTGGTGGTCGGACTCGACCATCTCGTGGCCGTGGCCGTCGGGGAAGGGGCGGTCGAGGACCGGATCAGACTGAGCGTCGACGAGGGCATCCTCCCCGTGCCCCTCGGTGGCGTCGCTGCATCGGTATTCGAGCACCGTGGCGGGCAGGTAGCGCTCGTCGGTCCCGGGGGATGGGTGGAGGCGGCCTGTGTCCGAGCGTCGGTCGTGACCGAGGTGCTGAGACCACTCGACGTCGTCCTCTTCGGGTCCTCCCAAGGAGCGTGTCCGGTCGCCCTGGAGGGTCGACCGGCCGTAGCCACCTGCCGGGGCACCGATGCGCTGATCATCGAGATCGACATTCCCCAGGGTGAGGTCGACCTCGTCGAAGGGGGCATCGGTTGGGCGGAGGGCATCCGCATCAGCCTCGAGTTCACCGCACCCGGCTGGGAGAAGCTGTCGTTGCGGGGCACGATCGTCGTGCCGTCGGGTTCCGAGGCCGTTGCCATCCCCAGCTTTGGTGGCGAACCGGGTGATGAGGTCACGATCGATCTGGGCGAGGGTCGGACCGGCACCTGCACATTGGGCTGAGTGGGCCTCCCCACTGCGGGCGTGCCCCGGCCCGGCGGCGGCCGCCCGATACCGTGGCGCCCATGTGTGGCCGGGTCGTCACGAGCTCCACGCCCGAGGAACTCGCCGAATACCTCGGGGCGGACGAGATCGTCGCGACCCTCGACGGTCCCGACCACAACGTGCCGCCCACTCGGCCCCTGCCCCTCGTCTGGGAAGAATCCGGCGACTCGAAGGGCAGCAGGAAGCTCGGCATCGCCCGCTGGGGACTCGTGCCCTCGTGGGCCAAGGACCCCTCCGTCGGCAACCGCATGTTCAACGCCCGAGCCGAGACGGTCACAGAGAAGCCGTCCTTCCGATCCACCTTCAAGCGGCGCCGCTGCCTGGTCCCCATCGACGGCTTCTACGAGTGGGGTCCGGCGGTGTCCGGTTCGGCCGGAAAGAAGCAGCCCTGGCTCGTCCGTCGTGCCGACGGCGACCCGCTCGTTCTGGCCGGCCTCTGGGAGAGCCGATCCGAGGAGGGCAGCGGGACATTGCGCACCTGTACGGTGATCACGGTCGATGCCAACGAGGACATGGCGCCGATCCACCACCGCATGCCGGCACTGCTCCCGCCTTCCGGATGGGGCGCGTGGCTCGACCCCTCCAGCGACCGCCTGCAGTTCGCCGAGGCACTCCTGTTCCCAGCGCCGACCGGACTCCTCATCCGCCATCCGGTCGACCGACGCGTCGGCAACCCCCGGAACAAGGGTGTGGGACTGTTGGAACCGGTCGAGGTCGGCGCAGCCGTCGAGGACCCGCCGCTCTGGACGGAGGAGAGCCGGTGAAGGGCAACCGGCGGCGTCCCAACTGGACCGACGAGTGGACGGGTGAGCACGTCACCGTGCGGGTCCACGAGGCTCGCCGTCGCTTCGACATGAGGCTGTTGCGCTGGCAGGCGCAACTCGAGACCCCGGCCGTGGACCGGTTCCTGCCCTGGATCGCGTCCTTCGCGCTGTTCGTCTCGCTGTCCCTCCTCGCCCTCGCCAAGAACCGAGACCTCGGCCTCGGCCTCGGAATCGGCTTCCCCCTGCAGGCCATCCACCTGCTCGAGGGCGGCCGCCCGCCGGTGATCTCGGAACTGGGGCTGAACATGTTCGCCGTGCAGGCGGCGTTCCTCTTCGTGCCGATCGCCTTCCTCGCGCGCTTCGTGCCGACCACCGAGATGCTGCTCGTGTTCCAGGCCCTCGCGCTGGCCCTCCCCGTCGTGCCCATCTGGCGCATCGCCCGCGGGCCGGCCAACCTCCGGATCGGCGCCGCCAGCGCCCTACTCCTCGCCTTCGCACTGCACCCGTCGATCCACAACCTCAACCTGGCCGGCTTCCACACCGAGGCGATCGCCCTCCCGGCGCTCTTCATGGCCTACCTGGCCGGGAGGCGGGGCCAGTGGGTGCGCCTGGGCCTCCTGTCACTCGTCGTCGTGGCTGCACGTGCCGACCTGGGCCTCGCCCTCGGTGCCCTCGGGCTGGTCCTTGTGCTCGAGGACCGCCGCCGGCCCGGCTGGATCCTCGCGGGCTTCGGGACGGCCTGGTTCGTGGCGATGGCATTCGTCGTACAGCCGATGTTCGGCCACGGCGCCTATCCGCACCTCGGGGCGTTCGCCGCCTTCGGCGACAGTGCCCCCGGGGTCCTTGGCGGGATGTTGAGCGACCCCTTCGGGGTGGTGGCCGACCTCGCCGACCGGGCGGCATTCGAGAAGTTGCTCCTGCTCCTCGCACCGGTGCTCTTCCTGCCGTTGATCCGTCCCCGCTACCTGTTGCCGGTGCTCCCGCTGTTCGCCCTCTACCTGATCGCCGATGTTCCCGACCTCGGACTCGGCAATCCCCAGCAGGACGTGGCCACCCTGCCGTTCGTCATGATCGCAGCGGCCTATGCGCTGCAGCGCCTGGGACGGCGGGGAGTCAACCGGGTACTGGTCGACCGGCGGATCCTGAGTGTCCTCGTGCTCACCGCGCTTGTCTTCTTCGTCCGGGATGCCGCCTCGTCGCCCTACGAGCAACCCTGGGACTGGGGCCGCCGCGATGCCGTCGACACGGCCCGGTTGACGGCGGTGGGGATGGTCGAGCGATGGGACCGAGTCCTTGCGACTCCGACCGTCTTCCCGCTCGTCGCCGAGAGGACCACGGCTCTGGTCCTCAAGGACGACACGCCGTTTCTCCCCGACCTGGAACTCGTAGCGGGCATCGACGTGGTCATCTTCGATGAGACTTCGGCGAACTGGGCCCGTTCGAGCGTCCGCGGCTTCGGTGGTGTGCTCGGAATGCTGGACTTCGAGGAACGATTCGCCGAGGAGGGCGTGCACCTCTGGGTGCTTGCCCCCTGACGGGGGAGCAGCTCAGGCGACCGACGCGTGTCCTTCCGCCCGGAGCGCCCCCCGGAGTGTCTCGGCCACGGCGTCGAGGTCGGCCGGGTCGGCGCTCACATCCGCCGAGCCGAAGTCCAGGTGTCCCATATGGTCGATCGGAACGACGTGCACGTGCGCGTGCGGTACCTCGAACCCGGCGATCACAAGGCCGACCCTTGCAGGCGAGAAGGCCTCCTGCTGGGCACGCCCGACGGCATGGGCGACGGCCATGCAGTGGCTGGAGACGTCGGCAGGCAGGTCCGTCCAGCGGTCGACCTCCGCTATCGGGATCACCAGTGTGTGGCCCCGGTTGAGGGGACGGATGTCGACCATCGCCACGCACACGTCGTCGCGCCAGACGATCCGGCCGGGAATCTCACCGGCGATGATGCGGGTGAAGATCGAGGGCATGGCGGGCTCCGGGCGCTAACTGGTGGACGGGGTGGACGGAGGTCCATCGTAGGCTCTCGCTCGTGAGCAGTCGTGAGCAGCCACGGACGCCCACCCCACGGACCGGGTGGAGCGGGGTGTGGACCGTCCCCAATGCCATCAGCGTGGCGCGGATCGCCTGCATCCCCTGGTTCGTCTGGCTGCTCTTCGCAGCCGAGGACCGCACGGCGGCGGCGCTGCTCCTCGGCGCCCTCGGGGCCACCGACTGGGTCGACGGGTGGATCGCCCGGAGGTTCGACCAGATCTCGGAGGTCGGCAAGGTCCTCGACCCGACCGCCGACCGATTCCTCCTCCTGGTGGCGGCCCCGGCGATGATCATCGACGGCTCGGTCCCGACCTGGTTCGCCGTTGCGGCACTCCTCCGAGAGGTCCTGATCGGCGTGGCAGCGCTCGTCCTTGCGGGCTTCGGCGCTCGCCGCATCGATGTGACCTGGTGGGGGAAGACGGGGACCTTCGCCCTCCTGTTCGCCTTCCCGTGCTTCCTGGCGGGAGAGTCCACGATCATCGGCCGTCCGGCCTTCGCCATCGCGGCATGGATCTTCGCCATTCCCGGGTTGCTGATCTCGTGGTGGGCTGGGCTGGGCTATGTCCCCGAAGGCCTCCGGGCGCTCCGGGAAGGTCGTGCCGCCCGAAACGGCGCCTGAACGTCGCTCCCAGAGCCCACTGGCGACGATGCATTGTGTAGGTTCGGACGCATGAACGTCCCGGGAGAACTTCGGTATTCGGCCGATCACGAATGGGTTCGCGTCGGCAAGGGCGGGCGGGTCCGGGTCGGCATCACCGACTACGCACAGGATGCCCTCGGCGATGTCGTGTTCATCGACCTTCCCCCCGTCGGCACAAAGGTGGCACCCGGTGCAGTGTTCGGAGAGGTCGAGTCGACCAAGTCGGTCTCCGAGCTCTTCGCACCACTTTCCGGTACGGTCGTGGCGATCAACGACGAACTCGAGCTGTCCCCCGGACGCGTCAACGAAGATCCGTACGGCGAGGGTTGGATCTGCGAGATCGAACTCTCCGATCCTGCAGAGCTCGACGACCTGATCGATGCCGCCTCCTACTCGGCGCTGATCGAGGGTTGATCGTGGCCGAGACCACGTGCCCGGAGTGCGGGCGGATCGAGGACGAAGGGGCCAACTTCTGTCCCTCGTGCGGGCACGAGATCCGCTCCACCTCGGATGAGACCACCGACACCTTCGAACTCGAGGAAGAGCTTCCCCACGAGGAGGACCGGGCCCGCTTCCCCCACGACTGCGGCCTGTTCGTCGTCGAGTCGGGCCCCAAGGCAGGCGCCCGCTATGGCCTCGAGGCCGAGCTGACGACGCTGGGGCGCCATGGAGACGCCGACATCTTCTTCGACGATGTGACGGTCTCGCGACGTCATGCCGAGGTACAGCGCACCGACGACCGGTATCTGGTACGAGACACCGGCTCGCTCAACGGCACCTATGTGAACCGCGAGCGGATCGAGAGCGCCCTGCTCCAGGACGGTGACGAGCTCCAGATCGGGCGCTTCCGACTCGTGTTCTTCCACGGCACCGCGGACTGACCGGCGGGCTATGACAGGGAACACCGCACTTACGATCGGGGAGGTCATCGAGCGGCTCTCCGAGGAGTTCCCCGACGTCACGGTCTCGAAGGTCCGGTTCCTCGAGTCCCAGGGACTCGTCGAGCCCGGGCGGACGCCGTCCGGCTATCGCCAGTTCACCACGGGCGACGTCGACCTCCTGCGGTGGGTGCTCCGCCAGCAGCGCGAGCACTTCCTGCCACTCAAGGTCATCCGGAAGGTCCTCGAGGGAACCGGTGGGCGGGTGCCGGAGCCTGACGGGGAGGTCGACGAGTCTGAGGTGTCGCCCTTTCGCGAGCGGGGCCGCTCCCGGCGATTCGTGGGATCGGTCAGCGTCTCGTTGGAGGAACTGGCGGCCACGGGCGGCGTGGACCCCACAGTCGTCGCCCAACTCGAACGACTGGGCCTCGTGGTCGGCCATGAGGCGGGCTCGGCGATCGTCTACGACGGCGAGGCACTGCACGTCGTTCGACTAGCGGCTCGGTTCCTCGAACTCGGAGTAGACGCCCGCCACCTGCGGATGTTCCTGGTCGGCGCCCAGCGGGAGGCCGGCGTACTCGAGCAGGCTCTGTTGCCCCGGCTACGGGGCGACGATCGCTCCCGCCGTGAGGTGAGGGCCCAACTCGACGAGTTGGTGGATGCCGGGAGCCAACTGCGCGAGATCCTGCTGCGCCGTTCGTTGGGCCGCCTGGACGACCAGTCGTAGGAGGCCGTATGGGCGCACCCCGACTACTGCTCGGTTCCGACGACCTGGCTCGACGCGTGCATGGTCTCGGTGTGGAGATTGCCGAGTTCCTCGATGACGACGCTGTCGTCGTCGGCGTGCTGCGCGGCTGTCTTCCCTTCCTGGCTGATCTGGTCCGTGCGGTCGATCGCCGCCTGGAGATCGACTTTCTGTCGCTCAGCGCATTCGCCCCCGACAGCGGCCGGGTCCGCCTCACCCGTGACGTCGGGCTCGACGTGGCCGGCCGCCAGGTGCTCCTCGTGGAGGACATGGTCGACACCGGCCTGCGGCTCGACTTCCTGCTCCGCCACCTCCTGGGCCACGAGGCATCGGAGGTGCGGGTGTGCACGCTCTTCGACCGCCTCGACCGACGGGTGCTTCCGGTGCCCGTCGACCATGCGGGATTCGTACTCGAGGAGAACTTCGTCGTCGGCTACGGCCTCGACCATCGCGGCCTGTTCCGCAACCTTCCGTGTGTGGTCGCATTGGAACAGGTCGACCTGGATGAGGACCTCGATGGAGATCCGACGCCCGGGGCCACTCTGGTCGACGACATCTATGCGTTGGCCAGAGCCGATTCTGCCGGCGAGACTAGGGTGCCCGCGTGATCCAGCAGGCGTTCCCCGAGGGCTGTCGATGATCGAGATGCAGGTCGTCGGCGTGCAGGAGGTGCTGCCGACGAACACGCCCGTGGTCCTGCTCCGGGAATCCGAGGGTCGACGCCTACTGCCGATCTTCATCGGGCGTCCGGAGGCGACAGCGATCGCACTGGCGCTGGCCGGCCAGGAGACGCCACGCCCGATGACCCACGACCTGCTGGTCGAGGTGTTCGAGGATTTCTCCATCCGGGTGGAACAGGTTGTCGTGAGCGAACTCAGGGACCGCACCTTCTTCGCCGAACTGCACCTGAGCGGGCCGGACGGCCCACAGGTGGTGTCCGCCCGCCCCTCTGATGCGATCGCCCTCGCCATACGGACGGGGACGTCGGTGTTCGCCGCCGAGGAGGTGCTCGACGAGGCCGCCTATCTGCCGCCCACCGAGGAAAAGTCGGTGGGTACCGAGGAGCAGGTCGAGGAGTTCCGTGAATTCCTCGAGCAGGTCAGTCCCGAGGACTTCGTCGGGGAATAGCCCGGGATTGGGCAGTCGGAGCAAGGCATCGGAGCAGGTGATTGACGCCGCGCGCGCTTCCTCGTACCCTGTGGGGGTCACAGCGGTGTAGTTCCGTTGCTGTGGTTTGCAATGCACCGACACCCGGGCCGTCGAGGAGGCCCGACGAGGTGGCAGACGGTGCGGAGAGGAGTACCCCATGAGCACGTCCACAGAGGGCTACAGCGCCAGGAGCAGTGCCGAGATCGTCGGCATCACCTACCGCCAGCTCGACTACTGGGCCCGCACCGACCTGGTACGGCCGTCTCTGGCCGATGCCGAGGGCAGCGGCTCCAGGCGCCAGTACTCCTACCGTGACCTGCTCGAACTCAAGGCCATCAAGACCCTCCTCGACGCCGGCATCCGGCTGGAACGCGTCCGCAGGGTCTTCGAGTTCCTGCACGAGACGCTCGACGAGGACGTCGTCGAGGTCAACCTGGTGATCAGCGGCGACTCCGTCCTGGTCCGTCGTGGCGAGGACGAGATCATCGACCTGCTGCGCAAGGGTCAGGGCGTGCTCAACATCCTTCCCTTGGCCGGCGTCAAGGAGGACCTCGATGCCACGATCGTCGAGCTCTTTCCGGCCGTAGGCGGAGACCTGACCGACGACCAGGATCACGACCAGGCGATCGGCGAGTAGAGGCAGCCGTGTCCGAGGTCCGTGCGCTCCGACCCGAACCGGACCCGGTGAAGTTCGCCCACGATTCGGAGCGCCGGGTCGCCGAACTCCTCGATTCCTACGGCATTGCCTGGCACTACGAGCCCCGCACGTTCGTGCTCGAGCGGGGTGTCGACGGCAATCCCCGATCGGCCTTCACTCCCGACTTCTACCTGTCGGACCACGACCTCTACCTCGAGGTCACGACACTGCGCCAGTCGCTCGTGACCCGCAAGAACCGCAAGGTCCGCCAACTCCGCGAGCAGCAGCCCGACATCCAGGTCCGCATCCTCTACCAGCGCGACATCGAACGCCTCTTCGCCACACACGCCGCCTGAGTGCCGCCCACCCGGCGTTACCGTCGCTCCCATGGGCGACCTGAGTACCTCACTCCCGACTCGGTTCACCGCGCGCTGGGTGTGCGGATGGTGGAGTTCGGCGGCAGGGATATGCCGGTGAGCTAACCGGCCGGCCCGGTCAGTCGAGCAGGTCGGGCTGCTCCCGCAGGATTTGGTCGAACATGGGCTGTGCGCTGAACCAGCCGGCGAAGCCGCTGCCGACGAGGTCGTGGGTGGTGGTGGCGACCTCCTCGTCCATGACCACCGGCGTCCCGGCCGCCTCGGCCAGCAACTGGGCCTGGCAGGTGCGCTCCATGGTCACAAACAGCCAAGTCACCTCGTCGACGCTGCGGCCAACGGTGAGCAGTCCGTGGTTGCGGAGAATCACCGCTGCGTGTTCGCCGAGGGCGTAGGCGATGCGCTTGCCTTCCTCGGGGTCGTTGACCACTCCCGTGTAGTCGTCGAACAGCACGTGGTCGTTCCAGAAGATGCAGGAGTCCTGGGTGATCGGGTCGAGCGTCCGTCCCAGTGACGACCAGGCCTTGCCGTACAGCGAATGGGAGTGGGCGGCGGCCACGACATCCGGTCGCGCCATGTGAATGCCGGAGTGGATGGCGAAGGCAGCCTGGTTGACCGCGTAGTCGCCGTGGAGGACCTCGCCGGTGTGCGAGACGAGCAGCAGGTCGGAGACGCTGATGTCGGCGAAGGGCTGGCCGAAGGCGTTGACCCAGAAGGCATCGGTGTGTTCTGGATCGCGGGCTGTGATGTGGCCAGCCACGCCCTCGCTGAAGCCGAACTTGCCGAAGATCCGGAAGGCTGCAGCTAGGCGTTCCTGGCGGTGGCGTCGTTCCTCTTCGACCGTCGAGAAGGTCGGGAGGTCGTAGTAGAGGGGCAGGGCGGCGTCGCGGGATCCGGAAGTCGGCGTCTCAGGCATGGTGGACTCCTGGTCGGTGTTGCACGAAGTGTAGGAGCCGATCCCGTCCCGGCCGGGGTCAGGCGCCCGGACTATTCGCCGAGGACGTCTGTTGCCTGCTGGCGCAGCCAGTGGTCGGCGAGCGTCAGCAGCGCCATGGCCTCGACCATAGGCACGGCGCGGGGAAGGACGCAGGGGTCGTGGCGCCCCTTGGCCTCGAGCATGACGGGGTTGTTGTCGGTGTCGACGGTTTCCTGGGCGGAACTGATCGTGGCCGTGGGCTTGAAGGCCACCCGGAACAGGACGTCGGCGCCGTTGCTGATGCCACCCTGTACGCCGCCGGAGCGGTTGCTGGCGGTCGTCGGACCGTTGACGCCGGGTATGAACGGGTCGTTGTGCTCGAGGCCCGTCATGGCGATGGCGTCGAAGCCGGCCCCGATGTCGAAGCCCTTGACGGCCGGTAGGGACAGCATCCCCTTGGCGAGGTCGGCCTCGAGGCGGTCGAAGACCGGCTCGCCAAGGCCTGCGGGCACGTTGCGCGCCACGCAGGTCACGATCCCGCCCAACGAGTCGCCGTTCCTGCGTGCATCCTCGATGGCGAAGGTCATGGCGGCGGCGGCATCCGGATCAGGGCAGCGGGTGGGGTCGGCCTCGACCTGCTCGAGGGTCACGAAACCCGAGTCGACGGTGGATCCGATCGTGTGAACCTGGGAGACCCAGGCCAGGACCTCGATCTCGGCGACGTCGGCGAGGAGGCGCCGGGCGATGGCGCCCGCAGCGACGCGGCCCACGGTCTCGCGGGCGCTGGCGCGACCGCCGCCCTGCCAGTTGCGGGCGCCGTACTTGGCGTCGTAGGTGAAGTCGGCGTGGGAGGGCCTGTAGACGTCCTTGAGGTGTTCGTAGGCCTCCGGCCGGGCATCGGCGTTGCGCACCAGCACGGCGATGGGGGTGCCGAGCGTGTGTCCCTCGAAGATGCCGGAGAGGATCTCGGCCTCGTCGCCCTCCTGGCGCTGGGTGGTCAGGCGGCTCTGGCCCGGGCGACGGCGGTCGAGGTCGTGTTGGATGTCCTCGACGGCGAGCGGCAGGCGTGGCGGGCAGCCGTCGACGACGACTCCGATTCCGCCACCATGGGACTCGCCCCAGGTGGCGACTCGGAACAGGGTCCCAAAGGTGCTGGCCATGCGCCGAGCATACGGTGCTTGCCTGTTCGCTCTTGGGAGGTTTCTTGTCCTTCTCCGGTCGCCGGGCCGGCACCACCACCCGCTCCGGCTTGACGCTCACGTTCGCTCGTCGTCGCCACCGACCCGGCGACCTCCCGGGTGGACTCGGATCGCGGGAAGCGAAACGTGGGTTCCTTCAATGGGACCGCACCGACCTCGGCCTCTTCGCCGGGCTAGTGGGGAAGTTGTTCCACGGGCCGTTGGCTCACGAGTGGGGTGGGGCCGGTCAATCGAAGAGGTCGTCGCTGATGCGCTTGGCGTTGGGGTCCTGGCGGGTGCGGATGCGCTCGTGGCGCTCGGCGATCTGGATCAGGTGGTCCTCGTCGGTGAAGATCCAGAACGTGTCGGAGGTGACGGCGTCGTGGACCATGTCGGCGACCGCAGCGGGCTGCAGGGCGTTGGCGGCCATCCATTCGAGGAGCGCTTCCCGGCCCAGTTGCTCTTCATCGTCGAGCGGATCGCCGGGTGCGTCCTGGAGGGACTCTGGGCGGTTGCGAACCGCAGAGAAGATGTTGGTGGCGACGAACCCCGGACAGAGGCAGGACACGCCCACTTGTGAGCCCACCTCGCGAAGCTCGGCGTGGAGGGTCTCGGCGATCGTGACCGTGGCGTGCTTCGAGGCGTTGTAGGGGCCGAGGCCCGCGAACGAGGTGTGGCCGGCGATCGAGGCCGTCATCACGACGTGTCCCTCGTCCTGTTCGATGAGGCCCGGCAGGAAGACGTCGAGGCCGTGGACGATCCCGAAGAGGTTCACGCCCAGTACCCACTGCCAGGACTTCAGGGACTGCTCGGCGATGAGGCCTCCCGACGCCACGCCGGCATTCAGGCAGACCACGTGGGCAGTTCCGAATGCCTCCTCCACCGCCGTCCCGAAGTCCCGAACCGAGCCATGGTCGGACACGTCGCAGCGCATGCCGAGCACTTCGGCGCCTGCCGCTTCGAGCTCGGCGACCGCCTGGTCGAGCACCGGCTCCTCGATGTCGGCGATCGCTATGCGCATGCCCTCGGCTGCGAAGCGGTCGGCGAATGCCCGGCCCATCCCCGATGCGCCACCGGTGATGACGGCGACCTTCCCGTTCAGTTCCTGCATGGTCTGTCTCTCCTCATTGGTCCTCAGAGCTCGAGCAACGCCTGCTCGAGCACTTCGGGCATTGCCGGATGGATATAGAGCTGGCCGAGGGCCATCTGGTCGACGGTGAGGCCGTGGGCCATGCCCTGGATGAGCTGCTGGACCAGCGTGGGCGCCTGCGGGCCGATCAGGTGGGCGCCCAGCAGGAGGCGGGTCTCCGGGTCGGCCAGCAGCTTCACGAACCCGGTGGTGTCCTCCATGGCCCAGCCGTAGGCGGTGTCGGCGTAGTTGCGTACGGACCGCAGGAAGGGGCGCCCGTCAGCCAGTAGTTCCGCCTCCGTGGGTCCGACCGAGCCGATCTGGGGATGGCAGAAGACGGCTGCGGGCGTCAGGGACCGGTCGATCGGAAGCGGGTCGTCCGGCGCGACCAGGTTGCGGGCGACGACCCTGGCCTCTGCGTTGGCGGTGTGCTTGAGTTGGGCCGGATTGGTGATGTCGCCCAGGGCCCAGACACCTTCGGCGGAGGTATGCAGGAACTCGTCGGTCGTGACGTAGCCGCCATGGTCGACGTCGACCCCTCCGGCGGCCACGTCGAGGCGGTCGCTGTTCGGCTGCCGGCCAGTGGCCACGAGGAGCGCGTCGGCCTCGAGGGTGGAGCCGTCGGACAGTTCGAACCGGAATGCACCGTCGTGTTGCACCCGTTCCACCTTGGTCTGGAGGCGCAGGTCGAGGCGATCGGCGTAGACGTCGGTGATCCGTCGACGGATGTCCTCGTCGGCCCGTCGCAGCAACAGGTCGCCCCGGTACAGGATCGTGACCCGACTCCCGAGTCCGTGGAAGACGTGGGCCATCTCGAGGGCGATGAAGCCGCCTCCCAGGATGACCAGGTGGTCGGGCAGGTCGTCGATGCGCATGATCGAGTCGGAGGTGTGGAAGGGCGTGTCGGCCAGGCCCGGGAGGTCCGGCACCACGGACCGGGCACCGGCGGCAAGCACGACCCGGTCGGCCGTGACCGGATGCGCACCGATTTCGAAGGAGCGATCCCCGGTGAATCGGGCCTCGGCCCCGTAGACGGTGACGTTGTCGAGGCTGTGGCGGTACTCCAGTCCCGCCACGGCGATCGGGTCGATGCGCCCGAAGATGCGGTCCCGGATGGCTGGCCAGTCGGCCCGCTCGAACGTGGTGTGCACTCCGAGGGCCGGTGCATGCCGTGCCGCCATGGCGAGGTCGGCAGCGTGCACCAGCATCTTGGAGGGAATGCATCCCCGGTTCATGCAGGTGCCGCCGAACAACCAGGGCTCGGCGATGGCGATGTCCCAGTCGTCGTGCTCCGGACCGATGACCGAATTGCCGGAGCCCGCACCGATGATCAGGAGGTCATGGTGGGGCATGGCGGGTTCAGGCCTCCGCCAACAGGCCGCCGAGCGAGCGCAGCGACTGGGTGCCGGCGCCAAGCGAGGTCGTGAGGTGCTTGTTCCAGAGCGTGTAGCGGTGGAGCGGATAGTCCTTCGCCACACCCATGCCGCCGTGGCAGTGCTGGGTGGCATGGGCGACTTCGGTGGCTCGCTCCGAGGCCCACCACTTGGCGATTAGGAGGTCCTCGCGGGCATCGAGTCCCTGCGCCAGGCGCCAGGCCGCGGAGAGGGTGGCGAGGCGGATGCCTCCGACGTTCACGAACTGGTCGGCAAGCCGCTGCGTCACGGCCTGGAAGGTGGCTAGGGGTCGCCCGAACTGCTCGCGTTCGCTGGTGTATCCGGCGGTCATCCGGAGGGCCTGCTCGGTCACCCCCAACTGGGTGGCGCAGATCCCCATGAGGAGGTGGTCGACCAGCCAGTCGATTGATGTCGAGCCACCCGCTCCGAGTGGATTGGCCGGTGTACCGTCGAACTCGAGTTCCCAGAGGGGCTCGAGCCGAGTCGATCGGCCCTCGGTGCGCGTGATGCCGTTGGCCGAGAGGTCGACGAGGAAGAGGCCCGGTCCGTCCTCGCCGACGGCCGTGACCACTGCATGTCCCGCCAGGTCGGCGGCCTCGACGACGATCTTGGTGCCATGGAGGCCTCCCTCGGCGACCCGGACAGCCGGCTCCCGGGTCCGGTCGTCGAGGTACTCCTGGACGGCGACGGTGAGGACGATGCTGCCGTCGGCACATCCGGGGAGCAGGTGCCTACGCTGCTCCCCGCTCCCGAACCGCTCCACGGCGAGGGAGGCGACCCCGTGGGGGAGCAGCGGCAACGGCGCCACGTGGTTGCCCTGTGCCCGCAGCAGGATCGCCAGTGCCACGGCGTCGAGGCCGCTGCCACCGACATCCTCGCCGAGGGCGATTCCGAGCAGGCCCGCCGTCGCCAGCGACGCCCAGAGGTCGGCGTCGAACCAGGCGCCACGCTCCTCGATGCCGAGGAGGAGTTCCATGTCGAGGCGGTCGGCCAGGATCTGGTCGGCCAGATCGGCAACGGCCTGTTGGGCCTCGTCGAGAGCGAAGTCCACGGTGCGCCTTCCTCCCTCAGGCCTTGCGGCGCTTCTCGCGGGGCAGGCCGAGGCCGGCCGCACCGATGATGTCGCGCTGGATCTCGTTGGTGCCCCCCCCGAAGGTCAGGACCCAGACGGAGCGGTAGGCGGACTCGATGCCGGCCGATAGCTCGGCTCCGGGCGAGCCCTCCTTGAGGTGTCCGGTCGCCCCGATCACCTCGGTGAGGAGCGTGTAGATGCGGTGCATGCTCTCGGACCCGTGCACCTTGACCGATGACGAGTCAGCGGGGTTCATGCGGCCGTGGGTGTTCTCGTCCGCGACGTACCAGTTGAGGAGGTCGAGGTGGCGGGCGAGGGCCCGGCCCTCGGCCAACTTGACCTGCACCCACTCCTGGTCGATGACCCGGCGTCCGTCGGCGAGGTGCGTGGAGCGGGCCCAGGTGACGGCGTCGTCGACGAGGCTGGTCAGGCGTGCGGCGGGGAACAGGGAAACGCGCTCGTGGTTGAGTTGGTTGGTGATGAGCCCCCACCCTCCGTTGACCTCTCCGACGCGCATCGAGTCGGGGACTCGGACGTCGTCGTAGAAGGTCGCCGTGGTGTGCGTCTGCCCGAAGGTCACGAACGGCTGGATCGAGAACCCCGGATCGGAGGTGTCGACCAGGAACATCGTGATGCCCTTGTGGCCGGGGGCATCAGGATCGGTGCGGGCCGCCAGCCACACGTAGTCGGCGTTGTAGGCGAGGCTGGTGAACAACTTCTGGCCGTTGACCACCCACTCGTCGCCGTCCCGGACTGCCCGGGTGCGCAGCGACGCAAGGTCGGTGCCGGCCTCGGGTTCGGAGTATCCGATCGCGAAGTGGACTTCACCGGCGAGGACCCTGGTGAGGAAGCGTTCCTTCTGCTCCTCGGTGCCGAAGCGGCGGATGGTGGGTCCGACGGTGTTGGTTGTCAGGAAGGGGATCGGGCACCCGGCGGCCTGTGACTCGTTGAAGAAGATGTACTGCTCGACCGGTGTGAAGCCCTTTCCTCCGTACTCGATCGGCCAGCCCACGCCCAGCCAGCCGTCCCGCCCGATCTGGCGAATCAAATCCTTGTACTCGAGGTTCTCGGCGAACTCGGCGGATCCGATCCGCTCCCGGACCTCGTCGGTCATCAGGTTCGAGAAGTACCCGCGCAACTCGGCCTGGAGGGCCTTCTGGTCGTCTGTCAGGTCGATGAACACGGAGACGGAAACCTCAACTGCGGGGGATCGATTCCCAGGCGGCACCCTTGTACGGGTCGGGCTCCTTGGGGAGGCCGAGGACCCGCTCGCCGATGATGTTGCGCTGTACCTCGTCCGTGCCGCCGGCGATGCTGATGCCGGCGGTGGCGAGGCAAGCGGTCGCCCACCGGCTGCCTTCGGAGTCCTCGGCATCCCAGGCCTGTGCGGCGCTGCCCGCGATCGCCATCGAGACGTCGCGCACCCGGCGAGCGAGGAGAGAGCCGTACAACTTGGCGAGGGACCCCTCCGGCCCCGGCACTCGTCCCGAGGTCACGGCCGCCCGGATGCGCTGGCCGATGTAGCCCTTGATCTGTTCGCGGATCCAGAGGTCGGCGAGCCCCTGCCGCAGGACGGGGTCGTCGCCGAGTCCCAGGGCCTGTGCTGCGATGATGAGCCCGGGCGACCGGTCGGCGTTGAGGCCGCTCCCGCCCCCGGCGCCGATCGAGACCCGCTCGAACATCAACATGGCAACCGCCAGGTTCCAGCCCTGGCCGAGGTCCCCCAGTTGGCAGTCGACGGGAACCCTGGCCTCGGTGAAGAAAACCTCGTTGAAGCCGCTCCCACCGGAGATCTGGCGCAGCGGACGCACCTCGACGCCCGGCAGTGCCATGTCGACGATGAACATGGTCAGGCCCTGATGCTTGGGCAGCGTGGCGTCGGTTCGGGCGACGACGACGCCGTAGTCGCAGTAGTGGGCGCCCGAGGTCCACACCTTCTGGCCCTCGAGGATCCATTCGTCGCCGTCCCGGGTTGCCCGGGTGGACAGTCCGGCAACGTCGGAGCCCGCGCCTGGTTCGGAGAACATCTGGCACCAGATGCTGGCACCGCTGATGTTGTCGGGCATGAACCGGGCCTTCTGCTCCGGAGTGCCGAACTGGTCCAGCATCGGCAGGCACATGCCGTGGGAGATGGACAGGGGCATGTTGGGCAGGTACCAGCCCTGGACCTCCTGGTTGAACAGTTCCTGGTGCCGCTTCGTGAGGCCCGCTCCGCCGAACTCGGTCGGGAACGTCAGGCCGCCCAGTCCGGCATCGACCATGGCTTCCTGGAAGGCCCTCGCCGTGGCGACGCCCTCCGGGTCCTCGTCGCCGACGGTTCCGGACCGGTCGTCGGCACGCGAGCAGTTGGCCTCGAGGAACTCGGCCACACGGCGCCGGAAGTCCGCCACTTCGACGTCGCCCAGTTCGGTGTCGTCGAGGTGGGTATCCATGGCGCTGACCGTACCGGGCGACCCGTGTCGGCCGGGGATCGGGCGTTGGGAGTGATGACGGGAAGCGGGTGACGGTGATTCGCGGTGGCCGAAGTCGAGGGGCGCGCAGAGTGGTCCTTGTCGTCGGGGGCTCGAGGGGCCAGTCTGTGGTGTCGTCGAGGCTCGGGAGGTCGATCCGTGGGGAGCATGCAGGGGAAGGTGGTGCTGGTCACCGGTGCCGCCGGCGGGATCGGAGCGGCCGCCGCGCTCCTGTTCGCCACCGAGGGGGCGGCCCATGTTGCACTCGCGGACCGGGACGCCGACCGTCTCGAGGCGTCCGCAGGTGTTGTCCGGGATTCCGGTGGATCGGCGTCGGCCCATGCCTTCGACGTGACGGATGAGGCGGCCGTCGCCGCATGGGTGGACGGCGTGGCCGCCGCACAGGGACGGATCGACTGCGCCTTCAACAACGCTGGCATCAGCCAGCCCAGCACACCCCTGCACGAGATGGAGCGTGAGGCCTTCGAGGAGGTGATCGCCGTCAACCTGACGTCGGTCTTCCTCTGCCTCAAGCACGAACTCCGCCACCTGGTCGCCCAGGGCACGGGCGGGGCGATCGTCAACACGTCGTCCGGCGCCGGTCTGGTTCCCGCTCCCGGGCAACCTCACTACACGGCGGCGAAGCACGGTGTCCTCGGACTCACCCGCCTGGTCGCCCGGGAATACCTTCGCAATGAGATCCGCTGCAACGCCATCCTTCCCGGCATCACCGATACACCGATGCTGCGTGGCGGCGGGGAAGATCTCACGGACCGGGCCCGTGAGGGCCTCCGGAAGTTCTCGCCGACCGGCGAACTGCTCGACCCGACGGAGGTCGCCGCTGCCGCCGTGTGGCTGTGCTCGGACGCCGCCCGCCGCATCAACGGGCAGTCGATCGTCGTCGACGGCGGCGGGATCCTGCATTGACGCGGCTTCGGCCCAGGGGGAGCCTGCCTCCTACACTCGGCGGACAGGAAACACTGTGGAGAACAGGGAGCCAATGACCGATACTGCGCCAACGAAGGCCCGCGTGCCTGCTGTCGAGGGCCTCTTCACCATGGATGACCCTCCGCACCTCATCGGTGGCCGATTGTCCGAAACCGGCGGCTACTGCTTTCCGAAGGACCTCGGGGGATCCGACCCGGCGGCCTCGGGAGGCGAGGTCGACGAGGTGCTCCTGTCGCGCACCGGCCTCATCTGGTCTTTTACGAACAGCGCCTATCCGCCGCCGCAGCCGTTCGTCATCAACGAGCCCTACGAGCCTGTGACAGTCGCCGCAGTCGAACTCGAGGAGGAGCGCATGGTCGTCCTCGGGCAGGTCCACCCGGACTGGAGCGTTGCGGACCTCGAGGTCGGCATGGCCGTCGAACTGGTCCTCGGCACACTGTACGAGGACGACGACCACGAGTACCTGACCTGGCAGTGGCGGCCGGTAAACGTCGAGGAAGGATCCTGATGGACGAGATCGCCGTCCTCGGGGTCGGCATGCACCCCTGGGGGAAGTGGGGCCGGAACTTCGTCGACTACGGCGTGCACGCCGCGCGAGGAGCCATCGCTGACGCCGGGGTCGATTGGCGCGACGTGGGCTTCGTTTCGGGGGCAATCACGGTGCGCTGTGGCTACCCGGGCTACGTGGCGGGGAGCACCTTCGCCCGGGCGCTCGGATTCACCGGTGCCCAGGTGGCCAGCTCCTATTCCGCCTGCGCATCCGGGGCGACCGCGCTGTCGGTAGCCCGCGGGCAGATTCTCTCGGGCGCCTGTGATGTGGCGCTCGTCGTGGGCGCCGACACGACCCCCAAGGGCTTCCTCGCCCCGAACGAGGGCAGGCGCACCGACGACACCGACTGGCTGCGGTTCCACCTGGTCGGAGCCACCAATCCCGTCTACTTCGCCCTGCACGCACGTCGCCGCATGGCGCTCCACGGCGCCACGCCCGCCGACTTCGCCGCCGTCAAGGCCAAGAACAGCCGCCACGGGGTGCACAACTCGAATGCCCGCTTTGCGAAGGAGTTCAGCGTCGAGGACGTGGCCAACTCGCCGGTCGTATCCGATCCGCTGCGCCTCCTCGAGATCTGCGCAACCAGCGACGGCGGTGCTGCCGTGGTGGTCGCCTCGATGGACTATGCGCGTCGTCTTGGTGTGACAGATCCGGTGCGCGTGGCGGGCATCTCGCTGGTGACGCCCACCTACCCCGACACGGTCATCGACCTTCCGTACCTGGCCACCGACTCGGCCGCCGCCGCCGAGCCTCCCGACCTGAGCTTCAAGGAATCGATCGGTGCACGGGTCTACGAGGAGGCGGGCATCGGCCCCGAAGATGTCGACCTGGCCGAGGTCTACGACCTCTCCTCGGCACTCGAACTCGACTGGTACGAACACCTGGGCCTCTGCGAGGTCGGGGAGGCAGAGTCGCTCCTGCGCTCGGGAGCCACCAGCATCGGCGGACGCATCCCCGTCAACGCCAGCGGTGGGCTGGGCGCCTTCGGTGAAGCCGTACCGGCCCAGGCGATCGCGCAGGTCTGCGAGCTCACCTGGCAGTTGTCCGGGCGGGCCGGGAAGCGCCAGGTCGAGGGGGCGCGGGTCGGAGTCACGGCCAATCAGGGCCTCTTCGGCAACGGCTCCTCGGTCCTGCTCCGCCGCTAAGGTCCGATCATGACCCTCCACGAGACGATCGCAGACGGCATTGCCACGGTGGCGATGGCGAAACCTCCGGTCAACGCGCTCGACATCGCCGACGGTTACGCCCTCGCCGACCTGCTCGACGGGTACCGGCGGAACCCGGACGTGCGGGCCGTGGTCCTGTGTGCCGAGGGCCAGGGGTTCTGCGCCGGGGTCGACATCAAGGAGATGCAGGCCCTCCCGGGCAACGAGGGGATCCTCGAGGCCAACCACTCGTGCTTCGAGGCGTTCCGAGCCGTCTACGAATGTGTCGTGCCGGTGGTCGCAGCGGTCCAGGGCCACTGCCTCGGATCGGGCATCGGCCTGGCCGGCAACGCTGACGTGGTGATCGCCGCCGCCGATGCCGTGTTCGGACTGCCCGAAGTCGACAACGGGGCACTCGGTGCCGCCACCCACCTGATGCGCCTGGTTCCAGCCCAGCGTGCCCGCTGGATGCTCTACAGCTGCGAGACCGCCACGGCAGCCGAACTCCTGGCCTACGGCTCGGTCCTCGACGTCGTGCCTGCCGCCGAGCTCATGGCCCGAGCCACCGAGGTAGCCGCTGTCATCGCCGGCAAGGACGCCGCCACCATCCGTGCCGCGAAGGCCAGCCTCAACGGCATTGATCCCATCGACGTACGGCGCAGCTACCGCTACGAGCAGGGCTTCACCTACGAGCTGAACCTGCGCGGAATCGGTGACACCGCCCGCGAGGCCTTCCTGCAAGGCGAACGGGGCGGCGAGGCGCCCTCGGCGTGACCCCCTCCGACGTCACGCTCCTCGTGATGGCGGGCGGGCTGGGCTCCCGGTTCGGAGGCGACAAGCAGCTTGTCGACGTCGGCCCGAACGGCGAGGCGTTCCTCGACTACGCGATCCGGGAAGCCCTGGCAGCGGGCATCGGCCGCGTCGTCGTCGTGGCCCGGACCGACCTCGATGCCCTGCTCCGGGATCACCTCGCACGCCAGCACGGGCCGGACCTCCCGCTCACGATCGTCCACCAGGACACGCACGGACCGGATCGGCGCAAGCCCTGGGGCACGGGCCATGCGGTGCTGAGCGCCGCCTCCGCATGCCCTGGTCCCGTCGTCGTCCTCAACGCCGACGACCACTACGGCCCGACCGGCGTCCGACGCACAGTCAAGGCGCTCCTGGCGTGCGGTGGTAGCCGGGGGGTCATCCTCGCCTTCGAACTGGGACGCACCCTTTCGAGTTCCGGATCGGTCTCCCGGGGCGTTTGCCGGATCGCCGGCGATGTCCTCGTCGAACTGGTCGAGACCCACGGCATCCGACGGGAGCACGGCCGGATCGTCGCCGACGACCCGCCGGGGCAACTCCCCGACGATGCCCCGGTGTCGATGAACCTCTGGGGGCTGCCCGAGGCGGCGATCGCCCGCCTGGCTGGACAGTGGGCCGCCTTCCATGCCGTGCACAGCGATGATCCCTCCGCCGAGTTCCTGCTCCCCGAGGCCCTCGACCAGCAACGCGCCGAGGGTCTGCTGCTCATCGACGTCGTGGGAACCGAGGAGCCCTGGATCGGCGTCACGAGCCGCGAAGACGTCGAGACCGCCCGCACTGCCCTGGCCGAAACCTGAGGAGCCACCATGCCCGACTGTCTCGTCGAGAAGGACGGCCACGTCCTGACGGTCACCCTGAATCGGCCGCAGCGTCGCAACGCCATGACACTCGCAATGTTTGCCAGGCTGGCCGACGCCTGGGACCTCGTGGAGGAGGACCTCGACATCCGGGCAATCATCCTCACCGGCGCCGGCGGGAACTTCTCGGCGGGCATGGATCTACGCGCCATGGCCGGAGACGCCGAGGTGACGGACGAGTACGACGTGAAGGGTCGCATGGAGCGTGAGGGCTCCGGCTTCATCTACGACGGACTCCTCAAGACCCGACACCCCAGGGTGCCCGTCATTGCAGCGGTCGAGGGCAATGCCGTCGCCGGCGGCACTGAGATCCTCCAGGGCACGGACATCAGGGTCGCCGGGGAGGGCGCCACCTTCGGGGTCTCGGAGGTCCGCTGGTCGTTGTACCCGATGGGCGGCTCGGCGGTCCGCCTCGCCCGACAGATCCCCTTCACCGAGGCCGCCGACATCCTCCTCACCGGACGCCACGTCGACGCCGCCGAGGCCAAGCAACTGGGCCTCATCAGCCGGGTCGTGCCGGACGGCGATGCCCTCGCCACCGCCAGGGAGGTCGCCGACACCGTTGCCGCCAACGGCCCCCTGGCCGTGGAGGCGGTGCTCCGGACCCTCCGGGAGACCTCGGGGATGACCGAGGAGGACGCCTTCGCCCATGAGCAGTCCTATGGGATGGCCGTGTTCGACTCGAGGGATGCCAAGGAGGGCCCGAAGGCATTCTCCCAGAAGCGCACGCCCGGGTACGAGCGCCGCTGAGCAGGCGAGGAACCGAGGCTCAGTCGGGGAGGCGGTCGGTTCCCGGCTCGAAGCCCGGAAGCTGTGTCTGGAGCGGGTAGCCGTGTTGGGCGGCATCGAGCAGCACGAGGTGCTCGCACTCTGACCAGTCGCTCGCCCTAGGTCCCCCGAGGTCGCGGTTGTAGGGAGCGTCGAAGACGACCACTCGGTTGCCGGTGGCCCGTAGCGCCTCGACGTTATGGGGACCGTCATCGATGTAGAGGTCGGCCTCGACCTCGGGCTTGGCCCCGAGGAAGCAGATGTCGCGATATGGAATCCGGTGCTGGTCCAACCACTCGACCGTGTCGGCGATGGCGATGGCGTGACTCCAGTTCACGTAGAGCCGGTGCGTGATGATCCGGATCCAGACCCCCGCGTCGGACAGGCGCCAGAGCGCTTCGGCGGCGTCCTCGATGACGGGCATCGTGCGGAGGATCCGGTGGTCGGCCACGGCGATGAGGTGCAGTCGCTCGAAGTCCTCCGGGGTGAGGTTCCATTCCGTGAAGTCCCAGGACCGCTCGAGTGGCAGTTGCTCCTCCTCGATGCCCAATTCGTCGGCGACCACGGAGCGAAAAGCGCTCGTGTAGTCGCCACAGACGCCGTCGAGGTCCACGCCGAGGACATAGGGACCTTCCATCCCCAGCACGGTAGTGGCCCGCCCGCGACCGGTCAGCCGGCGGTCAGGCCGGCGTCGACGGAGAGGATCGCCCCGTGGACCTGGCGGGCCTCGTCGGAGGCCAGGAAGGCGAAGAAGGCAGCGATGTCCTCGGGCCGGGACATCTCGCGGAGGCCGATGTAGCCCGCCATGAGCGAGAAGTCGATTTCCTCGGGGAGTTGGTAGTTGTCGACCAGCGGCGTCTGGACGGCTCCGGGGGCGATGGCGTTCACCCGTAATCCGGTCTTGGCGTACTCCATGGCGAGGGCACGGGTCATGTTGACGACCGCACCCTTGGTGGCGCAGTAGGGGACTGTGTAGGCCTGACCCATCAGGCCTGCATTCGAGGCGATGTTGATGAGGACGCCGTCGACCTTGAGGAGATGGGGAATGGCGGCCTGGGCGCACCAGAAGACGCCCGACAGGTTCACGGCGACCATCTGGTCCCAGTCCTGCTCGGTGACGTCGGGAACGTGCTGGCTCCTGGCGACGCCGGCGATGTTGCCGAAGACGTCGAGGCGCCCGTGGTCGGCGACCACCTGCTCCACGGCGGCATGGCAGGCCCCCCTGTCGGCCACGTCACAGACGATCGCGTCCATCGATCCGGCGGCCTCGGTGGTCCTGGCGAGTCCGGCCTCGTCGATGTCGAGACCGACGACCGTGGCACCCTCGGCGGCCAGTCGGATCGCCGTCGCCCTGCCGATGCCCGAGGCGGCACCTGTGAGGGCGGCCACCCTTCCGTCGAATCGTGTCATCGTGTTCCTTCCAGCTCGTGTCGGTGCCGGCCGAAGGTAGCAATCAGGGTCGGGCCATCCGCAGTCCGCCCCAAAACGGCGAAACGCCCCGCCGCCCGGAGGCAGCGGGGCGTTTCGCTAAACCTGGTCAGCGGGCGAGGCCCTTGCCCAGGGCGCTGATCGCAGCATCCTTGACCGGAATGAACGCCAGGATCGCTATTGCGGTCCCGATGTCGACTCCGATGTCGCCGATGCCCAGCACGTCGGAGGAGGCGGCATAGCCGAATCCACCGACTTCGCTGATCGTGACGAACAGGAATGCCCAGATCAACGTCAGGTTCGCACCCACGACCGGCAGTCCCCGCAGCATTGCGTTGACTCCGACCGTGTCGAGAATGGAATCCAGGACGGCGAGTACCCCCTGGAAGATCATTCCCATCACAATGAGGGTGAGAATGGTTGACATCATTGGTAAATCCCCTTTGGTTGGCAGTCGCCACCCGGACATCTATGTCTGAATGGCGTAACTGTCTTATCAGAGGATTGTCGGCCCCGATAGGGGGATGAGGGACCATCTGAGATCCAGTGGTCCGGCGACCACTATGTGCGGTCGGACGGAATCCGGTCGTACGGATACGCTCGCCACCTGATGGACGCTCCTCGCCGCCAGGCCGTCCGAATCCTTGCTGTCAGCCTCCTGGTGTTGCTGGGGGGCAGCCTCCTCGCCCCGGACTCCGTCCAGACCTGGGCGGACACCCAACCGGACGGTTGGAGGCGGAGCCTGGCCGCGGCCTGGGCCGACCCCGTGGGACGCCTGAGCCGTTCCCTGGGCGTCGATCGGCCCCTGACCGCAGCGTCGGATGCACTCGACACCGATGACCGTGGCCTTCCCGTCACGACCCTGCCGCCGGCGACCCGACCGACCACGACCTTGATCGTGCCGACGACAACCACGCCCCCGACCTCGACGACCAGCCGGCCACCACCTACCACTTCCGGGGCGACCACCAGCTCCAGCGAGGGACCGTCGAGCACGGTCACCACCACGACCACGACCACCACCACCAGTACTCCTCCGCCCTCCGTCCCGCCGTCGCCGCCGACGACGACCCTCGCTCCCCGTGTCGCCTCCCCGGAGGAGCCGCTCCGGATCCTCGCCTTGGGCGACTCGCTGATGCTCGACCTCCAGTACGGACTCGCACGGGTGCTCGGAGCACGCGACGACGTTCTCCTGACCGGCAAGGGGGCCCTCGGTTTCGGTTTCACCGTTCCCCACTGGGACTGGGACGAGGACGTCCTCACGGACTACGACCTCTCGGTGGCGCAGGCCCGGCCCGAGGTGATCGTGATGATGATCGGTGCCAACGAGTTCGAGGGCCACGTCGTCGAGGGAGAGGCGCTCCCGGCAGGGAGCGACCGCTGGCGGGAGGTCCTGGCCGAGCGGGCGGACGAGGCCGTCGCCCACTGGCTGGCCGGTGGTGGCCACGTCTACTGGTGGACGACGCCACTGATGCGGGACTCTCGGTTCTCTGCGGTCGAGGACCTCAACGTTGTCTGGGAAGACACGATGGGTGCGTGGGCGCCGGCCGGGTCGGTGCTCGACTCCATGGAGGTACTCGGCGACGGGGATGGTCGGTATCGGGACGAGATCGTCAACGAGGACGGGAGCATCGTTCCCCTCCGCAAGGAGCACGGGGTCCACTTCCTCGAGATCGGCGCTGACCTGTTGGCCAAGCAGTTGGAAGAGCAACTGCTGGCTGACGGTTGGCTTCTGGCTCGCTGAGTTCTGCTTCTGGCCGGGGGTCGCCATCACCGGTGGGCCCCATCCAGAAACAGGTATTCCCATTCCTTCCTTTGGAGAAGGAGTCGGTGGGCGCTCGGGGTGGGGTCAGTCTTCGTTCTCGTCGAGTTTGTGGCGTAGGAGGGCGAGCTCTTCGGCGAGTGTTCGGACCCTCGTCTCCAGGCGGGAGAGCTCGTAGGAGAAGTGCATAGCCAGCAGTAGCAGGAATCCGAAGCCCAGGAGCAGGAACAGGGCCGGCTGGTAGGTGACACCGACCTTGTCGGCGACCCAGTCGAGCACCCCGGGCACGGCAGCGGCGACGGCCAGCAGGGCCCCGACGGTGAGCCAGAGCACGGAGTACTTGGCCTTCAGCGCCTGTAGGCGCACCAGGTTGATGATCAGTATCAACGCCAGGAGGGCCAGGACGGCGAAGACCAGGTGTGCGGTGCCGGTCATGCGGCGGCACCGAGTCGGTTACGACGCCCCAGGCCGGACGTGAGGACGATCAGCACGCGGACGAAGTGATAGGCCAGCCGGAGGTTCCGGTTCGATGGTCGCCCGCCCCGACGCTCACGCATCCGCACCGGAACCTCGATGACCGTGAAGCCATGGCGGACGGCGAGGAGGAGGGCCTCGACGGAGTCCATGTACTCGACCGGATAGTCGGTGGCGAACAACTCGAGGACCGGTCGTCGGAGGGCCCGGAACCCCGACGAGGTGTCGGTGAAGCGGCGGCCGGTGGCCCGTCGGACCAGCCACCGGAGGAGGCCCATGGCGAGGTTGCGGCCCCGGCCCACACGGTAGGCGCCCTCGCTGCTTCCCGGGTCGTCGGCACCTCTTGCGCCGAATCGTGTGCCCACGACCATGTCGGCGTGCTCGAGGCCGGCGAGGAGGGTCGCGATCTGGGACGGGTCGTGCTGTCCGTCGGCGTCGAACTGGTAGGCCCGGTCGAAGCCCTCGTCGGCCGCGTAGCGGAAGCCGAGGCGCAGGGCGCCACCGATGCCGAGGTTGAAGGGAAGGCGCAGGCAGGTCACCCCGGCTGCAGCGGCGACTCCGGCGGTGTCGTCCGAGGAGCCGTCGTCGACGACGATGACCTCGTGGTCGGGGACGGCCTCCGCCAACTCGGCGAGCACGCCCGGCAGGGCTTCGGCCTCGTTGAACGCGGGCATCACAACGGCGGTGCGCACACCGCCACGGTACCGGAGTGATCCGACCGGCCCGTCGACCGGGACGGCACCCGCCTCGGAGTGGGTGCCTAAAAGGCGTCGAAGTCGAGGAACTCGAAGCAGCTCAGCTCGAACGCCGACGCGTCGAAGCCGTCGTGGAAGCCGAACAGGACGATCTCCAGCGGACTCGGCATGAACCGGCGGGGGAGCGACATGCCGCGGAACCGGACGTCGTGGTTGTTGCCCCAGTGGACCACGAACGGCGTGCGGTGGTGTTCGCCCACGGCGGCGGCAAGTGGCCCGCCCCGCAGGGGCGCATCGAGGGGCCGCCGGGGGATCACCTTCAGCAGTACGGCGAGGCGGACCCCGGCCATCCGGGTGCGCGTGCTGACGAGGATGGCGTCGTCGAGGACATGGAGCACATACTGCGCTCGACGCCTTCCCAGGCGCCAGCGCAACTGCTCGGCCGACCAGGTGGCGGCATGTCCGAAGGCGCCCGGGAGCGAGCGGTCCGGCAACCACTCCTCCAGGCGTCCACCAGCCAGCAGGTCCCCGGTGACGGTGTGGTGCTCATGGCAGCCCGACCAGGGAGTAGCGAACAGGAGCCGGAGGGGCAGGGGGTCGAGTCGTCGCCAACCCATCGCCTCGACCATCCGCGGGGCTGACTCGAGGTTGGCGATTCCGAGGATGCCATCGAGGCCGGCGGAGCGCCCCTCCGCATAGCTGTCCTCGACGGTCCGCCGGAAGGCACCGGTTCCCCGGGAGTCCGGGCGCACCGCCAGGTCCACCCCGAGTCCAAGGCGGACGATCGACCCGTCGACGCCGTCGAAGCGCAGTGGTACGAGTGCGTAGTTGCCGAGTTGCCGGCCGTCGTCGAGGACCCGCCCCACTGCGGCACGGCCCTCCGGGTTCTCGTCGTAGTACCAGGACAACTCGTCGGGCTGGAGGGGGGGATCCGGGGCGAAGACGTCGTTCAACAGATCGGCGGTCGCCGCCAGGTCGGTCATGTCGCTGCTCATGTCGTCGTCCCCGTCGAAGCGGTCCTTCGGCGCACGACGATCCCGCCGGCGAGGAGCACGATTCCGAGACTCAGGCGGAAGCGGGCACGTCCCCCGCACGGCACCTCGACCTCGTCGGTCGGGTCCCCCTCCATGGGGCGTGGTGTGGTGAAGACGGTGCCCGTTGGACGGTCGTCGTTGAACGCACCGATCACCGGCGAGCGACAGCCGATCCGTGGAGTGGACCCGAGGTCGAAGTGGGCGCCGCCCGGCAGGGGTCGGCTGAACGGCAGGACCGCGATCCAGAGTCCCAGGAGGACGAGGAACGGGCCCAGGGCGGCCAGGAGGCGACGTCGGTCCATCGGCGGTTGAGTCTACTCGTGGCTCCCTCCCGGTCCCGGGTCCCGGAGTAGCCTCCGCAGCGTGGCTCCCCGTTCCGTGACGCCGGCGGTCCTGCTGGCCCTTGCCCTCCTCGGTGCAGCGTGTGGATCCGGTTCGGAGGACGGCCTCCGGGTGGTCACGCTCGGCGACAGCGTCGCCTACGACGCCGATCCCGGCATCCGGGCGGCGCTCGAGGCGATCACGACCGGAGTCGGGTCGGGCGTCGAGGTCGAAACCCGTTCATTCGGGGGAATTGGCCTGTTGCGTCCCGGCTTCGATGACTATCTCGCCGAAGTCCTCGACACGCAGCCCGACGTGGTGACCCTCATGCTCGGAGGTTGGGACTCCGACAAGGCAATGGCCGATCCGGAGTCCTATCGGACGAGGGTCGATGAGGTGACCCGTCGGATCATCGACACCGGCACGTTCCTCGTGTGGCTGGGACTGCCTCCGACCCCGCCCGAAGAGGATGCCAGGGAGCACCTGATCCTGGTCAACGACCTGATCTCCTCGGTCGCGGGGAGGCATCGCAACGTCGCATACATCGACGGATCCCTCCTGGGTGATGCCCGGGGTGAGTTCACCCGCACCAACATCGCCGTCGACGGCACCGTTCAACAGGTTCGAAAGGTCCGCAACGGGGACGACGACGGTCACCTCTGCCCGGCGGGCGCGGCGCTCCTCGGTGAGGCCGTGGCGGAGGTCCTCCTGATCCGTGGAGTGGTGGGCGTGGAGGTCGGCGATCCGGAGGCGGGTCACCCGCAGGGTGAATGGTGGACGGGGGAGTGGACCCTCGATCCCCGTTACGACGATCCGCCGGGGGCCTGCTCCGGTTGACGCCGGCGTTCTGCCAGGACGTCGAGCGCAACGGCGGCCAGCACGACGATCGAGACCTCGGCCGCCGTCCGGTAGCGCGTGTTGCCGAAGGAGATGGCCGCAGTGAGGGTGGCGATCGGGACCCATGCCGCAACGGCGAGCAACGACTCCCGGCGCCGCCAGAGCAGGACCGCCCCCGCTGCCGCCAGTGGGAGGAGAACGACGTACTGGAGGAACCCCAGCGTCGAGACGGCGAGCGGGCGGCGGTCGACCAGGGCGTCGAGGCGCAATTGGTCGACCGTGTCGTAGGCGCCCCACATTCGCCCGATCCGGGCAGGGACGACAACGGTCACTAGGCGGGATCGGTGGTCGCCGATGTAGTCCATCGCCCGGTCGAGGACCACGGCATCGCGCTCGGATTCGTCGAGGTGCTCGCCGATGGGGCCAAAGGGCGCCGGCTGCCCGCATTCGATGCGCCAGTAGCCGAGGAAGTCGCCGTGGTAGGTGGGGTCGCAGTTCGCCTGTACGAGGACCGTGCCGGCCCCGTTGGACAAGAAGACGGGCTCCTCGAAGACCAGGAGGTTCCTCACCACCCAGGGGGAGAGAAGCAGCAACGTGGCCGCAGCAGCGGCCGAGGCACGGATGCCCCGTTGCCGCCAGGAAAGCTCGGATCGGAGGAGCACCACGGCGGTCAGCAACGGCAGGATGAGGAGCAGTTCGGCCCGGGAGAGGGCGGCCAGGCCACCCACCAGCCCGAACACCACCGCTCGGCGGAGTGACGGATTCCGTGCGAACCGCAGCCCTGCCCACGAGGTGGCGGCTGCTGCGGCGATTGCGGCGGTCTCGGCCATGAGCAGGCCGTCGTTGACCCAGATGAAGGCATAGCCGGCGGCGAGGGAGGCGGCGATGAGGCCGAGCCGCTCCGAACGGAGCTCTCGGCCGAGTAATCCGATGAGCACGATCGCCGGTACTCCGAGCAGGGCTGCCACTACCTGTTGCTGGAGGACGGTGACAGCGCCGAGGAAGGAGAAGGTGCCGAGGAGCACCGTCCAGACGGGGGGGTGGCCTGCTGTCGGCTCGAGGTGGCCGATCGGTGTGGCGACGATGAGTTCGGCGCCGTCGCGCACGATCAGGTCGACACCGCCGAACATGTGCCGGAGTGGCTCGGGGAAGCCGGCGCCGTCGGCGAAGAGGTTGGCGGCGTGGTGGTAGCCGGCGGCATCGCCGCTCAGGGGATTGTCGGCCAGGACCAGGAGGACGTAGAGCACCCGGAGGAGGCCACCGAGTGCGGCGATGAGGGCGAGCCTCCCGGCGAAGGTCGAGGGTGCCCGCAGGGTCGGCCGTGCGGCAGTGGCAGTAGGCGGCATCAGCCGGAGCGCAGGCGCCCGTTCGCGAGGCGGGCGAACCGGCCGAGGGTCGGGGGTTGCGAATGGTCGACGACCGGCAGGTCCGAGGCAGCGATCGCCTCGACGCGTTCGCCGAGGGGGGCGGCGACCGGCTCGGCGAACAGCCGTCGGACCCTGCGCTCCATATGCGTCCGGCGGAGCCAGGCGATCCGACTTGCGACCGTGCCGATGTGGTCGTGGGGGTGGTACGGCTCGTCGGGATCGAACTCCCAGGGATGGCAGTACGTCCAGAGCACTTCATCGGGTCCGGCACGCCGCTGCCCATGGCGCCGGACGGCATCGGGCAGCAGCCGAAGGTAGGTGCCACCGAGGTAGGGGAGGTCGAGCAGGGGAATGCGCACCAACGGGCAGGGCAACTCGACGGGTCCGGCGGACCAGCGGAACGCCCGCCTCGGCAGTCCGGGCCACCCGTACAGGGGACTCGGGGCGGGAAGCGTGCTCGAGGAGTAGGTGAAGCCCAGGTCTGCCAGGATCGGAACCGCCCAGGAACTGGCGGGCACCAGGGACATCATCGGCGCCCGGTAGCCGTTGATGGGCTGGCCGGAGAGGTCCTGGAGCAGGGAGCGGGCGCTGCGGGTGGCCTCGGCGAACAGCGCCTCGCCCACCACGGGCAGGGGCACGTGTGCATGTCCGTGGAGGCCCACCTCGTGGCCCTCTGCCGCGGCACGCCGCACGAGTTCTGGACGGCGCTCGGCCAGGTCGGCCACCACGTAGACGGAGGCACGGATATCGAATTCGGCAAAGAGGTCGAGGACCCGGTGGGTCATCACGACCGCCCGCTCCGGCAGGTCGGGAGAGGGGCGCAGGTCCTCCACGTCGAGGGTGACGCTGACGGGATGGACCATCGACGCAGTGTAGGGGCGGCCCGACGTTCAGCCCGGGGAGTCGGTCTTCCGTTCCCGGCGCCGGTCGACGAGTGAATCGACCGCCACGGCGGCCAGGACGACGATGACGACCTCGGCACTGACCCGGTAGCGCGTGGTTCCCATGGTGAGGGCGGCGACGAAGGTGACGATGGCCGGCCAGGCGAGCAGGGGGAGGAGCGGGCGTCGTCGGCGCCGCAACAGGAACGCCCCGGCGATCGCGGCCGGCACCAGGAGGGTGTACTGGACTAGGCCGATGACCGAGGCCCGGAAGTGCCGTCCCTCGACGATGACGTCGGCGCGCAACTGCTCGATCGGATCATGGACCGCCCAGAGGCGGGCGATCCGCCGGGGAACGACGTGGCCGATCAGGCGCCCCTTGTGGGCGGAGGCGTAGTCGAGGCCACGTTGCCTCCAGGCGGCGTCTCGCTCGGATTCATCGAGGGTTCTGCCGTCGTCTCCGAGTGGTTGGGGAAGCACGCAGAGGTGCTCCCATGACCCGACCTTGTCGCCGTAGTAGGTGGCGTCGCAGTTGGTCTGGGCGAGGAGAACGCCGGACCCGTTGGAGAGGAACACCGGTTCCTCGAATCGGGACAGGTTGCGGACCAGCCAGGGGGACATGACGAGGAGGGCGACGATCCCGACGGTGGCGACCCTGCGGAGGCGCTCGGCGGGGGGACGTCCCCGATCGACCACCATGGGGAACACGGCAAAGGGTAGGAACAGGATCAGTTCAACCCGGGTCAGGGCAGCCAGTCCGGCGAGGAGGCCGAAGAGGACCACCGACCGGGGTCCGTCGTCCTCCCGCAGGCGAAGGGCCACAAGGGTGCTGGCGGCGACGAGTGCCACGACGAGGCCCTCGGACATGATCGACCCGTCGTTCAACCACAGGAATGCGTAGCCGGCGGCGAATGCTCCGGCGAGGAGGCCGCACCGTTCACCGCCGACCTCCCGGCCCAGGAGGCCCAGGAGGACGATCCCGGCCACACCGACGCAGGCCGAGACCAACTGGTGTCCGAGTTCGCTGGTGATTCCGAGGAGCGAAGAAAGTCCGAGGATCAGCACCCAGAGCGGGGGGTGGCCTGCGGTGGGCTCGACATGTCCGACGGGGAGGGCGGTGTTGGCGGTCGCGGCGATGAGGGAGGGGTCGTCGAGGAAGAGGTACTCCTGGGCTCCGCCGTGCAGGTACCGGTAGGGCTCGGTGAAGCCCAGCCCGTCGGCGAGGAGGTTGGCGGCCTCGTGGTAGTAGCCGGCGTCACCGGTGAGCGCCGCTCCCCGGGTTACGAGGAGCACATAGAGCAGCCGGAGCGCCAGGCCGGCGAGGGCGATCAGGCAGAGTCGACGGGCGAAGGGCGTCGTGGGAAGGAGGGAGGACGGCCCAGCCATCGGGAGTCGGCTCCGGGGTCAACCGGAGGCGGCGGGCTTCCGTGGTTGGATTTCTTCGTGGTAGTCCTCTTCCACGTTGACCTGCCACACGTCGTGGTCGGCGCCCTGGATGTTCTCGACCACGAGCATGGCGGTCAGCATTGAATGGTCCTGGTTGTTGTAGCGGTGCATCCCGTTGCGCCCCACGGGGTGGACGTTGGGCGTGTTCGCTTCCAGCCAGGCGCGCAGGACCGCCACGTGGGCCTGGTAGTCGCCGTCGTACATCGGGTATGCCTTCGGCATCCGGACGACGTAGCCCGCCTCGATCCGGGAGGCGTCGAGGAGGCCGAGTTGGGCCATCTCGCGGCTGCCCTTGGCGATGAGGTCGGCGTCGTCGGCATTCCAGATGTCGTCGCCCTCGTTGACGAAGTACTCCAGTCCGAGACAGGTTCGTCCGTCCTTGACGAGGTACGGCGACCAGCGGCCGAAGTTCTGGACCCGGCCGACGTCGACGTCGGGAGCGTGGATGTAGATCCAGTTGTCGGGGAATCCGTCCTCCTCGGGAACGACCAGGGCCACGGTGATGAAGTCCCGGAAGCGGAGACCGTCTGCGGCGGCGCCCACCTCGTCGGGAACGGGCGGGTGCATGGCCCGCAGGAGGTGGGGGATCGGCATGGAGGAGATGACGTGGTCGGCGGGCAGCGTGAGCGCACCTTCGGGGCCCTCTGCGAGCACGGTGTGTGCCCGCCCGCCCGAATGCTCGATGCGCGTCACCCGGTGTTCGAGGCGGACGTCGCCACCCTGCGCCAGGACCTTCTCGTGGCAGCGCTCCCACATCATCCCGGGCCCGTATCGGGGGTACTCGAACTCCTCGATGAGGCTGGTGATGTCCTTCTGGTTGCGGCGGGGCAGCAACGAGTTGAGCACGGCGCTAAAGAGGGAGAGGTTCTTGATGCGCTGTGCCGCCCAGTCGGCCCGAAGTTGGTCGCCGGGCACGCCCCAGACCTTCTCGGTATAGGTCTTGAAGAAGGTGCGGTACAGCCTCCATCCGAAACGGCTGGCGGTCCAGCCCTCGAAGGTGGTCTGGTCGGCGGGTGGGCGGATCCGCACCCAGACGTACGAGAGCACGCACCGCACGGCCTCGATCACGCCCAGGTTCCGCAGGGCGTTTCCCGCACGCAGCGGATAGTCGTAGAAGCGTCCCTGGTAGAAGATGCGGCTCATGCGGGGGCGCACGAGGAAGTCGTCGTCGTCGAGGATCTCGTGCCAGAGGTCGGAGACGACACGGACCTTCGTGAAGAAGCGGTGACCGCCGATGTCGAAGCGCCAGCCGTCGCGGAGCACGGTCCGACTGATGCCGCCCACGACGTCGTCGGCCTCGAGGACCGTCGCCGCTCGGCCGGACTTCGCCAACTGGTAGGCAGCCGTGAGGCCGGCCGGACCGGCGCCGACGATCACGGTCCGCTCATCCTCGGGATCGCGGTGGGGGGGCTCGACAGGGTTCATGGGGTGCGTCTGGCCGTCGGTCGGGGGTGGCAAGCAGGCCGGCCTCGACGCTCCCGCGCAGCATACCCATGGGCCTCCGGGCGGCCGGTACCATCACGGGTCGTGACCGCGTCGTCCTCCACGTCCTCCACGGGGGCCGCCCGTCCGATGGAGGTTCTCCGCTCCCCGGTCGGGGTCGTCGTCGTGGTGGCGCTGCTCGTCGGGATCCTCCTGCGGTTCGTCGCCGATTCCCCGCTCTGGCTGGACGAGGCGCAGTCGGTCGCCCTGGCCGACCAGGGACTGGGAGGGCTCGTCGACGCCCTCCGCCACGATGGGCACCCGCCGTTCTTCTACCTGCTGCTCTCCGCCTGGACGGCCGTGGCGGGGAATTCGGCATTCGCGGCGAGGGCACTGTCGGGGCTGCTGGGGGTGCTCGCCCTCGGACTCGTCGTGTCGGTCACACGACGACACGTCGAGGCGCGGACCTCGACCCTTGTCCTCGGCGTCCTGGCCTCGAGCCCATTCGCCATCCGGTATGCCACCGAGGCGCGGATGTACGCCCTGTTGCTCGTCCTCCTCCTCCTCGGCCACCTCGCGGTCGAGTCGGCATGGCGCCGACCGGACGGACCACGCCTCGCCGGAGTCGCCGCTGTGGTGGCGTTGCTGCTCTACACGCACTACTGGTCCCTCTTCCTCGTCGCCGTCCTCCTCGGCGGCCTCCTCGTCGCCACCATCACACGGCGGGTGGCGGCAGCGCCGAGGCTCCTCGTGGGGGTGGCTGCCGGTGTCGTGGCCTTCGTGCCCTGGCTTCCCGTCCTCTGGTACCAGTTGGCCCACACGGGGACGCCGTGGTCCCCTGGGCCGCGGCCGACGGTCGTCGCAGCGCTGGCCCTCGAGGCTTTCGGTGGCGGACGGGGCTCCGAGGCGCTCCTCGTGGCCGTGGTCCTCTCGGTGCTTGTGGTCCTCGGACTCGGAACCCGGGGCGACCGCTCGGAGTTGGGCCTGACCGACCTGCCCTGGTTGTGGATCGCCATCGGCGTGGGCTTCGCCACGATGCTCCTCGGCGCCGGCGTCAGCTTTGTCACGCAGACGGCCTTTCAGGGGAGGTACGGGGTGTTCTGCTTCGTGCCGGTGGTGTTGGCGGCCGGGGTGGGACTGGCCCGCCTGCCGCGTCCGGCGACTGCCATGGCGCTCGTGCTCCTTGTCGGCCTGTCGTGGATCTCGGTCGCACGTGAACTGAGCCGGGACCGGACCCAGGTAGGAGTGGCTGCGGAGGTGGTCGCCGCCGAGGGGAATGATGGCGACCTGGTGGTCTTCTGTCCCGACCAACTGGGTCCAGCCGGCTACTTCCTGCTCGGCGATCGCTTCACGACTGTCGCCTACCCGGCCCTGGACGACGGGAGGAGCGTTGACTGGGTCGACTACGCCGATCGCAACCGGTCCGCCGACCCCGCTGCGGCGGCCGACGCCATTGTGGCTCGCGCTGGCGGCTCGAGGTCTGTCTGGATGATCTGGATCGACGGCTACCGCAACTACGGTCGGCAGTGCGGGCGCCTCCACGGTGAGTTGAGTGCCCGACTGGGTGCCTCCCGTCACCTGGTCGCGGCCGACGGCGACGAGTACTACAACGCCGCAAACCTGAACGCCTTCGTGGTGCCTCCTTCGTGATCGACACCTTCCGCAGGGACCTCATCTCAGTCCTCCCGGCCTGGATTGTCGCCCGCCTACTGGTAGCCGGAACGATGCTTGGCGTCCGCCTCTACGTCGACCACATGCACGACGGGGACCGGCCCCTCCAGGTCGGGCAGGGACTCCTCGCCTGGGACGGTGCCTGGTACCGGTCACTCGTCGAGTCGGGCTATCCGGGTCCTGCACCGGAGGGCATCCGCTTCTTTCCGGGTTTCGTGCTCCTCGGCCGCCTCTTCGATGTGGTACTTCCCGGCGGAGCAGGACTGGCGCTGCTCTTCATCGCCAACGTCACGGCCCTGGCGGCCATGGCCCTCCTCCTGCGCCTGGTCCGCGAGGTGACGGGCGACAGTGGTCTGGCCGGTCGGGCCGTGTGGCTGACGGCCTGCTTCCCACCCGCCTTCGTGCTGGTCTGGGGGTATGCCGAAGCGCTGTTCCTCCTGCTGGCGGTGGCCACCTTCCTCGCATTGTCCCGGCGGCACTGGTGGTGGGCGGCCGGACTCGCAACGGCTGCCGCACTGACCCGGCCGACAGGGGCGCTGCTGGCGGTGGCGGCCCTGGCGTCGGTCTGGCCGGGCTGGCGCTCCGCACCGGCGGGGGAGAGGATCGCTCGGACGGCGGCCGTCATCGGCGGCCCCGTCGGATTCGGGGCCTTCGTGTGGTGGGCGTCGGCCCTCGTCGACGAGCCCTTTGCTCCCCTCGTCGTGCAACGTGAGCTCCGGGGTGATCCCATCGACCCCTTGCGCAGGCTCATCGCCGGGCTCGGCGAACTGTTCGGGCCGGATGCGCTCGGGGACGGCTTACACATCCCCTTCGCCCTGGGCTTCGTCGTCCTCGTCATCGTGGCGTTTCGCAGGATGCCCCTCGGGTATGCAGCCTTTGCCGCTGCCTGCCTGCTGGTCGCCCTGGCGGCCGACAACCTGAACAGCCTCGAGCGCTATGCACTGAACGGCTTCCCGATCGTCGTGGCCCTGGCGGTGTTGGCTGATGACAGCCGTCTCCGACGCCTCGTGCCGGTCGTGTCCGGAGTGGGGATGGTGGCCCTGACGGCGCTGGCGGTGATGGGCGAGTACGTGCCCTGATCACGGAAGGCAGAGAAGGGGCCAGAAAAAGGAAATTGGCCCCGAGTAGCCTCCCGGCGAACCGGTCAACTCCTCGGAGCCAAATCCTCGTCCCATTTCCACCCTCCGGTCCGTCCCGTCAGACGATCCGGACTCGGGATGCCTCCCCTGGGGGCTGCACCCTGACTCGATTTTCGGCGACCCGTCGGTCCCCGAACCCGAGCCCAATTCGACCACTGATCCCCGGCGGGATCCGGCACTCCCTCTCCTCCCGGCGCCCGACGGCGCCCGAAGGACCAGGTGTGCCTGACACACCGTCCCCGTTCCACACCCTTCTTGCCTCCGTCGCCCGTCGGCGTCGGCGCAACCGGGTGCGACCCGGGCCCGGCTGGTGTTTCGTCCGATCGACTCCGGAGCGGCCCTTGAGCCGTTCCGAACCCTTCCGGCCTTGACACCTCCGTGCCTGCGGCCGACCTGCTGTTCCCCGAGGGGACCAGCGTGGTCTTGGTCCTCCCCGAACTCGCCTCGGGGGCTTCACCAGGCTCTCGACGCTCCTCCTCCGGTCCGAGCTCGAGAGCTCTTTCCTTCGGTGGCTCGTCGGACCACCTGGATCCGATTCCCCTTGCCGTGTTCGGCGTGATCGCATCATGGAGGACGGCGGGGCACCGGTCAACCCAGGAGGGCGAAATCCCCAAGTTTTGGATGGATTTCCACTACATCCGGCGGATCGTGCACAGGGCCGTCCACAGGTACGGCCCTGTGGTACCCGGAATTCGGTGCCAGGAGGCTGGATCGGGGAGTCGGGAACCGTGGGTTCAGGTGCCGAGGACGGCGGCGAGGTCGAGGCGGGTGGCGACGTCGGGCATCACCCAAAGGTAGCGGTGCGTGGGTGCTTTCGAAGGAGGTGTTGTCGGAGCCTCAGGCCCAGAGCCCCCGTTCATCCAGTACCTCCCGGAGGATGCTCGGTCGGTCCGTCATGATGCCGTCCACTCCGAGTTCGACGAGGCGCTGCATCTCCACGGGGTCGTTGACGGTCCAGACGTGTACCTGGAGTTCCCGGTCGTGTGCCGCAGCGATGAACCGTCGGTCGACGAGGCGGATGCCGTTCGACCGGACCGGGACCTGCAGGCAGTGCCAGGGTGGTTGTCGTATCGGCAGCCCGAGGGAGGCGACTCGGAATCCGGCGATGGAACGTGGGCCGGCGGAGGTGCACAGGCCCGGCCCGAGGAGGCTTCGGAGGCGCTCCAGTCGGCGATCGGAGAACGCCCCGAGGCAGACCCGGTCGAGGGCCTCGAACTCCCCCAGGATGCGGGCCAGGGCGGGAACGACAGCGTCACCCTTGGGATCGATGTTGATCCGGGCATCCGGAAACGACTCGAGCAGGTCGGAGAGGGTGGGGATCGGCTCCGTGCCGGCGATCCGTGCGGCGGATACCTCCTCCCAGGAGAGGTCGGCGAGACGTCCAGTGCGGTCGGTCACCCGGTCGAGGACGTCGTCGTGGAATGCCACGACGACCCCGTCGGAGGTCAGGTGGACGTCGGTCTCGAGGTAGCGGTAACCGAGGTCGGTGGCGTGTTGAAAGGCGGCGAGCGAGTTCTCGGGAACCTCCTCGGCTCCACCGCGGTGGGCGAAGGCGAGCACGCCGGGGTGGTCGAGAAACGGGTGCCGGGGTTCGTACGTACGCAGGTGCACGGGCCGACGCTAATCCCGTCGGCCTACCCGACAGGCACTTTGGTCGAGCCGGTAGCGTGTCGCGATGTCCCGGCGCACCAAGATCATCGCGACGATCGGGCCCGCCTCCGATAGTGAGCCGGTGCTGCGCGGCCTGATCCGCGCCGGGATGGACGTGGCCCGCCTCGGGATGGCGCACAGTTCCCTCGAGGAGAACGCCGAGCGCTTGACGACGATTCGCCGCCTCGCCGCCGAGGAGGGCCACTCGGTGGGCATCCTCATCGACCTGACGGGGCCCAAGGTTCGTACTGCCAACTTCGGCGACGACCCCGTCGAGTTCGCCGAGGGAGCCACGGTGCAGTTGCGGATCGGCCACCTCCGGAGCCGGGCGGCTGTCATCGAGGTCGACTACGAGGCCTTCTTCCACGACGTCGAACCGGGTGGTCGCATGAGCATCGGTGACGGCCGGGTGATCCTCCAGATGGGTGACCTGGAAGGCGACCGGATCTCCTCCACGGTCGTCCATGGCGGTGTCCTCTCGGGCCGACCGGGACTCCACATCCCCGCTGATCGGCTCTCCCTCTCGGCGCCCACTCCCGAGGACCTCCGTGCGGTCGAATTCTTCCTCGGACACGAGGTCGACATGATCGCCCTCTCGTTCGTCCGCTCGGCAGACGACATCGAACGCCTCGGCCTCGACCCGCACCCGTTCGGCCCCCTGGTGGTGGCCAAGATCGAGACGGCAGCAGCCCTTACCGACCTTCGGGGAATCATCGAGAAGTCGGGAGCCGTGATGGTGGCCCGGGGCGACCTCGGCAACGAGTGTGGCATCGAATCCCTACCGGTCTTCCAGAAGCAGATAATCCGGCAGTGCATCTCGCTGGGGCGGCCGGCGATCACCGCGACCCAGATGTTCGAGTCCATGATCAATGCTCCGACGCCGACCCGTGCCGAGGTCTCCGACGTGGCGAACGCCATCTGGGACGGCTCGAGTGCCGTGATGCTCTCGGGGGAGACAGCCGTGGGCGTCGATCCCGTCAACGTGGTGGCAACCATGTCCCGCGTCGCACAGCACGCCGATGAGCACTTCGACCACCACGGATGGTCTGCCGAACTGGCCGAGTCCCGCCTCACCGACACCGCCGACCCGAACACATCGATCACCGACGCCATGACCGTGGCGACCGCACGGGCGGTCGAGGAACTGGGTATTCGAACGATCGTCTGCGTGTCGGGCTCCGGTTTCACGGTCCGGTCGATGGCGCGCTTCCGGCCAGCGGCGCGGATCCTCGGCTACAGCGCCGACGAGCGCACCGTCCGGCAACTCTCCCTGAGTTGGGGTACCGAGCCCTTCCACCTGCCCGAGGACGGCGACGTGGACCTCCGTGTCGTCGCGGCCCTCCACATGGCTCGTGATCAGGGGGGCGTCGAGGTCGGCGAGCTCGTGGCGGTTCTCGCTGGAACCGACTCAGCGTCGCGTGCGACGAACGAACTCCGACTCGAACGGATCCCGGAAGCGCCCTGATCCTGCCCGGCGGATCAGCCGGCGCTGCAGCGGGGATTCTTGTCGAGCGGGATCTGCACCGACTGTCCGAACAGCGTGCACGAGCAGTCGTCGGCGCACGAGCGGAGCTCGAGGCGTTGGTCCCAGAGCCCGAATCCAACCAGGACGACCAGTGCGATGAGGGCCACCTTGACCACGATCTTGCGCAGGAAGCGGAGGATCAGGTAGGCGGCCAGGGCGAGGATGACGAGGCCGAGCATGCTGGCGTTCGCCAGGAGTTCGGGGTCCGCCCAACCGGGCAGGGTGATCAGTTGGGGGAGGTCGTAGAGGCTGTCGGACACGCTGGGACACTACCGAGCACCCCTCGGGAGCTGGGGGAGGGGTACCCTCCTCGGCCGTGAGCGAACAACACCCGGTCAGCCTGTCGGGGAGCGGCCCTCCCGAGACCATTCTGGATCCCGAGCCCGTCGGTTGCCTCGACGCACTCGGGGAGGCGCTGGCTGTGCGCGAGAGCGTTCAACGCGATGCCGTGGCTGCGGTGGCGGCGCGCTGGCCCCGATGCCTCGCCGCCTGGGCGTCGCTCGGCGACCTGGCCCGTGATCGCGTCGAGGCCTACGCCGCCTACCGGGTCGGCTACCACCGCGGTCTGGACCGGCTTCGCCAGGGTGGCTGGCGCGGCACGGGATTCGTCCGGTGGGAGCGATTCGAGAACCGTGGATTCCTGCGCTGCGTGGACGGCCTCGCCCGGATGGCCGGCGAGATCGGGGAGGTCGACGAACAGGAGCGTTGTGAGCTCTTCCTCCGGCAACTCGATCCGACGTGGCCGGCAGCGGATCGGTGACCGACGACGCCCGGGGAGTGGCCGGGGCGGTGCTGGCTGGGGGCGCCAGTCGTCGTATGGGCGTGGACAAGGCGGTTCTGGAGGTCGACGGGAGGCCCCTGGCCATGGGGGCGCTCGAGGCACTCCAAGTTGCGCACGTTTCCCCCGTGTTCCTGGTCGGGGGTGCCGACGGCCTGTCCGAGGCCACCGGCCATGAAGTGATCCCCGACGCCTGGCCCGGGGAGGGCCCGCTGGGAGGGATTCTGACGGCACTTTCCGCCCTCGACGAGGACGGACGACGCCCGGTGGTCGTCCTCGCCTGCGACCTCCCGGATGCCTCTGCGGGCACCGTCGCCGAACTTCTGGATCACGGCATCGATGCTCCGGACTCCGTCGTGCTCCCGGTACTCGATGGTGTCCCCCAGTGGCTCCATGCCCTCTGGCCGGCCGGCGCACGGACGTCGCTGGCTGCCTCGTTCGAGGCCGGGGAGCGGGCCCCCTGGCGCGCAGGCCGCAAGTTGCCGGTCGTCGAGGTCTCCGTATCCGACGAGCGTTCACTGAGGGACGCCGATCGTCCTGAGGACCTGAGGGGCCGGAACACGACTGGACGCGGTCCGACCGGATGTCCTGACTAGGGTTCCGCCCGTCATCCGATCACCGAGAGGCGCCGAACAGCGAATGGACGTTCCAGAGATCGATGTGGACGAGTTGGCGGTGCGGCTCGCCGAGGGAGCGTCCCTCGTGGATGTCCGCGAACCCGACGAGTTCGAGCAGGCCAGGGTTCCGGGAGCGCTCCCCATCCCCCTGGGTGAGGTCCCTGCCCGTGTCGAAGAGGTCCCGGGAGACGGCACGGTGTACCTGATCTGTGCCAAGGGGGGCAGGAGCCTGGCTGCCGCCGAGTTCCTGAGGACCCGGGGCATCGATGCGGTGAACGTGATAGGGGGCACCGAGGCCTGGGTCGTCGGCGGCTTCCCGGTCGAGACGGGGCTGGCGACCTGAGGCGCGGACGCGGCGGCAGCGCACGAGGAACCATCAGTGGCTCCGACCAGCCTGCTCCGGCACCCATCGAGGAGCAGGATGCCTTCGAGGCGTTGGTCGACCGTCTGCTGGACGAGCCGCGGATTGCCGTCGACACGGAGTTCCACCGTGAACGCACCTACTACCCTCAGGTGGCGCTCCTCCAGATCGGGTGGGCCGACGGCCTGGCAATCGTCGATCCGCTCGCCGTGGACCTCTCCGCATTCTCCCCCGTGCTGGAGTCCGACGTTCTCTTCGTCATGCACGCCGCTGGCCAGGACCTGGAGGTCTTCGACCGGGCCTGCGGGACGGCGCCACGGAATCTCTTCGACACGCAGTTGGCGGCGGGCTTCGTCGGCCTCTCGACGCCATCGCTGACCACCCTCTGCGAGCGGGAGCTCGGCATCCGACTGCCGAAGGGCGACCGCCTCAGCGACTGGCTGGCTCGACCCCTGTCGGGATCACAGCTCGAGTACGCCGCTGCCGATGTGGTGCACCTCCTGGTCCTCCACGATCGCCTGGTAGCGGACCTCACCACCCGAGGACGCATGGAGTGGGCCAGGGATGAATGTCGGGAACTGCTCGAGCGCGACCGTGGGCCACGCGAGCCACTTGCCGCCTGGGAGAGGATCAAGGAGGCCCGGCGGTTGCGCGGTGATGCCTTCAACCGGGCGCGGGCCCTTGCCGCCTGGCGTGAACGCGAGGCAGCGGACCGTGATGTCCCGGTCCGGAGCGTCTTCCCCGACCTGGCCGTGGTGGCAGTGGCCCAGGAGAATCCCGTCGACGAGGAGGCGCTCCGTCGGGTGCGGGGTGTTGATGGCCGCCACCTCCGCAACGCCGCTGCTTCCGATGTCCTGCACGCGCTGGAGGGGGCGTCAGGCCTCCCTCCCTTGCCCTCCACCCCACGCCGTTCCAACAGGGTTCAGGGTGATCTGCGTCCCGCCGTGACCCTGGTGTCCGCCTGGGTTTCCCAGGCGGCGAAGGACCTCGACCTCGACCCGACGCTGCTCGGGACGCGGTCCGACATCGAGGCCCTGGTCCGTGGTGAGGGGGAGACCCGGCTGGCATCGGGGTGGCGTGGTGATGTCATCGGCTCGGCCCTGACCGACCTGCTGTCCGGGCGCGCTGCCCTGGCCTTCGATGGAGAGGGCGGGCTCCTGCTCGAGGACAGGGACGGATCCTGAGCCTTTCCGTGTCCACCGGGGACCTCTGTTGCCTGGCGCGACTGGGTAGGGTGCTGGGCTTAACGACCATCGACCTGGGAGAGGGCGCCGTGAAAAAGGGTCGCCATCGCCGATTCGAAGAGGCCAGGGCGCTGAAGCGCAACCAGGACCTCGACCTCGAATCCATCTTCGACAGCCTGTCCACCGACTCCGGCTCGCCGGAGTCCGAAGAGGGCCACTCACCCGCGCACGATGCCGGGGCCGAAGAGGACGACGAAGTCGACGAAGAGATCCAAGCAGCGGAGGAACTCGACGCCTCAGCGTGAGTCCATGGAGCGCTCGTGAATCTCCGAGCGCTCAACCGCCGGTTTCGTCGAGGATTTCATCCAACTTGAGGATGTCGTCCTCCCGGATGACGCCGATGAACGAAGCGTCGGCGTCTGCCACCGCCAGGACGTCGACGTCGGCTTCGCCCATGGTGCCGATGGCATCCCGCAACGTCCAGGAGGGTTTCGCTGCCGGTAGGTCGGAACGCAGTACCGCACCGACGGTGGTGTCGTCCCATTCCGAGCGGTCGATCTCGGAGAGTTCCGAAAGGCTGATCATCCCGACGTAGGTGCCGCCGTCGACCACCGCCACGGACCGCTCGCGACGCCCGAGCACGTGGAGGAAAACGAATTCGGAGAGGGTCGCGTCGGGTGGCACGGTGAGGACGTCGGTGGCCATCGCAGCGGTGACGGGCAGGGTGAAGCGACGCTCGAGGTGGCCCAGGCGTACTTTGTGCTGGTGTTCGGCCACGGAGGACGAGCCGGCGACGAGCTGGCTGACGGCGGCGGCGATGAGGGCCGGAACCACAAAGGCCCCACCGGTCGACTCGGCGACGAACATCACCGCAGAAATCGGTGCCCGGTAGCCGGCGCCGAGAAATGCCGCGAGGCCGAGGATCGGGTAGAGGCCGGGACGGTCGGTGTGGACCATCGCCCCGACGAAGGAACCGAGGATCACCCCCTGGACGGCGAGCGGGATGAAGAGTCCGCCGACGCCCCCTGCGGTGAGGGTCACGACGGTGGCAGCGATCCGCAGTCCGAAGAGCAGCGCGATCAGGCCGAGCCCATGGTCGGGAGAGACCACCCACTCCATCGCCGTGAATCCCGGGCCGATGGTCAGGGGTGCGCCGAAGAGGGCATCAGCGGCGACCGCCAGAACGGCGAGGAACGAACCACCGATGAGGAGGCGGGTCACGGCGTTGGTCTGCTTCGAGATCCCCTTGGCCCAACGGACCAACCAGGCCATCGAACGCCCACCGAGACCGGCCAGGATGCCCACGAGGATGGCTCCGAGCACGTCGCTGGCCTTGACCCCGGTGAATAGTGCGCTCAACTGGTCGCGGTGGATCCAGACCAGGCCATCCTCGGTGAACAGGCGAGCGTCGATGAGGTTGAGGCCCAGCCGGCTTTCGGGATCGTTGAGGAACGGGATCACCGAGTCGGGGCCGATGATGTTGATGTAGGTGACGTAGCTCGTGGCCGCGGCCAGCAGCGAGGGGATCAGCGCTCGTCGGGTGACGTCGTCCCGGTACGGGGCCTCGAGGGCGAACAGGACGCCCGTGGCCGGCGCCTTGAACACGGCTGCGACACCGGCGGCCGCACCGGCGGTGAGCAGGATCCGGACGTCCTCACGCCGGAGCCAGCGCCGGAAACGGTCGTGGACGGCCAGTCCTGTCGTGGAACCCATGTAGATGGACGGGCCCTCGAGACCGAGGGCGCCTCCGAATCCGATGGTGGCGACCCCGGCCAGGAACTTGGCGGGAAGGTCTCGCAGCGGCAGGCGCGGAGTTCGCTCGTGGTACACCCGGATGAACTCATCGGAGGTGGCCGAGCCCAGGCCCCGACCCGCCCAACGGAGGATGAGGGTGGCGAGTAGAAGCCCGATCGCCGGAGCCAGGGCGATCTGCCAGAGGGGTCGGTGGGAGAGGCGTTCGAGGAGAACGCTGTCCGTCAGGTACTCGAAGCTGGCGATCAGCAGTGCGACCAGTGCACCTGTGGCGATCGACATGGCCAGCACGGGGGTGTCGCCCCGGGTGGCGATGGTGCGCAGGCGACTCACGGCGTCCTTCCTACACCCCGATGCCCGTTACTGCGCGGCACGGGGGGCGAGAATCTCCGGTTCGCGACTTGACTCCATTTGTTGTACAAACTGGGTCCATGTGGTGGACCCGACGACGCTCGATCGAACTGCTCACGCGTGACCTCGAGGCGGCGATCGGTGCGGACCGGGTGGCGGGGGGAGCCTCGGCCCTCCACCTCTACAGCCGTGACGGGTCGATCATTCGTGGGGGGCGCGCCGGTGTCGTCTGCCTTCCGGGTTCCACCGAGCAGGTGGCGGCATGTGTCCGCGTCGCCCGTGCCCACGGGCGTGCCTTCGTCCCCCGCGGGGCGGGAACCGGCCTGTCCGGAGGGGCGGTGCCCTGCGACGACCCCGTGGTCATCTCGACCACCCGCATGGACCGGATCCTCGAGGTGGACGTCGATCGGCGCATCGCCTGGGTGGAACCGGGCGTTGTCAACCTGGACCTCTCGAGGCACCTCCTTGGGACCGGACTGCACTTCGCCCCGGATCCGTCCAGCCAGCAGGCCTGCACCATCGGTGGGAACGTGGCCAACAATTCTGGTGGCCCCCACTGCCTCCTCTACGGCGTGACCAGCGTGCACGTGGCGGCGGTAGAGGTGGTCCTCCCCGACGGTGAGGTCGCCGTCCTCGGGGAGGAGGAGGGCGATGCCGTCGGGTACGACCTCCGCGGCGCCTTCGTCGGCGGCGAGGGCACGCTGGGAATCGCCACGCGCATCGCGGTGCGGCTCACGCCCGACCCGCCAGAGGTCCGGACCCTGCTCCTTGACTTCACGACGATCGAGGAGGCCGCCGAGACCGTCAGTGCCGTGATCGCCGCCGGGATCGTCCCAGCGGCGCTCGAGTTGATGGACCAGCAGGTGGTGCGGGCGGTCGAACCCTTCGCCAAGGCCGGGTACCCCCTCGATGCTGCCGCCGTCCTGATCGTCGAACTCGACGGTCTGCCTGCGGGTGTCTCCCGGGAGGTCGAGGCGGTCGCCGCCGTCGCCAGGGAGTGTGGTGCCCGGACCGTGCGCATCGCCGCCGACGAGGGGGAGCGGGCCCGGATCTGGAAGGGCCGGAAGGGTGCCTTCGGGGCAGTCGCCAAGATCAAGCCGTCCTACTACCTGCACGACACCGTCATCCCGCGGACCCGCCTGGCCGAGGTGGTCACCGGCGTGAACGCGATCGCTGAGCGCCATGACCTGATCGTGATGAACGTCTTCCATGCCGGCGATGGCAACCTGCACCCACTCCTGGTCTTCGACCATCGTGAGCCCGGGGTCATGGAGCGCGTCTTGGCCGCCGGCGAGGAGATCGTCCGACTGTCCGTCGAGGTCGGCGGGGTCCTGTCCGGAGAGCACGGCATAGGACTCGAGAAGCGTCGGTTCATGTCGCTGCTCTTCTCCGAAGAGGATCTGGCTGCGCAACGGGTGCTGCGTGACGCCTTCGACCCGGACGGAGTGGCGAACCCCCACAAGGTGCTGCCCTCCGGATCGAGCTGCGGCGATGTCCAGGGACTGCCCGAGATTCCGGAAGGGGTGTGGGTGTGAGCGGACTCGCGGACTTCCGGGACGAGGTCGGGCACTCCGGCCCGGTCTGTGTCCGCGGGGGAGGGACCCGCTGGGAACTGGGTGGCCCTCCGGCCGGCGGGAGCCGGGAGGTTCGGGCGCCCTCCGGAGTCGTTGCCTTCGATCCGGCGGAGATGACCGTTGTCGTGGGTGCCGGAACGCCCCTCGCCGACCTCGCCGGGGTGTTGGCCGAGCATCGACAGGAGGTGGCGCTCGAGGGACCGTCAGGGGCGACCGTCGGTGGCGTGCTCGCCGTCGGACGGAGCAGCCTTCGGCGTCCACGGATCGGAGCGGTGCGCGATGCGCTCCTCCAGGCGGACTGCGTGGGTGCCGCCGGAGCCCTCTTCACCGCCGGTGGACCCACGGTCAAGAACGTGACGGGCTACGACCTGTGTCGCCTCCTCGTCGGGTCGCTGGGCACCCTGGCCCTCATCGGTCAGGTGATCCTGCGGACCTGGCCGTCACCGGAGCGGATGCTCTGGATGCAGGGGTCGGTGACACCCGAGGCGGTCCGGAACATGTGCTTCCGCCCGTCGAGCGTGCTGTGGGACGGCCAGCGGGTCAGCGTCTGCCTGGAGGGGTACGACGGGGACGTCGAGGCGGAGGCGGCGGCGCTCGGCTCGCATCTCGGCCTTGAGGTGGTCGCGGCCGCTCCGGCGCTGCCGCCGCATCGGAGCCGCTGGACCGGCCGACTTCCGGAGGGGAGCCTTCTCGAGGTGGGTACCGGAGTGGTCCACGGACTGGTCGAGGTGGAGGCCGGCATGCCCGGACCGGGCGTCGTCACCCTCGCCGCCAGGATCAGGACCGGCTTCGATCCGGATGGACGCCTGAACCCCGGCCGCGACCCGTATCGGATCGCAGCATGACCGACTCCTCGTCCTCCCGCACCGGGGGGGTCCTCGGCCTCCGTGACGATGCGCTGGCGTCGTGTGTTGCCTGCGGCCTCTGCCTGCCCCACTGCCCGACCTACCGGGTCACCGGTGACGAGCGGCGCTCGCCCCGGGGGCGCATTGCCCTCATGCGTTCCGTCGATGAAGGCGTGATGGTCCCCGATGCCGAATGGCTCGAGTCGATGGACACGTGCATCCTCTGTCGTGGATGCGAGACGGCGTGCCCCTCGGCAGTGCCCTTCGGTGAGCTGATGGCCGATACGCGGACAGTCGTGGCGGCCGGACGTCGGGTGCCGTTCCGGCTCCGCGTCGGCCTTTCCGTCCTGGTTCGCCCGCGTCTACTCCGTTGGGTGAGCCGGGTCCTCGCCCTGCTGCAGCGACTGCGCCTCCTCCCCGGACGACTGCCCCTGCCCGGGCGACTGCCCCTGCGGGATCCCCGGCAGAAGGGCAGGGTCGGAGGCGATGTGGTCCTGTTCACGGGCTGCGTGATGGACGCCTGGCAGCCCGAGGTCCATGCGGCGGTCGAGGAGGTCCTCGAGGCTTCCGGAGCGACGGTCCTACGTTCCGGAGATGCGGCAGGCTGCTGTGGCGCCCTGCACGCTCATGCCGGCCTTGACGCGGCGGCACGAGCACTCGCCGGACGCGTCATGGCGGCGATCCCGGCGGATGTCCCGGTGCTCGTGGACTCGGCCGGGTGCGGGGCGGCGCTGCGCGCGTACGGATCGCTCGTCGGCACGCCGGAGGCGGCCGCCTTCGCCTCCAGGGTGCGGGACGTCCACGAGTGGCTGGCAGAGAACATCGACCGGATGCCGGCGCCGGTGGGGGAGCGCACGACTGTGATCGTCCAGGACCCCTGCCACCTCCGCCACGCCCAGGGTTGCCACGCCAGCGTGCGCTCCGTCCTGGCTCCCTATGCGGAGACGGTCGAACTCGACGACGAGGGACTGTGCTGCGGTGCCGGTGGGGCCTTCTCCGTGCTCCAGTCGGAACTGGCGTCCGAAGTCCGCCTTCGCAAGACGGCATCCATCCGGCGGGCGATGGCCACCACGGGTGCCGCGACCGTGGTCAGCGCCAACCCGGGATGCGCCATCTACCTGGCGGCCGCCGGCCACGTTGTTCGACACCCTCTCGAGGTCGTCGCCGAGGGGATTCGGGGACCGCAGGGAGGTGCCCATGGCGGGTGAGTTCGAGGAGATCCGAGCGAAGCTCGAGGGGATTGCCGAGGAGTTGGCCGACCTGGCGATCATCCGACTCCGGGAGTCGATCGATGCTGGTGGCAACGAGTTGCCGGTCGACGAGCGCCGCCTCACGAGGGCCCGCCGTGCGGTCGAGAAGGCCATCAACCTCCTCCAGGAGCCCGACGATTCCGGGTGGGCCGACGGCTAGTCGGGCGTGGCGTCGTTGAGGGCGTCGATCAACTGTCGGAGCCGGGCGTGGGAACGGCGGTCGAAGCGGAGGCGCAGGCGGGGCCGGGCCACCTCGTCGTCGTCCCGCAGTTCGTGCGAGGTCGTTTCGCAGCGTTCGATGTGGCCGTCCACCAGCAGGTCGCCGAACTCTTCGTCGAGCGTCGCCACCTCAGCGTCGTCCACCTCGCGTTCGAGGCGCAGGACGAGGTGGCGGCCCACGTACCGCATGGAGTGGTAGGCCCGGTAGAAGCCTCGGACGTGCTCGGCGGCGGCTCGGGGATCGTCGGTGGCGTGGATGAGGGACAGGTCGTGCGGGGAGACCAGGTTCCTGGCCACCAGCTCGGCCTGGACGAACTCGGTCCAATGCGACCAGTAGGTGTCGCCCGGAGGGTCGAGTAGCACGACGGGAGCGAGGTGCGTCTTCCCGGTCTGCATCAGGGTGAGCAGTTCGAAGGCCTCGTCCATGGTGCCGAAGCCCCCGGGCAGCAGGGCGTACCCGTGGGACTCGCGCATGAAGGTGACCTTGCGAGTGAAGAAGTACTTGAAGTTGACGAGCTTCGGGTCGTCGAGGATGAACTCGTTGGCCTCGGCCTCGAAGGGGAGTTGGATGTTGATGCCGAAGGAGCGGTCGCGGCCCGCTCCCTCGAGGCCGGCCGCCATGATTCCTGGTCCGGCCCCGGTCATGACCATCCAGTCGTGTGCAGCCATGGCGGCCCCGAAGTCGCGTGCGGCCGCATAGGCGGGGTCGCCCTCGGCGATGCGGGCGGAACCGAACACGGTGGCCTTGCGGACGGTCCGGTACGGCTCGAAGACCGAGAAGGCGTGCCGGAGTTCCTTGAGGGCGCTGTTGACGAGCTTCAGGTCGCCACGGCCGACGTCCTCGCGTGCGAGCCGGACTGCGCTGACGAGAAGTTCCGAGATCATGTCCAGGTCGTCCCGACGTCCCGTCGCCTGGGCCAGTTCCTCGATGGCGGCGTCGATGCCGTCGTCGCCGGTCCGGTAGTTCCGCAGGCTCATTCTCGCACCCTACCGATGGTGTCCGTGCAGCAACCGTCGACTTCGAGTCGGCTCAGGCGCCGACCACCGGGATCAGCAAGCGGCCGTCATCGGAACGGTTGACCTCGAGACGACTGCCGACGGCCACGCTTCCGTAGAGCGTGCTGCGCTGGGCGAGCGTGCGGCCGAGCGGCTCGACGAGCGTCCGGAAGTCGGACTCGTGGGCGGACTGACCGTGCTCGGCGCCGGCGGCACGTGAGATGTTTTCGTCGACGAGCGTTCCGCCGAGGTCGTTGCACCCGGCCTGGAGCATCTGGCGGATGCCGTCGAAGCCGATCTTCACCCACGAACCCTGGATGTTGTCGATGAGTCCGTGCAGGGCGATCCGGGCAACGGCGTGCATAAGGAGCGTCTCCCGGAAAGTCGGGCCACGGCGTGCCCGGCGCTGCAGGTAGATCGGCGACGCCATGTGCACGAACGGCAGCCCCACGAACTCGGTGAAGCCACCGGTCTCCTTCTGGAGATCGCGGCACACGAGCAGGTGCCGAACCCAGTGCTCGGTGCCCTCGATGGACCCGAACATGATCGTGATGTTGGAGCGCAGTCCGACCCTATGTGCCGTGCGGTGGGCCTCGAGCCATTCTTCGGTGTTGATCTTGTCGGGGCAGAGCTCGGCCCGGATCCCGTCGTCGAGGATCTCGGCGGCGGTCCCGGGCAGGGAACTCAGCCCGGCATCCATGAGGCGCCGCAGGTAGTCCTCCAACGGCTCGCCGAGGCGTCTCGCTCCTTCGGTGACTTCGAGGGCGGTGAAGCCGTGGACGTGGATGTTCGGCACGGCATCGCGGACCGCCCGGGTGACGTCGATGTAGAAGTCGCCGTCAAAGTTGGGATGGATGCCGCCCTGGAGGCAGACCTCGGTGGCCCCCATGCGTGCGGCGTCGGCGGCACGGCTGGCGATCTCGTCGATGTCGAGCAGATAGGGGGTGCCGCGGAGGTTCAGCGAAAGGGGCCCCTTGGAGAAGCCGCAGAACCGGCACTTGTAGGTGCAGACGTTCGTGTAGTTGATGTTGCGGTTGGCGACCCAGGTAACGACGTCGCCGACGACCCGTCGCCGGAGCTCGTCGGCGACCTCGGCCACGGCACGCACCTCCGGGCCGCGTGCAGCGAAGAGGGTGAGGAGTTCGTCGGCTCCGGCCTCCTGGCCGTCGAGCACGCCGTCGAGCACCTCTCGGAGGCGGCCCCCTGCGGCCACCGGGCCCCCGAGCAGGTCGGCAGGCGACACAGGCGCACCCGAGTACCAGGCCGTCGAGTCGTGCCCGATCTGGCGGACCTCTGCACCGTCCTCTGCGGTGATGGCCTCGATGCGCTCGGGGAAGACCGCACCCGGATCGTCCCGTCCGAGGCCCTCGGCATCCGCCCGGTCCATGACGGGGAAGCGCAGCGCCTCGTCGAGCCAGACCTCCGGGTGCCGCACGAACTCCGGATGGAGGGTGAGCCGGGGGGCGAGGGCGAAGCCATGCTTCTCGGTTTCGGCTCGGAGGCGGTCGAGGGTGGGCCAGGGCCGCTCCGGGTTGACATGGTCGGCCGTCACCGGGGAGACGCCGCCCCAGTCGTCGATGCCCGCCTCCAGAAGCGGGCCGAAGTCGTCGGAGAGGTTCGGCGGCGCCTGAACGTGGACCGCATCCGGGAGGACCAGGCGGGCCAGTGCGATGGCCTCGAGGTAGTCGTGCTCGGGGCACGGCGGCACCGCGTGCATGGCTGTGCCGGCCTTCGGGAGGAAATTCTGGACGATGACTTCCTGCACGTGGCCGTGGCGGCGGTGCGATTCGGCGATCGCCTCCAGGGCGACGATCCGGTCGATGCGGTCCTCGCCGATGCCGACGAGGATGCCCGTGGTGAAGGGGATGTGCAGTCGCCCGGCGGCCTCGAGTGTGGCAAGGCGACGTTCGGGCAACTTGTCGGGGGCGCCCCGGTGGCAGTCGAGGTCCGGGCGCAGCGTCTCGATCATCATTCCCTGCGAGGCGGAGACCTCGCGGAGTTGTGCCAGTTCGTCCTCGAAGAGGGCGCCGGCATTGGAGTGGGGGAGGAGGCCGGTCTCTTCGAGCACGAGCCGGGAGACGTCGGCCAGGTAGTCGATCGTCGAGCTGTAGCCGTGCCGCTCGAGCCAGTCCTTCGCAATCGGATAGCGCTCCTCCGGTCGCTCACCCAGAGTGAATAGGGCCTCGTGGCACCCCACCGAAGCTCCCCGCCGGGCGATGTCAAGGACCTCCTCGGGCAGGAGGTACGGGGCGGCCAGTCGGGCCGGCGGCTGGGCAAAGGTGCAGTAGCCGCAGCGGTCACGGCAGAGCATCGTGAGGGGGATGAAGACCTTTGGGCTGTAGGTGACGCGACTGCCGTGCGCCCGGTCCCGGCGTTCACGGGCAGCGGCGAGTAGCTCGGGCAGCGGGAGTTCAAGTAACTCGCGGTCTCGGTCGGATACCTGGTCAACGGTCATCGGGCGACGCCAGTGGAGAGGGAGTGGTGTCCGGGGCCGGGTCGGCTCCGGATGTGGTGGGCAGCCACCGTCTCGTCGCATGACGGGCATCGGACGGTGTGTTCGATCGGGGTTTCGCAGGCGTCGTGGATGAGCAGGGTGGGTGGTCCGTCCTCTGCCTGCCAACGGTCACCCCAGGACATGAGGGCGATCAACGCCGGGGACAGGTCGCGTCCCCTTGCGGTGAGTCGGTACTCATGGCGGAGCGGGCGTTGCTGGTAGGGCACCCGCTGGACGATCTCGGCGTCCTCCAATCGTCGGAGGCGGTCGGTGAGGAGGTTCCGGGCGATGCCGAGGTCCTCGTGGAGGCGCTCGAAGCGACGGACGCCCCGGAACAGGTCTCGCAGGATCAGCAGGGTCCATCTGTCGCCGACGGCCTCAAGGGTGCGGGCGATCGAACAGCGGTCCTCGAGTGTGGGGAGCAACTCGCCGGGCATGACCGGACCGTAGCAGTCCGTTGCGATCTGCAACGGACTCGGGAGGCAATCAGGCGAGGGTTTTGGACTTCTGCCCGAGGGTGTCGAGGAGTTCGTCGAAGGACTTGACAAAGGCGCCGACCCCCTCCTCCTCGAGGACCCGGGAGACGTCGTCGAGGTCGATACCGGCTGCCTCGACGGCAGCCAAAGTGGCTCGAGCCCCCTCGGGGTCGGCGTCCACCGTGCGGGCCAGGGTGCCATGTTCGTCGAACGCCTCGAGGGTCGCCTCGGGGAGCGTGTTGACGGTGTCGGGGCCGATCAGGGCGTCGACGTAGAGCGTGTCGGGATAGGCGGGGTTCTTCGTGGAGGTGGACGCCCAGAGGGGGCGTTGGACCCTCGCCCCCCGTGCGACGAGTGCCTCCCAACGAGGTCCGGAAAAGGCCCGCCGGAAGAGGTCGTAGGCGACCTGTCCCTGGGCGACGGCTGCACGACCGCGGAGGGCGAGGGCCTCGGGTGTGCCGACGGCCTCGAGGCGCCGGTCGATTTCGGTGTCGGTGCGGCTGATGAAGAACGAGGCGACCGACGAGGTTCCCGACAGGTCGCCCTCGTGGGCCTCGAGTCCTGCGATGTACGCCTCCATGACGTCCTCGTAGCGGCCGAGGGAGAAGATGAGCGTGACGTTGACGCTGCACCCCTCGCCGATCATCGTGCGGATGGCGGGGATCCCCTCGGCGGTGGCCGGGATCTTCACGAAGAGGTTGGGCCGGTCGATGATCCGGCTGAGGTGGCGGGCCGCCGCCTCGGTGCCCCCGGTGTCGGCCGCCAGGCTGGGATCCACCTCGACCGAGACGAAGCCGTCGAGGCCGTCGGTCGCCTCGTGGACCGGTCGCAGCAGGTCGAGCGCATCGACGATGTCGCGGGTCACCAGCTCCCAGTAGGAGTCTTCGATCGATCGTCCCGCTCCGGCGAGGGCGCTGAGTTGCTCGTCGTAGTCGTCGGTCCCGGTCATCGCCTTCTGGAAGATCGACGGGTTCGACGTGATACCGCGCACGCCCCGGTCGATGAGTGCCTGCAGTTCACCGGAGGAGATCCAGCCCCGCCGCAGGTTGTCCAGCCAGGGGCTCTGGCCGTGCTGGTCGAAGAGTTCGCGCAGTCGGCTCATGTCGCACCTTCCCTGTGTTCGAGGAGTCTGCGGGCCGCCGCGGCCACCGCCGCCGGCGTGATCCCGAGGTGTTCCATGACCTCGGCCCCGGGAGCCGATGCTCCGAAGCGGTCGATGCCGACCGACGCATCCGCCCAGGCGCCCCAGCCGAACGTGACGCCGGCCTCGACCGACACGACAGGCACGCCCGGGGGAAGCACGGACGCACGATAGGCGGTGTCCTGTGCGCCGAAGAGGTCCATCGAGGGCATCGACACCACACGGACGGAAGTGCCGCCGGCGGTGAGGGAAGCTGCCGCGTCGAGGGCGACCGCGACCTCGCTCCCGGTGCCGATAAGCACGACCTCCGGTGGTCCGTCGGCGTCCACGAGGACGTAGGCGCCCCGGGCTACTGCCGCATGGTCCTCCGTGCCGACCAGGACCGGGACGTCCTGGCGGGTCAACAGGAAGGCGGTCGGTCCGTCACCCGAGATCGCCGCCCTCCAGGCTCCGGCGGTTTCGTTGGCGTCGGCGGGTCGGAAGACCCGCAGCCCGGGGATCGCCCGCAGGGCGGCGGCGTGTTCGACGGGCTGGTGGGTCGGCCCATCCTCACCGACCCCGACCGAATCGTGCGTCCAGACGAACAGCGTCTTGGCGCCGCTGAGCGCCGCCAGGCGCACAGCCCCCCGCATGTAGTCGCTGAAGACGAGGAAGGTCCCGCCGACGGGGAGGATTCCGCCGTGGAGGGCCATGCCGTTGCAGATGGCACCCATTGCGTGCTCGCGGACACCGAAGAAGATCTGCCGGCCCTCGGGGCAGTCGGCGCCCTGGACGCCGTGGCCGCTGATGGTGGTGCCGGTGTTGCCGGTCAGGTCGGCACCCCCACCGACCAGGCCGGGGACCTCGTCGAGGAGCGCAGAGAGGCAGGCGTTGCCGGCCTTGCGGGTGGCGATCCTCTCGCCGGGCTCCCAACTCGGGAGGGCGTCCGCCCACCCGTCGCGGCCTGACTGGCCCAAGCAGGCCTTCCACCCATCACGGTCGCCGTCCCATGCGTCGAAGCGCTGCTGCCAGGCCTCACGTGCGGCGGCACCCCGGGCGCCAGCAGAGCGGTACATCGAGAGCACCTCGTCGGGGACGTGGAAGGACTCGTTGTCCGGGAGGCCCATGCGGCGCTTCGTTTCGGCGATGCCGTCGTCGGTTAGGGAGTAGCCGTGGGCGGCCGGCGAGTCGACGTCGGGGGAGGGGGTGGCGATGTGGCTGCGGAGCACGACCAGCGAGGGTCGGTCGTCCTCGGCCATGGCGGCGCGCAGGGCCGCTTCCATGCCATTGAGGTCCTCGGCGGCCTCGCCGAGGTCGATCACGTGCCAGCCGTAGGCGCTGAACCGGACCGCGGCGTCGTCGGAGAGCGCCAATTCGGTCGGGCCATCGATCGTGACGTGGTTGTCGTCGTAGACGGCGACGAGGCGCCCCAGGCCGAGGTGCCCGGAGAGTGATGCGGCCTCGTGGCTGATGCCCTCGGCGAGGTCGCCGTCGCTGCAGACGACGAAGGTGTGGTGGTCGCAGACGTCGGCACCGAAGCGTGCGCGCAGGTTGCGCTCGGCAATGGCCATGCCGACTGCATTGGCGAGGCCCTGGCCGAGGGGGCCGGTCGTGACCTCGACGCCCGCCGTGCCCCCGACCTCTGGATGGCCGGGTGTGGCGGAACCCCACTGCCGGAACTGACGCAGGTCCTCGAGGGTCAGGCCGTGGCCCGTGAGGTGCAGCATCGAGTAGAGGAGGATCGATGCGTGTCCGGCCGAGAGGATGAAGCGGTCGCGGTCGGGCCACTCGGGATTGGCGGCGTCATAGGTGAGTACCCGGGTCCACAGGACATGGGCCAGTGGAGCCAGCGCCATGGCGGTCCCCTGGTGGCCCGACCGGGCGGCGTGGGGGCCGTCCATCGAGAGGCCGCGGATGACGTTGACGGCCCGGGCTTCGAGGGCAGCGTCCAGGGGGGCGCTCATTGGCGATGTGGCTCCGGTCGGGGACGTGATCGGTCACCCTATCCGCGCGGTCCGGACCGGCCGGGCACCGTTCGGTCGCCGAACGGCGACTCAGGTGGCGGGCTCGGCGCCCAGCAGGAGGGCGGAGGCCGTGAAGCCGTGGAGGAAGTGCCTGCCGCCGATGGGGCCGATCTCGCCGGCGCAGAACATGCCGCCCACGGCGGTCGTGTCGAGGCCGTCGACCAGTGCCTCCGCGTCGAGTCCCGGCCTGCCGAACAGGTTCGAGCCCCGGCCGTTACACGTGAAGACGAGGGCCGAGTCGGCATGCCAGGCGGCCGCCATCTGCTGGAGTTCGGCGATGGCGGCGTCGGCGTCTCGGACCTGGAACTGCACCGTGGAGCCGATCGGGGCGTGGTCGCCGATGGCCACGGCGCCCGTCGTGCGGTCTGCGCCCAGTACGCCCCGGACCAGGAAGTCGCCCGGCCTGAACACCTCGCGGTGCTCGTCGACCACGAGCCCCACCTGGAGGCCCCGCGAGAGCAGGGAGCGCTCGGAGGGCCCGGCGGCCTCGGAGATGGCCTTCAGGCGCTCGAGTGCGGGACGCCCACCGAGCGTCCGCAGCAGGTTGCCCTCACTGGACGTGACGGTCATCGGCTCGCCGACCGGGCGACAGCCCTGGGAGACGAGGGGACGCGCGCAGAGGCCCGGAGGGAGTGCCATGGCGACGGCTCCGTCCGCCTGAACCTCATCGTCGAGGAAGAGCCTGTTGCCGCCGGGCCGGCCCGCTGCAGATGCCAGCCCCCCGACCAGCGTGACCTCCGGTGGGACGTTGCCGGCGAGTTTGACGGCGTCGTACGAGAACGGATCGGCCAGGACGACGACGGTCGTGTCGTCGACGAGGCCATCGGGGAGCCCGCCCTCCGGCGACGGTCGGAAGACCTCGACAGGACCGGTGTGCCCGGCCCACAGGACGATCGCTGGAGACTCCTCGACCTCCTGACGATGGGCGAGGACGGAGACGGCGGTCCCACCGATCAGGTGTCGGGCGCCAAGCGTCTGGCGCACCGTCCGGCCGAGTTCGTCGCACCGGTCGACGTGGTGCCCGGTCAGGAACAGGACAGCGACGTCGGGAGCGGGCCCAAGCCGGTCGAGGACCTGGCCGACGACCTCGCCGAGAGCGATGCCGGTGTCGTGATGCTCGGACAGGGCGACCGCGTAGCGCACCGGGTCAGGAGGCATCCGGGCCCGGGTCGGAAGGAGGATCGGCGGGGACTGGGGGCAGGATGGTGAAGGGTACGACGGTCACCGGTCCCTGGTCGATCCGACAGTGGGCCTCGATGGTGCCGTAGTCCTCGATCTCGACCTCGGCGCGGACGAGGCGGTAGCCGAAGCGTCCAGGCTCGACCTGGAGCGACTGTGCGTTGCGTGCAACTCGTTCGCCGTCCTTCGTGAAGATGACCTCGAGTGCCGCTGTCGGTGAGGCGCCTTCGGGACAGTGCACGAGGACCATCAGGTGGGGAGCGACCGTGATGGGCACGGGCGTGGGGGCGGCCATGCTGAAGTGGATGCCGGTCAGGTCGATCTTGGTGACGCCACCCGAAGTGGGACGGAGTTCGAGCCCCTCGAAGAAGAGTGCGGCGAGGATGTCCATGCAGGACCAACCTAGACGGCATCCCGGCTGACCGGTGTCGACGATGGGCCAGCGGAAGGCTGGCCGAAGGCGCACCACCTGCGGGACCACACACCTCTACGATGCGCCCCGTGATCAGGCGCATCGCACTCCCACTGCTGCTCGTGGCACTCGCCGTGGGCTCAGCGTGGCAGGCGCGGGCATCCGACGAGGAGCACGACCGCCCGCCGCGCGAGCCATCGGTGATCCCTCCGCCCGAGGTTCGTACCCCCCTCTTCTCCGTTCGTCGGGTGCCGATCTTCCTCCAGGAGCCTGAGGCGGACCGCCGTCTGATCGTCTCCCTCGAGGAGTCGGCCACTGCCCTTCCCGGTGACAGTTGCGTGGCGGTCTCGGAATCCGGACGTGCCCGCTACGGCCACCTCGCCGATCGTGCTCTCGTTCCCGCCAGCACGCAGAAACTCCTCACCGGCGCAGCAGCGCTTGCCCTCCTCGGACCCGACCACCGCTTCACCACGCGGGTGGTTGCCCGGGCCGAGCCCGTCGAAGGGGTGATCGACGGTGACATCTGGCTGGTGGGATCGGGAGATCCGCTGCTCTCGACCGCGGGCTACTCGGACCGCTTCGACGACCTCCTGCCCTACACCGACATCGACCTCCTGGCCGGGCAGGTCGCCGACGCAGGGATCACGACCATCACCGGCGCCGTCATCGGCGACGAGAGTCGGTTCGACGGACTCCGCTGGGTCGAGACCTGGCCGGAGCGCTTCCGACCCGGGAACCAGTCGCAGGCCGGCCCCCTGAGCGCCCTCACCGTCAATGACGGGTTCACCCGCTGGGAGCCGGAGCGGACCGCATACGGCTACAACACCCCTGCGGCCGAACCGGCGGCATTCGCCGCGGCGTTCTTCGACGACCTCCTAGAGGCCCGGAACCTGGTGATCCGCCGGGTCGCCCAGGCGGGGGTGGTCCCGCTCGATGCGACGGTCGAACTGGCGACGATCGAGTCGCCGCCCCTCGCCGACATCGTCCGCCAGATGCTCCTCACGAGCGACAACATGACCGCCGAACTCCTCGTCAAGGCGCTGGGAGCGCAGGTCGAAGCCCCCGGCAGCACCGCAGGCGGGCTGGCGGCGATGCGCGGCGCCCTCGAGGACCTCGGCCTCGACCTCGCTGGATCGACCAGCGCCGACGGCTCCGGGCTGGACGCCGGCAACCAGGTGTCCTGTGCCCTCCTCGTGGCGATCCTCGAAACGTCGACCGACGAATTGGGAAGCCTCCTCGGCACCGGCCTCGCCGTCGCCGGCGAATCGGGGACGATGAGGAAGCGCCTCGTCGGGACGTCTGCCCAGGGTCGCGTCGCGGCCAAGACGGGCACCCTCAGCGACGCCGTGAGCCTGGCGGGTCGAGTCGAGACCATCGGAGGCAGGTCGCTCACGTTCGCAGTCCTCAGCAACGCCCAGCCGATGCCCGAGGAGATCCGGTCGATCCACGACCAGGTGGTCCTCACCCTGGTGGGCTACCCGGACGGACCGGACCTCTCCCTGCTCGAACCACACCCTGTCGTCACCCGCTGATCCCGTGGGCGCAGGATCGCCCTCGATCCGGGAGGGTCGGCGCACTGAGGCGATGTTCCCGCTGGGGACGGTGCTCCTTCCCACGGCGTTCCTCCCGTTGAACGTCTTCGAGCCGAGGTATCGGACGATGCTGGTCGACCTGCTCGAGGGCTCCCGGCGCTTCGGGGTCGTCCTGATCGAGCGGGGGAGCGAGGTGGGTGGCGGAGAGGTCCGCACGGAGGTCGGCACGATGGCGCGGATCCTCGAGGCACGGCCGGCGGCGGACGACGGATGGTCTGTCGCAGTCGTCGGGATGCAACGGATCCAGGTGGTTCGCTGGCTTCCCGACGACCCGTATCCGACGGCGGTTGTCGAGGACCTGCCCGATGCCGAGGACGTGGTACGAGACGCCAGTGTCGAGACCACCCGGTTCCGGGACCTCGTCGCACGCCAGCGGCGGCTCCTGGCCCACCTCAGCGAACTGGGCCAGTCGGTGGCGGCCAGCACCTTCGAATGTTCCGAGGACCCAGCGCTCGGTACATTCCAGTTGGCGGCACTCGGCCCCTTCGGGCCGTTCGACCGCCAACGGCTGCTCGCGGCCACCCGGGTGTCCGACCGCCTGGGCCTCATCCACGAGTACCTCGGGGACCTCGAAGCCGTCGTCGCCCACCGGATGGGTGGCAACGGCGGTGGTGCCGGGACGCAGGGATAACGTGGATGACCCATGGCCAACGAAGACGACCTCGTCGCGCTCCTGAAGCGCTATGTCCGCCAGGAGACGCTCGACCCCCTGCGCTCGATCGGTCGGACACTCCTGTTCGGCGTGTTGGGCTCACTCCTGCTCGGCACCGGTGCCGTGCTGTTGGCGGTCGGGGCGCTCCGCCTCCTACAGGCGTGGGGGCCCCTCGACGCCGGCTGGTCCTTCGTGCCGTACCTGATCGTCGCGGTCGCACTCGTCGCCACCTGCGGAATGGCCCTGCGCAGGATCCGGAGGGCCCCGGATGGGTGATGACCGTGTGACCCGCGAGGACCTCGAAGCGGAACTGCGCGACACCTTCGGGGACGCCGCCGGCCGTACGGGTGAGGCGCGGACCCCGCTGCTCGCGGCAGCCGTCGTCGTCGGCGCCGTGCTGCTGGGAGTGGCCTACCTGGTGGGCCGTCGGATCGGTCGACGTTCCTCCACCACCGTCGAGATCAGGCGGATCTGATGGCCCTGCCCACCGGGAGCCTGCTGCGTCGCGGCCTTCGCCGCGGCCTGCTGGGGGGTCATCGAGGCTGGCAGGCGGTCCTGCTTCTGGTCGCACTGGCCCGACTGGCCCGACGAGTGGTCCGACCGGGGCCAGGGCCGATCGTCCACCGCCAGCGCCTCCAGGAGGGCGAGGGGATCGAGGTCCGCCACCTGCCATCGGGCACCGTCAACGGCAGGGAACCGACTGGCCGATGAGGGTCGAACTCCGCAACCCGAGCCGCATGCTCGAGATCGCAGGTCCGCTGTCCGTGGTGGCGTTGCTGAGACGGCTCGACATCGACCGCGAGACGGTCCTCGTCATCAGCGACGGCACCCTCGTTCCGGGCGATGCACGCCTCGAGGCCGACGCCGAGGTGGAGATCCGCCCGGTCATCTCGGGTGGTGCCTCGTGAAGTGCAGGGTGTGTCGCCAGCCAGCGGTGATCGACGTCCGGCGGCACAACGCCAACTTCTGCGAAGAGCACTTCGTGAGGCTCTGCCGCGACCAGGTGGTGAAGGCCATCGAGGCGTTCGAGATGCTGTCGCCGGGTGACCGCGTCCTCGTGGCCGTCTCCGGCGGCAAGGACTCCCTTGCCCTCTGGGACATCCTCCTCGGTCTCGGCTACGAGGTGGACGGGCTCTACCTGGGGCTCGGAATCGGTGACTACAGCGAGGGGTCGGGCCACTATGCGCGGGAGTTCGCCGCGGCCCGCGGGCTCCGCCTCCTCGAGGTGGACCTCCGGTCGGAGCACGGTTTCGGCATCCCCGATGGCTCACGGGCGGCGAACCGCCCACCGTGCAGCGCCTGTGGGCTTTCGAAGCGGCACCTGTTCGACCGGGCCGCCCGAGAAGGCGACTACGACGCACTCGCCACCGGGCACAACCTCGACGACGAGGCCGCCGTGCTCTTCGGCAACGTCCTGCGTTGGGAGGGCGAGTACCTGGCCCGACAGATGCCCGTCCTGCCCGCCGGGAACGGATTCCCACGCAAGGTCAAGCCGCTGGTTCGGCTGGGGGAGCGCGAGACCGCCGCCTACTGCGTGCTGCGTGGGATCGACTACCAGGTCGAGGAGTGCCCCATGGCCGCAGGGAACCGCCACCTGGGCTACAAGGCCGCCCTGAATGCCGTCGAGGCGCAGTCACCGGGCACCAGGCACGCCTTCTACTTCGGATTCCTCGACCGGGCGGCGGACCTCTTCCGCTCGCAGATGGCGGAGGGCGATCAGGGTCTCGGTACCTGTGCCACGTGCGGGAGTCCTGCGAACGGCGAGGTCTGCGCATTCTGCCGGCTCGTCGACCGCGCCACCGGGGATCGGGGCCCCACGCATGACGCCGCGGTGGGCCGTGTGCCCGTGAGGCTGGAAAGCCGCCGGGGTGACGGGGTTCCCGGATGAGCAACCTGTTCGAGGCTGGAGACCGGGTGCTCCTCGTGGATCGGAAGGATCGGCGCTACCTCGTGACGCTCGAGGCCGGCGGCGAGTTCCATTCGCACACAGGCGTGGTCGACCACGATGACCTGATCGGGTCACCCGACGGCGGTCGCCTGCGGTCGAGTCGGGGGGGCTCCTTCGTGGCGTTCCGGCCCACCCTCAGCGACTTCGTACTCAAGATGCCCCGGGGCGCCCAGGTGATCTATCCGAAGGACCTCGGCCCGATCCTGATGCTGGCCGACATCCGGCCGGGAGTGCGCGTGCTGGAGTCGGGTGTGGGGTCGGGTGCGCTCTCGATGACCCTCCTCCGGGCAGGGGCGCAGGTCATCGGCTACGAGATCCGGGAAGACTTCGCAGAGAGGGCGCTCCGGAACGTGGAGGCGATGCTCGGTGCCGAGGAACTCCACCGCTACGACGTGGAGATCCGCGACGCCTACGGGGGAATCGACGAGACGGACCTCGACCGGGTGCTGCTCGACCTTCCCGAACCCTGGCAGGTGGTTCCCCATGCGGCGAAGGCCCTGCGCCAGGGCGGAATCATCCTCGCCTACACGCCGAGCATCGTGCAGGCCGCCAGTTTCAGGGAGGCCCTCGATGAACACGGATTCGCGTTCTCGGAGACGCTCGAGGTGACGCACCGAAGTTGGCACATCGAGGGTGTAGCGGTCCGGCCGGCGCACCGGATGGTTGGCCACACCGGCTTTCTCAGCCACGCTCGCCTCCTGGCTCCATGAATCGGCTCGGCACCGCCGCCGGCGCCGTTCTGGCCCTGGTGGCCCTGTCGGCCACGGGCGCCTGCACGAACAGCGGCGAGCCTCCCTCGACGGCGCCCACGAGCACCACCGTGACGACCTCGACGGCGCCCGCGAGCACCGTGCCGCCGAGCACGACCTCCGGTGAGGTCCCGGACACGGTGCTTGCAGCGACCCGTGCCGCCGTCCACTCCGTTCGCGGCCTCGATTGCCGGAAGGCACAGGTGGGCACCACCTTCCTGATCGCTCCCGACCTGCTGGTCACCAGCGCGCACGTGGTGGCCGGAATCGAGGTGCCGATCCTGAGTGTCGGCACCGGGGAGGTGAGCAGTCGGGTCGTGGCCTTCGACCCAGTGTCGGACCTGGCGATCCTCCGGACCGCCGAAGAACTGGGCGAACCCCTCGCGATGGGTGAGGCGACCGCTGGCACGGCCGTCGCCCTGGTGGCCTACGACGGCGAGGGAATGCCCGTCGAGCGGCACCTGACCGTCAGGCAGGCCATTCGGGCCACCGGTGAAGACATCTACGGAGAGCCCGGAAGTGGTCGGGACGCCCTCCTCCTCGACGGTTCGGTGGCGTACGGCAACTCCGGTGGTCCGATCGTCGACGGATCCGGCACCGTGGTGGGCGTGGTGTTCGCCAACACGCGTGGGGGCGAAGGGACCTCATTCGCCGTCCAGGTCGGAGAGGTGCATGTCCTCCTCGCAGAGGTCGGGAGCAGTCCGGTCCCACCCACCGAGTGCCGTTGACCGATTCGGTTCCGGAACGCGAAAGAAGGGCCCGCAGGCCCTCCGGTTCGGTCGATCGGTTGTCGGGGCGTGGACTCAGGCCACCTCGATGAAGATGCACTCGCCGGGGCATTCCTCGGCGGACTCGATGGTGGCCTCCAGCAGGGCTTCGGGGATCGGGGCGACCGCTTCGGCGCCACCGGGTTCACTCAGGATCTTGTCGCCGTCCTTCACGTAGGCGAGTCCATCGTCGAGCATGGCGAAGACGTCGGGAGCGATCTCCTCGCAGAGTCCGTCACCCGTACAGAGATCTTGGTCGATCCAGACCTTCATGTGATGCGGATTCCCTTCTTGTGTGGGTCGGCCACTGGCTCGGACAGACACCGGTCCGGGACCGGATGGAGCCCGGTCCGACATCTTCGGCCATTCGGTGGACACAGGCTCGGTACCAAGTATATCCGGTGACATCTTCCGCCAGACCGATATGTCGGGTCTCCACGATGGCTGTTGCTCCTTCCACCCGTGGGGCTAGGGTCCGCGCAGAGGGGAGGCTCGTGGACACACGCGATAATCCGGAACGCAACGAGGACCGTAGCGGGGGCCCCGACGAGGGGGCACTCCTCCGCGACCAGATCGACGATCTCGAGGTCGAGGTCGAAGAACTCCGCAAACGCCTCGTCGACGTACCCCGACGGCTGTCCGAGTTCGAGGTGGAGCTCCGGGACGCCAAGCGGGAACTGGCACGTGCGATGGCCAGCAACAAGAAGCTCGAGAACGTCCTGACCTCGTCGCGCGAGCGGATCGAAGCCCTCCGGGAGGAAGTCGACAAACTCTCCCAGCCGCCGGCCTCCTACGGCACAGTGGTCGGCCGCAACGAGGACGGCTCCGCCGACATCCAGGCCTCGGGCCGCAAGATGAGGGTCAGCATCCGCCCGGACCTCTCCGATGGCCTGGAGGTGGGCCAGGAGGTGGTCCTCAACGAGTCGCTCAGCATCATCGAGGCCCGCGCTCCCGAGCAGGTCGGCGAGGTGGTGACCGTCAAGGAAGTGCTCCCGGGAGGCCAACGTGCAGTCGTCGTGGGACGTGCCGACGAGGAGCGCGTCGCCGATCTGGGCGACGACCTGCTCCGGGACGGGATCCGGAGTGGCGACGCAGCACTCCTCGACCCCCGGTCCGGCCTCCTGCTCGAGCGGCTGCCGCGGCCCGAGGTCGAGGCCCTGGTGCTCGAAGAAGTTCCCGACGTCACCTATGCGGACGTCGGTGGCCTCGACCAGCAGATCGAGATGATCATCGATGCCGTCGAGTTGCCCTTCGTCCACCAGCAACTGTTTGCCGAGTACCAGTTGCCGGCGCCCAAGGGAATCCTCCTCTACGGGCCCCCGGGCTGCGGCAAGACCCTGATCGCCAAGGCCGTCGCCAACTCACTGGCCTCGAAGGTGTCCGAAATCGCCGATGACCGCGAGGCACGCAGTTTCTTCCTCAACATCAAGGGCCCGGAACTGCTCAACAAGTACGTGGGGGAAACCGAGCGCCAGATCCGCCTTGTGTTCGAGCGCGCACGGGAGAAGTCCGAGCAGGGCTGGCCCGTAATCGTCTTCTTCGATGAGATGGAGTCGTTGTTCCGGACCCGGGGGTCGGGCATCAGCTCCGACATCGAGTCGACGATCGTTCCGCAGTTGCTTGCCGAGATCGACGGCGTGGAGGCACTGCGCAATGTGATCGTGATCGGCGCCTCGAACCGGGAGGACCTCATCGACCCGGCGATCCTGCGTCCCGGACGGCTCGACGTGAAGATCAAGATCGAACGGCCCGATGAGATCGCGGCATCGCACATCTTCAGCCGTTACCTGACCGAGGAACTCCCGATCGACGCGGAAGTGGTCGAGACGCTGGGCGGCGGGGATCGCAACAAGGCGGTCCTCGGGATGATCGACGCAGCGGTCGCGAGCATGTACGGCGACGATGAGCGCAACCGCTTCCTCGAGGTCACCTACCAGAACGGCGACAAGGAGGTCCTCTACTTCCGGGACTTCGCCTCGGGCGCCATGGTCGAGAACATCGTCCGTAGGGCCAAGAAGTTGGCGATCAAGCGCCAACTCGCCGGCGGGAGTCGGGGAATCCAGACCGATGACCTGGAGAACGCCGTCCGACAGGAGTTCCGGGAACACGAGGACCTTCCGAACACCACCAACCCTGACGACTGGGCCAAGATCTCGGGCAAGAAGGGCGAGCGGATCATCTACGTCCGAACGCTCATCGCGTCGGCAGATGAAGAAGGCGGCGGACGGTCCATCGAGGCCGTGGGCACGGGCCAGTACCTGTAGCCCCGGCCCGGATCGGTGCCCCGCTAGGGTCCGCGCATGGCCGTTCCGAAGATTCTCGGCATCGAGACAGAGTTCGGCATCCTCCACCGCGGGACCTCCGAGCCCAATCCGGTCACGGCCTCGTCGCTGCTGATCAATGCCTACCTGAGCCGATGCTCTGCGCCCGGCAACGGCCCCGGCGCGCCCCGGGTCGGCTGGGACTACATCGACGAGAGTCCCTCCCTCGACCTTCGGGGATTCTCCGCCTTCGACGCCCTGGCTCCCGAAATCGAGACGCACCTCGTCAACGCCGTGCTCACGAACGGAGCTCGCTACTACGTGGACCACGCCCACCCCGAGCTCAGTACGCCCGAATGCCTCGACGCCCTCGAACTGGTGCGCTTCGACCGGGCAGCCGAGTTGATCCTCATCGAGTCCATGGCGGCCGCCAACGAAGTCCTCCCCGAGGGACAGGAGATCGTCGTCTACAAGAACAACTCGGACGGCAAGGGCAACAGCTACGGCTGCCACGAGAACTACCTCATCGACAGGGCCACGCCGTTCGGGAGGGTCGTGGCCCACGCCACGACCCACTTCGTGACCCGTCAGGTCTTCACGGGGGCGGGCAAGGTCGGTTGCGAGCTCCCCGGACGATGCCGCAGCGACATCGACTTCCAGCTGACGCAGCGGGCAGACTTCTTCGAGGAGGAGGTTGGGCTCGAGACAACCCTCAAGCGGCCGATCATCAACACCCGTGACGAGCCCCATGCCGACCCACTGCGCTACCGGCGCCTCCATGTCATCGTCGGTGACGCCAACCTCTGCGAGGTTGCCACGTTCCTCAAGGTCGGTACGACGGCGATCGTGCTGGCGATGGTGGAGGACGACTTCCTCCACCGGGAGGTCCGATTCGCCGATCCCGTCCGGGCCCTCCAGGAGGTGTCGCGCGACCCGAGCCTCCGCACGGCCCTCGAGCTCGCCGACGGCACGACCGCGACGGCACTCGACCTCCAGTGGGACCTGCTCGAACAGGGTCGGAAGTATGTCGAGGAACGGGGCGACGAGAGCGCCGGCGGACCCGTCGCCCACGACGTCCTCGACCGCTGGGACGACGTCCTGGCGACCCTCGAGGCGGACCCCGAGTCCCTGGTCGGCGTCGTCGACTGGGTGACCAAGCGCCACATCGTCGACGGCTACCGCGACCGGCACGACCTGGCCCCCGATGACCTGCGCCTGGTGGCTCTCGACCTCCAGTACCACGACCTGCGGCCGGGCCGTTCCCTATTCGCCCGGGTGGGTGCCGAGACGCTCGTGGACCCGATCGATGCCGAGGAGGCGATGACCGCCCCACCGGACGGCACCAGGGCGTACTTCCGGGGCCGTTGCCTCGAACGCTGGCCGGACCGGATCGTCGCCGCCAACTGGGACTCCATGGTCTTCGACGCCGGCGGGGACTCACTGCGGCGGGTGCCGATGATGGAACCGACTCGCGGCAGCCGCGCCCACGTGGCTACGCTCATTGAGGACTGCGACGACATCGCCGAACTGCTCGATCGACTCTCGGGCCGTCCCGGCTGAGTCGTCCGCCGAGCGACCGGAGAGGACACCATGGCCGAGAGGGAACAGGTTCGTCGGGAGCGGGTCGAACGGGACCCCGAGTCCGCCGAGGAGACGGTGGCGCAGGCGGTCACCGAACGCGGCGAGCGGCTCAAGGAGGAGCTCGACGACCTCCTCGACGAGATCGACGGCGTCCTCGAGAGCAACGCAGAGGAATTCGTGAAGAGTTACGTCCAGAAGGGCGGGGAGTAGGCCGGCAGGCCTGCGGCGCCTCCGACGACCGTGACGCTTCCCCTCTTCACCCCGGACCAGGATCCGGGACCCAGCTTTCTCGGCCTACTGGAACGCATGGGCATGGGCCCCCCGGACATCACCGGACCCCTCGAGGCCGGCTCCGTCACCCACGGCACCACGGTCATCGCCATCCGCACGACCGACGGCGTGGTGATGGCGGGAGACCGGAGGGCGACCTCCGGCCACCTCATCAGCCATCGTTCCATTGAGAAGGTGTTCCCGGCCGACCGCCATTCCGGGATCGCCATCGCCGGAGCCGCCGGCCCGGCGATGGAGATGGTCCGGCTGTTCCAACTCCAACTCGAGCACTACGAGAAGGTCGAGGGTTCCCCGCTGAGCCTGGAGGGCAAGGCCAACCAGCTCAGCCAGATGGTGCGCGGCAACCTCGCTGCTGCAATGCAGGGCCTCGTGGTGATCCCGCTGTTCGCTGGCTGGGACGAGCGCCTGGGGAGCGGTCGCCTCTTCCAGTTCGACATCACCGGCGGGCGCTTCGAGGAGCGGGACTACGCCGCCGCCGGTTCGGGGAGCCTCCACGCCTCGACGGTCATCAAGCTCCGACACACACCCGACCTCAATGCGTCGACAGCGGTGGACGTCGTCGTCGAGGCCCTCTTCGAGGCCGCCGACGAGGACAGCGCTACCGGTGGACCCGATCCCATTCGGGGCATCTTTCCGGTGATCGCCACCATCGGCCCGGACGGCTTCGAGCGCATGGCGGACGAGGACGTGGCGGCCCGCACGACGGTGCTCCTCGAACGACTCGGTGACCGGAGCGACCGATGAACATGCCGTTGTACGTCTCGCCCGAACAGGTCATGAAGGATCGGGCGGACTACGCCCGCAAGGGCATCGCCCGAGGCCGTGCGGCGACGGCCGCCACCTATGCCGACGGTGTGCTGCTCTGCGCCGAGAACCCGTCCAACACCCTTCGCAAGGTGTCGGAGATCTACGACAGCATCGGCTTCGTAGGCGTCGGCAAGTACAACGAGTTCGACCAGTTGCGCATCGCCGGCGTCCGGCACGCCGACCTCAAGGGCTACTCCTTCAGCCGCGAGGACGTCGATGCCCGCTGGCTGGCCAACCAGTACGCCCAGATCCTCGGCCAGTACTTCACCCACGAGATGAAGCCCCTCGAGGTCGAACTGCTCGTCGCCGAGATGAGCCCGGAGGGCGGTGGCGACCGGCTCTTCCACCTGCTCTACGACGGCACCGTGATGGACACCACCTCATATGTCGTCATCGGGGGAGAGGCCGAGGCGATCGGTGTCCGCCTGGACGAGAACTGGTCGGCGGGGCTGCAGCTCCGCGAGGCGATCCAGGTCGCCGTCGGAGCCCTCGCCGGGCCCGATCGCGAACTGGCGCCCGACGACCTGGAGGTGGCGGTCCTGGCAAGGGACGGCGAAAGGCGGGCTTTCCGGCGTATCGAGGGAGATGACCTGGGCGGGCTGCTCGGGTGACCGTGCCCGCCCCGCCCACCACCCGGACCTGAGGGACGCCCGTGCAGCGACGGATCTACGGCATCGAGAACGAGTACGGGATCACCTGCACTCTCGACGGCCAGCGAAGGCTCAGCCCCGACGAGGTCGCCCGGTACCTGTTCCGGAGGGTCGTCCACTGGGGGCGCAGCTCGAACGTCTTCCTCGTCAACGGCGCACGCCTCTACCTCGACGTCGGCTCACACCCTGAGTATGCGACCCCCGAGTGCGACTCGATTGGCGATGTCGTCGCCCACGACAAGGCCGGTGAGCGGATCCTCGAACAACTCCTCCACAGCGCCGAGGAGCGCCTCCGGGAGGAGGGAATCCGCGGCGACATCTACCTCTTCAAGAACAACACCGACACGGCCGGCAACTCCTACGGGTGCCACGAGAACTACCTGACGACCCGACGCGACGACCTGTCCGAGTACCCCGAGGTCCTGATCCCGTTCTTCGTCAGCCGGCAGATCTACGCCGGCGCCGGCAAGGTCCTCCAGAACGCGCGTGGGGCCATGTACTGCGTCAGCCAGCGGGCGGAACACATCTGGGAGGGGGTCTCGAGTGCCACCACCCGCTCGAGGCCCATCATCAACTCGCGGGACGAGCCCCATGCGGACGCCGAGCGCTACCGCCGACTGCATGTGATCGTCGGCGACTCGAACATGAGCGAGTACGCCACCTTCCTCAAGGTCGGTGCGTGCGGCCTGCTGCTCCGGATGCTCGAGGAGCCCTCGGTTCAACTGCGGGACATGACCCTCGAGAACCCGATCCGTGCGATCCGCGAGATCAGCCACGACATGACCTGTCGTCGCACGGTCCGACTCGCCAACGGTCGTGAGGTACGCGCCCTCGATATCCAGCGCGAGTACCTCGACCGGGCGATCCGGTTCTCCGAGCACCACGACCTCAACGACGAGGAGAAGAAGGCGCTCGCCATGTGGGAGCACTGCCTCGACGGGATCGAGCGCGACCCGCTGACGCTCGACCGCGAGTGCGACTGGGTGGCCAAGTACCACCTGATCGAGTCCTACCGGGACCGCTATGGACTCTCGCTGAGCGATGCACGGGTGGCGCTGCTCGACCTCCAGTACCACGATGTCAACCGGGACCGTGGCCTCTATTACGTCCTCGAACGTCGCGGCCTGGTCGAGCGAATGGTCGACGACGAGGCGATCACGGACGCCAGAGAGAACGCTCCACAGACCACCCGCGCCCGCCTGCGTGGGGAGTTCATCCGGCGGGCGAAGGAGCGCCACCGTGACTACACGGTCGACTGGGTGCACCTCAAGCTCAACGACCAGGCCCAACGGACTGTCCTCTGCAAGGATCCATTCCGTTCCACCGACGAGCGCGTCGAGAAGCTCATCGAGTCGCTCTGACCCGGAGGGTCGGAACCACCTGACGCCGGCGGCCCTCTGCAGCGATGCGCCAAGACCTACGATGGTGGGGTAACGACATCGGGCTCGTGAGGAGGTAGCGGAGCAGCGGTGGAGAGCAAACTCAAGCGACTGATGAACCTGGTCACGGCGCTCCTCCACGCCGAGTGGCCGAAGACGCGTGACGAGTTGCGCGCTGACCTCCGGGAGTACTACGCGGAGGACGATGAATCGTTTCGGAGGCAGTTCGAGCGGGACAAGGACGAACTCCGCGCCATGGGAATCCCCCTCATCACGGGGTCCGCTCCCGACACCGATCCGCCCGTCACCGGCTACCGCATCGACAGGAGCCGCTACCGAGGCGACCTTCCGGACCTCACTCCCGACGAGTTGGCTGCACTCCACCTCGCCAACAACCTCGTGCGCCTCGGCGATACCCCGAGCGATGACCCCTTCTGGAGGTTGGGCGGCCAGTCCGACAACCCTGACGTGGCGGCGGTGGCCCAACTCCCCGGCGAACCGGCGCTCCGCGACCTCATGGACGCCATCGCCGAGCGACGCACCGCCACCTTCTCCTACCATGGGGTTGAACGCGTGCTTGAGCCCCACCGCCTGGCCTTCCGGAACGGCCACTGGCACGTGAAGGGCCACGATCGGACACGGGACGGCGAGCGACAGTTCCGGGTCGACCGCTTCCAATCCGAAGTCGGTCGGGGCGAACCCGGGGGATTCGAGCGACCGCAGAAGGCGTCCGTGGTCGAGGACCGGCCGGCATGGCGCTATGGCGACGACGAACCCGTAACGGCCCGCCTCGCCGTCGACGCCCCCCACGTGCCGTGGGTGCTCGGCCATCTCGGCGAAGCGGCGGTCGCCAACCACAGGGAGGACGGCTCCGTCGTCGTCGAGGAGGTGGTCTGCAACCGGGAGGCCTTCCGGTCATTCGTCCTCACGTTCCTCGAGGGAGCGGAGATCCTCGGACCCCCGGAACTGCGCGACGACCTCATCGGCTGGCTGGAGGGCATGGCATGAGCAACCTGACCGCCCTCGACCGCCTCCGCCGCCTGCTGGCGATCATTCCCTGGGTCGCCGCCGAGGGCGGCATGGCACTGGACGAGGTCACGCGTCGCTTCGACTATCCGCGTGACGACCTGCTCGAGGACATCTGGTTCGTCGTCCAGATGATCGGCGTTGCCCCCTTCGGCCCCGGGGACATGCTCGAGGCCGGGGTTGAGGATGACTGGATGCACATCGAGTACAGCCACTGGTTCGCACGGCCGATGATGCTGCGGCCCGAGGAGGTCCTCGGCCTCCTCGCTGCCGGACAGTCGGTAGCCGAGTTCTCCATCGGCGACGACCTGGGACCCCTGGGTCGCGCGCTCACCAAGCTCTCGGCGATGGTCGAGCCTGAGGTCCGCGACGCCATCGACGTACGGCTCGGTGTCGCCGACGACGAGCTCCTCGAGGCGCTGCAGCAGGCGAGGGTCGATCGCCGGATCGTGGAGATCGACTACTACTCGTATGGCCGGGACGAGTTGACGACCCGGGTCGTCGAGCCCCACGCCCTCACCGCCGACATCGGACACTGGTACCTGTCCGCCCACTGTCGAATGGCCGGCGACACCCGGGTCTTCCGACTCGACCGCATCAGTCGCTATGCGGTTGGCGACGAGGTGTACCCCGAGCCGACGTCGCCGGGTGCAGGCCCCGAGGGTTTCCTCGCGGACGGCGACTACCCGGAGGTGGAGCTGCTGCTGGAGCCGAGCGTCCGCTGGGTGATCACGCAGTATCCCCACCGTGGGACGGAGGACGTCGATGGGGAGCACCTCCGGGTCCGACTGGCCGTCGCCTCGACGGCCTGGCTCGAGCGGCTGCTCCTCCGGGTCGGGACCGCAGCGACCGTCCTCGAGGCCCCCGAGGGCCTGGGCCTCGACCTGCGATCCACCGCTGCCGCCCGCGTCCTCGCTCGCTACAGCGGTTGAGCGAACACCGACCCCGCAATGCAGCGGCCCGGGGCTAGGTTCGCTGCCGTGCAGGACGACGGGACCACCGCCAGCGGAGGCGACGACTGGGCCGACCAGATCCTTGAGCGTGCGAGGGCCCGCAGCAGTGGGGCTTCGGTTCCCGAACCGTCGCCGGAGCCAGAGAAAGCGGCCTCCGACGACGGGCCCGACCTGCCCGACGAGCTTCCACCGCTCCCCGACGGACCTGTGGGCTCCCATCGGCGACCGACGCTCGCAACCGTCGAGAACCCCACACCGGACGAAGTCGACGATCGGGGCGACGAGTTCGTCCCCTTCGCCGATGCCTATGAGCAAGCCGGTCCGTCGGTAGCGCCGGCCCCGTTCGGAGATGACCCGCAATTGCCGCCACACCTCACCATCGAGGCCCCTCCGGTGGCCGAAATCGACCTCGGGATCCCCGGCACGGCCGCCGGCACGGCGAGGAGCGTCCTCGAGTGGGTGGGCGTCGTCCTCGGGGCGCTGATCGTCGCCCTCCTGGTCAAGCACTTCCTGTTCGCCGCCTACTACATCCCGTCGCCCTCGATGGAGCCGACGCTCACCGACGGGGATCGGATCGTCGTCAACAAGTTGAGCTACCGACTGCACGAGGTCAACCGCGGTGACGTCGTGGTGTTCAGGAGGGCCATGCCCCAGCCCGACGGCATCAACGAACTGATCAAGCGGGTCATCGCCCTACCCGGAGAGACCGTCGAGGTCGTCGACGGACGGGTCTACGTCGATGGAGGGCTCCTGCTCGAGCCCTACCTGACTGCCCGGGACAGTACCGGTGGCTTCGCCCTGCCACCCGGTTGCATCGGTCCTCCCGATTCCATCAACCGCTGCACCGTTCCGGACGACCACGTCTTCGTGATGGGGGACAACCGCCGCAACTCCAAGGACAGTCGCGTCTTCGGGCCCGTTGCCGAATCGGGCATCGTGGGGCGGGCCTTCCTCCGGGTGTGGCCCCTCGGCGACCTCGGGCGCCTCTAGCCCGCGTCCGGCCGGGGAACCCTCAAGCCTGCGCAGCGACCGCAACGAGGCGGTCCACGTGGTCCCCGAAGATGCCGTCGAGCCCCTGGCCGAGGAGCGTCGTGATCTGGTGTGCGTGCTGGGCGTCCCAGCCGAAACACTCCAGGCCGAATCGGTGGAACAGGGTGCAGAGGCCTCCGGACCACTCCGAGGCGTGGAGGTTGACGGCGCTCACGCCGGCCGCGGCGAGATCGGCGGCCCGACGCTCTGGGCCCTCGGTGATCCGGTTCAGGCGGGTGGAGTCGACGAGTCGGACGGCGTCGTCGAGGCCCCGCCATTCGAGGAGGACCCGCCAGTCGGGATGGGCCAACCAGAGTTGAGCGTTGCGATCTGCCGCTGCGACCAGGGACGCCACCGGTGCCGCCGCCGCTACGTCCAGGACGTCGAGGCATACCTGCACTGTTCCGTCGGCCACTGCGGGAATCGACTCGTAGAGGTCGGCGAGGGACGGGATGTGCCCAGGGAGTTCGTCGCGGCGGTGTGACGAGAGAGAGGACCTGCGGAGGCCCCGGCCGACCCGTCCGTCGTGGTCGAGGACGGGTATGCCGTCCGAGGTCAGCCAGACGTCGCTCTCGAGTCCCGTGGCACCCAGGTCGACGGCCCTTCGGAATGCCTCCAGGGTGTTCTCTGGTGCGTGGGCGCGTCCGCCCCGGTGGGCGAAGAGGAGGGGTGGCGACCTGAGGGGCACGATCCGTGGTGGCATGCCCGTCATCCTGCGCCCGAGGAACGCCACTCGCAAACGGGCCCTTCCTGAGCCACCGGTAGGCTCGTCCCCATGGGCAACCTCGGCGGTGGCGAAATCCTCGTGATCCTGCTGCTCGGGCTGCTGATTCTCGGTCCTGAACGCCTGCCGGGGGCCCTCCGTCAGGGGGGCAAGGTGCTGCGTCAGGTCCGCAAGGTCACGGTCGGCTTTCAGGAGGAGCTTCGATCAGCCGTGGAGGATCCGATCGTCGAGGCGAAGGCGCGCCTAAGCGGCGAGACCCTCCTGGGAGAGGTTGAGAGGTCGGGGGATGCTCCGAAGCCGGGAGGCGCCGCCACCGGGTCCGGAACCGATGGCGACTGAGGTGGGGGCTCCCTCGGGCCGTATGAGCCTGATGGAGCACCTGACGGAGCTCCGGCGCCGGCTCCTGGTCTCCCTGCTCACCGTCGGTGTCGGGACCGTCACCTGCTGGATCCTCTATCCATGGATTCTCGACTTCCTGCTCGAGCCCTACTGTCTGGTCCAGGGAGAAACCGTGGCCGGCGGCGTGTTCGGCGAGGGCTGCGAACTTCTCGTCACCGACCCGCTCGAGCCCTTCAGCGTCCGCATGATGGTCGCCGGCTACGGCGGGCTGGCGCTGTCCATACCCGTGCTGCTTTGGCAGGCCTGGCGGTTCGTCGTCCCCGGCCTGTACCGGCGCGAACGGCGCTGGGCGATCCCGTTCGTCGTGGCTGGGGCACTCCTGTTCGCCGCAGGAGCCGCCTTGGCCTACTGGAGCATCCCCCGGGCTCTCGGCTTCCTCATCGGCATCGGAGGACCGGACCTGGTGAGCGTCTTCTCGCCGGCCAAGTACCTCGGATTCGTCGTCAAGATGACGATCGCCTTCGGGATCGGCTTCGAGTTCCCGCTCGTGCTGGTGTTCCTGCAGTTGGTCGGACTGGTCCACCACCGTCAACTTCGGGAGGTCCGGCGGTACGCAATCGTCGGAATCGTCGCACTCGTAGCGGTCCTGACACCGAGCGGGGACCCCTTCACCCTGCTTGTGCTCTCTGTGCCGATGCTGCTCTTCTACGAGTTGGCGATCCTCGTGGGCCGGGTGCACGAGCGCCGACGGCGCCGCAACCGGGACTGATCCACGACATGGACGACTGGCCCTTCGAACTCGACGGCTTCCAGGTCGAGGCCATCGCAGCGCTCGACGCCGGGCGTTCGGTCCTCGTGGCGGCGCCGACTGCCAGTGGAAAGACGGTCGTCGCCGAACATGCCATCGCCCGGGCGCTCAGGGACGGCCGGCGCACGTTCTACACCACACCCCTCAAGGCACTCTCCAACCAGAAGTTCCGGGACCTCAGCCGTCGGCTCGGAGCCTCGGAGGTCGGGCTGCTGACCGGTGACAACAGCGTCCGTGGGGACGCTCCGGTGGTCGTGATGACGACCGAGGTGTTGCGCAACATGCTCTATGCGGGTTCCGATGCGCTCGACTCGCTGGGGTGCGTCGTCCTGGACGAAGTCCACTTCCTGGAGGACCCGTACCGGGGCCCGGTTTGGGAGGAGGTCATCCTTGGCCTCGCCGACGGGATCCAACTGGTCGCCCTGTCGGCAACGGTGTCGAACGCCAGCGAACTGGGGGAGTGGCTGTGCCTGGAGCACGGACCGACTGACGTCGTGGTCGAGCGCCGCCGTCCGGTGCCCCTGCGCAGTCATTACCTCGTGGGGGAGCGCAGCAAGGGAGGCCGGGTGAACCGACTGCCCGTGATCGTGAAGGGTCGGCCGAATCGTGAGGGCGCCCGCTACGACGCCGAGCCGACGGGACGGAGGGGGCGACGCGGCGACCGTCCCCCGCGCCGGTGGCGGACGCCGCGTCGCGACGAGGTGCTCCGGGAACTGCAGCGCCGGGACCTCCTCCCGGCAATCAACTTCATCTTCAGCCGAGCCGGGTGTGAGGAGGCACGGGACCGGATGGTCCGGGACGGGATCCGGCTAACCGACGAACGACAGTCGGCGGAGATCTCCTCAGCGATCGAGCGGCGACTCGCCGGGTTGCCCACCGAGGACCTTCGGGTCCTCGGGGTGGGCGCCTGGCGGGAAGGACTCGAACGCGGCATCGCCGCACACCACGCCGGCATGCTCCCGCTGTTCAAGGAGGTCACCGAGGAGCTCTTCGGAGCCGGTTTGGTAGGCATCGTCTTTGCCACCGAGACGCTGGCGGTGGGGGTCAACCTGCCGGCCCGGAGCGTGGTGGTCGAGCGTCTGACGAGGTTCACCGGCGAGGGCCACGAGGTCCTCACCCCGGGCCAGTTCACCCAACTCACCGGGAGGGCCGGCCGACGGGGGATGGACACCGAGGGACACGCCCTGATCCTGTGGTCCCCGTTCGTGCCGTTCGACACGGTCGCCCGGCTCGTCGGCAGCCGTGAGTACCCGCTGCGCTCGGCGTTTCGCCCCACCTACAACATGGTCGGAAACCTCATGGTCGACCACAGCCGAGAACAGGCCGAGGACCTCCTTCGGCGCTCCTTCGGGCAGCACCAGTTGGATTGCCGCATCGAGGAGCGTCGGGAACGCCAGGGGGACCGGCGTAACCGACGTGGAGGGGAGTCATCCGACGACCTGGTCGGGAGGCTCGGCGCCCTCATCGAGGTCCTCGAGGCCCGGGAGATGGCGGACGGGTGGGCGCTCACAGAGAAGGGTCTGCCCCTCGTGGGTATCTACAACGAGGCGGATCTCCTCATCGTCGAGGCATTGTCAGCCGGACTGTTCGACGACCTCGACCCGCCGGGCCTCGCCGCCGTGCTCTCCGCCCTCACCTATCGGCGTCGTGGCTCGGGAAACTCTGAGGCGCGACCGTTCCACGGGCCGGCTGGCCGGCGGCTCGCCGAACTCGAAGGGCTCTGGGCGGACGTCGCAGCCGACGAGGAGGCAGCCGGACTCGTCGCCATGTCGGCGCCGGATCCCGGATTTGCCCGATCCGTACTGTCCTGGACGGCGGGGGACGAACTGGCCGAAGTGCTGGACGGTGGAGGGGCTGACGCTTTCACCGGCGGAGAGTTCGTGCGCAACGTGCGGCTGGTTGCCGACCTGCTCCGGCAGGTTGCCAAGGTCGGCCCACCCCGGGTCGCCCGAACGGCGCGCCAAGCCGTCGGGGAGCTCGAACGGGGTGTGGTCTCCCTGACCCGGGAGTTCGCCGGGGAACGAGACGATGACGAGGCTGCCGAGTCCGAGGACACCGCAGGGGGCGTCTGATGAGCATCGAACGACGGAGGGACTGGGGCAGCAGCGGGCCCCTCCCCAAGGATGGAATCGTGGTGGGTTCCGATGCAGAACTCCTCGACCTGGTCACGCGGCATCGAAGGGAGGGCAGCGACGTACCACCGCTGGCGCTCACCGGAGGCGACCTCTGGCGCACGCTCGGCGGGTCACCCGGCCTCGAACGCTGGAAGGGAGCAGAGGGGCAGCGGCTCCGGGTCGACCTCGGAGCCGCGCTCATCGACGGACGCCAGCACTGGTTCTGCTCCCACCTCGTGGCACGACGCAGCTGGCTCCGGGGACGGATCTGGATCGCCGCAAATACCGCGCACCTCGGGTCCTGGAATATCGCACCTCGGGCGCATCCCGGGGACGGGCTTCTCGACGTCCTCGATTCCGACCTCGCCCCCGGACAGCGATTGGAAGCCCGCCGTCGCCTTCCCAGCGGCACGCACGTGCCCCACCCGGAGGTCCGCTACACGCGCACCCGAGCAGAGCAGGTCGAGTTCGCGCGGCCCACGCCGATCTGGCTGGATGGGCGGCGCACCGCCAGCGCTCGACGCCTCTCGGTGCGTCTCGAGGAAGAGGCGCTCCTCGTGGTCGTCTGAGTGATGCCTCCACGGATGCCTCCAGTGGGCCCGGGCCTCGGTACCATCCGGCCATGAAGGATGACCAGGGTGCTGTGTCCACCGCCGCCGACGCGGCGAAGTCGAGGGTCTGCGACCATGTCGATGAGCTCGCCGAGGTGCTGCTCGCCACCTCCCACGACATCCATGCTCATCCGGAGTTGTGCTACGAGGAGCACCACGCCCACCAGGTCCTGACCGACGTCCTCGACCAGCAGGGGCTCGCACCGGTCCGGGGGGCCTACGGCATGGCTACGGCCTTCGAGGCCCGGGCGGGGAGCGAGGGCCCCGAGGTCGCCGTGCTGTGCGAATACGACGCCCTGCCGGACATCGGCCACGCCTGCGGCCACAACATCATCGCCGCCGCCGGGTTGGGCGCCGGCCTCGCCGGTGCAGCCGTCGCCGAGGAGTTGGGTGGACGGATCCGAATCATCGGGACACCCGCAGAGGAAGGCGGAGGCGGCAAGATCCGCCTCATCGAGGAGGGGGCCTTCGAGGGGGTCGCAGCGGCCCTGATGGTCCATCCGTCCGGTTCCGAGGTCGAGCGCATCACGAGCCTCGCCGTCCAACAGGTCCGCGTCGTGTACCACGGGTTTGCGGCGCATGCAGCCGCTGCTCCGGAACAGGGCATCAACGCCCTCGACGGCGCCGTGCTCGGGTACGTCAACGTGGCGGCACTGCGCCAGCACATCGCCGCCGACGAGCGCATCCACGGCATCATCGTGGACGGTGGCCAGAAGGCGAACATCGTTCCGGTGCGGGCCGAGGCCCTCTGGTACGCCCGCTCACCGACCCGGGCCCGGCTCGAGGTCCTCAAGCAGCGCCTCCAGGCGTGTCTCGAGGCGGGAGCGGCCGCCGCGGGATGCACGATGGAGCACGAGTGGGTCCAACCCTCCTACGACGATGTGATCGACAGCCGACCCGTCCTCGACCGCTACCTGGCCAATGCCCGCTCCCTCGGACGCGATCCCCGTCCGGACAGCGAGGTGGCGATCGTCGGCAGCACCGACCTCGGCAACGTCAGCTACCTGGTGCCCTCGATCCATCCGATGATCAAGGCCGCTCCCGACGAGGTCGGCATCCACACCGTTGAATTCGCAGCGTTCGCCGGTGGCCCGGAGGGTGATCGGGCCGTGCTGGACGGCGCCAAGGCGATGGCGATGACCCTGGTCGACTGCTGGACGGAGCCGGGCCTCCTCGACTCGGCAGCTGCGGAACTCGCTGCCACCCGCGGAAGAGTTTGACGATTCCGCTGGCTGCAGCGGACCTCCCGAGACTCCGCGCGCCATCCGGTCGCGCGGCCTAACCTCGGCGCTCGTGACGCCTTACTTCGCCGAGGAGTTCACTCCGGACGAAGAGGACGTCCTCCGGCGCTACTTCACCAACCTCGATGAGCCCGTGTTCGCCCTCGTCAACCTGCCCGAGGTCGTGAAGGGAGCGTTGTTCGCCCGCTACTCCCGGACGCGGCTCAGCCTCCGTCGCCTCTTCCTCGAGGAGTTCGTGGGGGAACTCGACGTCAGCGGCGACGAGTCCATCGACGCGACCGTCGGGCTCCGTCGGGCCGAGGAGCTCTACGACCGGATCTTCTTCGAGTACGGCGACGACAGCGTGGCCCAGTTGGGTGGCGTCCACCTGGCGTGTGAGCAGTCCTCGAACCTGTTGACCAAGATCCTCGAGCGGGGACGGCTGATGTCGTACCTGGAGCAGTCCACCCGCTACATCGCCTACGACGACCGCCCGGGCGGGCGATTTCGCTACTACCGGGACCCCGAGGTCCTGTCCTCGCCCCTGGGGGCCCGCTACATCGCCGACCTGGATCGCCTCTTCGAGGTCTATGCCGAACTGGTTCCGGTGATGGTCGCCCACTTCCGGGAGCGGAATCCCAAGCAGCCCGGTGACTCCGACTTCGTCTACCGGCAGGCAACCAACGCCAAGGCCTTCGACTCCGTCCGGGGCGTCCTCCCGGCGGCGTCGCTCTCGAACCTCGGGATCTACGGCACCGGCCAGGCCTACGAGGCGCTGCTGGTCCGCATGCGGGCCCACCCGCTTCCGGAGGCCCGTTCCTACGCCGAGTTGATGCTGCGCGAACTCCGGAAGGTGATCCCCTCCTTCCTGAGACGCGTCGACCTCCCGGACCGCGGCGAGGCGACCGGCCGCTTCGCCGCCGACAGCCGAGAGCGGATCGCGGAGTTGGCCGAAGAGTTCTTCCCGGCCGGTGAGGCGATCCATGCTGTACCGACCGTCGACCTGACCGACTTCGATCCCGATGCCGAGGTGAAGTTGGTGGCCGCCGCCCTCTACCCCTCTTCGCACCACCCGGACCGGGAGATCGAGGCCCGGGTGCGGCGCATGACGGTGGAGGAGCGTGTGAGGGTCCTTGTGGCACTGACGGGCGATCGGGACAACCGGCGACAGCGCCCGGGACGTGCACTCGAGAGGCCGACCTACCGGTTTGACATCCTCTCCGACTACGGCGCCTTCCGGGATCTCCAGCGCCACCGGCTCATGACCATCGAGTGGCAGAGGCTCACGCCACTCCATGGCTTCAGCCGTCCACCCGACCTCGAGGAGGCCGGCGTGGCCGGACGCTTCGACGAGGCGATGGACCGGTCGGCCGCACTCCACGATGTCCTGGCCGACCCGTTCCCCGAGCAGGCCTCCTACGCCGTCTCCCTGGCCTACCGGATCCGGTACGTGATGGAGATGAACGCCCGCGAGGCGATGCACGTGATCGAGCTGCGCACCACCCCTCAGGGCCACCCTGCCTACCGGGATGTCTGCCAACAGATGCACCACCTCATCGCAGACGTTGCCGGGCACCGGGCCATCGCCGAGATGATCCGCTTCGCCGACCACTCGGATGAGCCGGAACTCGAGCGCATCGAGGCCGAGCGCCGGATCGAGGAGCGCCGTCGGGCTCGGGGTGACGCCACCGTCGGATGAAGTGGCACCGGCTGACGGCGATGCTGTTGTTGCTGATCTCGTGCGGCGAAGAGATCGAGCGCATCCTTCCGCCGTCGGCCCCGACCACCGCACCCACGATCACCACCGCACCCACGATCACCACCGCACCGGATCTGGGGATCGGTCCGCTACCCGCCGAACTCGACGGCTGGCGTCCCTACGCCGATCGCCACATCGACGTGTTCGGCGTGCATGTCGTTGCCCTACCCGGGGTCTCGGAGCGGGCACTCGGCCATGCGGCAGCGGTACTGGCGCAGTACTTGGACAACGATGCAGATGGGCTCGCCGATGACGAGTCAGTGGTTCGGGCGATGACCGCCGAACGCGCGACTCTGGTGATGGCCTACGACGAGGAAGAGATGGAGTCTTCGGGGGTCTTCGAGAGCGGGCTCGATGCGGACTACGGCCTCCAGGACCTCTATGACGTGGAGACGTCCCCGGTCGGGAGATTCGATGCCGCCCTCGAGGAGGTCCACCACCTCGTCTACTTCTACGGCTGGGCAGTGGTCCACCAAAATCGGCTCTGGTTCGATGGGGACACCGAGCTCACCGCGGCGATGGATGTTGCCCGCGGCGGCCACTTCGAGCGGATCCCGACCAGCTATCCGAGCGAGGCCTGGTACCACTACGACGACCGAACCTGCACCTACGACTGCATGGCCGTCGAATATGCCTATTGGGCACACACCACGCTTCTTGGCGCCCAGGGCAGCCCGAACCGCTGCGCCGAGATTGCCGAGGAGTGGGTTCCCTGTACGCCGGGGCGGCTCGCCAAGATGGACCCCCTGGTCATGGCCCTGCTCCGTGATCCCGAACTGGGTCTACCCACCGTCCTGCCCGACGGGGACTATCGTCCCGGCTCCTGACCGATAGTGCGGACAGTGGGTGGTGACGCTCGTCCATCTGTCTATGATCCCGCCGCGAACACCGTGGCCGACCCGAGGAAGCAATGAGCGACGAAGAAGCAGTCCAGGATCTGGAATCCGACGCTGACGAGGAACCGAACGAGGGCCTCGAGGGCCCCGGCGACGATGGCGCCGATGGATCCGATGACACCGATGGATCCGCTGACACCGATGGATCCGCTGACACCGATGGATCCGATGACACCGATGGATCCG